>OCTW013394866.1_pt1 | contig 39491 bp, 30 predicted proteins | sample 1539671 | NCBI WGS metagenome assembly OCTW01 (sample SAMN02144230, study PRJEB22623) | gut metagenome | biome: sheep rumen | host: Ovis aries | place: New Zealand
TAAAAATATTATTAGATTAGTGAAGGCTTTGGGTGAAGAGCAACTCTCCGTCAAAGTGATGATGGAGAGGATTGGCTTGAAAGATAGGGAGAACTTCCTTGACTACTCTCTTAATCCTTCTATGAACGAGGGCTATGTCCGTATGCTTTATCCTGATTCGCCCCGTCATCCGCGGCAGAAATACCTGCTGACGGTAAAAGGACTGGCTCTTTACAATAGCATTTGCCATGGGGGCAGGTGATATTCGTTAACCCGATGCACTCACGAAGAGGCATCGGGTTCTTTTTTTCTATGCTTACCAAGTCTTACCATGCGTAGTCTTCTACGTAGTCGTCGAAGTGGACACGCAAAGATGCCATAGGGACGGGTGACAGACATCCGATGTAGGTAGCCGAGATGGTTTCTCCGAAAGTAAATCAAATTACTCCGAATAGAAATTTAAATACTCCGAAAGTAACGAAAATTACTTTCGGAGAATTAGAAATAAGATAAAGATTTCTCTCACTTCTTACCTCTTACTTCTTACCTCTTACTTCTTACTTCTTACCTCTTACTTCTCTCCTCTAAACGGCTCTCGCACCCCGTCCGAACGGCTCGGACAGCGCGTCCGAACGGTCTGGACTGAGTGTCCGAACGGTGCGGACTGGCAGCGAGAAGGGGGGATAGAAAGGGGGATAGTAGGGCAGAGGTGTTAAAAAGAACCAAAAAATAGGTGGTGTTTATAGGGCTTTTCGATAGGATTTCGTAACTTTACAACCCAATTATATGCCTTGGCCTATTTATCAAGGGTCATCAAAAGACTAAAGTAATATTTATATGAAGCAACTCTGTGATGTGATTTCCCGTTGGATGGGAGCACTGGTACTGCTGGCAGCGGTGTTGGCGATGGCGTGGCCTGCCCCGTTTGAGGCCATTGACACGTGGTATATCAACCCGCTGTTGGGAGTGATAATGTTCGGCATGGGTCTGACGCTTTCGCCGAAGGACTTCCAGGTGGTGTTCAGTAGGCCGCGTGACGTTTTGGTGGGCTGTCTGGCACAGTTTACCGTCATGCCGCTTATGGCGTGGCTGTTGACGCAAGCCTTCTCGTTGCCTGCCGACTTGGCATTGGGCGTCATCCTGGTAGGTTGCTGTCCTGGCGGTACGGCGTCGAACGTCATCACCTATCTGGCTAAGGGCGACCTGGCGCTGAGTGTGGGCATGACGGCTACGAGCACCATCCTGGCACCGCTGCTGACGCCGCTGCTGGTATGGCTGATGGCGGGGACTTTCGTCAATGTCGATACCATCGGTATGTTGCTCAGCATCGTCTATGTCGTCATAGCACCCATCGTGCTGGGTTTCCTCATCCAGCACTTCCTGCCAGCCTTTACTAAGCGTGCCGTGGCCTATCTGCCGGCGTTCTCGACCATCATGATAGCCTTCGTGGTATGCATCGTCGTAGGGCATAACGCCTCGCGACTGCTGACGGGTGGTCTGATGGTGGTGGTGGTCGTCGTGCTGCACAACATCAGCGGTCTGACGCTGGGCTATGTCATCAGCCGTCTGATGGGGTTGTCGCATGACAAGCGAGCGGCTATCAGCATCGAGGTCGGTATGCAGAACTCAGGCCTGGCGTCGTCGCTGGCCACGATTCACTTTGCCGCATTCCCTATGGCCACGATTCCCGGCGCTGTCTTCAGCGTGTGGCATAACATCAGCGGCGCGCTGATGGCCAAGGTGTACAGCATGAATCAGAAAGCATCCTGAATGTGTTCTATCTCGGGGCTGTCGCCCGGCGTTCCCGTGACGGTGATGATGTCGAAGCGAACGGGGGCGTTGATGTGATGGTACTTGACGTAATGGTTGGCGGCCATCCGGAGGTTTTGCATCTTCTGGTAGTTGACGGCACGCTCAGGGTCGGTGTACGTCCGGTTGCGACGGGTCTTCACCTCTACAACGACCAGCGTTTCTCCGTCCTGAGCGATGATGTCCAGGTCGCGGTGGCCTGACTTCCAGTCGCGTTCGCGTATCAGGTAACCGTTGCGCAAGAGGTAGTCGGCGGCCATGATTTCGCCCCATGTTCCCAGTTCGTTATGGCTGACTTCGGGTTCTTTCCTGACCTCCTTTTTGGCCTTGGGCTTACGGCTACGGCGCGACTTGGGGGCATCCTCGTCGAGGGCATTGAGAATGGACAGCTGTTTTTCTTTCAGATAGCCGCTGACGGTAAATCCTTGCTCGGCCATCTGGTGTAGCAGATAGCGTCGCGCCACCCAGGTCTGTCGCAGTTCAGGCAGCGCATTCTCCAGTCGCTTTTTGGCTATCTTGTTCGTTGGTTCTACGTTCGCCGTCAGCTCTATGGGTTTGGCAAGAATGGCGTTCAGCGTTTCCTCAAAGTACTGGGCACTGCGTCGGACACGCTCCAGGAACTCCTGGTCGCGCAGCTCCTCGATGGGCATGATGCTGATCTTCTGTCGCCACTTGTCGGCTACTTCCGTCACGCGCTGTCGCAGGTCCATCAGCATCCGGTCCTGCAGTTGTTTCAGCGAAGCCTGACTGCGGTAGAAGAACTCCGCAAAGATGCGCACCATTGTTTCCTGCAGATAGAGTAGGGGCTGAAAGTCGAAAAGCTGCAACAGCAGCATTCGCTCATACTCTTGTTTGAGCAGCGGCAATTGACGGATGCTCTTCTCGGCCTCCGTCTCCTGTTGTCCGATATAGGCATCTACGCGCTCGTCGTTGATAATGGCGCGTGGAGCCAGCGGATTCGACAGTACCAGACCTTCAAGCGAGCGGCAGCGGCTCAAGGCGACATACACTTGTCCTGGCGCGAAGGACTGGTTGGCATCGATGATGGCGTGGTCGAAGGTCAGGCCCTGGCTTTTATGGATGGTGATGGCCCAGGCCAGTCGCAGCGGGTACTGCTTGAAGGTGCCTTGCACTTCCGTCTCGATTTCGCGCGTCACCTCGTTCAGCGTATAGCGGGTGTTCTCCCATTCCAGCGGCTCCACCTCGATGGCCTCTTGGTCACCTTCGCAAAGGATATGGATTTTCTTCGGACCGACGTACACCACCTGCCCGATGCGTCCATTATAATAGAGGTGATCTCCGGAAGGGTCGTTCTTGACAAACATCACCTGAGCGCCCTGCTTCAGCACCAGTGTTTTCGCCGTAGGGTAGGAGTACTCAGGAAATGTCCCCTTAATCTCGGCCTCGAACTGAAACGGCTGGCCCGGCAACTTCTCCAGTTCCGACTCGTTGTAGTAGTTAGCCAGTTGGTTGTGGGTGGTCAGTCGGATGGGCAGGGCTCCTTTCGTGCCCCTCAGGGCGTTTGGCGACGTGCATCGGCTGTTGAGCCTGTCGAGTGCCGCTTGCGTGGGATGTCCGTCGCGTATCTCGTTCAGAATCTCGATGAACGAGGTGTCCTGTTGTCTGTAGACGTGCTCCAGCTGGATGGTGACATAGTCTATCTGCTGGAGGGCCTTGGAGCCAAAGAAGTAGGGGGTGTCGTAGTAAGGCTTCAGCAGTTGTTCGTCCTCAGGTGTGACGACAGGAGTGAGCTGAGCCAGGTCGCCAATCATCAGCAGTTGCACGCCGCCAAATGGCAGGCGATGGTCGCGGAAGCGCCGCAACACGTTGTCAATGGCATCCAGCAGGTCGGCCCTGACCATGGATATCTCGTCGATGATAAGCAGGTCGATGGAGGCAATAATCTTGCGCTTGTCGCGTCCGAAGTCGAAGCGACTCTCCATCTTCGCCCCAGGGACGTAGGGCGTAAACGGCAGTTGAAAGAACGAATGGATGGTGACGCCACCGGCATTGATGGCTGCCACCCCCGTGGGAGCTACGACGATGGGGCGCTTGCGGGAGCGTTCTACGACGGTCTTGAGGAAGGTGGTCTTGCCCGTTCCGGCTTTTCCCGTCAGAAAGATGCTACGCCCCGTATTCTCTACGAAGTCCCATGCTGTCCGTAGCTCGTTGTTTCGTTCCATTTCGTTGTGTTACTCTTTCAGCAGACGATCGGCCATAGCGCGTCCCAGAGCCTCGCACTGGGCCTTGGTCTCTGTATTCAGGCTCTGCTTGATTTCCACAGGCTCGCCGACAGCCTCGAAGTGCAGGCGCTCGTCGTTCCAGCGCTGTATCTCGCTGACGGCCTTCGAGGCCCAGCCGTATGAGCCGAACCAGCCCAGCAGGTGGTTCTTGATGTCCTTGCCGGCCAATTCGGACAGCAGCACGTCCATCTCGTGATACAGGGCGGTGTTATAGGTGGGAGCACCCACGATGAGGCCCTTGTAGCGGAAGACATCACGGATGATGTAAGAGTGGTGTGTCTTCGAGACGTTGTACACCACGATGTTCTTGACGCCAGCCTCAGAGGCAGCACGGGCAATGACCTCTGCAGCGCGCTCGGTGTTGCCGTACATCGTGCCGTAGCAGATGACCAGGCCAGGCTCCGTCTCGTACTTCGAAAGGCGGTCGTAGATGGCTATGACCTTATTGATATATTCATGCCAGACCGGTCCGTGCGTGGCACAGATATAGTCCAGCTTGACATCAGCCAGCTTCTTGAGGGCGTTCTGGACTGGAGTGCCGTATTTGCCCACAATGTTGGAGTAGTAGCGCTCCATCTCCAGCCAGTAGGTGTCGCAGTTGATCTGTGAATCGATGACGCCGCCGTTGAGTGCTCCGAAGCATCCGAAGGCATCGCCGCTGAACAGCGTTGTGCCGCAGAGCGTCACCATCGTCTCAGGCCAGTGTACCATCGGTGTCAGGACGAAAGTCAGCGTCTGCTTGCCCAGTGCCAGCGTGTCGCCGTTCTTCACCTCGACGGTGCCGTCGGTAATGCCGTAGAAACCTTCCATCATCTGGAACGTCTTCTTGTTGCCCACAATCTGAATCTCGGGATAGTACTTCTTGATGAGGGCAATGGAACCGCTGTGGTCGGGTTCCATGTGGTTGATGACCAGATAGTCGACAGGACGGTCGCCGATGACCTCATGGATGTGCTCGATGTACTGGGTGAAGAAATCCACCTCGACGGTATCGATGAGGCACACCTTCTCGTCGTCGATGAGATACGAGTTATAGCTGACGCCATTGGGTAAGGGCCACAGACCCTCGAAGAGTGACTTGTTGCGGTCGTTGACGCCTACATAGTAGATGTTTTCTGTAATCTTTTGCATAGTCTTATTATTTATAATGTATTCTTACTTCTTACTTCTTACCTTCTTACCTCTTCCTTCTTACCTCTTCCTTCTTACAGCAGCCTGTGTCCCAGGTCCTGCAGGTGGCAGAGGTCGATAATCTGCTGAATGAGGAGATCCATCTTCGGCACGTTGGCCACATAGTAGGTGGAATAGTCGGGACAGAGCACCACGAGGTTCATGGCCTTGACATGCAGTCCGTAGTTGGCCTCCAGCATATAGCGGTACAGGTTCTGCTGGATGCAGTAGTGGTAGAAGGCGGTATCGGGCAACGAGATACCGTTGAGGCTACGCTTGCCGTTAAAGCCTTCAACGATGGGATTTCCCTGTATGTCGACCACCTTGCTGCTGCGCTTCCAGTCGTAGATGGTAAACTGGCCGTCGTCTTCGCGGCATACCATATCGATGGTGCCCGCAATGTTCAGTTCGGTATCGTAGACGGGCCACTCCTGGCGATAGGGCTTGATGCTGTAGTCGTTGATGAATCGCAGGAAATACTGCTTCTCCCGCTCCACGCTGACGTGCTCAGTAACGCCCTCAAACTCGAAGTCGTAGTCCGTCAGGAAGGTGCCGTCGCGGAAGTAGTTCTCCGTTTGTTCGTGGACAAAGGTTCCCACCTCGCTGGCTTTGCGACCGATGCGTCTCCACTTGGCCAGCGACTGCTCCACGGGAATGCCGTAGCGCTGCCATTGTCTCTCGGCGGCTGACTGGGCATCGAAGGGCTCGAAGAAGTGAGCGATGAGCGTGCTGACGGGCAACAGTTGCGTTTCACCTTGATAGGTATAGACATGCTCCTCGGGTTCAAAGTCGATGTACTGGTCCTGCTCGTAGCGTCCCGCATCGGTGAACGCTGCCATCTTCTGCTGCATGGCTGCTGATCTTTCCATCGTCTTCATTTTCCTACCTTTGATGTCATGTGGTTACGCAGTCCCTTGTAGCCTGTGAGATAGGCTTTGGCGGTACCGAAAGAGAGGAACATGTCCAGACGTACGGGCAGGTGGTTATCGTCGTCAGTGACGTAGAAGCGGATGAGCTCGTGGTTCTTGTTGTCCTCGCGCTGTATGAACGAGAACACCAGACAGCGATACTTGTTGGAGGAGTTCTTCATCTTTAGCGTCGTCTTACCACCATATTTCAGCCACGCATTGGCGACCTTCAGTCCGTCGGCAATGGGCAGGGGAATCTTCTCGCCTTCGGTCAGCTCGTCGGCATTGAAGTTACGGGCACGGAGGTAGATGCTCATCATGTCGTAGAGGCAGTTCTTGTATTCAGCCTCTTTCCACAGATGGTCGCCGCTGCTGGTAATCTCGTGCATCTTGACGTGGCAGTTGTTGTTGGGATAGGTGTACCAGATCTCATCCACGTAGTAGCGCTTGCCTTCGCGGGCACCCTTGCGGAAATAGAGCGGTGCCACGTTCATATCGGTATAGCACAACAGGGTGTCGCGCATAACGAACATGTTGTCCAGCTTTTCATTGCCACGAGTGATGAGACTGCTGCGATACGCGTCTTGTCCTTTGTAGTTGGATGTAACGGTAGACATGGATGCCGTTCCTACCTTAAACCAGACGAATTTCCAGTTGAAGTAGAGGTCATAGCTGACAAACTCGCCATTGCCGAAGGCAGTGTTCTTGATGCCGCACAGTGCGAAGGTTTGGACAGGCAGTAACGCCAGAAGACCAATCAGTATAAGGCGGCCAATTCTGCTGCCTCTGTGGTTGTTCTTGTGCATGTTATCTTTCATATTCTTGGTGTCTTTTGAGTGTTATTTCTTAGGAATGTATTGAATGCCCAACTGGGCGGCACGCTCGGCATTACGATTCGTGACGGTGCGCTTCTTGTCTGTCTTCTGCTTGATGAGTGCACCAGGCTTCTGACGATTGCGCGGCACGGCCGTCAAGTTCCACGACTGCGTGAGGTCCCACTTGGCCTTGGCCTCAATGGTGCCGGGGTAGTAATAGACATCCTCCGGTTGCTGGTCGGCCTCATAGTTGCCAGTGTCCCAAACGCCATTGCCGTTGCGGTCGGCAAAGGCTCGCAGGTAGTAGGTGCCGGGGGCCAGATAGAAGAACTGTGCCGTACCATCCTTGTCGCCTTTGACATGCTTGACGACCTTGTCGGCTTTGTCCAGCAGCTGCACTACGATGTTGCTATCCTGCGTGCCGCTCAGGTGCAGAAGGAGCGAAGAGTATTCGTCGAGCGTCTTCACCTTGATGCCTTGCTTGTATTCTTTTGACGCTAAGCCGTAGATGTCGACGAAGGCGGCAGAGTCCACCTCAAAGCTATATTCACGCCCCGGTTGCCAATCGGCAAAAACCTCATAGCGACGCAGTATGGAGTCTTGTTGTTGGAAGACAAAGGGCGTCCTGTACCAGAGGGAGTCAATCATAGAATAAAGGTGAATGGCTGCCGTATCCAACTTAGCCAGCGGACTGGGTATTTCGATAAAGATGGAGCGGTCGGGGTCCATGGATTGAGGTACTTGGTACTGAGGTTCCAGAGGCTTGACAGGATAGATGCTATCGTAAGGCTCTTCGCGCTTTTTCTTCTTTTCCTGTTCTTTCTGCCATTCTTCAAAGGCTTTCTGCTCTGCCTTCAGGCGTTTGGCATAGGGTGTCTTGGCCAATGCTTCGATGGTATCGGTTTGCATGACCAGTTGTCCCAAAGTGTCCGTCATCCAGTAGTCCATGGCGAAGCGCAGTGTGTCCTGATGAATCAGTGTAGTATCGCGCAACCAGTAGGTCAATGAGTCCTTCTTGGTACTGCTCTCTATGATGAAGGCATCGTCAGCCGCAAAGTTCAGACCGTGAATGACAGGCAGTTCCTTGTGGCCATAGCTGAAGAAGATGTTGATGCGGTCAGGGTTCTTGCGCTCTGTCTTCAGCAGATAGCGGTTAGTCTGTTCCTCTTGGAAGGCCAGAAGTACGATGTCATCCGGAAAGTAATGCATGTACGACACTTGCGCTATGCTGTCAATATGCAGAGCATCGCGCCAGATGGTGTCCTGGCGGACGTCGAGTTTGGCAAAAGGCTGGTAGGTGTTGTGCGAGTAGGCCAGCATCTCACTCTTTTGGGAGAACTGGTAGTTATCATCAGCATCCTGCAGGGCATAGACACGGTATTCGCCAGGCGCCACACCCTTGATACAAAAGTGTCCGTTGGCATCGGTCCGGGCCACACGCAGTAATGGTTTGGTGCGGAAGGCCGAGTCAGAGAAATCGTCATAGAGTCCTACCAGAATGCTCTTGATGGGTTCCAGATTCGAAGCATTAATAACCACGCCCGATACTTCCATCGTATCAATCTCGTTGCCCGTAGAGAAGGTATAGGTGTAGTTGCCTAACGGATTGTCTTCGTTGAAGTCAGTGATGGCATCGCTGAAGTCGATGGTATAGGTCGTGTTGGGCTTCAGCGAGTCCTTGAGTTCCACCACCAGTCGCTTGCCCTTTACCTTGATGTCAGGCATCTCCATCTGCGGCGGTGAAACGATGACGTTTTGCGAAGCATCGGCCACCTTGATGTACTCGTCGAAGTAGATGTTGACCTTCCGCGATGTGACATTCGTCTCACGGTCTCCAGGAGTGCTATGCAGTACTCGTGGAGGCGTCTCGTCATACCAGCCTCCGTCGGGGGTTCCCATGCGGGCACAACTGAAGAAAATGAGCAATGAAGAAATGGAGAACACGAGAAAAAGCGCTCTCAGATTCCAGTATCTCCTTTTCCTTTCAGTATTACTTAAATCTCTCATTTCTTTCATTTCTCACTTCTTTCATTTAGCAACAGAAGTTGTTCTATGTGTTCACGAGTATTGCTCAGTCGTGGCACTTTGTGCTGTCCGCCCAATTTGCCGCGCAGCTTCAGCCAGTCGTTGAACAGTCCCTGGCGGGCCGGAATGATTTCCAGATGCTGCAGGGTGATGTCCTTGTAGCGCTTGGCCTCATAGTCGCTGTTCAGCTCCTGCAGCCTCTTGTCCAGCAGCGAGGCAAATTGTGCCAAGTCGTTTGGCGACTTGGAGAACTCGATGAGCCACTGGTGGCGACACTTGGCATTGCTGTCCATAAAGACGGGAGCTGCCGTATACTCCAACACTTCGGCGCCAGTCTGCTCGCAGGCATAGGCTAAGCCTTGTTCGGCATTGTCGACGATGAGCTCCTCGCCGAAGGCATTGATGAAGCTCTTGGTGCGGCCGCTGATGACAAACTTGTAAGGATTGGTACTGGTGAAGCGCACAGTATCGCCTATCATGTAACGCCACAAGCCACACGATGTCGAGATAATCATGGCGTAGTTCTTGTCCTTCTCTACGCCCCACAACGGTACGATATCGCCGCCGTCCATCGGTTGGAACTCATAGAACACTCCATAGTCCAGCATCAACAGCATCGACTTGTCTGTCGGGTCGTCCTGAAGTCCGAAGAATCCCTCGCTGGCATTATAGGTTTCCATATAGTGCATGTTGGGCGAGGTGATGAGCTGCTCGTATTGTTTGCGATAAGGCGTGAAGGCTACTCCACCGTGGAAGAACACTTCCAGATTGGGCCACACTTCTTCGAGATGTGTCTTACCGGTTATCTCCATCATGCAGTTCAAGACGGAGAGCATCCACGACGGCACGCCGCTGATGTTGGTGACATTCTTCGTCATTGCTTCGCGGGCAATCCTTTCACGCTTGATCTCAAAATCAGAGAGCAGGGCCGTTTCCTTCTTCGGCACTCGTACCAAGTTGGCCAAGGGATTGATGTTCTCTATCAGAATAGCCGAAAGGTCGCCTACCAGCGAACCGGGGAGGTTGTAGTTGGGGGCATGGCTTCCGCCCAGGATGAGCGCCCTGCCGTCGAACAGTCGCGACTGGGGATTGTTACGAAGATAGAGTGCCACGGAGTCGAAGCCGCCGGCATAATGGATCTTCTGTAAGCCCTCGTCGCTGACGGGAATGAACTTTGACTTATCATTGGTGGTGCCGCTTGACTTGGCATACCATTTGATGCGTCCCGGCCACAGAATATCCTTTTCACCATGACGCATGCGGTCAATCTGTCCTTTCAGCTCCTCGTAGGTATTTACAGGGTTATGCTTGACAAAGTCTTCATACCCGTTTGTTGTTGCAAAAGCGTGTTCACGACCATATTCCGTGTGCTTGGCGGCATGGATGAGATGGTGCAACACATTTCGTTGCAACTGCTCACCTTGGGACTGGTGTTTCTCCAGTTCTCTCATGCGTGGTGCGAAGACAGGCCGTACTAATTTTGTTAAACCCATGTTTAAATGTTAATTATTCGCAGACAAAGGTAATATAATCTTTAGTAAATAGCAGGGAAATTACGATTTTTAACACCCCTTAGGGTGCTGGTTGATAGAGGGTGAGGTGTTCGTTATCCACCACCATCTTGTAGTGATGCGTATTCATCCACTGCTTCAGCTGTTCCTGGACGCCTTCCGTCTCTTCGTCGAGGTTAAAGTATTCCTGGTTGAGGAAGACTACTACAGGCAGTTGATGGTATTTCTGTTCCTGTCGGTTGAGCTGCTTTGTTAACAAATCGCCGGTTATTTCCTCCAAGTGCGTATTGCCGAGGTAGGGCAGCGTCTCCGTAGCATAGAATATCTCAGAGGCTTGATTGCCCAACAGCAGCAGACGATTGTCAGCGGTGTACTGACGGATGCAGGGAATGATGTGGCGATAGTCGTCCGCTTTCGCAGGCGAAGTGAAGGTGTTCAACACATTGCCTGCCACCTGTTCGGTGCATTGCCAGCGGGGTATGGTCTCACCATAGGGTTTCGACAGTGTTTTCCAGATAAGGATGACGGCAATGTAGATACTACATATCAAGACGCCGCGGCGCAGGATGTGGCTGGCATGATAAACACCCACGACAGCGGGGATGATGAGCAAGGCTCCCGACCAGTGGAAGAGGCTGGCAATGCCGATGTTGTTGCCAAAGGGGAAGATATAGGTGCCCAGTACGATGAAGGCCGCAATGAGCTTGTCTTCCTTGGGTGTGATAGCATAGAAAATCGGTGCGCAGGCCAGGGTGTAAAGTGAGATGGCGCTGAGGTATGGCAGGCTGGTGGCAATGAGCACCAGGGAGGCGGCAATCAGGAAGATGCGCAGGATGGTGCCAGCCTTGGCGTTCAGTCGACTGCTCTGTATATACAGTGCACCCAAGCCGATGATGGCGAGTATCTGCAGAATGATGTTCACATAATCCTTAAAATAAACAATGATCATGTTGAAGAACGAATAGGATGTCTCACCCTCGTTGTAATAGGCAAAGGCTTCTTCAAGACCTTCCCAGAAGAGTGACAGATGTCCTAACGCCATCATCACGGCGAGCATCAGCACACAACCGGTGACCATACCTCCGAGCATCGTTCCACCCAGTCGGACGGCCAGGGGACGCTGGTGGGTGGACAGTGCATAGACAATAGGCACGAGAATCAGCCATACCAATGCTGTGTTTCCGGTGCGGACAAAGAAGCAGAGTCCCAGAATGAAGCCTGAAAGGAAGGTCCACAGCAACGGTTTGTCGTATAACGATTTCGCATAGCACCAGGCAGCCAGTGCCAGGAAGAAGAAAGTCAGCGTGAAGTAATGGAAGGTGATGGCCACGGAAGGAAAGAGGAAACCCATGGCGATGGCCAATACTGCCGAGTGCGTATTCATCAGTTGTCGCTCAAAGGCCTTAAAGACAAAGAAGATAGCAGCCGTCAATGTCAGTGCCTCCAGGAAACGGAAGCCCATGACACCGGTATCGCCCAACCATTGATACCAAACGCCTCCAATAAGCCCCGTCAGGTAGTAGTTGAAGCTGTAAGGCATCACGTCGGGATGCGTGAAGATGTTCTGATAGAAGGTATTCGACGCTCCTAAGTCGACGTGGTCAATACCCTGAAAACTGATGAGCAGCCGATAGATAAACCCTGCCAGCAGCGTCAGGTAGATATAGTGGTTGTTTACACGCTTTTTGTTGTCCATAATAGCTTATTTGTTAGGTTGCAGACGGTCTTGTGTCATGCGTTCCATATATTGTTGTATGATAGCTTTCAGTTCACGTTCCATTTGTGGTTGCTGAGGCCGTTGTCCTGCCACGTTATGTTGCAAGAGCGAGTCTTCCAGTTCATAGACGGCTCGTGTATTTGTGCCGTCGAACTGCAACAGCAGTCCGTGTTTGATGTATTGGTAGATGCCTCCTAAGTAGTTGACGGCCCATGTGTCATCCTTGGGCGTGTTCAGCAGGTCGATACCGAAACCGAAGTAGGGCTCATCATAATGCAGCATACCCATGACAGTCGGAAGAATGTCAATCTGCTGGGCAATCTTGTCTTGTATCTCGGGAAGTCTGCTACCGTCAGCTTCGAAGATGATAATCGGAGAATAGAAACCTCCCAAATCTGTCTGATAGAAAGCATGGTCGCTGTCGTTGGTATGGTCGCTGGTAATGACGAAAATGGTATTCTTGAACCACGGCTCTTTGCTGGCCTTCTCGAAGAACTTACGCAGCGACATATCGGTATAGCGGATGCACTTATGGATAGGCAGGTGCTCCTCAGGATAGACATCCTTGTATTGCTCGGGAATGACGTAGGGATTATGGCTCGTTGCGGTGAAGATGGCCGTCATGAACGGTTCTTTCATCTCCGACATTTTTGCGGCATAGTACTGCATGAACGGCTCGTCCCAAATAGCCCAGGTGCCGTCAAAGTCGGCATCGCCGCCAAAGCGCTTATCGCTCACATAGTCTTCGCGGCCATAGTATTGCTGGAACCCTGTGGCTCGGGCAAAGGCCATAAAGCCCATGGAACCGCGCTGGGCACCGTGGAAGAAGGCCGTCTCGTAGCCTTTCTTATCCAGAAGACCAGCAATGCCCGTCACCTGATTCATGGATGAGGGAGTGAGGAAGAACGGTTCGATGAACATCGGAATAGAAGACAATACGGAGGGCATGCCGTCAATGCTTTTCCGACCGTTGCAATAGGAATATTTAAAGGAAATGCTCTTGTTGATGAGCGAATCCACAAAGGGGGTATATCCTTTGTATTGACTATTGTCCAAGGTCTTGTTGAGTGCTCCGATGTATTCGCGCCCAAAACTCTCAATGATGAATACCACAACGTTTTTCTTCGTCATGGCCACAGAGTCGTGCGGAACATGAATTGGCTGATACACGGCGGCCAACTCCGTCTCGCTCTTGAAATATTCAGGAACAACAAATGTCGCCTTGCCAATGGTGCGATAGAGCGAGAAGGGAGTGTTGAGCACCAAGGCCGCTTCAATGGGACGATTGGCATATTGGTTGGCGTTCGAGATGGTGATGGGTCGTACGGCCGTCGTGAAGCCACCGCGGATTCCTGCCACCACAAAGGGTGCAAAGGCGGCCAGTGACAACAATGTGGCCACGTCATACTGCCACCATACCAGTTCTTTTGCCTTCAGTTTTGTTGTCCGATAGCATTTATACAATGCCCATATCAGCACGACGAAAGCGATGATAAGGTAGAAGTGGTGTAACGCCTCTGTCAGGAAAATACCACCGAGGTTGTTCTCGTTGGAGAACTCGTTGAAGACCGTGGTAGTGGTACGCCGCATGGTATAAGGAAAGTAGACGGCATCGCAGAGGTTGACGGCCAGCGCCAATCCGTTCACCACGAGAAACAAGGCACGACAAATCTTTTGATAAACGGCAGTCTCCTTGTAGTGCACAGGCAGCAGCATCAGGACGATATATGGAATGTTGGTCACCAGAATGGCGCTGGTGTCAAACACCAGTCCTCCGCCCAGCATTTCCATGAAGTGCGAGAAAGTCAGTCCCTGTGCTAAAAAGCTCCAGTTCTCCAGCAGGTAGATCATACGTGCCAAGAAATAGACAATATATACGAGCAGCAAATTGTATAGGATAGTTGCTGCCGGCGTTATCAGGGGCTTGAATGTTTTTAAAGACATATTCATGTTGCAAAGGTACTAAAAATATGCTAATAAAGAAGAGCAAACGCATATTTTTCATATTTTTTTTTGTACTTTTGCCACCAACTTCAATTTCAGAATAGGATATGAAAGAGCGACTGTTTTTCTTGCTGAAGGTTATTCTGGCTTATGTGGGTGTCTTCGTAATTGGGAAAATTGCGTTTATGGCAGCTCATTGGACAAGTGATGACGATGCGTCTTTGGCAGATGCGCTGGCAGCCATTTGGAATGGATTGTCGTTGGATGTGACGATAGCGCTCTATTTGCTTTCTGTGCCATTCTTGGTAGTGACGGTTTCTGTCTTCTGGAAGCGATGGCAATGGCTAGCGTGGTTGCTGAAAGGCTATTTCGCCATCATGGCGTTGCCTGTTGTTTTGGCCATCGTAGCTGACAATGTGCTGTATCGTTATTGGGGCATCAAATTAGATGCCTCCGTCCTTCAGTTTCTTGATACGACGGGCGCAGCATTCACAAGCATCTCGTGGTGGGCTATCATTTTGTTAATACTTGTCATCGCTCTGGGTACTTGGGGAATTGCTTACTTGTTGATACGAATGACGCCTCGGAATTTGCCGATATTGTCTGCAAAGAAGCAGCTGCTGATGAGTGTACTTATGGTGCTCTTGTTGCCATTGATAATCATCGGCATCAGAGGAGGGGTGGGAGAGTCCACGTCCAACGTCGGACAGGTATATTTCTCGCAGAAGCAGTTCTTTAACCACGCCGCTGTCAATCCGGTATTCAGCTTCTTGTCGTCGTTCAGCAGCACACATCAACTTCCCGATCATCATTTCTATGATTCCGAAACCTGTCGTCAGCTTACCGACCACCTATTCTTTACGACCAGTCGGGGTGATAGTACATTGCTGCGCATCAAGCAGCCGCATATTGTGATGATTATTATGGAGGGCTGCGGAGGAACTTTTACGATGTTAAACGGTCGTCCTGATGTCACCCCTAATCTTACGCGCCTGGCTGCCGAGGGGGTATTCTTTAGTAATTGCTATGCAAACAGCTGGCGAACTGACCGCGGTAATGTGAGCATTCTGAGTGGCTATCCGGCCTTCCCCAATTCCTCTGTGATGAAGATGGCCCAAAAGTGTGACAAGCTACCCTCCATAGCTCGCACATTGTCACATGAAGGATATCGTTCGCGGTATATCTATGGCGGCGACATCAACTTTACCAATACCAAGGGCTATCTGATGGGAACTGGATTCGCCGAAGCGCTGGGCGACAAGGACTTCAGTCTTTCCGAACAGCGTTCCAGCTCTTGGGGCGTTTGCGACGAAAAGGTGTTTGAGCATACTGTTCAGCTGATGAAGAAAGACCGCCAACAGTACCGTAAGACCATGAACGTGGTGATGACACTCTCCAGTCACGAACCATGGGATGTGCCCATGGAGAAGGTTTTTGACGATGAGATTCTGAATGCTTTTCACTATTTGGACAAGAGTATCGGCTCTTTCGTTGAGCAGCTTAAAGCCAACGACCTGTGGAAAGAGACACTCTTAATGATCTTGCCCGACCATGGCACACGCTATCAAGAATACGGCTATGGGAGTGCTGTGACTTGCCACATCCCAATGATTTGGACAGGTGGTGCCGTAGCTGCTCCGAAGGATGTCAAGGCGTTGTGTAATCAGTCAGACCTGGCGGCAACACTGTTGGGACAGATGGGTATTCCTCACGACGATTTCCCCTTCAGCCGCGATGTACTCAGTCGTGACTATCGCCACCCCTTCGCCTCTTATTCCTTTACTAATCACATTGCGCTGATAGACAGCACCCATCAGTTTCATCTCTACGATTTGCAAGACAAACGGACAGCCGACGATGCATACTATCGTCTGGCAAAGGCGTTGTTACAAATGGCTTGTGAGGATTTGCGGAACCGATAGTTACTACTTGATAAAGCGTCGGAGGTTCTGTAGGGCATCGTTGAGTTCCTTGCCGTTCAACGGATAGTCGTAAAGAGGCGTCATATGCTTGTCAAAGATATCGACTGTACCATTGCCGTTCTTTTCGATAATCACGTCATCGTCGGCAATGAATGCCCAGTCGAGTACTTTACCTACATATTGCCAACGACGCGGCTGCGGGTCGTCCAGCAGATAGCCCATTGAATAGTCGCTCGGGGGATTCTTCACTCCAAGAACCTGCTTCAGAACGGTCGGTACGATGTCATAATGCGTAGTGCGGTAATGGCGTTCTTCGGGTTTGATGCCGGGATAATAGACAATGAGGGGTGTTCCAACCTGCGCACGACTATAGTTGCTCGAATGTCCCCAATAGTTTTTCTTATTTTCATTAAACTCCTGTCCGTGGTCACCGGTGACGACAATCATGGTCCGCTCCATCAGTTGACGGTCTTCCAATGCTTGCAGCACCTTTCCAACTAGCGAGTCAATGACATAGACATTGTTGCGGTACAGGTTGAAGAACGGGGTGGGGTCGAGCTTGTTGTTTAATTCCAGGTATTTCGGTTCTTCCCATGACGGTGTGAAGTGATGGGTCAGTTCCTTGGGAATCATCATACTGTGGCAACCATCATAGAAAAGAAAGGAGAAAAAGGGCTGCTTTACATCCTTCTGTGCCAACTTGTCGCAGAAGAGCTTGGTCAGGTTACAATCGCGCTCATAAGTGGTATTGCCTGGCGTGTCCTTTCTTACGTTCACCCCTCGGTAGTACATCTTAGCAATAGGGGGATATACCAACGTGGCGCTGGGATAGGTGTCCAGCAGATAGCCGTGCTTCAGCAACTGGTCGGTCAGTACTGGTTGTATGGATCCGTACTCAAACGATTGCCAGTAGTATGACGGCAGGGCTGTGAAGAGTGTGAACGTGCCATTCATGGTCTCGTTGGCTCCGCTGAAGTGGTTGGTATAGCGTTGTCCTCTCTCCGACAGGCGATACAGGTTGGGGGAACAGTCGGGTTGAAGGGTACGGTAGTTCCAAGAGTCAATGCAGATCCATACGATATTGATCAGCGTGTCGGGTTCCTCACACTCGATAGTATGCAACGGATAACTTAGGAAATCAGTTTCTGACGGGGCAAAGTCGGCAGCTTCAATGCTTTCGTCCGTGGCCATACCCAACGCAATGAATACGCTGTTGATGCGGATGGGGAAATAGTAGGGAATAATCTCCTTGCTTTCCATTACCGAACGCAACTTGTGGATGCCTGAATAGGCATGAATACCCTGTGATAGCAGTGCCGCACCCAACATCAGGCATAGCAATGTCCGAGGCAAGTGTCTGACGGGATGGCTCACCATCCTGATGGCTGCCCATAGGATGAAGAATGACAAGCAGCAGATACCGATGATATAGAGTGTTGACAGGATATATGTCGAAGTACCAAATACGAAGATGTCGCCGGCGGCAGGGCCGGTAAACATTTGGATGATAAAGGCGTTGATGTGGAAGTGATAGATGCCGTAGACAAACTTGTTGACGACGGCCATGATGATGATGAAGGCGTGCAGCACAGCAATGATGCTCCCCGAAATCTTGGCAGGAACCTTGCATAGTGTCAGTGGCAAACCAATAGCCACCAACGGAATGAGCATAACGATGGCAGCGTGCGTGATACAGGAAGTAAGGAAGAATATCCATCCTGTAACGTCCATTAAACTCGCAACCTGGTTGCCTACCATATAAGTCGCCAGAATGGCTGCTAACACGATGGTACTAAGAGCGTATTGATACAGGAGAACTTTGAGGTGCTGCTTTTTCATCGTTGCGGAAACTATGGTTTATGTTCTTTAAGGTCACTCTACGGTTTTACCCAATAGGGTAGCGCTGGTGCTGCCGGTAATCTTGACGCGCACCGAATCACCGATATGGTGACCAGCCTTGTCGAAGACTACCATCTTGTTCTGCTCTGTACGGCCGCAGAGTTGCTCACGGCTACGCTTGGAGAAGCTCTCCACCAGCACGTCGAACTCCTTGCCCTCGTCTTTCTTGTTCTGCTGGGCGGAAATCTCTGTCTGTAGGGCTATCAGCTCATTCAGACGACGTATCTTCTCCTCCTCGGGGATGTTGTCGGGCAGGTGCTTCGAGGCGTAGGTGCCGGGGCGTTCAGAGTATTTGAACATGAAAGCCGAGTCGTAACCTACCTCGCGCATCAGGCTCAGCGACAACTGGTGGTCCTCCTCCGTCTCGTCGTGATAACCCACGAAGATATCGGTCGATAAGCCACAGTCAGGGATGATGCGCCGGATAGCGTCCACACGCTCTAAATACCACTCACGGGTATATTTGCGGTTCATCAGCTTCAGGATGTGGTTCGATCCGCTCTGTACGGGCAGGTGGATGTGCTTGCAGACGTTCGGCATGTCGGCAATGACGTGCAGCGTCTCGTCGCTCATGTCCTTCGGATGACTCGTGGTAAAGCGGATGCGCATTTGGGGAGCCTCCTCAGCCACCCTGCGCAGCAACTGCGGGAACGAGTTCTGCTCGTTCCACCGGTAGCTGTTCACATTCTGCCCTAAGAGTGTCACCTCCTTGAAGCCTCTGTCGCGCAGGTCGCGAACTTCTTTTAAAATGCTCTCCACGTCACGGCTGCGCTCGCGGCCTCTGGTATAAGGTACGATGCAGTAGTGGCAGAAGTTGTTGCAACCGCGCATGATGCTGACGAAACCGCCAATCCTGGCACCGAAGATGCGTTGTGGCAACACGTCGCGATAGGTCTCGGTCGTCGACAAGTCCAGATTCATGGCCTTATGACCTGTCTCAGCCTGAGCAATGAGGTCAGGCAATGAGAGATAGGCATCGGGACCAGCCACGAGGTCGGCGTGATGATGCTGCAGCAAATCCTCACCAGTTCGTTCTGCCATACAGCCCAGAACACCTATAATAAGAGGTCTCTTTTTGCGTTCGGCATCAAGGGCATCTAGGCGATGATAGATTTTCTGCTCGGCATTGTCACGAACGGAACAGGTGTTCAGAAATACGGCATCAGCGTCGTCCAGCGTTTCCGTTGGTTCATAGCCAGCCATACCCATGACCGAGGCCACCACTTCCGAGTCGGCCACGTTCATCTGACATCCGTAGGTCTCAATAAAGAGTTTCTTCATATTTGCTCAATAGGGTCGGTTCCGCGGTGTTGTTTAAGCGCCAAAAGCCCCTTGAATCTTGGTGGCAATGTCCTTGAACTCCTCTTCTGTAAGTTTCAATTTCTCACGGCGGAAGTCGGCATCGTCCTCTGTCTGCATGGGAATGAGGTGAATATGTGCATGGGCAACCTCAAGGCCAAGAACCACCTGTGCAACCTTCTTACATGGGAAGGCCTTCTTGATGGCAATGGCCACCTGCTTGGCAAACTTCTGGTAACGGGCCAGTTCGTCGTCGTCCATATCGAAGAAGTAGTCAACCTCCCTGCGTGGAATGACCAGCGTGTGGCCCTTCACCAACGGGTTGATATCCAAGAAAGCGTAGAACTCGTCGTTCTCGGCAACCTTATAGCTGGGAATCTCTCCAGCAGCAATCTTTGCAAATATATCCATGTCTTTGTCGTATTAATGGTATAGTTCGGTATTGTGTTCACTTTAGGCTATCGAGATGTTCTCAATGCGCAGCTTAATGGTGCCGCGAGGAATCTGAATCTCCACCTCGTCACCTACCTTCTTACCCAGTAGGCCTTGTGCGATAGGTGTCTTGATACTGATCTTGCCAGCACGCAGGTCGGCCTCGTTCTCGCTGACGATGGTATACGACATGCGGGCCTTGGTGGTCAGATTGGTCATCTCTACTTTCGTCAGAATCTGTACCGACTCGGTACTCAGACGAGAGGTATCCACCACCTTTGCCTCGCTGATAGTCGTCTTCAGACGGTTGATCTTGTCTTCCAGATGAGCCTGAGCCTCCTTGGCGGCGTCGTACTCGCTGTTCTCACTCAAATCACCCTTCTCACGAGCCTCAGCAATGGCTGCCGATGCTTTGGGGCGCTCTATCGCTTCCAAGCGATGCAGTTCGGCTATGAGCTTGTCATAGCCCTCTTGTGACATGTATGCCATGATATTAAAATTTTACTATTTAACTGTTTACTATTTCTGTTAGATGTCTTAGACGCAGAAAAAAGAAAGAATCCCGACACGCTGTTGTCGGAATGCTTCACTCTAATCCTATCAATGTCCTTATTTTTATCGGTTGCAAAGGTACAAAGAAAATCCGTTATCGCCAAATTTTCTAGCAAAAAACTTCTCGTACGAATTGATTTACATCAAGAATGTGTAGCATAGACACCATTTTCTCACCTTATTATTTGTAATAAGGTAATAAATGTCTACCTTTGCATCGTGTTTTTCATAGTATTAGATTTAAGGTTAACAAAGGTTAGGGGTTCAGCGGAGCCCCATTTTTTATGTTAACACCTCTATTTTTCCAATTGAACAAGTAAAAAAGAATAATAAATAGTAGAATGTTTAAACGTGACGTTCAACAAGTCAAGGACTTGATACTCCGCACCATTCGTGAGCAGGGATTGGAGATGCCGTTGTTGCAGAAGCGACTGGTGGAGGCGTGGCCAGAAGTGGCTGGTCCTGTCGTCCAACGCTATACGCTGAACACCTATATATATAACCAGACACTCTACGTGCGGCTGTCGAATCCTGCGTTGCGCTCAGACCTTAGTATGCAACGGCAGGAGCTTACCAAAAAGCTGAACGATGCAGTCGGCGAACAGGTAATTACGGATATTCGCTTTAACTGAACCTTACTTTTTTAGTTGTTTCTCTTGCAAAACCTTTAGTGTCTCCTTGATGGCAGGGTCGTCCTCGTTGAGGTACTGCACCCACGCTTCTTCCTTCATCATATTATACACAATGCGGCTAATGATATAGCGCTCCAGCAGATGGTGTGATCGCTGTATCATGAGGTTGCGGCGTTTCAGACCATTCTTCTCAGCATAAGTAGCAAAGCGGTCGACGATGTTTTGGCGTTTCAGGTAATCGGCGAGCTGAGAGGTGGTGGAATAGTTGCTGAGTTGTTGGCGGTTGTCATCTGTATAAGCATAGGCGAACATAATAATCTGTCCACTCATGGAGGCTTGCTTATAATAAGAAGTGACATTGGTGGTGTCTTCTGCTACGAAGATGTCAGGTGTGATGCCGCCACCACCATATACAATTCGGCCACCAGTAGTGTGGTAAGCCTTGCCCTCATGCTTGATGCTGTCCTCAGAGAAGAACTCCCCGTGCTCGTAACGTGAGAGCAAATCTTCCTCATAGTCTTTGTTGTCTCCAGCCACATAAGGCTTCTGGATGCAACGTCCCGACGGTGTGTAGTAGCGGGCAATGGTGAGACGTATCATGCTTTGGTCAGCAAAGGTGATGGGTTGCTGCACGAGACCCTTGCCGAAGGAGCGGCGTCCAATGATGGTGCCGCGGTCATTATCTTGAATGGCTCCGGCCAGAATTTCAGAGGCCGACGCAGAACCCTCGTCGATAAGTACCACAAGGGGCATCTTCTGATAGCTGCCGCGACCGTCGCTACGGTAGTCCTGACGGGGCGACTTGCGTCCTTGAGTATAGACGATGAGGCGATTTTTGGGCAGAAATTCGTTGGCAATCTGGACGGCCGACTGGAGGTAGCCTCCGGTATTGCCACGCAGATCGATGCACAAGGCTCTGAAGTCCTCTTGCGACAGCTTGGCTAGTGCGATAAGCAGTTCGGGATAGGTGTTCTCGCCAAAGTTTTTAATGCGGATATAGCCTGTCTTGTCGTCCAGCATATAGGCTGCGGTGACGCTCTTAGTAGGTATTTCACCACGCGTGACGACAATGTGGCGCACCTTCGTCTCGCCATAACGCAGAATGCCCAACTTGACCTTTGTATCCTTAGGACCTTTCAGTCGGTGCATGGCTTCCTCATTGGTGACCTTCTTGCCAGTGAAGGGCTTGTCGTCCACCTGAATGATTTTGTCGCCAGCAATAACTCCAGCACGCTCGGCAGGACCATTACTGATAACCTGTTGGACATGTAGCGTGTCCTGACGGATAGTAAACTCAATACCCACTCCCGAGAACGAGCCGCGTAGGTCGTCGTTAGCTATCTCTACGTCCTTGGCGGAGATATAGACGCTATGGGGATCCAGTTCTGCTAAGATCTGTGGCATAGCCTTTTCTACCAGATCGTTGATATTGACAGTGTCTACGTACTGGTCGTTGATGATGTGCAGCAGGTTGTTCAATTTGTTGCTGCTGGAGTTGATAATGCTTAGTCGATTGCCTGAGAAATGATTGGCATAGAAGGTGCCTATCAGGATGCCAATGACTACGCTAAGTGCCAGCCATAGGGGTGAAAGTCTGTTTTTGTTGTTCATTCTTTTTTCTCGAAATGTCGTTATATCGAATTGTTGTTATATCGTTACTCCCCTAAGTACACGACCTCGATGCCTGCTCGTTGAAGCAGTTCGATGCCGTCCATGAGACGGTATTTTTCACCATACACAACGCGCTTGATGCCGGCCTGAATAATGAGCTTGGCACACTCAATGCAGGGGGAGGCGGTGATGTAGATGGTGGAGCCATCGCTGTTGTTCGAAGAACGTGCTAACTTGGTGATGGCATTGGCTTCAGCATGCAGTACATAGGGCTTGGTGACACCCGTCTCGTCTTCGCAGATGTTTTCGAAGCCGCTGGGTGTGCCGTTGTAGCCATCGCTGATAATCATTCCCTGTTTCACTACGAGCGCTCCCACCTGTCGGCGTTGACAGTAAGAGTTCTGTGCCCAGATGCGAGCCATGTCTAGATATCGCTGGTCAAACTTTCTTTGTTTTTCAGTATCCATATTCCTTATTTCTTATTTTTTGCGACTCGTTTTATTCCATTACGCTTGAGCAAAGCGTCAATAGTCGGTTCACCTCCACGGAAGCGCTTATATAGTGTCATTGGATGCTCGGTACCCCCCTTTGAGAGAACCTCGTCGCGGAAACGCTGAGCAGTAGTGGGGTCAAAGATTCCATTGTGCTTGAAAACGCTGAAGGCATCGGCATCAAGCACCTCTGCCCACTTATAGCTGTAGTAGCCTGCAGCATAGCCTCCCGCCATGATGTGCGAGAACTGTACGGTCATGCAGGTATTGGGTAGCTGTTTGCCAAGGATAGCCTTCTTCCATGCCTGTTTTTCAAACTTCATAATGTCGTCGGTGAACTCGTCTTTCTTAGTATAGTACGCCATGTCGAGCAGCCCTAACGACACTTGTCGCAGACAAGCTGTAGCTGCCATGAAGTTACGGCTCTTGACAATACGGTTGATAAGTTCGTCAGGAATGGGTTCTCCCGTCTGATAGTGGAAAGCGAAGGTGCGTAGGAAATCTTTTTCGACGGCATAGTTTTCCATAAATTGCGAAGGTAGTTCCACGAAGTCCCACCACACGTTGGTGCCGCTGAGTGATTCAAAACGTGTGTTGGCAAACATCCCGTGCAGCGAGTGACCGAACTCATGCAGGAAGGTCTCAACCTCACCTAACGTTAATAACGCCGGCTTATCGGCAGTAGGTTTGGTGAGGTTCATGACGACCGATACGTGAGGACGCACGTTTTTATCATTTTTAATATTTAATCTTTCATTTTTAATCTCCTTGTGTTGTCCCTGGAACTCCGTCATCCAGGCACCGCCTTGTTTACCTTTGCGGGGATGGAAGTCTGCATAGAAGACGGCCAAATACGAGCCATCCTTGTCGAACACCTCGTAAGCTTTTACATCGGGATGATAGACAGGAATGTCCTTATTTTCCTTGAATGTGATGCCATATAGTCGGTTGGCTAAGCCGAAAACACCCTTGATGACGTTCGACAACTCGAAATAGGGACGCAGCATCTCCTGGTCCAGGTTGTACTTCTTCATCTGCAACTTATGTGTGTAGAAAGAAATGTCCCAAGGTTGCATGCTTCCCTCCTTTTGGAGAGATTGCGGTAGACTGCTCTTCAGTTCCTCGCGTTCTTTTACAGCCGCAGGCTTGTAGGCATCAATAAGGTTGTCCAACAAGCGATAGACGTTGCGGCTGTTGGAGGCCATACGGCGCTTTAACACATAATCGGCATAGGTTTTGTAACCTAACAACTGCGCTATCTCGCGACGCAGATTGACAATTCGCTTACAAATCTCAAGGTTGTTTTCGCTATTTTCATGGGTACACACCGTGTTGCGTGCCATATAAAGTTGTTTGCGGAGCTCGCGTTGAGTAGAGTACGTCATGAAAGGTGAGTAGGAGGGAAAATCGAGGGTGAAGAGCCAACCCTGCAGTTGCTGCTCTTGCGCTGCCAATGCTGCTGCCTCACGTGCCGTCTCAGGAAGTCCGTCCAGTTGTTCTTCATGGGTAATGTGCAACTGATAGGCTTTGTTTTCTTTCAGCAGGTTTTGCGAAAACTGCAGTGATAAAATAGAAGCCTCCTCGGTCAGTTGGCGCAATTTAGCCTTTCCTTGTTCGTCAAGCAGGGCACCTGAGCGCACGAAACCCTCGTAACAGTTGTCGAGTAGCATTTTCTCCTCAGGAGTCAGCCGGCGGTGGTGCAGGTGTACCTGACGGATGCGGTCAAAGAGACGTGGGTTCAGTCGCACGTCGTTGGCATGCTGTGTGAGAATAGGTTGTATCTTCTGGGCCAAAGCATCCATTTCGTCGTTGGTCTCAGCACTGAGCAGATTAAAGAAAACCGTCGAGACGCGCGACAGCAAATCGTAGTAGCCTTCGTCCTCCTCGGTATTGATGATGGTGTTATCAAAGGTGGGACGTTCAGGGTTGTTGATAGTCTTCTCTATCTGTTCGTTGTCACGTCGGATACCCTCCATAAAGGCTTCCTCGAAGTGCTCTAAGCGGATGCGATCGAAGGGAACGGTGTCGTGTGGTGTGCCGTAGGGTTCAAAGAAAGGATTCATTTTTTGTCGGGAATAAGGCGAACGTTGGTAAGGTTCAACTTAGCGGTCTTGGCATCGATGTTCTTGTCGGTCGTTTGATAGACGATTGTGGTATTCTTGATGTCAATGTCTCGAACGAGCTGTGTGTTGTCATGCTCAGTACCCAGCCCCAGACTTCCACTGGCCTTGATGGCTGTCTTGGCACCACGGCATACGATGTTGTCAATATGAATGTCTTGAAAGATGGGAACGAACTCTCGCTGTTCCTCAGTGAAATCCGTATATTCTGGGTCTTTTTTGCTGCTTCCAGCAGGCTTGTCGAAGTAATCGCACTGGAAGATGATAGCCTCGTCCTTGATGTCTGTCATCACAATGTCAGAGATAAACATTTGCTCCGTCTTGCCACCACGACCTAATCCGCTCTTGAAGCGAAGGCCGGTGTCGGTGCCGCTGAAACGACAGTTGCGAACCACAATGCGACGCATGGCCTGCTGTGTCTCACTGCCCAACACGAAGGCACCGTGAGCGTGATAGACGGTATTGTTCTGAATAAGAATGTCAATACAACCGTTGGCAGGAGCGTCGGGTTTATTGTTACCACTCTTCATGCAAAGGCCGTCATCGCCGGCATCAACGGTGCTGTTAACTATTAAACCTACGTTGACGTCGCTGAAATCGATGGCATCGCCGTTCTGGGCATTCCAAGGACAGCGTACAGTTACACCGTCAACAATGACGTTCTTGGAGAAACATGGATGCAGGTGGAATTTTGGAGAATTTTGGATGGTAACACCCTGTATGAGAATGTTTTCGCAGCTCTCAAAACGTATCAGGTCGACGCGCATCTTTTCCTGTTTCTCAGGTGTCTCGGCAATATTGGGGAAGCCCGTTTTGTCGTCCCAAGGATAGAACAGCAGGTTCTTGCCCTCGCCCTTCTCGACACCACCAATGACATTCTTGTACTTGCTCCATTCTACGTCGCTCACCTTGGTTCGTTTGACGGGACGCCAGTGGTCACCGTTACCATCAATGATACCCTCGCCGGTGATGGCAATATTCTTGCGCTTCGATGCCTTGATACCAACCAGACATTTGCCGTTGGGCTTCTTGGGGTCGACAAACAGCGATTTGTCGGGCGACATCAAGATGATGGCGTTTTTGTCCAGGTGCAGTTCAATATTATCTTTCAATTGGATAGGACCGGTGAGCCATATGCCTTGGGGCACGTTCAGACGACCGCCACCCATTTTGGTGAGTTTTTTAATGCCGTTCTCGAAGGCTTGGGTGTTCAGCGTGACACCATCGCCTACACCACCAACCTGAGTGAGGCTAACCTCGTTGGCAGGAATGACAGGAGTTTTTACCTGTTCCATCTTGACGGGCAAATTCTCGTAATACTTACTGTAGTCTTGTGCCTGAGTGGCTGCGGGGAGCATCATCAGGATGGCAACCACGCTGGAAAGTAGTTTCTTCATATTGTTGCTGTTTAGTTGTTTCGATATTTCAACTTCTCTTCATTCTTTTACTCCAACGATTTTCGTTTTGGGTTGTTCGCGATTGCGTCTGTTAACAACGGTCACTACACTTTGAGCCAAATTGATGAAGGCCAGTCCTGTAGCAGTCTCGCTGCTCAGCGCTGCCGGCTCGCCCTTGTCACCGCTGTCACAGATGCTCTGAACGAGAGGAATCTGTGCCAACAGCGGTACTTGCATCTCCTCAGCCAACTGCTTGCAACCTTCTTTGCCAAAGATATAGTAGCGATTCTCGGGCAGTTCGGCAGGCGTAAACCATGCCATATTCTCAATGAGACCGAGGATGGGAACGTTGACTTTCTCGTTACGATACATATCAATACCCTTACGGGCATCGGCCAGAGCCACCTGTTGGGGAGTAGATACAATAACGGCACCCGTAATGGCCAACGTTTGCAACAGCGTCAGATGGATATCCGATGTGCCCGGAGGAGTGTCCAGGATGAAGTAGTCAAGCTCGCCCCAATCGGCATCGGCAATGAGCTGTTTCAGGGCGCTCGTCGCCATACCGCCACGCCACAGTGTGGCTGTCTCCGGCGATACAAAGAAGCCAATGGAGAGCATTTTAACACCATAGGCCTCAATGGGACAGATGAGGTCGCGACCATCCACCTTAACGGCATAGGGGCGTTCGTCTTCGACGTGGAACATCTTAGGCATCGAGGGTCCGAAGATGTCACAATCCAATAGTCCCACCTTATATCCTAAGCGTGCCAGAGCGATGGCTAAGTTGGCAGATACAGTACTCTTACCTACGCCGCCTTTTCCAGAACTGACAGCGATAATGTTCTTAACACCAGGCAAAAGCTCGTCGCCCTTTGGACGGGGCTTCGACTTGAACTCAGTCTTCACTTCTACCTCTATGGCTTCCAGTTGCTCGCCGGCAGCTTCAGCAGCTTGAGTGCAATGGTACTTGATAGCAGCTTCAGCCGACTTGACGGTCGATTTCAGGAAAGGGTCGGTCTCACGGGGAAATTCGAGCACCACGCTCACTTTCCAAGAGCCATTTTTCTGTCGGGCGACTGTGGGTTGGTCAGCCACCATTTCGCTTTCTACCAAGTTTTTCTTCGTACCGGCATACGTCACCGTTGCCAGTGCATTCATTATCAGCTGAGGATATAGTATCATTTTGTCGTTTGTTTCTTTAAAGAAGTTAATGCCGCAAAGTTACAAACAAAAAACGATATACGCAAATTTTGCCGATAAAAACCATTTCGAAACTTTGTAACTTGAAAGATTTTCTATCAAAAATTAAATATTTCTTGGATGTTCAAGGAATTCTTTGTATTTTTGCAACGATGAAAAGAAAGGAATATGTATTTTTCCTGTTGATGCTATTGCAGATAACAGGTGCTGTTAGGGTTTGGGCAGAAGAGCAGCTCCCTGCCAAGCTACAGAAACTAACGGATGAAGCTTATCACTGCTATAGTGCACGCGAGACGGAATCTTACTATGAAGCCGTCAAGCGAGTAAAGGATGCTACTGAGTTTTCCGATTATCAGGAAACTTTCTATAGAGCGTGTAGCTATGAGGCAATCTATACCTTTGAGTATGTGGATCGCCAGAAGGGGGTGGAGTTGTCGCATGCTATCTATCATCATGCCAAGGACAACAAAAGCAATGTTGGTATGTATTTTGCCACCTTTACGCTGGGATCTATCCGCGAAATGTCAGGCAACAATGATTTGGCTGCCAAAAGTTTTCATCAAGCATTGGACCTAAAAGAAAAATATTTACCCAATGAGAGTGCAGCACCTTGCTATCTTGGACTTTGTGAGATAGCCCTGCGTAAGAAAAACTACGATGAGGTGCAGCTTTATGCCAGGAAGGCACTTGAAGAGCCGGGCATCATTCCCATGAATCAGATTACCGCTTGGAGCTACAAATGTCTGGTGCGCTATCATCAACGTGACAGTATTGGTTTCGAAGAAGCTTATAAGGAACGGGAGCAACTGATGGCAGAACATGGAGGCCAAGGAGGTTTGTTTGGCGAGCTCATCAACGTCTATCAAGCCAAGAATCGAAAGCAATGGGCACTGGCCCTGAAGCGAACAGACAAATTGGTACATCAGATAAATAAATGTGTACAGAAGGCCTCCATATACGAACATATGGGCGATTTGAAACAAGCGCTTTATTGGCAGAAGAAAACCCGCGAAGTGATGGACTCTGTGCAGTCATTGGAGGCTCGTGCGCAGATGAATGAATTCGACTCGGAACTGAGTCTTACCTATGCAGAGAACGATGCGAAAGAGCAGCAGTTGGCCAAGGAGCACGTCATCATATTGGGAGGTGGTGCTATCGCTGTAATGCTCATCGGCTTCCTCGGTCTCATTGGTTATCGTAGTTTTAAGCACATGAAGCGTTTGCAGGACATGAATATGAAACTGCAACATGCTTATGACCAATTAGAAGAGACCACAAAAGCCAAGGAGCGTATAGAGAGCGAGTTACGTATTGCTCGCGAAATCCAGAAACGTATGCTTCCTAGTGTTTTCCCCAAGCGCAGGGACGTTGATATCTATGCCATGATGACTCCTGCCAAAGAAGTGGGAGGCGATCTTTACGGTTATGCGTTGTTAGACAACCTGCTCTACTTTTGTGTGGGTGACGTCAGTGGCAAGGGTGTTCCAGCAGCACTGTTTATGGCAGAGGTGACGCGTATGTTCCGAACACTGGTTGATGGCTGTTTGTCACCCGACGTTATTGCCACACGACTCAATCATGCATTGGTGGAGGATAACGAACAAGGCATGTTTGTCACGATGTTCATTGGTCTTATCAACCTCCAGACAGGACAGATGGATTATTGCAATGCAGGACATACACCGCCTCTTCTAAATGGACAGTTTATGCAAATGGAAGCTAACGCTCCTATCGGCCTTTGGTCGGAAGTGAAGTATGAAGGTGAGAAGGTTGATAATATGCACGGCAAGACACTTTTTGTCTATACTGATGGTATCAACGAGGCAGAGAATGCTAATAAGGAGCAGTTTGGCGACGAGCGCTTGAAGGCCCTGCTACAGCAGGATTGGGGTGATGCCCGTCAAACCTCTGAAAAGATTCATCAGGCTGTTGAGGATTTCGTTGGCGGAGCTGAACCCAGCGATGACCTTACAAAGATGTGTATTAAGATGAAATAATCCACAAGGCAGTTGCATTATCGTGTCACGTGGACTATTCACGTTTGCGGCGAGGACTATTCTCATCCTCGTTGAGAACTATTCTCATCGACGGCGAGGACTATTTAGCCTTATCCTTTGAACTACGCTTATCGCGGTGATAAGAACGATAGTCGTCCAACTCAATCTCCACGTCGGGCTCTGTGAGTTCACCGTCGTGTGGCAGACAGAATTTCATGTACTTGATGTTGATGCCACGCTCCAGCCACATAGACTCGTAATAGGTCTGGATGCTCGCAGCAATGCTATCCTTGGAGGCTGTGGCATAGAGGTCTGTGGTTTTGACAAGTACGGGTAAATGGTTCTTCTCAACGAGATAGCTGGTGTAGGTAAAGAGGAAATTGGAGTCGGTTTTAAGATGGACGAATCCACCATCGGCCAGGAACTTCCGATAACGATTGAGAAACCACGTCGATGTGAGACGCTTGCGGGGATTCTTCATCTGCGGATCACTGAAAGTCAACCATATCTCGCTGACCTCTCCAGAGGAAAAAAAGCGTTCGATAATTTCGATGTTTGTACGCAGGAATGCCACGTTCTTCAGTCCTTCTTGTAGGGCTTGTGTGGCCCCTGTCCACATACGGGCTCCCTTGATATCAACACCGATGAAGTTGACATCAGGAAACATCTTGGCCAGTCCTACGGTATATTCGCCTTTGCCGCATCCCAACTCTAACACAATGGGATGGTCGTTATGGAAATACTGCTCATGCCAATGACCTTGGAGGTCAAAGGGAACGTGCTCCACTACCGAATAGGGGTACTGGAACACGTTCTCGTAAGTCTCCATATCGGCGAATTTCGCCAATTTGCCTTTGCCCATAGTTTGTTATGTTTGTTGCGATGCTTCGTTCGTTATGTTTGTTGCGATTCATCGCAACAAACGGAGCACTACTCGATAACAACCGTTGTCCAGCCGTGCTTGTCCTCAACCTCGCCATACTGAATGCCGCGGAGCGTATCGTATAGCTTCTTGGAAATAGGACCGGGCTTCTCACCGAAGGAGTAGCGTTTGCCGGTGTCGAGATCGTCAATATAAGAAATAGGTGAAATGACGGCTGCCGTGCCGCAGGCGCCGGCCTCCTCGAAGGTCTCAAGTTCCTCTTCGGGAATCAGGCGGCGTTCCACCTTCATGCCCAAATCCTCAGCCACTTGCATCAGCGACTTGTTTGTGATAGAGGGCAAAATAGAGGTTGACTTCGGAGTGACGTAGGTGTTGTTCTTGATACCGAAGAAGTTGGCAGCACCACATTCATCCATGTATTTCTTTTCCTTAGCGTCCAGATAGAACTCACAGGCGTAGCCCTTCTCGTGAGCCAGGTTGTTGGCAAAGAGCGAAGCAGCATAGTTGCCGCCTACTTTATACTTACCAGTACCGAGGGGTGCTGAGCGGTCGTAGTCACGAATGATGACATAAGGATTGGTGGAGAAGCCGCCCTTGAAATAAGGACCTACCGGTGTGACGAAAATCAGGAAACAATACTCTTTGGCAGGATGTACACCCACCTGTGCCGATGTACCGATGAGCAGCGGACGGATGTACAGTGTTGCACCACTCTCGTAGGTAGGAATCCATTCTTGGTTCAAACGTACCACCTTCTTGACCATCTCCTCGAATTTCTCGGTAGGGAGTTCGGGCATTAAGATGCCACGGCATGTCGACTGCAGACGCTCGGCGTTGTCTTTCATGCGGAACACACGTACCTTTCCATCCTTGCAGCGATAAGCCTTCAAGCCTTCGAAAGCCTCCTGGCCATAGTGCAGACAGGTGGCTGCCATATGTAGTTTCAGATACTCGTCGGAGCAGATTTCTATCTCGCCCCACTGGCCGTCACGATAGTAACAGCGAACGTTGTAGTCGGTCTTCATGTAACCGAACGACAGGTTACCCCAATCTAAATTCTTCATGTTGCTAATTAGTTTGTTCTTGCTTTTTGCTTGCAAAAGTACACATTTTTGCGCACTGCTGCAACATTTTGCCGCGTTTTTTGCGGTTATCAATATAATTTAACGCTACTGTATTCAAATATCAGCAGCCTGGGCTTCGCTCTGAATCTTCTGCAATTCAGCCTCCGTATGTGTTAGTTTATCTTTACAGAACTTGATGAGCTGTTGGGCTTTCTTGAGCTGCTCGGCCAGTTGGTCGATATCAAACTCGTTTTGCTCCATTTTGCGTACAATAGTTTCCAGTTGGGATAACGCTTCTTCGTACTTGATGTTTTCTTCCATATCTAAAATCTTTTGTCTTTTAGCTCTTCACTACAGAGCGGATGATTCCTTTTTCAACGCGAGTTTCAATCTCATCTCCAGGGTGCAGCTTGGTTGGGTCGTGTATAGCTTTTCCTTGGAATAAGGTAATGCTGTAGCCGCGACTAAGTAGTAGCTGGGGGTCAAAGCTTTTCATTTGTATTTCAAGATTTTCCAAACGATGCTTCTGGTGAGTTAAACGTCGTTCCAGAGCAACCGGCAAACGGCTTTGTAGCATATCTATGTGGTGTCTGGAGTCATTCAGCGTGCGCAGGGCTAAGGTGGGGATGAGTGTAGCCAGTTGGCTGATGCGCTGCTGCTGACGGCTCAGTCGGTCGGTGATGTAGTGAGTGATGGAGACTTCTGCTTGTTCTATGCGCTCCAATACACCTTTTAGATGTTCTACCAGTAATGCCGCTGCTGCTGTTGGTGTCTTGACACGGGTGTGACTAATCATATCCAAGATACTCTCATCGCGCTCGTGTCCAATACCGGTGATGATGGGTATTGGGAATTGCGCTACGTTCTCCGCCAGTGCCAATGTATCGAAGCCGCTCAGGTCTGCAGTGGCTCCACCACCTCTGAGAATACACACTGCATCAAAGTCGGTATATCGTTCGTAAATCTGGTTAAGGGCATAGATAACGGATGTCTCCACCTGTTCGCCTTGCATGACAGCAGGAAAAAGCGTTACTTTGAATCTAAGATTGTAAGCATTGTCCTCCAGTTGTCTGACGAAGTCACCGTAGCCTGCTGCTCCAGCCGCCGAAATGACGGCAATACGCTGGACAAAGAGGGGTAGACGCAATTCACGCTGAAGGTCGAAGACACCTTCTTCCTTCAGTTGGCGGATAATCTCCTGTCTTTTGCGCGCCATGTCGCCGATGGTGTAAGTGGGATCAATGTCTGTGACAATCCACGAGAAGCCATACGCTTCATGAAACTGGGGATACACGCATAGCAATACCTTCAAGCCTGCCCGGAGCGGCTGTCCTGTAGTGCGCTCGAAATAGGGTTGCACCGTTTGCCATGTCTGTCGCCAGCATTTGGCAGCTGCGCGTGCAACAGGAGTGTTGGTTTGCTCGTCTTTCTCAATGAGTTCCATATAGCAGTGCCCCCCTCGCTCACGACATTCTGACAGTTCGGCCTCCACCCAGTACTCTTCGGGCAGTTCGGCCTCAATAGCCTTTCGAACGAGTGCATTGAGTACTTTCAGTGTATATCTTTTTCCTTCCATTATTTGCTGTCTTTTTCTTTGGCCATTACCTTGCCAACCATATATGCTCGCCAAAAGTGCGGTACGCCATAACCATAGACATTGTCGGGATGTTTGCTGTTGTCGCTCGTGTGACGAATCAACTGAATGATTTCCTCAGCCGTTAACTGTGGGAGTGCCTGCCACAGACAAGCCGTCAGTCCACAGACAATGGGGGTAGAGAACGACGTTCCCATATCCTCAGTAATGGCTCCACGACCATTGACAAGGAAGGCGGGTGCTCCCACAGCCACCACGTCAGGTTTGACGCGCCCATCTTGCGATGGTCCTACCGAACTAAAAGGTGCAACATGTCGTGGCTCGTCAGCCGTAATAGCTCCAACAGTCAGGATGTGCTCGGCATCGGCAGGAACGCCGATTTTCTTCCAAGGGCCCATACCTGAATTACCTGCTGAGTTGACTAGAATGATGCCCTTTTGTGCCAGTAAAGATGCCGATTGACTGACGAATGCTGTCCGTCCGTCCAACTGCCAGAGATGATGGGACATATCGCGATGGTCGAATTCGTTATACCCTAATGAGGAATTGATGATATCACACCCCACGCTGTCGGCAAACTCCGCAGCCATCGTCCAATAGTCTTCCTCCACCTCCTGTTCTGTCTGTTGGTCTTCAGAACGCAACAGCCAATAGGAAGCCTTGGGAGCGGTACCAATGTAATAGGAGGGTTGCAACGTACCCATGACGGACAACACTTTCGTACCATGGTCGGTTTCAGCAAAGAGTGTGGGTGACGGAGGACATACAAAGTCGCGATAACCCATGATGCTGATATTCGTAAGGGCAGGGATACGGTCGGCATTCTGGAAACCGCCGTCAATCACGGCAATCGTCATTCCGTCTCCCAACATGCCGATGTCGTGCAAGCGTTGACCTTGAAGGGCAACAATTTGGTCATAGGACACACCATAGTATTGCCCCTCAGAGTGAAAATGCTCTTCAAAGTGTTCTTGGTATTTGGTCCGTTGTGCCGTCGGATTGATAGAGTCTGGAGCTTGCCATACCAATTTGTAGGATTGTACGCAAGGCAGTTGACCATAAGCATGAACTGACAAGGAGTCTTTTACGCTAACCAATAGAGTGTTCTGCCAGCGGCTCTGTCCGACGATGTTGGCACCTTTGCGTTGAAGTTGTTTGATGTAGTTTGGATTTACAGGCAGGTCGGTAGAGTCAATAGGTAATTGTTGCCTGCGACGGCGTTCAATGGAACTGCGCGAAAGAAAGCGCGACGGGCGTTCCACAGAGTAGGGAGTACCCTGTTTGTCACGCAGATAGATGCGGTAGATATAGGTCGTCTCACCCTTATATTTGACTCGCTCCGTCATTTCTGGCGAAGCAGCCTTCACCAGGAAGACAGAAGTCAGTGAGAACAGTAAACATATCAGTCGTAGCATTCGGTTTGTTCGGGTTAGTTGTAAGATTTCGGGCACAAAGGTACATAATTTTCTTTAAAAATCTGCGTAATAATGCCTAAAAGATTTGGTTGGGTGAATAATAAACGCTACCTTTGCACATTATTTATATATAATGGACAACAAACAAGCGACACTGGACCTGGGAACAAAGCCCGTTGGGCAACTCTTGCTGCAATATGCCCTGCCGGCTATTGTAGCAATGACGGCTTCCAGTCTTTATAATATCATCGACCGCGCCTTCATTGGTCAGCTGGTGGGACCAGAGGCTATTGCAGGCCTGGGCATCACTTTTCCTCTTATGGCCCTTGGCGCTGCTTTCGGAGCAGCTGTAGGTATCGGTTCTTCGACGTGTATTTCTGTTCGATTGGGAATGCGAGACTATAAGCGGGCAGAATATCTGCTGGGTAATACCGTGACGCTGAATCTGATAATCGGTTTCCTCTTCATGGTGATATGCCTGCTGTTCCTTGACCCCATCCTTCGCTTCTTCGGAGCCAGTGATGCTACCTTGCCCTATGCTCGCGAATTCATGGAGGTGATACTGTTGGGCAATATGATTACCCATATGTACTTCGGTATGAATGCTGTGTTGCGTGCTGCCGGCAAACCGAAGCATGCTATGTATGCTACACTGTTTACTGTAGGGTGCAATATTTTGCTGATTATGGTATTCGTGTGGTGGTTCCGCTGGGGCATTCGAGGTGCTGCGATGGCAACCATCGTGTCGCAGACGTTGGCACTATGTTGGCAGATGTGGCTATTTAGCGACCAAAGCCAGATATTGCATCTGAAGCGGGGCATCTATAAACTGAAAGGTGACCTTGTACGCAACATCATAGCCATCGGCATCTCTCCTTTTCTGATGAATACAACGGCTTGCGTCATCGTCATTGCCATGAACAATCAGTTTGTCAAATATGGCGGCGATTTAGCTGTTGGAGCGTACTCAATAGCCAACTCGGTGGCTATGATGTTCTTTATGTTTGTCATGGGTATGAACCAGGGCATGCAGCCGATTGTTGGCTATAACTATGGTGCAGAGAAATATGACCGGATGTTCCGTTGTCTGTGGCTTACCATTGCTGCAGCAACAGCCATTTTGTTGGTGGGCTGGTCGGTTTCAATGCTCTTCCCTGCGGAAATAGCCCGTATCTTCACCACCGATCCGGAACTTATCAGACTGTCAGCGCGTGGCATCAAACTGGACATGCTGGTGTTCTTCGTTGTGGGTTCGCAGGCGGTTATCACCAACTTCTTCCAGTGTCTTGGCAAGGTAAAGATTAGCATCTTCCTTTCGCTGTCACGTCAGTTGTTCATATTGTTGCCGATGGCGTATATCTTTCCTCTGTTTTGGCAGTTGGATGGCGTCTGGTATTCGATGCCTGCCAGTGACTTCGCATCGTTTCTGATAACAATCCCGATGCTTTATTGGTATATGAAAAAAATCAAGGTAAATGGAAAAGAATAATCACATCATCATCTGTGTGGGTCGCCAATTAGGTAGCGGAGGACACGACATTGCCCGTATGCTGGCCATGGATTTCAACGCGAAATACTACGACCGCGAGTTGCTGAACCTAGCTGCTAAGGAAAGTGGTTTCAGTGAGAAAGTGTTTGAGCAGAACGATGAGCGGAAGGGATTGCTGAAATCGCTTTTTGGCATTCAGTTGCCAGTGTTTAATGGCAATATCTATCATTCGGAAATCTCGCGTGAGAGCCTGTTCCAGTTTCAGAGTGATGCCATTCGAAAGGCGGCATCCGAAGGCAATTGTGTCTTTGTGGGACGCTGTGCTGACTATATCTTACGGGACATGCCTAACGTGGTGAAGATTTTCATTACGGCGTCTATCCGTTTTCGTATTGACCAGATTCTGGCCCACAAGAATGTAACTCCCCAACAGGCGAAGCGCATCATTTTAGAAGAAGAAGGTAAGCGCGCCTCATACTATAACTTCTTTACTGGCAAGAAATGGGGGGCAGCTGAAAGTTATGACCTTTGTATTGACTCGAGCATCCTGGGAATGGTGGAAACTGAAAAGCTGATAGCAGACTTTATCCGTAAAAAATTTAACCTATGAAGAAGATAGGAATCATCAGCGACACCCATTCGTATTGGGACGAGAAATACCTGCACTACTTTGAGCCGTGCGACGAGATATGGCATGCGGGCGACATCGGCAGTGTGGAAGTGGCCGAGAAGTTTGAGGCTTTCCGTCCGTTCCGTGCCGTCTGCGGCAACTGTGACGGCGGAGACCTGCGCTTGATGTATCGCGAACTGAACCGTTTCAAGTGCGAGGATGTTGATGTGCTCATCAAGCATATCGGTGGCTATCCGGGCAACTATGACTACTCCGTGCGCTCCATGCTCTATGCCAATCCGCCGCAGTTGTTCGTGGCAGGACATTCGCATATATTAAAAGTGAAGTTCGACAAGACGCTCAACATGCTGCACATCAATCCCGGTGCCGCAGGGCTGCAAGGGTGGCACAAGGAGCGTACACTGATCAGATTGACCATCGATGGAAAGGAATTCAAGGATTGTGAAGTTATTACATTAGGAAAACATTAAAAATATAGCTATATGAAACGTACAATTGTAATTACCGGTGGTGCAGGCTTTATAGGAAGCCATGTGGTGCGCCTGTTTGTGAACAAGTATCCAGACTATCATATTATCAATCTGGATAAACTGACCTATGCAGGCAACTTGGCTAACCTCAAGGACATTGAGGACAAGCCTAACTACGAGTTTGTGAAGATGGACATCTGCGACTTTGATGCCTTCTATAAGCTGATGCAGGACAAGAAGGTCGATGGCATCATCCACCTGGCTGCCGAGAGCCACGTGGATCGCTCTATCAAGGATCCCTTCACCTTTGCTCAGACTAATGTGATGGGAACACTGTCACTCCTTCAGGCTGCCAAGCTCTATTGGGAGTCGCTGCCAGAGAAGTATGAGGGTAAGCGCTTCTATCACATCTCTACCGACGAGGTGTATGGCGCGCTCGAACTGACACACCCCGAGGGTATCGAGCCTCCGTTTACCACCACCGCCTCAAGCTCAGAGCATCATCTGGCTTACGGCGACAAGTTCTTCCTGGAGACCACGAAGTATAATCCGCATTCTCCCTATTCAGCTGCCAAGGCATCGTCGGACCACTTTGTTCGCGCTTATCACGACACCTACCGTATGCCCGTCATCGTGACCAACTGCTCGAACAACTACGGTCCCTACCAGTTCCCCGAAAAGTTGATTCCGCTGTTTATCAACAACATCCGCCACCGCAAGCCGCTGCCCGTCTATGGCAAGGGTGAGAACGTGCGCGACTGGTTGTATGTGGAGGATCATGCCCGTGCCATCGACCTCATCTTCCATGAGGGCAAGATAGCCGAGACGTATAATATCGGTGGCTTCAACGAGTGGAAGAACATCGACATCATCAAGGTGGTCATCAAGACCGTTGACCGTCTGCTGGGTCGCAAGGAGGGCGAGGATATGGACCTCATCACCTTCGTTACCGACCGTGCAGGACATGACCTTCGCTATGCCATCGATTCGTCGAAGCTGCAGCGCGAACTTGGTTGGGAGCCCAGCCTCCAGTTCGAGGAGGGCATCGAGAAGACCGTCCGCTGGTATCTCGACAACCAGGAGTGGCTCGACAATGTGACCTCGGGCGACTATCAGAAGTATTACGAAAAGATGTATAAGGATAGGTAGGCTTTTTTATGAAAAAGATTCTTTTGTTAGGCTCAGGTGAACTGGGCAAGGAGTTTGTGATTGCCGCCATGAGGGCAGGCCAGTATGTTATTGCTTGCGACCGTTACGACAATGCCCCTGCCATGCAGGTGGCCGACGAGCGTGAGGTGTTTTCCATGTTGGATGGCGATGCCCTTGAGGCTGTGGTGAAGAAGCACCAGCCCGACATCATTGTGCCGGAGATTGAAGCCATTCGTACGGAACGTCTGTTTAAGTTTGAGGAACAGGGCATTCAGGTGGTTCCCTCGGCTCGTGCCGTCAACTACACCATGAACCGTCGTGCCATTCGCGACTTGGCAGCCAAGGAGTTGGGACTGCGTACGGCAAAGTATTTCTATGCTAAGACCTTCGAGGAGTTTAAGAAAGCGGCCGACGAGATTGGCTTCCCCTGCGTGGTGAAGCCCCTGATGTCGTCAAGTGGTCACGGACAGAGCTACGTTCACAACGACGGTGAACTGGAGCAGGCTTTCCGTGAGGCGATGGAAGGTTCGCGTGGTGATGTGAAGGAGGTGATTATAGAAGAGTTCATCGATTTCGATTCAGAGTTCACCCTGCTCACCGTTACCCAGCAGCACGGCTGGCCCACACTATTCTGCCCGCCCATCGGACACGTTCAGAAAAGCGGTGACTATCGTGAGTCGTGGCAACCCTACAAGATTTCTGATGAGGCGCTGAAGCAAGCTCAGATGATGGCCGACAAGGTGACGAAAGCCCTGACGGGTGCTGGCATCTGGGGCGTTGAGTTCTTCCTGACCAAACAGGGCGAGGTGATCTTCTCAGAGCTCTCACCCCGTCCGCATGATACAGGCATGGTGACGCTGGGTCACACCACGAACCTGAGCGAGTTCGAGCTCCATCTGCGTGCCGTCCTGGGCTTGCCCATTGCCGGCATCCATCTGGAGCATGCCGGCGCATCAGCCGTCATCCTCTCTCCTACGGAGGCCAAGACACCTGTAGACCGTTCGCTGCTGCCTTACAACTTCGTGGATGCGTTAAAGGAAGATCGTACTCGTATCCGCATCTTCGGCAAGCCCGAGGCGCACAAGGGTCGCCGCATGGGTGTCGTGCTCTGCTACGGCGA
>OCTW013429396.1_pt1 | contig 39481 bp, 22 predicted proteins | sample 1539671 | NCBI WGS metagenome assembly OCTW01 (sample SAMN02144230, study PRJEB22623) | gut metagenome | biome: sheep rumen | host: Ovis aries | place: New Zealand
GAGGCAGCCTTTAACGGACAACGTATCAAGTTCACGATCAGTGATGAAGGTGCGGCATTCGACCCCACCATAGCAAAGAATGCAGATACCAGTCTGTCGGCTGAAGAGCGACCTATCGGAGGACTGGGCATCCTGTTGACACGCAAGTTGGTAGACACCATCAATTACGAGCGTATTAACGGACGGAATATCCTCACACTGAAGAAGATGGTGTAGGGTATTAAGTGAAGAGTGAAGAGTGAAGAGTGAAGAATCTAAAAAGTGAAGAGTGAAGAGTGAAGAGTGAAGAATAAACAAGTTTAGAGTGTAGAGTTTAGAGTGTAGAGTTTAGGGTGAAGAGTGAAGAGTGAAGAATAAACAAGGTTTAGAGTGTAGAGTTTAGAGTTTAGAGTGTAGAGTTTAGAGTGTAGAGTGTAGAGTTTGTAGGTTTAAGGATAGCCCTTTAGGGCGACAGAACATAGGCGGGGGTGTTAACCCCCGTAGGGTGCGTAAGCCCCCGTAAAGGTTGATAGTGTAAGGATAGCCCTTTAGGGCGACAGAACATAGGCGGGGATGTAAATCCCCGTATAGAGTGAAGGTTACAATCAGCCTCGTAGAGGCGACAGAACATAGGCGGGGTGCGTAAGCCCCCGTGGGGGGTGTTAACCCCCGTATAGAATTTAATAATATTTTATATAATGAAAACAACTATTCAAGAGATCGAAGGGAAAATCATAGCAACGTTGTCGGGTGAGCTCGACACCGCTGCCGCTATGGAAGTGGAAAAGAGTCTGCAACCGCTTTACGAGAGCGACGGCCGAGATATTATTATCGACTGCACCGAACTGGAGTATATCGCCTCCAGCGGACTGCGTATCATGCTGAGCATCCTCAAACAAGCCAAGGCACACGGCAGCCGACTGGTTTTGAGGAATGTCAACGAGGATATCCAGGCTGTGTTCCGGATGACAGGCTTCAACAACATCTTTGAGTTCGAATAAACGATTCGTCATAACAGTATCATAAAACCTTTCTGCACATGAGAACATTCCTCACGGCAACCATCCTCCTGCTGTCCGGAAATATCTGGGCACAACAAAGCACCGATACGCTCACCACTGCTCCACCCAAGGAGAATAAGTTCACCATCGATGTGAACATGCTTACCCGTGGAGAGATTCGTAATGGCGGACTGAACAACACTCAAGATGAACAGACCGCTGCTTTCGTCATCGAACGAACACTGCTCGGCATGCAATATGAGCGGGCAGGACTCACCACCCGAGTCACCGCACAGCATAGTGGTACATGGGGAAGTAACGAATCCAGTAGTTTCAATCTCTATGAGGCATGGATGCAGTTGAAGTCGAAAAACGGTCTTTTCGCAAAGGCAGGACGGCAGGACCTCAGTTATGATGACCAGCGAATCTTCGGTGCCGACCACTGGGCTATGACGGCTGCATCACACGATGCGCTTGTTCTGGGTTTTGAGAAGAAAGGACATAAGATCCACCTGATGGGTGCCTACAACCAGAATGTCAAGAACATGAACGGCGGCAACTACTTTACAGGCGGAATACAACCCTACAAATCCATGGAAGCCCTGTGGTATCACTATGACGTACCCAAGGTGCCACTCGGCATCTCCCTGTTGGGCATGAACATCGGCATGCAGAGTAATCTTGATTACTCCGATACCTGTACGTACAACCAGCAGTTGATAGGTACTTATCTGCGCTATCATCCGAAGAAGTTGTCTGCCGAACTGGCATTCTACTATCAGATGGGTAAAGAGGAGAATGGACTGCGTCTCGGCGCTTGGATGGCCAGCGCCAAACTGCAGTACATTCCGAATGAAAAACTTACTGTCTATGGTGGCTATGACTATCTGAGTGGTGACAAGAACTTCAATGTGCCTCCCAAAGGGATGATCGGCATGATGCGTCATGACAAAGTACGGGGATTCAATTCTATCTTCGGTTCCCACCATAAGTTCTACGGTGCCATGGATTTCTTCTATCTCACCACCTTCTACGCTGGTTTTACACCTGGTTTGCAGAATTACTTCGTGGGATGTAAGTGGGAACCGATGCCCAAGCTTTCAGCAGATCTTGCTTATCACTATCTGGCAGTAGCTGCTGATATTGAAGATACGAAGAAAGGACTGGGCCATGAGATAGAGGCATCGGTGAGATACCAGTTGATGAAGGATGTGCGATTGAGCGCCGGCTATTCCTTCATGCGAGGAACAGACACGATGGTGGCCCTCAAGCGTTCCAGTGAAGACCGAGTATTGCGATGGGGATGGGTGATGATCTCCGTATCTCCCAAGGTATTCACCACCATGTGGTAATGTTTAGAGTGAAGAGTGAAGAGTGAAGAGTGAAGAATAAACAAGGTTTAGGGTTTAGAGTGTAGAGTTTGTAGGTTTAAGGATAGCCCTTTAGGGCGACACAACATAGGCGGGGATGTAAATCCCCGTGGGGGGTGTTAACCCCCGTGGGGGTGCGTAAGCCCCCGTGTAAGGTTGAAGGTTTAAAGATAGCCCCGTAGGGGCGACACAACATAGGCGGGGGTATTAACCCCCGTGTAGAATGTTTAATGAGGATTAGCCCCGTAGGGGCGACAGAACATAGGCGGGGGTGTTAACCCCCGTGTAAGGGTTATGAAGAAAATATCATTTTTGCTTTTATTACTGTTCTGCAGCATAGCATCCTATGCGCAGTTCAAAGGACAGGTCATCAATGCCAAGGGGAAACCTGCCAAGAAGATAGCCATCAGACTGAAGAATAAATCTGTCTCCACGGTTACCGATTCGAAAGGACTGTTCACCCTCCAGGGTATTACAACCGAGGATACCCTTGTCATCACCGCCTCAAGGAAAGAGGACGCTATCATCCCCATCGGTAACATGAGTGACATCACCGTTATCCTCCAGAAAGACAACTTCGTGGTGAAAAGCGGCAATGAAAGTTATGAGAAGGAGTACCTCTGGAAGAAAGCCCGTATCGCCAACGACAATATCATCACCCGTGAGATGATAGAAGAGTCGACAGCCACCAACATCTACGACATCCTGCGATACAACTTTCAGGGCGTGAAGGTGATCGACAACACCGATGGGTCGAAGATCATCATTCGCAACAGTCCTTTGGAGCCCCTCTTCGTTATCGACGGTCTCTATTTCGAATCGAGCGCAGAAGCCGATGCTCGTGTATCTGCCTCCGACATCGAGCGCATAGAAATCCTCCGCGATGGTGAAGGTTACGGCTACCGTGGGGGCAACGGCGTCATCGTGATATCAACAAGAAAATAGGATTTAATCATTACCGGCGAGAGTCCGAAGTACTCGGACTTATAGGAACAATAGATTAAACTGATAGTCCCAATACATAAAACTGGGAGTCCTAATACATAAAGCTGGGAGTCCTGTGTACTAAAACTGGGAGTCCTGATACATAAAACTCCCAGTTTTAAGTATCAGGACTCTCTCCGGTAATAATGATCTTACGTCTCAGAATGCCACTACCTCACTGCTGATTGTAGGATTATTACGCAGCCATGCGGAGAAGGCACAACTGCGATCATGCTTCAGCACACGGATGACGGCCCTTCCGTTAGCCATCTGAATTACCTTTGATCCGGTGGCAGTGCCTTGGTTTTGCAACAGCGCATCCGGTCGGGTGCTGCCAAACTCCACCACATCACGTGAGTCAAGACAGATCTTACCCTGTGCATCCACCAACAGAGCCTGCAAGGCAGGTGACCCGTCGGGCAGGGTTATCTTGCTGAGTTGTATCTTCGAGGGGGTGCCCCAAGTGCCGGTCTGTACCTGTTGGTGCATCTCATCGGTAAGCATCACCTTCCCCTTATGGGCGATAGCCTTGATGCTGTTGTCACCACTTCGCAGAGGAACATTCCAATGGAAGCCGGCAGCGGGATAGTCATCGGTATTACGGTGTCGCACGCCCTGTGACTGTCCGTTAACCACGAGTTCTACCTCATCACAATTAGAGTACACCAGAATCTCATACTGTCCATCCTTCTGTTCCGGGCGCACCGGCCACGAATGTCCGTAGATATGCACCATCGGTTTGTCCGTCCAATACGATTGGAAGACATAGAAGCTCTCCTTCGGGGTATTGTCTCTTTGGACGACACCCTTTTGGTTGACGTAAGGAATAGGGTTGGTGGGGCGCAAAGGCGTGGAGAAATCCTTGAAAGTCCAGAAGCAGGCACCTGTCAACCACGGCATCTTCTCCTGTTCTTTAAGATGCCAGTCGAAGAGTTTTACAATATACGACTCCGACCAGTCGCTGTTCTTATCACCGACAGATATCTCTTGGAAGTCACCGTCGGCATGTCTTCCCACATGACTGTCGCCTCCCCACTCCGCATGGATAAAGCGGGCAACCGACTCAAAGCCCTCGCGCTCCATCTTTGCATAGTCATGGAAGTTGGCCTTATACCACCCGGCCCAGATAGAGGGTGAATAGACATCCACGATATCCCTGGCAAAGTCGCAGCGGCGGAGGGAGGTGAGGCGTGACGGATCCAACTGATGACTCAGATCGACCATCTCTTTGAGGAATGCCCTCACCACCTGTTGATTGAAATAAGGTTCTTTCTGCAACCAGTCCACTTCATTGCCCATGCCCCAGAGCATCACCGAGGGGTGGTTGTAGTGTTGGAGGATCATCTGCCGGAGCATCCGTTTTGACATCTCTTTCATCGACTGACTGGTGACATAGTTACGACACCAGGGCGACTCTTCCCATACTAAGATGCCGAGAGAGTCGCACAGATGGAGGATCAGATCACTCTGTTGGTAATGTCCCAGACGAATGAAGTTGACACCCATCTCCTTCATCTGCAGCATATCTTGTCGCATCTGCGCATCCGTCATCGCAGCCCCCACACCCGCATGATCCTCATGACGGTGTGTGCCACGCAACAACAGTCGTCTACCGTTGAGCATAAACGGTCCGTGCTCCACGAACTGGGTCTCCCGGAAACCGAAAGGAACCTCAAAGGTTTGTTGTTCACCGGCAGCATGTAGGGTCAGCACGCAGGTGTACATCCGTGGGTTATCCACATCCCAGAGCAGGGGTTTGCCTTTCAGCGTGATTGCCGGAGAGGCTCCGTGATTGTCGGTTACAGACAAGTTCTCTGCACGAGCCACCACCTTACCCGTAGGATCTTTGATCACGTATGACCACGTGCCACCCTTCACTTGAAGGGGATTGTACAACTGCATCTCCACAGAGAGTGATCCTTTCTTCCGCTTATTACTTAACGTAGGAGTGACATGGATCTGCTCCACGCCCACCTTCGGCAGGTAGACCAGATTGACATGACGGTAGATACCCCCATAGAGATTGAAGTCGGAAAGGTCGCTCGGTATCAGTTCTTCATCATGACGGTTGTCACAACGGACAGCCACAGGGACACCACCCTTAAATCTTTCTGCAGCGGCATGTTTCTTAAAACGGGCGACGGCATCTGTGATATCCACCATCCACGCATCATAACCACCCACATGAGTAGCTACCAGTTCGTCGTATACATACACCTGCACCTTCTGGCCAGCGCCCTCAAACTCCAGGATTGTGCGCCCGTCGCGGTAGGGGTTGTCAATGGGTAATGTGATGCGATACCAGCCTATACCTTTATAATAAGGCACATCTGGCGCCACGGCATCATCACTGTTGAAACAATGAGGAAGACACACCTTCTGCCACGATGGCTTGGACGACATGTTAGCAGCCTTCTCCGACTCTATCACATCATCAATGCCAGAAAGATCCTGGCGCACAAACTCCCAACCACTTGACAATCGGGTTTTCTTCTCGCCATAGATGGCGGTGGCAGAGAGACTGACGGATACGAACAACAAACAATAAAAAACTATGAAACGTCTCATGAACTATTTTCCTTTATTAAGTTTTACCTTTCTTGATAGAGCCTCTAAATAATAATAGTCTGCATAATTGAGAGGAACATCCACCTCGGAGTTACCCGGACGAGAACCTACGGAATGCAATAATACGAATCCTTCGTTTGTCCCCACCTCCGCAGTAAAATGTTTAGAAAGGCCATTCACGATACCATTAGCATACGTCACATACTTTGAAGAAAGATGCTGTGGAACGTATTCACTCAACTCGTATAAGGCAGAAGCGATAAGGGCGGCAGCAGAGGCATCACGCTGGGTATTGGGAATCTCCGGGCATTTCATATCCCAATAGCAGACACTGTCTGCAGGTAGTTTCCACCCCATCACAAAATCAGCTATATTCCTGGCTTGTTGTAAGAAACGCGGATCTTTAGTGAAACGATAGCACATCGTATAGCCGTAAAGTCCCCAACCCTGGCCACGACTCCAGAAAGAATCATCAGAATAACCCTGATGGGTACATTTCATTCTTACATCACCTGTATTCGGATCATAATCAACGACATGAAACGAGGAATAATCATTACGGAAATGATTCTTCATCGTCGTATTGGCATGTGAGACAGCAATCTTCCAATATATAGAATCACCTGTCAGCTGAGTAGCACGGAACAACATCTCCAGATTCATCATATTATCTATGATCACCGGGAACTGCCATCGGTCTTGATGATGATCCCATGAGCGGATACAGCCCACGTTCTTATTGAAACGGGTAATCAAACTCTTAGACCCCTTAATCAGGACATCCCGATAAGAGCGTTCGTTTGTTATCTCATAAGCCTTTCCGAAACTGTTATTTAAGATAAATCCTAAATCATGTGTATTCGTGCGATACTTTGCCGGTTCGATAGGCCAAGTCTGGCTGACAGCCTCCTCTCTCCAGAAGTCATCATGCGTATACTGATACATCATCCACAATGAGCCTGGGAAGAAACCGGAGCACCAGTCGTTAGGGCCAACAAGACCAAGAGACCCATCTTTTTTCAGTGTACGGGGAATATACCTTCGCTGGGCAATATTCTGAGGATCATTCTGCGCCTTCTTTACGCATTGCAGGGCATAACGCAGTTGTTCTCCGGCGGCAACAAAAGCATCATCTTCTGCCGTCGGTTCATAATACAAGAGATAAAAGAGGTCGCTGAGATCCTGACGACGGTGGTTTTGGAATAAAGTAAGATAATCCTGGCGTGACTCATCCAGATATCGATAGGTCTTATACAGATCCTTGCAGAACTCCTGTTGCTTGTAATCCCATTGTCCTATTTGTTTGTATGGCCATGAAGAGACATCCTTGCCTACATAAGGAACGAGAAAATCCATTGCCTTCATGAAACAGCGCCCATCATCAGATTTACTCTGTACCAAAGGAATACCAACTTTCTGCCCCATCATGAAAATGTCTATGAAGTGAGTGAGGTTATACTCTGAATACCCGAACGCCAAGGTGCGGCGCAACTCTTGAGGCTGTCGGCCATCCGGTTCTATTTGTGTAAAGAGTCTGCGTGAAGGAATCTCGTTCAGCACTTTTTTGGCAACCTCCATATTTCCTGAATAAAGCGCATAGGCAATCACCTGCGCATCATAAGCCACGGCATGGTTGTTGAGATTGTTCCCCTCACCGATTCCCTGCTCACTGGTAAGATACCACTTTAAGAACTTCCCAAACCATTTCTTCAACTGTTTGGAATCCTTTGCCGTGAACGACTTAGAGCTTTCCAGCAAAGCCACACCATCAAGCATATCCACAAAAGAATAGCCATCGATAAGTCCGCTCTTCCTGCCTTTTCCTCCATTCACGCCAGGGATCATCTGAGCATAATTGAGGTTCGGGTTCATATATGTATCCTTATTGAAGAACCATACCCTGATCAGCTCCGTAGCTTTCTGAGCATATTTTTCCTCACCACTGAGATACCACGCCAATGACAGGCGCGTGACACGATTGGCCATGCCACCCAACTTATTACGATCAAACTTATCCAGTTCTGGGTTAGACTCGCCATCCCGTGAGATATAGGGAAGTCCATCTGCCTTCGTAGGATCAGGCCAATAATAACGTGACAGACTCTCATAGTCGTGTTTTGTTCCACTGGCGGGAGTATGTTCTTTCATCATCACTGACAATGGCTCTGCCTTCATATCCTTTTCCACCTGATTGATCAACTGTTGATAGCAAAGTGCATAGAAAGGTCTGCCCAATTGTTCTTTTACATTCTTCAAGTGTTCATGATTCCACACTGATTGAGCCTGTGTCAATCCTGTCAGCGCAAGGAATAAGATTACAAATATCTTTCTCATCGCTATATTTATTATTTTAAATTTACAATTATCTTTTCATAAGGGAGGATGGCCTTGTTCACCAAAACCTTCTTTTCTGTCGTCACCAGTACATGATAGCCTTTATTTTCCTTTTTTATCTCTATATCGAAGTCATGGCCGAATGCCATAATATGGCGTAAAGACATTTCTTTCCAATCCTTAGGAAGATGCGGAGCTAAAAGGAAAGAACGAAAGCCTAAAGGGCGGATTCCAAGCATTCCTTCGATAAAGATCCGGCAATAGAGTCCACTCTCTGCGGAGAGATGACGTTGGTTTCCTTCTGGCCATGCTTCAATAGCATATGGTACATGTTCACCCAGCAACCGATGTTGGGAGTATTTATGAAGATACTCTATACCCTTTTCCACTTCTCCTGCAGCAAAAGTGCCACGTAAAGCATACAGCAGCGAGCGATCCCAATACGTTTCACTACCCTCTTGGGTAAGCAAGCCCTCTTCAGTCCACAAATAAGGTGAGAAAAGTGCAGAAATAGTTCCCTCTGCACGGTTATAGATACCTACAGTGAGCGGCATGCATATCCATGAGCGCAACAGGGTGTTACCCTCATAATAACGGTAGGTATGATAATTCTTCATCTCCGCCCCGAAATAGTTTTCAATAGCTCTCCCTAAAGAGTCTGCCTCGAGTTGATATTTTCGGATTTGTGACTTCGGTTTCTGAAGTGCTTTACCCAAATATACTGCTGAATTAAGGGCATCATAATATAAACAAGAGGTGCAGAGATTAGCCTTTCCTGAAGGGAAACGGTTCTCCAGTTCATCAGAGTCGGAAGACACAACACCCTCTGGCATCTTCTGCCGACGGCAATATTCCAGACACCATTCGATAAGTGGCCACAGCTGCTGAGCCTCAGACTTATCCCCACGTGCCAGCGAATAACGAGCGGCTCCATAAGCTATCATTGCACCATCTCCACGATCTTTTGCCCCATGCCAGAAACCTACTCCTTCAGAAATAATTGAACTGGGTATAGCCCGATATTCATCATTCATATATCTGGCGAAATGACGATAGGCATTCAAGGCTGACTCATTACCGATGTCATAACCTAAATACGGAAAGAACGGGTTCATATATTCTGCCTGATCATTGGCCCATATAGCAGCATAATAAGCCTCACCACCAGGGCCGTGCATCAGTCCGCCCTTTGTTCGATAAATACTCTCGGCACCTCTTATCTTTGCAAAAGCAAACATTGTATTCAGCACAGAGTCTGGAGTAGTGAGTACCAGATGGTCAGCCCACTGTCTTAACAATGCATCTCTTTCCATAAAAACACGTTCCGGCATAAAGGTTGGTGGAACTGACGATTTTTTATGTGCGAAAAAAACCACATAAAGTTTAAGAGTCTGCCCTTTCTCCAACTCTTTGATACCATGCGAGAGAGTCTTTGCTCCAATTACATAACTACCATATACACCATCTTCCTCAAGGGTTTCATAACGGATATCCAATTGTGGCAACCTCAAGCGAACATTTTGTTCCATATGATTAGTGAAGGCATATTCCTCCACATAATAAGTATTGTAAGGAGAAGGACATAAACGCCGGTGCAAGGTTATGGCTTTAGGTACGGTCTTTCTGCGGTAAACAGTAGAAAAAGAGCTCTTTACCTCCATGATACCGTTCAACTTTACCCATTCCACTTTCTCATTGATCAAGGTAAGATCATCAATGGTTACCATCCCCGGAATATTCACATCAAAACGTTGTTTGAGGTTATTCTGGGTCTTATTGGGCTTCATGCGTAACATCGGAAAGACCAGACTCCTGTTCAAGGTGAAAGCACCATTTTCATCAACACCATAGCGTAGCACTACAGACAACTGCTGTCCGCTCATCTCTATATGGTCTGAATGAGGTACACGTTCATCAATCATCCACAACAAAGAGCCGTCGGCCTGTATATGCCATCGGTCGGCAGCCTGAACGGATATCACCGTACACAACAACAATGAAAAAAGAACAGATCTCATAACCTTCACTTTTTTTCTATAACTATAACAGCACTCTCGTATTGATGAGAGAGTAATGTAGAAAGACCTTTCTCCATCAACTCCCGTCCGGAATAAACCCCTTCATATCTTTTTACAGCATCATCCAACTTATTTACCTCACGTAAGGAATAGGTTGAAGAAGGGTCAAGACCACGTAAGCATAATGACCGGCTACTATCCTCTTTCATCTGATAAAGATACAAGACAGCCTTCTTCTTGTCAGGAGAGACATACGATAAAGCAGCCAAAGAATTCTCATATGGTGATGATAGCCGATAGAGAAGACCATGCATAACCAAAGGACGGATCTCCGATTTATATAGTTCAGTAGCTGTTTTCAACTGTTGTTTCTCTTCTTTGGAAGCCGTTGTTAGATTCAAGTCCACTCCAAAAGCCCCACTCAATGCCACATCAATGGCCAGTTTCAGGTGCCTTTTCCCCATTCGGGTAACATGTGAGGAGATCGTACTTGCCGGAAAGAAATAACTGAAACCCCACTGAATCTTGATCCTGTCCATCGGGTCTGTATTATCACTGGGCCAGAAAGAATGATAGTAAGGTAGTGAGCCATAATCTACCCTTCCCGATCCGCCAGCACAAATCATACCCATTACATTAGGATAATTATTAGAGAAATAATCCATCAACTTGTATAGGAGCCATGTATAATCCACCAGTAAATGAGAAGAATGCTTCAGATACGAAGAGCCCGGCTGGGTAACAAATCGGTTGCAATCCCATTTTACATAGGCTATGCCCTTGTTTTTCCCTAACACATCATCGAAAATCTTCTTTTCAAAAGAAAACACTTCCGGGCGGTTAATATCCAATATCTGCTGATGTCTGCCCAATATCGGTTCGCGTCCTTTTTGAGAAATGATCCAGTCTGGATGCGTTTGGTAGCAACTGCTCAATGGATTTACCATCTCCGGTTCAAGCCATATGCCAAAGTCAATCTTATTACTTTTTGCTTTTCGAACCAGATAACTAAGTCCGTGAGGTAACTTACTTCTGTCTTCCTGCCAGTCGCCAAGTCCGTGCCGGTCATCATTACGAGCATATTGTCCATTTCCAAACCACCCGTCATCGAGTAGAAAAAGCTCTGCACCAATAGTATGAGCTTCTTTGAATAAATCAGACAAACGATCTTCATCAAAATCGCAATGGGTAGCCTCCCAGTTATTGACTAATACAGGACGATCTTTTTGTGAATCGCGGATACCATATTGGTAAGCCCATTGATGGAACTGCCGACTCAGTTTCCCGGTTCCTTCCCCACTATAACACCAAAGCACAGAAGGTGTACGGAAAGGTGAATCAGGAGAAAGGTAGTAATGAGATCCTGCAGGATTAATACCCACAATAGCCCGTAACTGTCGCGACCAATTCAAATCAAATGTCATTTGATAGCTGCCTGACCAACGCAAAGAAGCACCAAAGACCTCGCCTTTCTCCTCATCTGCAGGACATTCCAAAGAGACTATGGCAGAAGGAATCCCATAGTAATGAGCTCGCACACCAAGATTGGAATTGAGAGTCTTCATACCTGTAGAAAGGAGTTCCTCTTCCATAGTTGCCTCATGCTTATAGCGACCATTAAATTGTGTGAGCCAATATTTCTTTGCTTTTAGCAATGGTGATGCTGAGGCATATTTATAAAGGATCACTTCACCTGGTTCTTGATGGCGGATCTCTGTCCACATCTCCATCATATTATAATAATCGTAACACAACAGATGTACATCCACGAAAAAAGGGTATTGTTCATCCTGCAAAGAAATAACAGTCTCGCTGACACCATTTTCTTTCTGAATAACAGAATGATTCTTATAACACAAATCCGTTGAAGTATTGTCATCGGCATGGGTTACCTGTAATGAAGGCTCCGCAATATACCCATTGCCATAGCATGGGAACCATTCGGTCTCTCTGGCTGGCATCTTTTCAGGAACAGAGATCTTTCTGCTTTTGTTACCAAAGCCCAACTGATAGAGTCTCCCATCAGAACCTTTCCATAAAGAAAGAGCTAACTCCCCAGCTTCAATGTTAATAATCCGGGAATCCTGTGCATAAAGATGCCCACTCAGAAATAATAAAAAGAATAATAGATACTTTCTCATCTTTCTGTCATAAATTTCCATGTTATTCGACCAATAGTATTGGGTTTCCCTTTTTCTGCTTTGCTGATACTGCCTATCAGTTTACCCTTCTTGTTACGGATAACCTTAACCTCCCGCCAGCAATATTCTCCCTTTTCATAATTATAGGTTTCTCCATCATCATCATACAAGAATAAAGAACCCTCAGATTCACCATAGTGCCGAAACTCTATATTCACCACCTCACCAGCTACTGGGGCATGCAGGCGAGGCTCCATCATTGGGATAATAGCCCCATCACGAACAAAAACAGGGATACGTTCCAATCCTGGTCTTACCTTAATCACTTCACTGTTTCCTGCATACTTACCTGTATAGAAATCATACCATTTCCCAGGAGGCAAAACCACTTCTCGCTCTGTTTCTCCCACAAATAAAGGAGCAACCAATAGCGCATCACCAGCCAAATATTCATCTTTGATCTCGTGAGTCATTCTCTCCAGGTAAGGATTATCATTCAAATCATTGGTATTCAAATTCTCAGTCACGATCCCAGACTGTCCGGAGATATCTTCCATGCACAATGCTCTGAACGGAGGAATTCCATCAAAATGATACTGAGCAAAAGTAGTGTACCAATAAGGCAGCATACGCATGCGTAGCATTGCATATTCCTTGATAATAGGAGCTACCTCAGGATATGACCATGGTTTTGTACCACTTGACCACGCATTAATCATCGCCATCGGTGAGAATACAACGGTCTGGAAACGGCGCACCCATTCTTCCGCAGTCTTAGAATTTCGCACTTCTGGTGTCCACAACACACCGCAAAAACCAGAATTGATCAATGCAGTGATAAAATCCTGATGACTGTAATAATCATTATATATCACATAGGGGAAGGAGGTTCCACCAGCATTCGATCCTCTGACAAGTCCATAAGTACGCTGGTTTCTTTTATGGAAAAGATCCGTTGTGATCCGCTGTACCCAAAGACCATAAGTCTGACGCATCTGTTCTGCTGACCTTCCCGATGGGAATGTTGCCACATCAGGCCATAAATAATGATCATAGCCATCTATCTCATCTATCTTATAGCCATCAACACCTATTGCAAGGTGTTCATCATCAAGCTTCTCACCCCAAATCGTTCTACCCTGTTCTGTAGCAAAATCCGGAACAATGCCACACCACACTGTATGGGAAGCAGACCACGGATAAAGCGATTGATAAATCTTTGAGTCAGGAGAGACGTATGGATTGGTCCAAAGATTTACACGCACATGTTTACTCTTTAGTGTATCTACAAATGCTTTGGGATCAGGATATCTACCATTATCCCATTCAAAGGTGCAGGGGTATGCTTTACTCTGCCAGCCTGGCTCCAGTCCTACAAAATCCAAAGGGTACCCTTTTTCTTCGAATGCATCAACCTCTGCAATCACATCAGCAGCAGAGAATAGTCTTTGGGTACGTTGTGTAAAGCCCAATCCCCATCTTGGCGGCAATGGTCCGCCACCACACATGAGATTGTAACGACGAACAACATCCTTCATCGTTGGACCGGCAAAAAGATAGATCTCTACTCCCTTAGAAGGCACCATTACTGACACAGCATCTGAATAGGGACGTGAACTCCAAGTCTTATCAGTATTCCTATCTTTTGCCACTGGTGCATCAGGACTATCCTTACGTGACCCAGAGCCGGCATAGACAGTCAGATATCGGGCAGAGTTGATCAGCACTCCATACCCTTCGCTTGACACATAGAAAGGAACCGGGGCATGGGTGCGACCATTATCCTTACCACCATAGTGATCGACATGCAGCTCAAAAATTTTTCCTCTTTGCTGCACACCCTTAAACTGCAGTCCGAAACCATAAAGTTTCTCCTCCCGTTGAAGTGGTAACTGCAAATACACCTTACCATCCGTTAATGTCGAGAGAATTTTATCAGCCTGTGAAGGAATGGTTACCTTAGGCAATTTGAGCAGACCCTCATGATTCGTCTTACAATTGGCAACACCCAACAAAGTATAATCATCAGGAGTGCCGCATTGGGTCTTCCAGATACCAGGTGCCACCTCTTGCCATGTGAGCTGGGCTTGGGTCGTCAAGACATACAACAGAAAAAATAATATCGTGATCTTTCTCATTTTAATATTCTATCATTGACTAATAAACATTAATATCTCCATCTTCGCAAAGAATCATTGGCCGCTGATCAGGATTTTTCAGATCGAACGAAACATTCCTTAGTGTAAGACCTTTTACATGCCGGGCCCAGACGCCATAGGCTGGTATCTTCGGGCCAAAGGTCTTCACCTCAGGATATTGATCAATAGCTTCTGGCACAACACTTTTTGCATCCTCATCCGTACCTGTTCCCAATAATCGGATGTGGATATTTTCTAATGTAAGCCCCGTGATATAGTGCCCAGGAATACCAGTAATAAGAATACCTGAAGGAGGAGTGAGCTGTGCTTCATCAGCTGCCACCGCACTAACATTCTTGATGGTGACATTCTCGAAACATCCTATTGGCTGCTGCTTATCTACATTCTTTCGGAAGACACTCAGTCGTGCTCCCAAACGAAAGAGCATCGGAGTACGCACCTCGTTCATTATCACATCCGATATCACAACATCACGCAGACTGGCTCCATCTACAGAAAACAACTTAATACCTCCATTGCGTGTATCGTAGATATAACAGTTATGAACTCGTATGTGCTCAAAGGGAGCCATTGACTCCGTTCCAAATTTGATGCCAGCCTGATTAGACTTCAAAGTCATGTTTCTCACTTCAATATCCCGACAGGGGGCCTTGCTGCTGGTAGTCTTAAAACAAAGAGCATCATCTCCACTGATAATGTCACAATGTGATATCTTGACACGTTGGCAGCCGTCAATGTCTATACCATCATTATGAGCCACGCCCTTACTGCGAATCATCACACTATCGATAGTCAGGTCACTGCACTGGCAATAATGACTTGTCCAGGATGCGGAATTCCTCAAAGTAATTCCTTTTACCCTCACCTGTTGACATCTTACAAAACGCAAGAGAAAAGGCCGCAATCCCCACCGTTTACTCTCTGGTCTCTTGTCTGTTGCAATATGTACCTCTTTCAACTCCTTTCCTCTTCCATCTATACATCCCTCACCTGTCAACGAGATATCTTTGGCATCAACAGCTACAAGCAGAGCCCTGCCAACATCTACCCCCAACCCATCCGTGAAAGGATCAAGGTTACGATAAACCTTATAGTCGGTTGAGCCGATAATATGTGCTCCTTTTTCCAAATGCAAATTCACATGGTCTTTCAACTGAATAGTTGCCGACAGGTAGGTTCCCTCTGGAATCAATACCGTGCCCCCGCCATCTTTATAACACTGATCAATTGCTTTTTGTATGGCATTGGAATCCAAAACTTTTCCATTGCCCTTTGCGCCAAAGTCAATAACGTTATAGACTTGCTGCGCCATGGCAATGGCTGACAACTGAAGGAAAACACTTATAAAAAATAACCTTGACCTCATCATATTGTTCATTTTTGGAGAATCCATCGACGTTTATTCTTATCAGGGAATTGTAACCTGATCAACTGCTCATTCTTCACATCATCCAGAACGACTCCGTATCGATGATCCTTTTTCTCATATTGTAATGTACAATCCTCCATCATCAGACCATCTACATGACGGAACCAATACCCATAAGCAGGAAGCGTCTTAAAGTCACCGACATTGTATCTCCCCACACCCAACTCTGGTGGGTTGGAAGAAGCCTCTTTCTTGGGATGGCCGCCTTTGACCGTCATGTTTATGTCTTTGAAAGAAATATTTGAGACATATCTGATGTGGCAGGAGTCAGGCAATACAAACGGTAATCCCCCCTCTATTTGTTTCTCATCCGGCAATTTATATCCTGCGATAATAGCCGATGCCTCTCGCTGAGTACCATCATAAGGTTTCCAACGCTCTGATCTGAACGAACTTCCACCATATACCTCAGAGATATCCACACCTGTGATAGAGACGTTATCCACTTTGCCAATAGGGATATTCGTGATAAGTAATTCCTTACGAGGTTGCCCGTTTTCCTTAAAAGTGAACATCTCAGCTTGCGCTCCCAATACACGTCCCCGATTAGATATTGAAATGAAGAAAGGAGTACGTGTACGCTTCATTACTGAACGGTGATGCAGTCGGCCTGTCTCACCACTGTTCAGGAAGACATTGCTCACTGTCCCTCCGTCATTAGAAGAGATAGAGAACCCAGCTTTATTGGCACCCAATACATAGATATTATCAACAAAAACATCAGAGATATCATCCGCCGTCTCAGATCCTATCTGGAATAAGTTACAGTTTGTATCACCGATAATATTTCTTACTGAGTAACCTTTTCCTTTACGGGTAAAGCCTAAAGAGCAGTCTGAACCCAATTTAACGATATCATCAGATCCCACTCTGGAGTAGATATTTTCCACCTGTACCCTGTTGCACGACATAAAATCATAGATATCCCTCACATTCTTTTGATTCTCTTTTCCGAAGTAAGTATCATGCATATACAGATGATCACACCCTGTTGCTAACACCACGAAATGTCCTCCTTGATCTATACGCAGCATATTTGAGACATCATGATCTATACTGTCACCAATCAGATAATAAGGCTCGTCAGCCTGCTCATCATACCAGAGGTCATCCTTCCCGGTATAGCCACCTATCTCTATGTTTTTGCACAGCTTAAAACTGAACATCTTGTCACATCGCTTCTGTGGCTCATTATTCATCACTTTATCACCGGTAACGACATATCCATTACCCGTTATCCTTCCATTACCTATGATCTTCACATTCTCTATCCGTTCACCCACAAACATCGCATTTTGGAAGAAGGTATGTCCCACATCTTGTTTCGTGAGGTAGTTATCCGCCTCACGATATGGCTTAGGATCCGTAGGTGAAAGGCCACTGCGGTAATCCTTGTCACTAAACCAGGTCTGTTCAGGAGGGTTTGCTCCAGGTATTGCCTGCAAGACAGCATCATGAGACAATTGCAGCCACACATTATCTTGTAAGACTAATGTTCTGATGGAATAGATTCCTTTCGGGAAGAAAAGGACTCCACCACCATATGCAGACATCTCTGATACCAACATATTTAATCGGTCGGTATCATCTGAGTGTCCGTCACCGATCACCCCATGTTCTTTTACATTTACTGTTCCTGCGTGATACCAAGTCACATTCGATCGGCCTTGATAAGGACCTTCCTTCACATCTAAACAAAAAGCATACAATTGTCCGGGAACTAATTGATTGACGTACATCTCGTTCAGATACTCTTCTTTCTCGAGATCTCTTAACACCGTCCATGTCTTTGCACTATCTGTTGATATCAGCAACTCCGTATAGGGCTTATCAGGTAATGGCGTCCATGTGAATTCTGCCGTTGCAGGCTGGTATTGTTCTGTGAATGTATGTCTTTGATCAGGAAGTCTCTTGAAATCAGCTATCCTTCTGACACCTTCTATCCGGGCCTTCGTCTTTTCACTCTCCATGGCCACGGGTTCTGTCGTGGTGTACCAGGACTCTATTGTATAGTCTTTTTCATCCAGACAGACACCTTTGATCGTCAATTGCACATCATATCTGTTAAACGGACGAAGATCAACACCACTTAGATGAAGAATGACTCCCTGCTCACCCTCAACGCTTATCGAATACTTAGCCACTCGCTGACAAGAGTATTGGTCACCATGACGGCCTATAGACTGCAAAGGTAAGTGACATAATAGCACCTCTCCCCTTCCAATTATATTGATAACAGTATTATCGGGAGTAATATCAATACCCTTTGGTATCCGAAAATAGATATCAGCGGCAGGAGTTCGTTGACCAGCCGTAAAAGAAACAGAGATATCTTGTGACAGATGGGCGGTATATTGTTTCCTGTCTGTTCGTAATATGCCAGGAACAGCCTTTTTCTCCACTTTTCGATAACGAGGCATGGAGATTCCAGCCTCTTTTATCTGTTGTTGCAGCAACTCTTCACTGATTAGTGTCGATACCGATCCCTGATCCGCTGGAGTGTCAACCGTAAATGCCTGTGTCAGCCCATCGTATAAGACAAGTGTATCCCCTCTTACAGTCCACTGTTTCTGTATCTGGGCTTTCAATGGATTTCCAGATAAGAAAGAATATATTATCAAAAGTAAAAAACTTGTCTTACGCATGTCCATATAAATATGTATTATCGATTAACAAATGTCAAATCCAATCCTTTACGACTAAGCAGCTGTACCTGATAGAGAGAGCGTATTTCCATGTTCGTCTCGTTATGTCCTTCCCATTCACCGTCAGGACGCCCCTCAAAAGCACCTCTAACCTTCTTGCCTTTCGTGCCAATACTGTAGTTCTTTCCGGTTGTCCATGGACTCTGAACAGCGCATGTCCCTACATAGCAATTCCACAATACCTGTGTCACACCAGCCCAACCATGTCCGGATCCCATCTTACCACGATCTTGAACATTGAGTTGTCCATCAGTCACAATATTATCATATAATGTGCCGCATGTCCAACGATGATGAGGACCAATATCCGAATAAGTCTGTGTGGCCCTGCAGTTATAGAACACATTAGGCCCCATGACTCGGGAACCCGTCACAAAATCATGCCTGCCTTCCGTGGCAATACAGTTCATAAAGAGGTTTTGCTGACCATTATTATAGAAAGAATAACGGAATCCGCCTGTTATGATCGACTTAGCTTCCAGACACCTGCAATTCTGTACGGTTACATTCTTACTGTTACGTTCACAAAAAACAGCCGTGTTAGCCAAATGACGTACTGTAACATTATCCACCCAGCAATCCTCTGCCTTATCTATCAGCACACCGGTCCAAGCATGTTCCGGATCATCATAAGTGTTATACTCCGACTCTATACATAAGTCGGAGACACCCACCTCGCTGATTCTTCCATCGAATGTATAGCCATATACTTCGCCACCACCATATTGGCGCTCCATCTGCATGACGATCGGATTATCCAGATAAATGGTATTCCCCTCTATCTTCTCAATCTTTCGTTCAAAGGCTAAATTATATTCCTTGGCCGTCCACTGACGGGTGCCTTGCCGCTCCACGATCTGATCCATCTTGATATCATGAATCCAGTTCTGTGTTCCAGGGCGATAGACCATCACCTTATCTCCGACCTTGAATGGCTTAGAAGAAGAAACATTCAACCGGAAAGTTCCAACGGGCACGAAATCATCTGTAATAGCCACACGGGAGCCACTTTTCTCTTGAGGTAGTCCCTGACCCAACACATGGATGATGGGATATCGTTTACGAGCTGTTCCGAGAAGCACACTCTCTGAGGCATTACTGCCTTCACCCTTTATGACGATACCGCTTGCACGGACAAAGAGGGTTTCTGCCACCTTATATACTCCACGTTTCAAAAGAAGCGTACCCCGATGGCCATTCTCATCCAATGGCAACTGGGCAATCTCGTCAATAGCCTGCTGGATATGAGCGGTGTTATCGCCAGGAATAGGAGAAATGGATTTAGTGATTGTATAGTCGGGTATGGACTTATCTCCATGATGATATCCCACCCTACTGAAATCCGGCAAGATATTCCCTTGCTCATCAGGAGTATATACAAGTTTTCCCTCATCTGAGATCGTGACAAAAGAAGACCGGAATTTTGGTGGCATCTTTGTCTGTCCACATACAGACAATGCACTTCCTAAAATGACTGCAGATAAAAAAAACTTTTTCAACATACCTATTGCTTTTTAATATTGTTCTTTTCCATAATCACACCTGCCCATAACATACCAATAACCGTCTCCTTGGCATTTTTCATTTTCGGTATCGTTACATATGAGATATAATCTGTCTTGATGCCCACGCCATCGCAGCCGCCAAGCACATCAAGCAGACCATTCTTATTCACCTGAATAAAGTCCCTCAGGCATTCATAGCCTCTTTGAGCGACCTTAGCATAATCTTTTCTCCGGAGAAGATTCAAGTCGATACCCCGCTGAATACTATAGATGAACATTGCCGTTCCTGAAGGATCAATGTAGTTCATCGCATTCGATCCCTTGTCCACCACCATATACCACCCTCCGGTATTGGTATCCTGGTATTGACGGATACCTTGTGCCATTCGCTGGTAAATGGAATATATCTGTTGGTATGCTGGGTGAACGGGTGTCAAGACATGCAACAGTTCTGGTAACAGCAATGCATACCAGCCCATTCCTTCACTCCACACCTCAGGTGACAATCCTGTTTGTCGGTCAGCCCATTTTGCTTTCTCGGGTTGTGTCGTCCAAGCATGATGCAACAAACCGTCTTCTCTTTGCAAATGTTTGGCAGCTGCTATCACATTCCTACATGCTATCTCAAGGCATTGATCCTTATTACCTACATACTGCGCGCACCTCGTAAGGAACATCTGCATCATAAACACCCCGTCTATCCACATGTTAGGTGATTTATTCCCATGCCAAAACTGTCCATCGGAAGATGGGTAATCACCAACAGCCTTGAGAATCTGTAAAGCAGCTTTCTTATATTTCTGCTGGCCGGTATAATAATACAGGGAGCAGAAAGCAGAACCCGTCATGAAATTATCCAGATTTGTCAGCGCATCACCTTTGTAATTCCCCTCTTCATCCACAAAATGATCGATATAGCTGACTATATAATTCAGATATCTCTTATCGCCAGTCAGGTCATACAACCTGAAAAGGACCTCGAAGGCATATCCATGCACATAAGTATAGTCTTTCCAATAGGCATACCGGTAATCCGGATATCTCTTCATTAAAGATTCCGCCAAAGGGACGGCCCAGTTGCCTGGCACCTCTTTATATGACAGTCTTGCCTGAGGATCACCTTGAGAAGTCATCCTCCTTGTCTTGGTTACCAACTGTTGGGTAACCTTTCTCGTAACGAAATGCTCATCGGTTGTCTCACCAGTAAGCGTTACGTTTTCCTGCGCCCACCCCATCATCTGGACACACAGCAGCAAGGGAAGCAATATTTGTTTCTTCATTTGTACAGCCATATTAAAGGGTTACGGATTGGAAGATTTCTGATAACCTCTTCATGTGTTGGGAAGTGATTAAAGGGAGCCCATGCTTCCCAGTATCGCTGATCACCAAATTGTCTCCAGGCGAAAAGGATGACTGGCTGAGCCACAGGCCACTCTTCCCAATACATCACATCATGAGGGTAAGGCCAACTGTTCTTGTCCTTGATATACGGACAAATAAAATCAACGGCCTTGCGCATTGTTTTCCCGTCGGAAGTCTTATACTGCCATAGGGATTCCCCGGGTGTAGAGAGGATCTCACATAAGGCAGCCATCGCATCGAGATTAAACAGAGAATAGGAGTATGGCTTTGTACGTGCCAATTCCTGTGGGAAGCTGCCATCGGAAGCCATCTGTTTCGGCATGAAAATCTGTTTAAAACGATCTCTACACAGTTGCATCACCTCTTGATTACCGGTAAGCTTGGCAAAGATCGCCGCCTGTACGGCCCAGCATGTGCCATGGTTGTTCGTGGCATTCATCTCACTGACACCGTAGGGATGTGTCGTCATCCACTGCAGATAATCAGTAAACCATTTCCGCACGCCCTCAAAACAAGTTTTGGGGAGTGCACCTTTCTGATGCAGCAGCCACACCGATTGGGCCACCTCTATCAGTTGCAAGGTGTCGATAATACCGATACCTCTTCCCGTTACCACTCCCTTGATGGCTTGTCCGTAAAGGAGATGAGGATTCATCAGTGTCTGAGGGTTAATAAACCATGCTTTCAGGTGGCTGACGATTGCATCGATGTATCGCTGGTCATTCGTCAGGAGATAGGCAGAAGTAAGATTACCGACGATCTGACTGAGACGAACCATCGCGTGACGATGCGCAGTGAAGTTATCAGGATTTGTCTGTCCGTCGCGCCGGATATAAGGTCCGTCAGGATTCTTGGGATCAGGCCACCAATAGTCTCCCTCTGAATAGAAGTCATGGATGCCACCGGCACTTCGGATGGCTTTTGTAGCTGTCACTGTGACAGGCTCTTCCGTGAGATTCTTCTCAGCCTGCTGAAGGATTTCTCCACTCAGCAGTCTGGCAACGCGCATATCCACGTGAGATGCACCTGCAGGAATTACTACGGCAAGTAAAATCGCTATTATGACTATTGTTCCTTTTGGAGTATTCATGCTACAAAATTAATTATTATACAATCATTCAGATTACACGATCTTTTCGTTTTTTAAAACTTTTGTTCCAAAGTTATTTCATCAACTTTTATTATCAAGGAGGAGACACCATCACTATCGGTTAATCACAAAGTTACGAATCTGACAGGCTGTGCCCTTTGACTGCTCATGATGCTGTGATGTCATCCTGACTACCAAATGATGCTTTCCTGGAGCCAATTCTGTCTCGAACATATACACCCAAGGAATATACAAGCCACGACTCCAGCGGGTAAACAGATTGAGCTTCTTATATGGTGATCCATCCACACTGTATTCAAGAATACCAGCAGGAGGACCAGCCACACAGCAGATACCTACCGCACGCCCTTCAAAATCTAAAGTAAACCGGGAGCCGGCTGTTGTCGCCTCCAACATGGGGACATCGACAAAACCCTTTCGCTTCTTAGCCTCATCCTGGGGGTGCCAGGAAGGAACGATCTTCCAACCTTTTTTTAGATGTGCCTGTCCGATATTTACAAATTCACCATTTGTATAACTGAATTCATCAAGCTGCTCAGCAGGGATCTGATGTGGCCGAACAACTTCACTGTCAGAGACTTCAGACCACATCTTCTCCATCAGTTGAATCATCGACGCGGCATAATAAGCATGTCCAAGCGGGGCTGGATGCACACCGCCGAACTCTTTCCAAGTAAACTGTCCGCCCATTATTCGTTCACTGATCTCCTGTGCCAGGTTCATGCTCGGGATAGCATAATGATTAGCGACTCGCTCATGATTATACACAGCATCGGGTTGTTGCCCGCGCAACGTACGCTCCGGAGAGTATTCATTAATAAAATGACTGATGATGATATCGGTCTCAGGATCAGTATTCAGGACATGTCGCACGACACCCTCCACACCTCTTATCTGCTCAATAGGAGAAAAGCCGTTCGTCTCATCATTTACTGCTGCCTCGAAAAAGAGTAAGTCTGTCTTTCCTTTTGACAATACGTCGTTTACCAGTCGGAAGGCGTGAGGGGTGGAGCCCATTGAAGGAATGCCCGCCTCAATAAAATGGAATTTCGTCTGGGGAAAGCGCTTTGTGAAATAATCCATCAACAGATTATGCCATCCTTTCATCTCTGTGATGGAGCCCCCCAGGAAAGCGATACGCGCCTCTCCTCCTCGCATGAACTTCAGATAGGAGTTTTTCAGGGTTCCCCGAGGATGAAGATACTTCTCCAGATCAGAAGGGTGAGCGAGCGACTCTACCTCCACACTGGCAGCAAAGCCTCCATTTCCTAATACGGGGATGCTCACCTCACCGCCATCATACAGCATAGGCTCCTCTTTGAATGAGTGGATATCCGAACCATCCATGATCCAGCGAACCACCTTTCCCCTACAGTTTTCCGGAAGGGTAAAGCGGACTTCACGCTGCACATCCTTTCCATTGATACCTCCTATATACCACGTATCCCCTTTACGACGGGCAACAACAGCATAGTCGGATGGATAACCGGCCAGCAAGCAACTCTCATCCCACGCTGTGGGAACCTTCTTCAGATAGTTCTTCGGGCCTTCTGGTAAAGACTGATAAGCCTCAGCGCGGTCAGCAAAGCAATGGAAGCCTGACTCGAAGACTACAGACAAAGCCAGTTGATGGGCAACACTGGTCTTGCGGAAAGCCTCAACACCCTGCCGGATCTTGTTAGAGAAGGTGACTGGCGTATAATCCATTGATCCTACCACATTCCTTGTAAAGACCACCGTAGCATTATGTTCGGCCATCCGGTCACAAACCGTCTGTCTTCCGAGAGACTCAGCACCCTTGATAGCCTCTGTCGTCATCAAGTTCGGCCAGGTCCTCTCCCATCCTCTTGGCAGGGTAGCACCATGGAAATCAACCATCAGATGATAAGTTGCCGCATCTTTGAGGATAGCGGGATACAAGGCGATAACACGCTGTTTATCCGTGTCGAAGAAATCCACCTTTACACCCTTCACTCCAAGTTCACTGATCCGCTTGAACTCTTTTGGACGCTCAACGTCGGAAGACATTACGCCATCATCACGCCCGGCACCGGAATGATACCACAGCCAGATACCGACACCTTTCTGGTTGGCATATCTGACAACACCTTCCATTCCTTCACCATCCATCTGCGGCCATCCGGCATCTATCAGACTATAATCCCAACCCATCTCATGACAGAAATCCACATATCTGAGTTGTTCTTCATACTTGCGCACTGTGGCTCCGCTATACCACCAGCTCCATGTTGCCTTACCAGGCTTAATCCAGTCGGTATCCTGTATCATAGTAGGAGGATTAAGATGTTCTACCAACTGTGAGGTGAAGATGGTGTTCAGATCGGAGCCTATGATGACAACCCTCCAGGGTGTCTTCCAAGGAAGCTGGTGACGCGGCCTTGGGTCATCCGGGATAATCGGTTCTTCCTGCTCAGGAAAACGTATTCTGTAAGCTCCTTGCGAACCACTGTTGTCGATATGTGTGGCAGGATAGGTGCCATCCAGACAGGCCTCTGTCACCATTGTCCATCCGGCACTCGTCTCGAAGAGCATCGGGAAAGCCCATCCCTGCTCATAGGGGGAAGCTGTTCCTACTGGAATGCCATTCTGACTAAACTGTTCATAACTCGGTTTCTTCCGACTGTTCCAGTCGTATGGGTGAATCCATGCCTTTCCCTGTGGCAGAGCAAACTCCGTCATCTCTTTCTGAATGACATGGGGCTTTTTATCTGTTTCCGGGAAAGCGTAACGGAAGGCGACACCCGTATTATAAGCCCTGACGATCAATTGAAATGTCCTCTTTGTCTTGTCCTTGAAGGTAAGGGTGTACTCATTGCAGTAATTCCTCGTCAGCAGTTGTTTTCCGGATTTCAGCGTATAAGTCTCATCGATAACCCTCTTTAGCACTTCCGGCTGGGGAACTTTCTGGCCATAAACGACTCCGTCCATCACAAGTCCTAACTGGGATGGGGCTACGACTGTCTTACCGCCCATAGTAACGTAATACTGCAGACTGGTGATTCCTCCTTGCCTGACTTCATCCAACATAAAACAGACATTGTTATCAGGAGAGGATGCACGATAAAGCGAACGTGCCTCACTGCTGCATATTATCAAGCAAACAATTAATAAACAAAAACAACGTTTCATTGTAAAGACTCCTATGTTATTATTTCACTTCATCGGAATATTCTGTCAATATTATTCCGTTTGCGAAATTAAAACAAAACAAATAATAGGTATATAAATATCATTTCAATAATTATAAATTTCTTCCATCATAATAATGTGTAAAGAACCTCGTATCTCCCTGAGTAGTTCTTGAGATAGCCGTTCGGGACTTTCGTGGGAACAATATTGGGGTTTTGAGGGATGCTCATAGGATATTTCAGGTACGTTTGCTTGACTTTTCAGGAACGAGGCAGTAGGCAAAGGGGTTTGTGGCAGCAGGCAAAAGACCTCTCGGCAGCAAGCGAATGACCTTGCGGCAGCTGGCAAAAACTGTTCAAAACGTGTTTTTTAATAATCCCATCGAAGGACGATTCTCCCCTGCTTACATATATAATATGTATAAAAAGGCATATGAACAAAAGTACAAATAAGGGATATTTTTTATAATTAAAGGAAATATTTTACTAAACAACGCACGCGCATTAAATTATCTTTGCATCCGAACAATATTATTTGAAATAATATCTAACCTAAAAATATCGATCCTATGACTGATATCATCATTTCAACCGAAGAGAGTCCTCCTTTGCGAGACGTATGCCTATAGGATTAATATCCAGGAAAATTATTTAACTTTACAACCAGATCGATTGAATAATTTATAACTTAATATTAAAAACATGAAAGAACTTAAGAAGCAATGTCAAAGCTTTTGTTCAAGGAAAACAACTCTGATACTTTGTTTGACGCTTGCCCTGTTCTTCCCCAAGACTGCATTTGCCGCAGGTAACAGCAGTAGAGCGGGACATATTGCCGAACAGCAACAAGCAAATACAGTAAAGGGTACTGTTGTTGACGAAAGCGGAGAACCGTTAGTAGGAGTGACTATCACAGTGAAAGGTGCCAAAACTAATGCAATTTCCGATGTTGATGGAAACTTCACGATTGATTGTCCCTTAAACAGCACGCTCGAATTCACATTTATGGGATTCAAAACAGTACAGCAGAAAGCGTCAGGTAAGAGAATGACAGTAACCATGCAGGAAGATTCTCAAGGACTGGATGAGGTTGTTGTCATTGGATATGGTACTTTGGCCAAGAAACACATATCCGGATCAATGAACTCTATTGATGGAAAGAAAGTAGAAGAAAAAAATGCGGTCACCGTACTTGATGCGTTACAAGGAGCTGCTCCAGGTATGCAGATTGTATCTAATTCTGGCGCACCCGGCGAATCAGCTTTCGTGTCTATTCGTGGAGCCTCAACTTTTAGTGATGATGGTGTTGCTCCTTTGTATGTAGTTGATGGTGTACCCGTTGATGATATTGATAATCTTTCTCCAAATGACATTAAGAGTATCGAAGTAATGAAAGATGCTGCGACATCAGCTATCTATGGTGCTCGCGCTGCTAATGGAGTGATTCTGATCACAACAAAGTCTGGTGAGATAGGCAAGCCTCGGATTGATGCTCGCTATCAACATTCTTTCTATACAGCAGCAAGAAAGTTACCACAAGTCAATGCCTTCGAAAGTCGCTTGAGTATGGCTGCTACAGACCTTAATAACGCATCAAAAACACTGGAAAAATTCTCTTCAAGAACTGATTCTACGGGTCTGCAGTATAGTACGAACTACTATTACCAAGATCTTTTGCTACGTACTGGAAACCGCGATGATGCATCCTTACAAATAAGTGGAGGTAACAATGGCTTTAAATATCGCGCATCACTGAACTATATAGGCCAAACTGGTATTTATCTGGCTTCAAAGGACGATAGATATACAGCAAGTGTAAATGTTGATTACAATCCATGGAAGAATGTAACATTTACGACTCGTGTTCGTTTGAGCTATGAAAAAAGAAATGACGTAAAAACCGGAGTCATCAAAGATGCTCTTAGACGTGATCCTGATATGATTATCTGGTATCCTGATGGTGAATTAATTCCATACTATTCTTCCGGTGGCCGTCGTAATCCAGTAGCTGAGCTCACGCAGAAACTTGATGAAAACTATTTCTATAAAGGAAACTTCTATCAAGGACTCAATTGGAAGTTTAATGATTGGCTGGCTTTAACAGCAAGTATTGCGGCTGACTACCAAAGTATACGTAGAATGCAATTCAGTTCAAAGTATCTTGAGGGCAGCGACAATGGTAAGAACACTCAGTCTGATAAAATAGATCAAAGAATTAAGTACACAGGAGAGGCATATTTGTCGTTTAACAAATCATTCAATAACCATACGATCAGTGCTACGCTCGGTTCATCTTTTGAATCAACTAATAATCTGGGATATAACATTAGTGGCTCATTTCTACTTTCTGAGAATATTCACTATATGAACATGGCAACCGAGCTCGATGCCTCAAAAACGAACACAACGGGATGGGATGAATCTATGGTTGGCTTTTTTGGTCGTGCGGTATATAGTTATCTAAGCAGGTATATTATCACCGGACTTATTCGTTATGACGGTTCCTCTCGTTTCGGACAGAATAGTCGCTGGGGCTCATTCCCCTCTATTTCTGCGGCATGGCGTTTCTCTGACGAACCATTCATGAGATGGAGTAATAATATTTTATCTGATGCGAAATTACGTCTTAGCTATGGTGTGACAGGTAATGACAGAATTGGCAGGTATGAATCATACCTTACATATGTATCCGGCTCTGCCTACTATAACGGAACTGGTGGTGTAGTTCCTGCTAGTAAATATGGAAACCCGAACTTGAAATGGGAGCAAACCAAACAGACTGATATTGGTATTGATTTGAGTTTCCTCAATGGTAGGATTACGTTTGTGGCTGACTATTATATCAAAAACACTTCAGACTTGTTATCTGACTATAATCTGCCTTACACAACTGGATATAGCACCATGCGTGTTAACCTCGCATCTATCAGGAATCAGGGTATAGAGCTTTCATTATCCGCCGTTCCTATTATTCGAAAAGGATTCCGTTGGTCAACAACACTCAACTGGTGGAAGAATAAGAATAAGATTACGGACTTGTCTCGTGAGGACTATGTCTCCAATAGTGCCTGGCTCGTTGCCAAGGGAAGACAGGCTGGTATATGGTATGGTTATAAGAACCTTGGTGTTTATGAATATGATGAGAGTAATGCGTACACTTCTGATTATAAGACCCGTCTAATCCCTGTCTTCCAGCGTGATGATAACGGGAATGTCATTATAGGTCTTAATGGAAAGCCCACTCTCATTAAATACACCATGCCTGATGGATCTGAATATTCTGGAGATGTAAAAAAACTGAGCGTAAACGGTGTTATTGCCGGAGGTGGTGATGTTATCTGGTATAATAAGCCTAATGAGAATGGGGAATTGGATGGTATTATTGATACCGGTGATCAAACCGAACTGGGTGTCGCAACTCCTCAGTGGTATGCATCGTGGTCGAACTCCTTCTCATATAAGAATTTCTCATTGAATATCAACTTCTATCTCAGCTGGGGCGGAAAGATTTGGAACGATGTGAAACGTTATTATTCATCATGGGGTGGTAATACACATAAGCAGACTCCTGAATACATCCTTCAAGGATGGAAATATCCCGGAGAGATTACAACTTGGTATGCTTTGAATTCTCGTCAACGCAAAACGAACAACCACTCTATGTCACTGAGTGACCAGTTCCTTGAAGACGGTAGTTTCTTACGTCTACAGGATGTAAGACTAAGCTATACCATGGATCGGAAATGGTTGAGCAAAACGTTCTTACGCAATGTTCAAGCCTTTATCTATGGAAAGAACTTAATTACCTGGACAAACTATTCTGGCTTTGACCCTGAGGTTAAGATGAGTGTGCTGAATCCTGGTAAAGATGACTCAAGCTATCCACGTAGTCGTGAATTTGGTTTTGGCTTAAATGTAGGATTATAAATTTTAGGAAAATGAAAAGAATACTTATTTATATATTAGGATTACTCGTACTCACTAGTTGTGAGGATTTCCTTGACCGTTCACCACTATCAGATCTTTCTCCTGAGAATTACTTTCATGAGAAAGCTGAAATGGCCAACTGGAATGCTGGTATATACTCTGCTTTTCAAAGCGCCTTACAGCGTAATCAAGTGATATTCGGTGATTGTCGCAGTGACAATGTCGAGACAACAGGCTACATTAATAATAATATCTACATGAATGCCTTAGTCCCTTCTATGAGCGAATCCAGTTGGCAAGCTTTTTACCAGTGTATCACCCGATGTAATACAGGTATTGAGAAGTATCCAACTGTTCCGAATATTCTGGAGTCAGAATATGCACCATATATGGGTCAAGCCTATGGTATGCGTGCTTTTATGTATTTTTGGGCTACCCGTGTGTGGGGAAAACTTCCATTGGTAACATCCACCTGGGATGGTTCTCTTGAGGCAATAAATACACCACGTGCGTCACTAGAAGAAGTGAAAGAACAAATTCTTTCTGATATCAGTAAAGCCATTGATTACTTCACTATTTCAAATACATCAAGTAATTTCTATCTTGGCTTAGCTGCCATGCATGAACTCCGTTTAGAGGTATATATGTGGTATAATGATTATCAGAAGGCATTAGATGAATCAAATTATTTCATGAACAACAGCACATATCAACTTGCTGCCGATGAAGTAGAGTGGAAAAAGATTTTCACGAATCCTTCAGGATCAAAAGAAGTTATTTTTGCTATGTCATGGGATTACACCAACAATGGTGCTGCGAGTGGATGGTCACAAACGATGGGAGCATCTAATACCAACAATGGGTATCAGATGTCTCAACCCATGTTTGAGGAATTCGTTGACCGTTTATATTCAGGAGAGGGTGCTGATTCACGCCTATGGAATACAGTAGATACTGTAAAGCTTTACTATAATGCGAACAGGGTTCCTATGAGTTATGCACATTATACTGCATCAGGTATTCAGAAATGTATCAAATACAGTATCGAAGATTCTGAAGCAGAATATGACAAGACATATAAAATATATAAATCCAAGTATCTCGTCCTAAACACAACGGATAGTGAGATCCAGCAAGTCTTCATGCGTCTTGCTAATGTATACTACCTGCGTGCAGAGGCTTTGAACAAATTAGGACGAGGAGATGAAGCTTTAGCTATCGTGAATCAACTTCGCCAGAGAGTCGGTTATCTTAAAGATGCGACAACAGAAGTGAACATTTCAAACCAAGCAGAAGTTGAAAATCTGATCTTGCTGGAACGTCAACTGGAATTCTATGGTGAAGGACAAAGATGGTTTGACTTGATGAGAACAGGGCATCTTCTTGATGTTATGGATCCCATTTACTCTCAACGTCAGGAAAACGCTGGTGTCACAGTAACAGGATTCGGTAATGAAGGAACAAAATACTGGCCTATTTACTACCGAGAATTTGAGTCGAATACAGCCTTGAAGGGTGACCAGAATCAACCTTATCCAGAACGATAATTATTGACTTTTTAATTAATAAGAATTATGAGAAAACATAATATTAAAAGTTATCTTATACTAATGACGCTGCCCATACTCATTACTGGCTGTGAAGTCTTTGGGTTAGACTATCAAGACTCATATGATTTTGATTATGAGGCAGGACTGGCAAACAACCAGAAAGAGATGACTGTATATGATTTTATAGCTGACAGAACGGATATTTTTTCGTTGCTCAAAGAAGCGATTGACTATGCTGGCATGGAGAATGAGTTCAAGCAACAGAATATGACCTATATTCTACCTACCAATACTGCATTAAGTTCTGAAACCTCCTCAGACAAGAGCTATTTTCAAGAACACCAACTTTCTTACATTGACGAGTTAGGTGACACCGTAACTTATGCACCTATTTCTATGACAGCCTATCCTAAAGAGCAGATCCGTGAGTTTTTACTTTATCACATTATTAAAGGAGAATACACGGTAAATAACATACCTGCAGAACCTACCTGGTTTGAGACATGTGCCTCAGCTGATACGGCCTATGTGAATTTATACTTGTTAAAAGACCGAAATCCAAATATTACATTTAATAATTTTGATGGGCACTACAAAGCAACTATAAAACCACGTACAGCCAATTTATACTCTGTTCCTTGCAAATCATATATGCATGTCATAGATAGCTGGCTTGATCGTCCAAAAAGAGATCAAATACATTTAAGATAAGTATTTTAAATAATAATAGGTTATGAAAAATATATATAAATTATTATTACTATTTGTTGCTTTCGGCTTCGTCGCATGTGATGAGGAAGAAACACTGTCCATCGACTCCCTCAGTGTAGATGGTGACGAATTCTATTGCAATCAAAAAGTAAAAGTATGGATGTGCGTCAACTCAAGTGATTTATGGCATACTGACTATAAATGGAGTTGTGATGGCGGCACGCTAACACAGCCCCAAGGGCTGAATGAGATGACATGGAAAGCTCCTGCACTACCAGGTAATTATACCATTACATGCGAGGTTTCTGTGGGAGGAAAGAAAGAAGTAAGATCACGTACGATGTACGTATCCAGCTATTTCTTTGAGAAATTCGAGAAAAGCAGCCAAACATCATTCACTTTCCAAAATGCGAAAAACTCTCTAAAGAAAGAATCTAACGGGAATCAGTATCTGATGGTAAGCGTTAACTCATCAACGGAGCCTACACGCTATATCAGAAGAGCATTTGGCGACAATGAACTACAAACTCCATTCAGCACTAGAATAAAAATGGGTTTTGACAAGAACATACCAACAACCCGTCAGATCAAGGTTGGCAGTAAAACAGCTAACGCCGTGCTCGAATACCGTTGGAACATGCGTGCAGACGCATCTAACAATAATTCATACATCAACCAGATTCGTATGTTGTGGTTTCCCCATATACCCACAGATGGTTATCCGACGTTATCAAATAATGAAACAACCGTTGAAGGAACCACCGACTGGAATGTTCAGTTAACCATTCAACATACTGCCCCGGATGGTAAAAAAACGACGGTTAATGAATATCACAAACTGAATACTTTGAACATCTTCAAAAACAAAGAATATCATACGGTATCTTTGGGTGTAGATGACAATGAGAGCATGCTGGCTTTTGTTGATGGACAACAAGTACTTCAAAGCGATGTTATCAAGAACCTTCGGTCCAGTAAAGGATGTGAAGGAGGCATGTTTATCAATAACTGGGAGATATACCAATTGAACGGTGAGGGTGCACGTAATCTTCCTGAGTTTTATCTGGATGATGCCTATGCATCAACCTCAGAGATGTTGAAATAAAAAATAATACTTATCATTTTTGTGGGGAGGAAATTTTCTCCCCACATTTAAACTATATTATATGAAAAGAAATTCCCTATTTATAATCTTGGTGTGTTTACTTCATTCATCTGTTTTCGCACAAATGAGAGGAACTGTTCTTAATGCTAAGCAGAAACCCATAAAGGGATTGAAGATTTGGCGAAAGAATACAACAGAGTCAATAAAAACGAACGATAAAGGTCTGTTTGTTTTCGGACAAATGAGTCCTACCGATACACTAATTATACCCTTCTCTAAAAAAGAGAACGCAATAATTGCTGTTGATCAACTAAAAGAAATAACTGTTACATTAAACAAAAAGAATTACTCCGTTACCTCAGGAAGTGAAACTAAAAATTACAATTATGTGAAAGTATTACGATCTAACCTATCTTCCAACATCTTAACCCATGAACAAATCGAAATGATGTCTGCAAACTCTTTATATGATATCTTTCGCTCATCCGTTCCCGGTGTTACAGTCTCAGAAGGTACATCTGGGCAGCAGATTATCATTCGGGGAGGCAATTCGTTTGAATCTGGACTGGAACCCCTATTTATAATTGATGGTGCGCAATACGAGTCGAGTGCAGATGCCGATTCCAGAATTGTCGTTAATGAAATTCAAAAGATTGAGATTCTGAAAGATGGTGGCCAGTATGGTATTAAAGGTGCCAATGGGGTTATTATTATTTCAACAATCGGGCATTAACAGATCAATAACTATATAAATAATCATAATATGCAAGGATTAAATATACCATATGGGGCATCATGGCGTCTTATGATACATTTTCATAAGACCATCTCATCTGTATCCAAGTCCATACGATATGATTATATTCCAAAAGCTATGATGATTTTGTCTCTTATTTTTGTTTTCACTAATGCTTATTCACAACAAGACAAATCGTCTTTCACAAAAAAAATTATTTCATCTTTTTACTATAAAGAATCTATCCCAAATGAGAAGTTATATCTTCATACTGATAAATCATGCTATCTTAGCGGTGACACCATTTGGATGAAAGCATACTTAGTAGATGCTATATCACATAAGCCTCAAACACTAAGTAAATACGTATATGTAGAACTAATAAACAGGAAAGATCAAGTAATCCAGAGAAAGAAATTTGGGAAAAGACCAGACGGCACCATACCTGGATTAATGTCTCTTCCTAATAATATTGAGGAAGGAGACTATTATCTACGTGCTTACACACATTGGATGAATAATTGTCCAAGAGATTATTTTTTTTATAAAAATATAAAAATAAAAAACAAACAGCAACATGAGATACGAATAGACATTAAGTATGAAGAAAATAAAGGAAATAGAATTGCCAGAGTCTGCTTTAGACAGGGTTACAACTTTCTGAAAAAATGTAATGTAAGCTACATGGTAAGGACGAAATTAACAGGAAATTCGTTTCTTAGCCATCAGACAGATGAATATGGTGAGATTAAAATCAATATTCCGCCCAAAAAAGATCTAAAACAATATATATATGTCGTGCTAGAAGATCATTACGGAATGAAGCATAGACATACATTTTACGTGCCAGAGGTATTTGATTTCCATGTGGATTTCTTTCCAGAAGGTGGTGATCTTATCGCAAGAAATATTCAAAAAATTGCCTTTAAAGCCATTGGATCAGATGGAAATTCTGTTCCTGTCCATGGTCATATCTTAAACACAAATGGTGACACCATCACATCTTTCAAAAGTGATTATAAAGGTATTGGTACCTTTATGTTGAACACAAATGAGGGGGAACAATATAGAGCTGTCCTTACGACAGAACACCAAGAAAAGGTTCTTAAAAAAACCTTTCCATTACCAGCCTCAAAGACAGATGCACATGCCTTATCAATCACAACGCACAATAATAAGGCATATTATAAGATACTTAGTTTTAGTGCAGTAAAAGGAAACTTCTATTTAGTTGGTCAGATGAGAGGACATCTTATGTTTGTGACACCAGTCATTCAAGGTCAAGGTGTTCTTGATACTTCTTCTTTGCCAAATGGTATTCTTAGTCTAACATTACTTGATGAGGACATGATTCCCTATAGTGAACGGCTTCTTTTTATCTATCATCCTCGAACAATATGTGAGGTCAATATTAACAATAAAGCAAGTATTCCGGAAGGATTATGTAGTTTTGACCTATCATTAAGCAGCAAGCAAAAATTACCTGTACAAGGAGACTTTTCACTATCTGTATCTGATGCTCGTACCGTCAACGTGGACTCTACAGATAATAATATCATATCACAACTCCTTATGACCTCCGAATTGCATGGGAACATTGAGTCTCCTGGGTATTATTTTATAAATGACAGACTAAGAAATCCTGTACTGATAGACAACCTTTTACTCACACAAGGTTGGACACGTTATAGAACAAAAGACATTATAAAAGGAAAAAAAGTTCCTCTCAAGTATTTTGTAGAAGCCGGTCAGACTGTATCCGGAATAGTGATGACTGGCGCCAACAAGCCAGCCTCAAATAGTCAGGTTCTAATAAAGATACAAGGGAAAACCTATCCACCTGTTCAAACAGATAGCAACGGACATTTCATCTTGAACAACGTTTCTTTTACGGACACCACTTTTGTGGAAGCATTTGTACCGGAAAAAGGAAAGCTCTTACGTTCTTCTATAACAATCGACCGCGACTTTTTCCCTGTTGTCTCTAACAGGAACACCTATTATGAGAGTATTATATCGTCAAGTGACAAAGGAAACGCCATAAAAGATAATTCTATAAAGGGTGGAGATGGTGTCAAGGAACTGACATTACCAGAACTTACTATTATTGCCAAATCTTTCGTTAAAGAAAAATTCTCATCATTCAAAATGAATGATGAGGAGATGATTAGACAGCAAAATGCTAAGACGGCATTGGATCTCATACAGAAAGTTCCTGGTTTTCAAATTATCAATAATCGGCCGTACCTGAATCCAAAACAGTCATTACGACCTGAGATGAGAATGTCAACCGACGTAAAGAATCGTGAAACGCTGCGTCCTACAGGAAAAAACAACTATGGAAAAACTGTTCGATTTGTATTAGACAATAAATCTGTACCATTTAATATGCTATCACTAATTAGTGCCGAAGATATTGTCAGTATCCATAAAATTGACCCTGAAGTAGATGCAGCATTAGGTTATGCACAGAATCATGCAGCTCTCGAGGAAGCTTATCTTGACGCACTCGAAAATGGTGCAACCTTAGAAGAACTTGATGAAATGGAATATGATCAACAAATTCGATCATTCAAAGATGGCGATTTCAGAACATCAGGTGGATGCATCATTCTCACATCTAGGAAAGGTAATATGCGACTCCCAAAGAATGACTCTCGAGGAGATGAGGCTTTTTTGCTTGGTTACAGCAAGTACAAAGACTTTTATGTACCAAAATACAACGTTTCTGATACTAAAAAGATTCGATTGGAACGATCAACTGTCTATTGGCAGCCCAAACTTATATTTGACGATAATGGCAATGCTCATGTAGATATATACACATTCAAGAACTATCCATCCTTGATTTTTGTATTAGAAGGTATTACTAAAGATGGAAATCCTTGCCATTACGAATGGATAATTAATAACTAATAATCAAGATTATGAAGAAAATTACATCACTTACATTTATTTTATTATTGTGCACACCCATATATTCAACGATCACATCCTGTTCTAAAGAAAGTTCCGATGGACAGAAAGAAATAGTTGATCCTGTCGTTCCCAGCAAACCGGAGAATCCTTCCGGAGGAGGTTCGGAACCAAGCACCCCACCGACTCCCACCGAGCAGCAGTTTGTTCTTCAAGGATCGATGCAGGCAACAAGTGATCTCGTGGGGAAAGACTTTAACGAGATACATAAATATATGCGTACAAAGGGGTGGGATTATTCTGAACATCCCAACTCCAGCGAAGATGATCACTTCAATGGAATACACTGCGAAGTAGTCTATGACAGTTCCATCAGTCAGCACGTGTTTAAATTCACTAATCATGCCAATGCGGAAGTGTTGGACGGTGATCGGGGGAAGTTGGAAGACCGTCAGCGCAACGAGATGAAGTCACAGACATCCTCAGCCTGGTATAAATTGAATGGCAACTGGGATGAATGGCAAAAATTAGAATGGAAATTCCGTATTCCAAAAGGATACCAGCCATCAACAAGTTTCTGTCATATCCATCAGTTAAAAGCACAAGAGGGAAACAACAGCTCTCCTGTCATAACTATCACGCTGAGGAGTAATTCCAACGGATCAAACAGAAGGGTGCAGGTGATCCATACTGGTGACAACTCATCGACGACCAAGGGAACGATTATCGATAATCTTCCTCTTGAAGACTTTGAAGATCAATGGATTCAAGTAACGACTCAGATGCACTATACCCATAGTGGTACATTCAAAATAAAGATGGAGCGTATCAGCGATGGGAAAGTGCTGGTGGAAAAATCATTCTCTGATATCGACATGTGGAGAAAAGCTGCCATCAGCATCCGTAATAAATTCGGTATTTATCGAAGCTTTGGAAGAAAAATGGAGAGCAAATCCGACCGTCCCACCAATGGCATCAAGGATGAGACACTGCAACTGGCGGATTTCAAGGCTTACGAAAGGAATACCAATCCCTCACCATCTTCTCATGACTAATAATATTCAAAAGATATTTTCAGTTACATTTAAGACTCTATTGAGCATCTTAAGAATGTTCTTTTATTCTTCACTCATTCTGCAACAAAGCCCATGCACACCACAGGAGAGGGGCCTGACCATGCATATCGCCTGTCTTTGACTTACGGTCGAGGTAATACTGATAGTCATTTTTGCGGTTAGTACCCTCACAGACATTAGAGATATCACCTTGGGCATTCAGATAGCTAAGAAGTCCGAGCCAAGCCTTTCTAGCTACAGGGGTGTAGACGCTCTTCTTTAGCCATCCCTTCTTTACGCCCATGATCATCGCATAGGTGAACATGGCAGAAGAGGATGTCTCATCCCATGCTTCCTTGCTGTCAATCAGTTGCCCCCACAATCCGTTGTCGCGCTGATAGTGGCGCAGACTCTCCATCATCTTTAGATAACTGTCCATGATAGTTGCCCTGTCTGCATTCGTGGGAGGAAGCTTATTGAGCAGTTCTGTCATTCCGGCAGCCATCCAACCGTTTCCGCGCCCCCAGAAGAAGGGTGCGTCTGGTGAATGATAGAAGAGTCCGTTATCGCGCTGAAGGGTGTCTAAATAGACTACCATCTCGTGAGCAGCTCTGTTAATATATTCTGCATTCTGCGTAGCCTCATAGGCTTTCGACTGCACCATAGTGATCATAAACATGTCATCTATCCAGTAACGGGTCTGCCATGTGAGTCCATTGTCCAAAAAGGTCTGATACTTTTCTTTCACTTTCTGACTAGAATCTAAAGGTATTGACCATTGGGCATCTGCAAAGCGAATACCCATATCGAAGTATTTTTGGTCTTTTGTCTGCAAATACATCTCCAAAGGAATTGTCCCAAAAACAGAATAATCCACATGATAGGGACGTGGCACCAGGTGTTTCTCTTTCCCAAAGAACGGCAGGAAGCGATCTTCCAAAAGCTTGCTTAATTCATTGTTTCCGGAAACTTCAGCATATTTCAATGCCCCATACCATGCACAAACCTCTGGATAAGTAATGGATTTGGGAGGCTGTGGCGGTCTGAAACTATTATGGGGACAATCTAAAAAACGGTTGGTCACCAACAAGCCCACCGTCATAGGGTCTTTCCCTTCAGGCCACTGATTCAATGAGACAGAACTACAGCCCGTTAAAACGACAATGAAAACTAAACTGATTACATCTGAAAATTTATTCATATATTATATATTAATTCTTCCGCTACATGAGCAATCAACTTCTCTTTCCACAAATATAAGCAATTAGAATGAATACAACTAGAAAGAATATCTCTTTCTTTATCATTTCCGTCTCATCTGTGAACTCATCATTATTGAATCCTTATAAATGAACTTTTTCAACAAAGATTTGGCTTTTTTCTTTTTTTTTCCTACCTTTGTAATCTGATAGCTTTCTTTATGAACCATTACTGTCGATATATCATTATTGTTGTTTTTGCGTTTCTTACACCTCATGCCAAGGGACAGGAACAAGAGCCGATTTCTTTTTCGACTATTTCTATCAAAGAGGGGCTCTCACAACTCTCTGTGACAAAGATTTACCAAGACTGTCGTGGATATATGTGGTTTGCAACAAGAAATGGTCTGAACCGTTACGACGGTAAGACATTCAAGGTGTACAAACAATCCATGCATGATCCTCAT
>OCTW011607579.1_pt1 | contig 39474 bp, 31 predicted proteins | sample 1539671 | NCBI WGS metagenome assembly OCTW01 (sample SAMN02144230, study PRJEB22623) | gut metagenome | biome: sheep rumen | host: Ovis aries | place: New Zealand
CTAAATTTCCTTACCCCAAATGAGGTCTTTTTCAAACATTTTGCCTAACTTTGCTACAAACTTGCACTTGCTGGTTGACTCTATATATATATAATAAGGTGCAAATCATGTTAAATTATTTTTGGAGTATTGATTATTTTTTGTAAATTTGTATTCATTCACTGGTAGGCGGCTCAGGGAGTTCCAGCAGAGGCTGTATGCTTAGGGAAAGGGAGAAGGGGTCGCTGTAATACAGCGACAAACAGAACAGGAGATAACGGGAGAGGACGGAAGAGTAAGAAGAGAACGGAGAGAACGAAGAAAAAGAGAAAGCTGCATGAGTTAAGCGCCCCGCTCTGATTAGAGCGGGGCGCTTAATGTTATATACCAGTTTGTTCTTTCTTGAAAGTAATTGATGACGCTTGGTTATTCAGCCTTGGGAATAACGGGTGTCAATATTCAAACATACTGCCGCCAAGGAACTCGCGCAGCAGGCTGGTGGGGGGTATCTGGCTCTCGGGGATAGGCTTGATGTATCGCAGGAAGTGGAGCAGACGGTGCGCCTCGGTATATTCGTCACAGTTCTCGGGCACCTGCTCCAGCAGAGGCACTGCCTGCGTCTTGATTACCGACAGCTCAAAGAGCATGGCGGTGTTGAACATCATGTCGGCGTTCTCCTGATACGGGAAAATCCACTTGTCCTCGCCCGCCCTTACCGACTGCCACCGCTTTAGGGTCTGCTGTGCGGTGTTGTTGCGGTACTTGTAGTCGCGTATGATGCGTCGCAGCAGACGGTTGTCGGTGGTAGGTATGTAGTTATGGTCATCCATGGTGATGGTGGTGAGCGCTGAGGCATAGATGCGGTAAATCTGGTTCTGTGGTATCTGCGCCGTCAGTTCGGGGTTGAGGGCGTGGATGCCCTCGATTACGAGCACATCATTATCGTGCAACTGCAGTTTCTTGCCGCTCATGCCGCTCTTGCCTGTCATGAAGTCATATTTAGGCAGCTCCACCTCCTCGCCGTTAATCAGGGCGTTTAGCTGCTGGTTAAACAACTCGAGGTTGAGGGCATAGAGCGACTCGTAGTCATAGTCGCCGTTCTCGTCGTGCGGGGTGTTCTCACGGTCAACGAAATAATCGTCAAGGGAGATGCCGATGGGACGAATGCCGTTGGTCACCAGCTGTATGGACAAGCGTTTGCAGGTGGTGGTCTTACCACTGCTTGACGGTCCGGCTATCAGTATGACCTTCACCCCGTGGCGGCTGGCTATGTCGTCGGCAATGCGTGAGAGCTTCTTCTCCTGCAGTGCCTCAAACACCATTATCATGTCTTTGCCGCGTCCGGCGATGATGGCCTTGTTGAGGCGGCCCACGGTGCTTATGCGCATGGTGTCCTGCCACTGGTGGTACTCCTCAAAGAGGTCGAACATCTTATCCTGACGTATAAACTGCCCGAGCTTGTCGGGGTCGCTGCGCTGAGGTATGCGCAGCAGCAGCCCGTCATAATACATCTCCAGTCCGTAGGTCTTTATCTCCTGCGTGTTGCAGAGCACAGGACCGTAGAACGAGTCGTTGTAGTCGTCTATGGAACAGTAGGAGGAGTACATACGCCCCTGGGTCTCCAGCAGTTCCACCTTAGACTCGTCGCCCTCTTTCCTGAACAGCTCAATGACCTCCTCGGCCGGACGGTGATGACGCTTAATGGGGGTGGCAGACGCTATGATGGAATCCATCTGCGCGCGCAGGGCGTGTACATCGTCGGGTGTGATGTCGCGCCCGATGCTGAGCAGACAGTAGTAGCCGTTGCTCACGGGGAACTCAATCCTTATCTTCCCATCAGGGAAGAGGTCGTGTACGGCCTTGCAGAGGATGAAGAACAAGGTGCGCGTATATATTTTCAGCCCCAGCGGGTTGGTGATGTCGATAAACTCCACCGTCTTGTTGGTGTATATGCGATAGTTCAGGCTCATCAGCTCATTGTTGACCTTAGCCGCCATCGGCGGCAAAGGCATATCAACGTCGAGCATGAAGAAAATCTCGCTGAGCGTGCTGCCCACCTCACATTTCGCGGTGTGTCCGTTGTTCTTGCATCTTATCTCTACTGTTCTCATAGCATCAGTCGTTAATTAAAAAGTTCAGTTATGTACCAGGGTTCCTATCTCCTCGCCCAGCATCACTTTCTTCAGGTTGCCCACCACGTCCATGTTAAACACATAGATAGGCAGGTTGTTCTGCATACACATGGCAGTGGCTGTGATGTCCATCACCTTCAGGCCCTTGGCTATCACGTCCTGATATGTGATGTCGTGGAACTTTGTTGCCGTAGGGTCTTTCTCCGGGTCGGCGGTGTAGATGCCGTCCACGCGTGTGCCTTTGAGCATCACGTCTGCCTCAATCTCTATGCCGCGCAGTGAAGAACCTGTATCGGTGGTGAAATAAGGGTTGCCCGTACCAGCCGACATGATGACCACCTCGCCCTGCTTCATGGCATCAATGGCCTTCCATTTGGTATAGAACTCGCCGATAGGCTCCATGCGTATGGCAGTGAGCACGCGGTTCTCCTGACCGGCAGCGTCGAGTGCTGATGACAGCGCCAGTGAGTTGATAACCGTAGCGCACATACCCATCTGGTCGCCCTTCACGCGGTCGAAGCCCTTGCCGGCGCCAGAGAGTCCGCGGAAGATGTTGCCACCGCCAATCACGATGCCAATCTCCACGCCCATGTCGGCTATCTCCTTTATCTGTCGTGCGTAGTCGTTCAGTCTCTCGGTGTCAATACCATGTCCTTGCTTGCCTTGCAGGCTCTCACCAGAGAGCTTCAGTAATATTCTTTTGAATTTCATTGTAGTTTATATCATTTATGTTTCTTATTCAGCAAAGTTACAAAGTTTTTGCGACATTACAAAAAATACTTATTTATATTTTATCACTGACGTTGCAATGTCAGGACATTTTGTCAGGGAAAGCAGTGTTTTGGGTTACAAAGTGTAAAGTCGGGAAAAGCCAAACGGAGATGCCGAAATAGAGCGGCATCTCCGTTTCCTGTATGGTTTGTGTGGTGGAAAAACATCCAAAACACACCTTGAAGTGTCATTCGATAGCTTTCACCTCGTCATTCGATAGCTTTCACACTGTAAAGTGATAGCTTTTACACTGTAAAGTGATAGCTTTTACACCGTGATTTGATAGCTTTTACAAGGCTATGACGAACCCCTGTTTTTGTCGTGCGCTGATATTCAGGCAGTTATATAAAAGCTGAAAAATCGCATAAAATCAACCACGGATATTTGATTTTCAGATATCGCAAGGAAATGGCGGTAGGGAAAAACAAAGTGTAAGCATAAAAGCCTTTTTTGTAACAAAATGTCAGTCTTGATTACCGGTTACTTGGCACCAGGTGCGGCATCGTTACCCTGTCCGCCATCAGCGGCAGCCTTGGCCTTAGGAGCGCCGGCCCTACCGGCGAGCGCCTCCTTCAGTGCCTTGCCCTTGACAGCATCCTTAGGCAGGAACTCACGGTGCAGCTGGTCAACGACAGGCTCAGCCAGTCCGCGCAGCGAAGCCTTGGCAGGCCCGGTGATGTCGAGAACCACAACCCTGTTCTTGCCTTTCTTGAGCCAGCAGCCAGGCAGGAAGAGCGTCTGCTGTGGTCCTACGTTCCAGAAGCGTCCCAGGCAGTGGCCGTTAACCCATACGAGGCCCTTGCCCCATGAGCTCATGTCGAGATAGGTGTCGCCCGTCTTCTTCAGCGTGAACGAAGCCTTGTAGTATGCAGGGGTGCCGGCAGAACCAGTGCCCGGTATGGCGCTCATGTTGTCGGCGAGGCTGTCGATAGAGGCAGCGTCGTCATATATAGGGAAGCGATAGACCTTCCAGTCCTTGAGGTTGTAAGTAACCTCGTCCTTGCCGTTAGAGGTAAGCAGTTCCACGCTGCGTGTTATGCCCTTAGGGTCATTGATGAGCTTAGAATAGTTGATGCGTCCCATTGCCTCGATGAAAATGTCGAGAGAACTGCCTTCAGCCACATCCTCGGGGAGGCGCAGCGTCGTCTCATAACCGTTGCCACGGTAGAGCTCGCCCACCTTCTTGTCGTTGACATATACGATGGCATAGTCGCACATGTCGTTAATCTGCAACAAGGTGCCAGCCTTTACCGCAGGCATGGTGGTAGAGTAGAGTATGCTGCCGTAGCCCAGGTCATACTGCTCCATAGGCATCACGTCGTGTGAAGACACAGGCTCAGGCATGTTGCCAGCCCTCAGCAGAGGCATCATGTGGTCAAACCTCACCTCAGGAATCTGTATTATTGGCATCGGCTTGGGCACGTCGGGCAGTTTGGTGTCAGAGTAGCCCTGCAGCAGCTCGCGCAGCTTGTAATACTTCTCAGTGGCGGCACCCTGCTCGTTGATAGGAGCGTCATAGTCGTAGCTGGTGCAGTCAGGGGCGAAGCCCTTGTTGTTGGCACCCGCCCACTGTGCGAATGACGTACCGCCGTGAGCCATATACAGAGAGAAAGAGATATTGTTGTCGAGCATAGTCTTGATGCCCTTGACCATAGCGTCGTAAGGGCGGGTCTGGTGAGACGTGCCCCATCCGTCAAACCATCCGCTCCAGTACTCAGAGCACATCAGCGGCTGGTCAGGGCGCAGTTGCTTCACGCGCTTGAACTGGTCGAGCACCTTGGCGCCGGTGCCGAAGTTCATGGTCCAGAGAAGGTCAGGCAGGGCATTCATCTCGAAATTGCTTGACCAGTCGCACTGGAAGAGCACCGTCTTGTCGAAGCCTACGGAGCGCAGTATGTCGCGCACCTCACTGACGTAAGGCTTGTTCTCGGCATAGGAGCCGTACTCGTTCTCCACCTGCATCATGATGATAGGTCCGCCGTTCTCTATGGTAAGCGGAGCCAGCTGCTTGCCCACCTCGGTCTCGAAGCGCTTCACGCACTCAAGGAAGTAAGGGTCGCAGTCGCGCAGCGATATGTCACGTTTCTTGAGCAGCCACCAAGGCAGTCCGCCCATCTCCCACTCAGCACATACATAAGGTCCGGGACGCACTATGACGTACATGCCGTTCTTCTGACACAGACGGCAGAAAGCCGCTATGTCACAGTCGTCACTCCAGTTGAACACGCCCTCGCGCTGCTCGTGCTTGTTCCAGAAGATGTATATACAGATGGTGTTCATGCCCAGCGCCTTGCACATCTTGATGCGATGCTCCCAGTAGGGACGAGGAATACGGGCGTAATGCAACTCGGCAGCCTTTACCGTAAATGGCTTGCCGTTAAGCAGAAACGTACCTTTCCCTGCCTCGAACGAACCAGCGTGTGCGGTGCATAGGAAAGAAGATAAAGCAAGTAATGCTATTGTCAAAAAATGTCTCATTATAGCAGAATATTGATTAGATGACTGCAAAGGTACAAAAAATAAATAAAAAATATGTTTTTTTAAGACTTTACTTTTTTCCGTTAGCGTTTTTTTTATTAATTTTGTAAATGTAATATTATGCGCAAAATGCGACAGAGGGCGTTTTAGGCCCCTTCTCGGGCATTTTTGTGAAAAAGGGTAGGGATGAGCAGAATAAGTGTAAAAAGAAGAAAGAAGTTAAAAAAACGTATAAAATAAATGGATGAGACACAGACGTACGATTACGACCGCATCAGAAAGATAAACATCGAGGATGAGATGAAGTCAAGCTACATTGACTACTCAATGTCCGTAATCGTGGCCCGCGCACTGCCTGATGTGCGTGACGGCTTCAAGCCGGTACACCGCCGCATACTCTATGGTATGCTCGGCATTAACAATACCAGCAACCAGCCGTACAAGAAGTGTGCGCGTGTAGTAGGTGAGGTACTGGGTAAGTATCACCCACACGGCGACTCTTCAGTATATGGCGCCCTGGTGCGCCTGGCACAGGATTGGAATATGCGCTATACGCTCGTGGACGGTCAGGGTAACTTCGGTTCGGTTGACGGCGACTCTGCGGCAGCCATGCGTTACACCGAGTGCCGACTGAGCAAGATGGGTGAGCACATCATGGACGACCTGGATAAAGAGACGGTTGACATGATGAACAACTTTGACGACTCGCTGCAGGAGCCTACAGTGATGCCTACCAAGATACCTAACCTGCTGGTGAACGGCGGTAACGGTATTGCCGTGGGTATGGCTACAAACATACCTACCCACAACCTGGGAGAGGTGATAGACGGCTGCTGTGCATACATAGATAATCCGGAGATAGATACTGACGGCCTGATGCAGTATGTGAAGGCGCCAGACTTCCCTACGGGTGCATATATATATGGTATACAGGGCGTAAAGGATGCCTATGAGACCGGTCGCGGACGTATCGTGATACGTGCGAAGGCAGAGATAGAGTCAGGCGAGTCACATGACAAGATTGTGGTGACAGAGATACCTTACGGCGTGAACAAGGCGCAGTTGATAGAGAACATCGCCGACCTCGTGAAGGAGGGTAAGCTGGAGGGTATATCCAACGTGAACGACGAGACGGGCCGTCAGGGTATGCGTATCGTGGTTGACGTGAAGCGTGACGCTAATGCCAACGTGATACTGAACAAACTGTTCAAGATGACGGCGCTGCAGAGCTCGTTCTCTGTTAACTGCATCGCCTTGGTGAAGGGACGTCCGCGCCTGCTGACACTGAAGGACTGCATAAAGTACTTCGTGGAGCACCGTCATGACGTGACAATACGCCGCACCAAGTTTGAGAAGCGCAAGGCTGAGGCTCGCGCCCATATACTTGAGGGCTTGATAATTGCCGTGGACAATATTGACGAGGTGGTGCAGATTATAAAGGCATCAAAGACTCCGACCGACGCAAAACGCAGTTTGGAGGAGCGCTTCAATATTGACGAGCTGCAGTCAAGTGCCATCGTGGATATGCGCCTCGGACAGTTGACAGGCCTGCGTGTGGAAGAGCTGCGTAACGAGTATGTGGAGTTGGAGAAACTCATTGCATACTTGCAGCAGATACTTGAGGACCCTGAGCTGTGTAAGAAGGTGATGAAGGACGAGCTGCAGGAGGTGAAGGCGAAATACGGCGACGAGCGCCGCACACAGATAAAGCTCTCTAATGCAGAGTTTAACCCTGAGCAGTTCTATGCCAACGACCCTGTGGTTATCACCATGAGCCACCTGGGATATATTAAGCGTACGCTGCAGACCGACTTCCGCGCGCAGAGCCGTGGCGGTACGGGTACACGCGGCAGCCGCACACGCGAGCAAGACTTCACAGAGTATATGTATGCGGCTGACGCACATGACATGATACTCTTCTTCACCCGCAAGGGACGTGTGTATTGGCAGCGCTGTTTCGAGATACCAGAGGGAGCACGTGACTCAAAGGGACGTGCCATACAGAATATGTTGCAGCTGGAGCCAGATGACAGCGTAAACGCTTTCCTCGGCATACAGAGCCATAAGTTCGTGGATGAGGAGTTCCTCAACAGCCACTTCGTGGTGTTCGCCACCAAGAACGGTACGGTGAAGCGTACCTGCCTGAAGGAGTTCTCACGTCCTCGTTCGCTCGGAGTACGTGCCATCAACATCAGGGAGGATGACGACGTGGTTAACGTAATGCTCACCAACGGACACAACGAGCTGATACTTGCCAGCCGTAATGGTAAGGCAGTGCGCTTCAATGAGACCGACGTGAGAGTGATGAGCCGTCTGGCTACTGGTGTGCGCGGCATGACGCTGCAGGGCGATGACGACGCTGTGATAGAGATGGTTGTGGCTTACGACCCAGAGCAGTCACTCATGGTAGTATCAGAGAAGGGCTTCGGCAAGCGCTCTAAGATAGGCGTGCTGACAGAGACCAAGCGCGAGGACGGCACCACCTATATGAAGGTGGAAGACGGCGGCTACAGGCTTAGCAAGCGCGGTTCGAAGGGCGTCAACACACTGAACGTGACAGACAAGACCGGCAAGGTGGTGGCTGTGAAGTGTGTGAAGGGGGACGAGGACCTTATGATTATAAACAAGAGCGGCATAGCTATACGCTTTGCCATCACCGACACGGGCGGCGAGAAGGGACGCAACACGCAGGGCGTGAAACTCATAGAGCTGAAGAAGCGCGGCGAGGAGATAGCCAGCGTATGCGTAGTGCCGCATGAGGACGTGGAGGAACAGGACGAGGCTGACGAGACAAATAATAATGTGGAGTAAGCGCATTCAACGTTTCGGGCGTTGATACGTCAAAATAATGATTAAACTAACAACTGTGAATAAACAATTATGAAAAAGATTTTTATGACGATGCTGGCTGCTGTAGCAGTAACCGCATCATTTGCACAAGGCAATCCTAAAATTGCAAAGGAGATAAAGGCAACAAAGGACTTTGTAGCCGGTAAGGAGGTACTGAAGCAACAGTTTGAGACTCTGACTGACGAGCAGAAGGGACAGGCTTATGCTGAGCTCTATAAGCTCGCTCTGCCTGCAGCACAGAAGAGCGCTCAGGCCCTGGAGGAGAACAAGACAGCTGAGGTGGACTACAAGGCTATAGCCAACGCTGTGGAGATGGCTGCTATGTGTGATAAGTTCAATGCCAAGAACGCCAAGGAAGCGAACATTGAGATGATGAACTACAGACCTCAGCTTGTCAATGCCGCTAACCAGACGTCAGACCTTGACGACAAGCTCCTTTACAGCCTTACCTACATCAACAGCGCCAACCCAAAGAGCCTTGAGGGTGTAGTGAAGGGTGAGGACCCTTATGTGGCTTTGTCTTCTTTCTTCGCTTGCGTAAGCTATTACCAGAAGCAGGACTTTAAGAACGCTGCTAAGTTTGCTAAGGCCGCCCTGCCTGATGAGCGTGTGACAGATAACGCGGAGCAGATTTATCTCAGCTGCATAGGACGTGACCTGAACACTAAGCAGGACACAGTGAACTATATCAATGCGCTGAAGGACCTTAACGCTGACAAGTATTTCCAGCAGATTTGCCTCCTCAACTATTACATCGGTGAGAAGGACGAGGTGAACTCTCTGATTAACAAGGCTATCACAGAGAACAAGAACACTAAGGTGGCTTACTTGGTACGTGGTACTATGCTCAGCGAGGAGAAGAAATTCGACGAGGCTATCGAGGACTACAAGAAGGTGGTAGAGGCTGACCCAGAGTTTGTGTCAGGTTGGGAGGCTCTTGCAGTATGTTACACCAACAAGGCTGCAGAGATAGAAATCAACCATGCGGACAAGAACGGCAGAGTGCTGGGAGAAAACCTGGTGAACTTCAAGGCTGCTCTGGACGGTGCAGTAGCTGCTTACGAGAAGGTAAGAGAGCTTGATCCTAACCACGAGAAGGTATATAACTGGCCTATGCAGTTGCGCAGCCTCTATACCAGATTGGGACAGACTGCCAAGGCTCAGGAGATATCTAAGTTGCTCGGTGAGTAAGTATTTGTAACGAAAGTATTATTGTGACTTAATAGAAAAACGTTGGGAACCGGGCTGATGCCCTGTTCTCAACGTTTGAATAAAAATAGGTGATATGCGTAAGATTGTAGTTCTGTTTATCCTTATTGCTTCTGTCATTGTCGGTGCCTACGGGGCTGACAAGAAACAGATAAAGCAGTTGAAGGCGGATATCGCATCGGCAAAGGATGCGATAAAGAATGCCGTGGACATGGAGAAGAACGACAATAACGCGCAGAAGAAACTGAACGCACTGGAGAAGAGTGAGCAGACGATAGCTAAGTACTTGTCTCAGGACGAGTACAGGGAGAGGAAAGACTTATACCTCCTGCTGATTGACCTGGTAAGGAAACAGTATGAGGCCGGGAATGAGAAAATGTATCTGAAACAAAAGGTGGACACTGCCTGGTATGTAAGGACCGGGCGCAGAATGTTTCTCACAATGGAGAAGTTTGACAGTCTGGATGCGAAGCCTAACGAGAAAGGAGTTTCAGAACCATCATATAGAAAGAAGCACGGCGCGTTTCTCGCACCGTACAGGGAGAACATTAAGAAGGGAGGCATATACTTCCTGAAACACAAGGAGTGGACAGAGGCATGGCAGTGCTTCGACGTGTATCTGGAGTCGCGTAACTGGAAGATGTTTGCAGACCAGAAGAATGACTCGGTGGATGACAGGAAGGTGGCTTATCTGTCGGTGGTGTCGGCTAAGGAGATACCAGACCTTGACAAGGCTTTGAAGTATTCTACGGAGGCGCTGGCTGACACGGCGAAGAGGGAGAACGCCCTGATGTTGTTGTCGGAACTGTCGCTGGACAAGGGTGACTCCGCATTGTATGTGAAATATGTAACGGAGGGCTTCAAGCAGTATCCGTTGTCAGAGTATTTCTTTCCACGCCTGATAGACTACCATACGGAGAGGGGAGACTATGTGCGCTCGGAGAAGTATGTGGACGAAGCGCTGAAGAAGGACTCTCTCAACGGGTTGTTCCTGTTGGCAAAGCATACTGTGCTGATGTCAATGGAGAAGTATGATGATGCGTTGAGGTATGCCTCCTTGTTGCAGCAGAGGAACGACACTCTGCCTATACTGAATTATAATATAGGATATATATATAATGTGAAGGCTCAGCAGACGCTGAAGAAGACGGGAGTGCCCTATCGTCACCGTATGAAGGAGGCACAGAAGTATTACAGGCTCCTGTTGCCGTATATGGAGAAGTATCGCAAGGAAAAGCCTGAGGACCGTCAGCGTTGGTATCCTATATTGTATGATGCTTATCTGAACCTCAATAAGGGAAAGGAATTTAATGCTTTGGAGGGTAAGTAAATATTTCTTTGTAGTTATTTCCCTCATTATTATATATGGATGTAAGGAGCGACAGACATCCATAGAGACACCGTGGGGTGCTACGGTGGAGATGGAGGGGACAGAGAAAGATGATGCAGACACGGCATCGTCTGCTGACGCTCACTATTCACTTGAGGATATACAACAGGGTGGGGAGATGATAATGCTCACACTGTCAGGACCTGAGACTTACTATGACTATCATGGTAAGAGTATGGGTGCGCATTACTTGTTGTGTGAGAAGCTGGCTGAGCATCTGCATGTCAAGTTGAGAGTTGACGTGTGCAGGGATACTACAGAGATGCTCAAACGCCTGAGTGACGGGGAAGGAGATATTATCGCATATCCTATGACGGGTGCCAAGCGCGCGGACTTCGTGTCATGTGCCGCCGGATGGCTGACACGTAAGGACAGTAAGGACCTTACGGCGGCGATAACGGCATGGTATAAGTCGGGGATGATGGCTGAGGTAAAGAAGGAGGAGCAGGTATTGCTGTCGATGCCGACAGTGACACGCAGGATATATCCTGTTATGTTGTCAGCCACGAAGGGACAGATATCAAGTTATGACATATTCTTCCGTAAGTATGCGGCAGTGGCTGGCATGGACTGGGTGATGATGGCGGCGCAGTGTTATCAGGAGTCGTGCTTCGACCCGAAGGCACACTCATGGGCTGGTGCGTGTGGTCTGATGCAGATTATGCCTGCCACGGCAGACCATCTGGCTTTGCCGCGTGGACAGATGTATGAGCCGGAGCCTAATATAGCTGCTGCGGCACGTTATATGCGTGAGTTGCAAGGACTGTTCCGTGATGTGGCAAACCCTGTGGAGAGACAGAAGTTCGCACTGGCAGCATATAACGGAGGATATCACCATATACGTGATGCTATGGCTCTGGCAGGGAAGTATGGCGGTTCTGCACAGAGATGGAATGATGTAAGACGATATGTGCTGCTGTTGGCAGACTCACGTTACTATCGTGATGCGGTGGTTAGGAACGGATATATGAGAGGTTCGGAGACTGCAGCTTATGTAGATATGATAATGGAGCGTTATGCATCATACCGTGACGCACTGCATTCAGGGAAAAAGATTGTATCGTCAGTGAAGCAGAAAAGCTATGATGTGGAGAACTTCAAGGCACCTGAGACAAGTTCTGCTGCCGCCCATAGAGCTGCGAAAAAGAATAAATGGAGAAAAGATTGACGGGAAATAACAGTACGGTAGGCGAGTCTGGTGTGACTGGCACTGCTGGCGAGGCATTGCGTGGTTTGCGTGACGGCATACCCATAGCATTGGGATATTTCGCTGTGGCTTTCTCTCTCGGCATAATAGCCAAGAGAGGAGGACTGACGGCTGTGCAGGGATTTATAACAAGTTTCTTTACGCGTGCTTCGGCAGGAGAGTATGGCGTTTATACGCTCGTGGCGCTGAGTGCCGGATATGTGGAAGTGGTGGCAATGAGTCTTGTCACTAACCTGCGTTATCTGTTGATGAGTGCCGCGTTGTCTCAGAAGATTGCGCCAGGTACATCAATGCTGAAACGGTTGCTTATGGCATGTTGTGTTACTGATGAGGTGTTTGGCATTTCTATAGCCCATGAGGGATATACACCGCCTGTATATACATATTCAGCCGCATTCATATCATCTTTGTTCTGGGCGTCAGGATGCGCTGCGGGCATAGTGGCGGGAGGTGTGTTGCCTGGTAATATTGTGGCTGCTTTGGGCGTGTCGTTGTATGGAATGTTCCTCGCTATCATAGTGCCACCCGCACGACGTGACCGAAACGTGCTCTATGCCCTCGTGGCAAGTTGTGTGTTGAGCGCGTTGTGTGCAGTGATGCCTTTGGTGAGCGAGGTGAGTCAGGGTACGCGTATAATATTGTTGACAATTGTGATATCTGCCATAGCGGCTTGGCTGCGTCCTATTAATGATGATGACAATGAGAGGTAACATTATTATATATATACTGCTGGCTATAGTCACCACCAACTTTATACGTGTGCTGCCGATGGTGCTGATAAAGGGACGTATCAAGAATCGCTTTGTACGCAGCTTCCTTTACTATGTGCCATACGTGACGCTTGCTGTGATGACATTCCCTGCAATAGTAGAGGCGACAGAAAACCCGTTGGCTGGTGTGGTGGCGTTGCTTGCTGGCATCGTTGCAGCGTGGTTTGGCATGGGGCTGTTCCCTGTCGCGGTGCTTTGCTGTGTGATAGTTTATATTATAGAAATAATATTGTGATGAGATAATTATATGCAAGAATATCTGAATATATCCACATTCTTTATAGGTTTCTCTACGGCGTTCTTCACCATATTCGCCATACACATACTCTGCTTTAGAGACAGACGCACGCGCTATCAGACCATACTCGGCGTTGTGATGGCTGTATGGGCGGTGTCAAACATGAAAGACCTTGTCACCACGTTCCCTGGTTTATACACGGAGCATGTGCTTGACTGGATTATGATTATTGACGGATGGTCTGCCTTGACCTACACCATACTTGTATTTGAGGTGGTGATGCCTGGCAGGACTACGATGAAGCGTCTGTCTCTGCTGTCGATGCCGTTTGCCATTTTCACCGTAATCTATGCGGCGTTTCCCACGAAAGAGGTGATATATGCCTACTGCATATTCCTGTGGTGCTATGCCTGGGCGGTGATTGCCATAGGATATGTAAAAGCCAAGCGACACATCAGTTATGTGCGCTCCAACTACTCAAATATTGATGACATCGACGTATCGTGGCTGAGACCTGTGTTTATTTTTGCCATCGTGAGCCAGTTGTCGTGGTTGTTGACATCGCTCTGTGCCATGGTTGTGGCAGACATATTATACTATGTTTCCACGCTCATGCTGTGGCTTATGGTGCTGAAGTACAGTTGGAACTTCCGACCGATCGCCATACCTTCCTCGGAACCGTCACGCACTTCGCAGCCGCAAGGCTCACTGCCGTTTGCTGCCGGCACATTGGAAAGTCTGATGGAGCAGCAGTCACTATACCTTAATGCCGACTTGACGCTGCAAGACCTTGCCACAATGATGCACACCAACCGCACGTACTTATCACAATACCTGCGTGACAACGTAGGGCAGACATTCTATGATTACATCAACCGCCTGCGCATAGAGAAAAAGAGTATACCCATGATGCGTGAGCATCCTGAATATACTCTTGAGTATGTGGCGCGACAGAGTGGTTTCGGAAGCATATCCACCTTCCGCCGCGCATTTCAGAAGTTTACGGGCATGTCGCCATCACAATTCAGTTCACAGTTCACAGTTTTGCGCTGAGCGCAAGCATTTATGTAAGGTTTTGAAGTCTTGAAATCAGAAGAAGTTAGAAGGAGTCAGAGGAAGTTAAAAGACATTACTCTACCTTTACAATCTCTACTTTCACATTGCCACGAAGGTCGATGAACACCATGTGGCGGTCAAGCTCCTCTACCCAGGAACATCCTACCACACGCCAACCTGCTGTTGAAGCCTTGACAGCCTTGGCATAGCCGTCGGCACTGTATGAATCAATCTTCTCATAATTCCATTTCTTAATTATGCGGCGTACTCCTTCATGACTCAATACATAACCCAAATCATTGGTCAGACTGCCAGGAAACACGCCGTACCCTGTGTATTTCCACCTTGGTACCTGCCAGGCATCCTTTACATTGTCAACCAGTTCTTCTGTCATCACCGCCTCTGGTATGCGCACGATAGTTTCTCCCTTAGCGTTGCTCGTCTCATACCATGGTTCCACAGGGTCAATTCCTATACCACCACCCATGGGATTGTGGTAGCCCTTTGCCTCCTCGCCTGCGACGTTATAGAACTTGGGATATTTCCAGTCATTGTTCTTTACTATGCAGACTTGCGCACCAGCAGGCATGGTCTTCAAGCAGAATGGCGATGCAACATCGAACGAAGCCTTCACCTTCATTTGCGGAGATATGATGTCATACTTGTCAGTCTCTCGATTTTTCGCAACTGCGGCAGAGAGCACGAAATCTGATACGAAGCAGGAGTGCGTCCATTTCACCGGGGCATATTTATCGGGTATCACGCTTACTTTGTTTCCCATGGTATTTATCAGCCAGTATTGGTTCTGAGTAGCCTCGTAATCGAATACTATGGCATATCCACTACCAAAGTTGCGCGCCTCGAGATACTTCGGTTTGATTACCACATTACCTTGACCATCGAGATAGCCGTAGGCAGGAGAACCTATCGCACTGTTTCCTTTGAACAGTCGTCTAGTGCCGTCTATGAGAGGATAAATCTCGTTGTCGCATGGCTTGGCATTGGGATATATACGCTGCCCCTTGGTATTAATATAAAAATGGTCAACGGAACTGTTGCTGGCTATGGCAGCACCGTCAAGGAAGTTCGTCACCGATATAATGTTCTTTGCCAATGGCGTGGTATTGCCATACTTGTCAAGTATGAACCACTGTTTCGTATCTGGGTCTTGCACTGCGCAAACGCCATTGTTGAAATGAGGTTCAGCTGATGCCTTCCATTCTTTGTTGCCTATTTGCTTACCGTTCTCTACACTATAGAAACGCCACCTCTTAGTGTTGCCTACAGGAATGGCGAAAATATTGTCATAAGTAGGTGTGACACATTCCCAGCAGAGGTCAAAATCAACTTCTACCACGTTACCTGAGCCCCATATACCAGCGCCTTCTGGTTTTTCTCCTGGGTCACAATCCTTGTGCTTAGATACGTAACGGCCATCGCCGGTATCATCTCCGTCACCACTATTCCCGCTGTTTCCGTTGCCAGGTTTCTTGTTGCCTTTGTTTGCTCCCACCATGCCAGCGGCAGCGTCTATCACTCCCTCCACTGCACCTTTAGGTCCTGTCTTTACGGCTGACTTGACAGCACCACTGACGAAACCTTTCCATTGTGCATGTGAAGCAGTCGGAACAGACAGGATTAGCGTGCTTAGCAACGCTATAAGTGTAAATCTCTTTGTTTTCATAGTATAAGTGTTATTGTTTGTTATATAGATATTAAGCAGATGTAATTGGCAGACGGTGACACGATAAATCCATAACGCAAATGTAATAAAAAAGCCGAAAAATCTTTGTGAAAAGATTTTTCGGCATAGTTCAATTAGAAAAATTGTATGCGTCAAATTAACAAACCCGCCTGACTGACAGGTTGTTGGGATATTTGTTACTCTGCGTCTTTCTTGCAGCAACCGCAGCAAGAACCTACAGCCTTCCAGATGCAAGCAGCAAGCAAGCCGCCAACAAGTGGACCAACGATGAATACCCATAAGTTAGCGAGAGCCTCGCCACCTGCGAAGATAGCAGGACCGATAGAGCGTGCAGGGTTCACTGATGTGCCTGTGAAGTGGATGCCTACGAGGTGGATGAGTATCAGTGACAGACCAATGGCAAGACCGGCGAAGTTGCCTGCGCCTACCTTAGAGTCTGTTGTACCAAGCACAACAAACACGAATAGTGCTGTCAATACTATTTCAACGATGAGAGCCGTAACAACACTGCCGTTACAACCGGCACCGATACCGTTGGCACCAAGACCAGAGGTGCAGCAGTATATTCCTGCGAGAACGGCACCTGCGACAATACCACCGATGAGTTGTCCGCACCAGTAACCACAAGCATCTTTAACACTCATGCGACCAGAGGCAAGAACGCCAAGGGTAATGGCTGGATTGATGTGGCAACCAGAGATGCCACCGATAGTGTAGGCCATAGCTACTACAGCCAGACCAAAGGCAATTGCTGTGCCTACAACGGCTGCTGTGTTTTCTTCTGCGCATCCAAGTGATACGGCTGCGCCGCAACCGAGGAACGTAAGCACGAATGTGCCGATTGCTTCTGCAATGTACTTTTTCATAGTTCTTTGTTTTTTAGAGTTAGTAAAATTGGTTTATGTAAACAGTTATGTTTAGTTCCCTATCATATATGAGGCAATCATTGCAAGAAACATAGTTGCAGCAATGATGACAAGAGACCACCAAAGGATGGCTGTAAACAGTTTCTTGTTGCGTCTGCGTTGCCGCATCTTGGTGCGGAAAGCAGTAGTGCTGCTTTTCTCCGCATGATGTTTGTGACCTGACGTGTTCATGATTAATAAAGCTTATACTTTATTATAATAGTGATTAATAACTGCGAGCTATGAGTACGCGGCACTTAGAAGGCTTGCCTGTCACCATGTCAACGCCTGGTGTCTGCTCGAAGGCAAATGGTACGCAACGTATGGTGGCCTGTGTATCTTCCTTTATCTTAGCCTCGGTCTCGGCTGTGCCGTCCCAGTGGCAGAGGAAGAAACCGCCGTCTTTTACCTTCTCCTTGAACTCCTCATAGTTGTCACACTCGTAGATGTGAGCGTCACGGAAGGCAAGGGCTTTCTTGAATATGTTCTGCTGTATGTCCTCAAGAAGGTTTTCTATGCGCTCTGTCAGACCATCAAAGCTGACAGTCTCTTTCTCCAATGTGTCGCGACGCATTATCTCCACGGTGCCGTTCTCAAGGTCGCGGCCACCCATTACTACGCGCACTGGTACACCCTTCAGCTCATAGTCAGCGAACTTGAAGCCTGGACGCTTGTTGTCTGCATCATCATATTTTACGCTGATGCCTTTGGCGCGCAATGCGTCAATGACAGGCTGGAACTTCTCTGCTATCTGCTCCTGCTGCTCACCTTTGCCTATTGGTATGATAACTACCTGCAGTGGAGCAAGGCGTGGAGGCAATACAAGACCGTTGTCATCAGAGTGTGTCATGATGAGTGCGCCGATAAGACGAGTAGAAACGCCCCATGATGTAGCCCATACGTACTCTGGCTTATTCTCCTTTGTAAGGTATGTAACGTCAAAAGCCTTAGCAAAGTTCTGACCGAGGAAGTGTGAGGTACCAGACTGCAGAGCCTTTCCGTCCTGCATCATAGCCTCGATGGTGTAAGTGTCGAGTGCTCCGGCGAAACGCTCTGTCTCACTCTTGACGCCCTGCATTACAGGAACTGCCATCCACTCCTCAGCAAACTTAGCATAAACCTTTAGCATCTTCTGTGCCTCCTGTTCAGCCTCCTCGCGTGTGGCATGAGCGGTGTGTCCCTCCTGCCACAGGAACTCTGATGTACGGAGGAACGGGCGTGTGCGCATCTCCCAACGCATTACGTTACACCACTGGTTGCACATCAGTGGCAGGTCACGCCATGAGTGAATCCAGTTCTTGTATGTGTTCCAGATTATAGTCTCAGATGTAGGACGGACGATGAGCTCCTCCTCCAGTTTTGCTGCCGGGTCAACAACTACGCCGTCACCGGCATCGTTTGTCTTAAGACGGTAATGTGTAACGACAGCACACTCTTTGGCAAATCCCTCAACGTGCTCTGCCTCGCGTGAGAGAAAAGACTTTGGAATAAGCAGAGGGAAGTAAGCGTTCTGTGCGCCCGTCTCCTTAAACATCTTGTCAAGCTGCTGCTGCATTTTCTCCCATATAGCGTAGCCGTAAGGCTTGATAACCATGCATCCGCGTACTGCAGACTGCTCTGCCAAATCGGCTTTTACAACGAGGTCATTATACCACTGACTATAGTTGTCAGCACGTTTTGTAAGTTCTTTGAGTTCTTTTGCCATTTTATTTTTATAACACTATTTCGTTTGTGTGCAAAGTTAATAAAAAATATTGACACATTATAAGAAAGATTTTACAATTGTTTTAAAAAGTGTAAAAAAGGAAACAAATGTTTGTATGTTAGAGAAAAAAACTTTACCTTTGGAATAATTAAAAACGAACGATTATGGCTAACAAGAGAGATTTGAAAAGAGGCATTAACTATATTTGCAGCGAACTCTTTGCTGAGTGTGTTGCTGCATCGGTGTATAACAAGAATTCAGACAAGGACAATGTGGACAGTCTGTTGAGGTCAATAATAAGTATCCATTCTGACTATGTGATGCGTGTATCGCATCCGGAGCCGGGGATGACTGCCAAGAAGTATTACGGCGTCTTGATTGACGGTTTTAATAATGAGGTAAATGACATTGTGGACCAAATTAATAATATCTATTCGTAAATGTTGAGGACACTGTGTGGGTGGCTCCTGTACAAAGTATGTGGATGGACAAAGGAAGTGTCTGTCAGTCACCCAAAGAAATACATTATATGTTTAGCTCCTCATACTAGTAACTGGGACTTTGTGTTAGGACAGTTATATTCTCATGCGGATGGTGTGAAGATAAATTTCCTGATGAAGAAGGAGTGGTTCTTCTTCCCGTTGGGTGCGCTCTTCCGTCGGTTGGGGGGAATACCTGTCAACAGACAGAAGAAAGGTAGCATGACTGATGCCTTGGCTGAGACAGCACAACAGTCTGAGGTGTTCAGGTTGTGTGTCACTCCTGAGGGTACGCGTAAGAGTAACCCGGAGTGGAAGAAGGGCTTTTACTACATTGCACTGAAGGCAGGGTTGCCTATATTGCTATATGGTGTGGACTATGAGAGGAAGCTGATACAGTGCACGAAAGTGGTTGTACCGACGGGTGACATAGACAGAGAGATGGCAGAGATAAAGGAGTATTTCAAGAATTTCAAAGGCAAACACCCAGAGCAGTTTGCCGTATAACACGATAGATGAGATATCTGAGTCGTAAAATGAAGATAATAAAACTGTTAATATTATGTGTGGCATGGTGTCTTACGACATCATGCTTTGCTGATTCATACGAACAGCACCTGACAGACTTGCGTGTGGATGATAACGCAAAGGTTATCCTTATATATATGGATGACTCGTTTGCGGACCAAACATTTACCAGTAAGACTATAAAGAAGATATATCGCAAGGTAACAAAAGATGTTCACAAGGCACTGCCACCGGAGTATAAGGATTACGGTGTACGTATATATACCAAGGGAACGCTGATAGAAAACATCCTTACACATGAGGTGACGGCGGAAGAAAAGAAGAAACCTCACAGACGTCATCATGGTTGGTGGGGCGATGTGTATTATGACGGTCAGCCGTGGGTGAGCAATGTGTCAAAGCCCCATAAGGTAACGGCCGCTTTGAAGAATAAGCATATTACTGTATGGGCGAGTCATGGAAAGTATTATGATATGGCTCAGAGTATATGGAAGTGGCAGAGACCACGTCTGTTCTCCACAACAGAGGATTTGTTTACGCAGACCATTGTGGTGCCTTACCTCATACCGATGCTTGAGAATGCAGGCGCTGTAGTGTTCACGCCACGTGAGCGTGACTGGCAGACAGAAGAGGTTATAGTGGATAATGACAGTCCGGAGACCGGTTATAGGGAAACGGGTGCCTTTGAGCTTTGGACTACGCCTATGGCAGTCAATGGTTTCTCTATACCATCAGGCAATATCAGTGACAATTACAATCCGTTTGATCAAGGTACGGTCAGACAGGTGCAGTGCTCACGCAGCGGTGTGAGTGCCAAGGCTATATACACTCCTGCGCTGAAGAAGAGTGGCAAGTATGCTGTATATGTGTCATACGCTACGGTGGACGCAAGCACAGATAAAGCACATTACAAGGTGTGGCACCAGGGTATATGTACGGAGGTTATAGTGAACCAGCGTATGGGCGGTGGCACATGGGTGTATCTGGGCACGTTTGATTTTGACAATAACCGTCCGGAATATAACTATGTAGAACTGTCTTCCTATTCGCAAGACAAATGTGTGGTTACCACCGACGCTGTACGTTTCGGCGGTGGCATGGGCAATATAGTGCGTGGTGAGGGTGTCAGCGGTGTGCCGCGTTGCCTTGAGGGTGCACGTTATTATGCACAGTGGGCAGGAGTACCTTATGATGTCTATTCGCTGTATAAGGGAGAAGATGACTATAAGGATGACATAAATGTGCGTTCGTTGATGTCTAACTGGCTGTCAGGTGGTTCACCGTTTGTTCCCGGTCAGGAGGGAAAGCACGTTCCTATAGATATGACGCTGGCGGTACACTCCGATGCTGGATATAACAAGGACTTTAAGTCTATATTCGGTTCTCTGGCGGTCTGCACCACTGATTTTAACGAAGAGAAACTGGCTGCAGGCGCGTCACGTCATCATTCAAAGAACTTTGCGAAGATGTTGTTGGAGCAGTCAAAGGAGGACCTGTCTGCACGCTATGGTGAGTGGCGCTGGCGTGATTTGTATGATAAGAATTATTCAGAGACGCGTTTGCCTGCAGTGCCGTCGGCTATCTTTGAGACATTGTCACATCAGAGTTTCCCCGATATGCGCTTGGCCCATGACCCAGACTTTAAGTTCACTTTGGCGCGCTCTATATATAAGACGATGCTGCGCTTTGAGTCAGAGGCACACGGTGGAAGAGTCGTGGTGTCTCCGTTGACACCTAAGGACTTCCGTATATCGTTAGACACACTGGGTAATGCCACACTCGCGTGGAACCAGCAGTTGGATGAGTATGAGAATACTGCCAGGGCCGTATCATATAACATCTATATGTCAGTGGGAGTAACGGGTTATGACAATGGAGTCAACGTAAGTCAGAGTAACTACAGTATGCGCCTGATGCCAGATATAGTGTATCGCTTCCGTGTAAGCGCTGTAAATGAGGGTGGTGAGAGCTTCCCTACAGAGGAACTGGCAGTGGTATGGCACGGACCAAAGGCTGAGAATATCCTTATAGTAAACGGCTTCCAACGATTGGCAGCTCCTGAGATAATCAATACAGACTCGCTGAAAGGCTTTGACATCAGCCTTGACCCTGGTGTGTCATACGGCATGACAGCCGGCTGGTGTGGCAGGCAGAGTGACTATGACATCTCATCGCAGGACTTCGGCGCATCAACAAGTGAGATGGAGGGCAAGTTCGTTGCAGGTAACAGCTTCAATTATGTAGGCGAACATGCGGAGGCCATAGCCTCGGCATATAGGTACAACATCGTGAGCTGCACGAGGAGCGTAGTAGAGACCAGTATGATAGACCTCTCACGCTATGATGTGGTTGACCTTATATTGGGTAACGAGCGTAATGACGGCTACAGCCTGCGTCAGTATAAGACAATTCCCGTGGCCATGCAACAACGACTGTCATCATACGCCTTTGGCGCGGTCAACAGCATCAGCGGTCACCATGCCCTGTTGGTTAGCGGCTCGTATGTCGGCTCGGATATGAAGTCCACAGGTGAGCAGCTGTTCATGGAGCAGGTGCTTCATGCCTCACATGTAGGAACCACCAATACAGCCAATGACTATGTCAACGGTCTGCAGCAAACCATTGTACTTAACAACACCCTTAATCCAGACCATTATGCCACTACACGCAGTGACGTCCTGCATCCTATGCATGGAGCGTTTGTGTGTATGCAGTATAGTGACGGACAGACAGCGGCGGTGGCATATCGTGGACACATGTCGTCATTCGTCATGGGATTCCCGTTCGAGTGCATATCAAGCGCTTCACAGCGGGCATATACCATGCGTGGTATAATATCGTATTTGTTAAACCATCAGTAAATTTATATATACTATGAACACCTTTAATATAGTTTCCAATGCCTCAGGCACACGTACGATGACTATCACTGAGGAAAACCTCGAGGTGATAAAGCAATACTCCTTGTTCAAGAACCTTGTTGGCAGTAACGGCATAGTGGATGACTCTGTGCTGACCACCCTGAAGTCATTCGTGGGAGGTCTGATAGACTCTACAAGTGCGGCAGATGCCAAGTTGGTAACGTTTTACAAGGATGTGCTGGCACATCCTAATATGAAGTCAGTCGGACTGGCTAACCTTATTGAGCTTTACGCCCATTGGTTGGAAGAGAACCCTGAAAAAGAAGAAGAATAACAGATGCTGACAGATTTCCTGCCTACCACGAAGAAAGAGTGCGAGCTTCGGGGGTGGGATGAGCTTGACATAATACTGTTCTCTGGTGACGCCTATGTGGACCACCCGTCGTTTGGCGCCGCTGTGATAGGTCGTACCCTTGAGGCGGCGGGCTACAGGGTGGCTATTGTGCCGCAGCCTGACTGGCACGGCGATTTCCGTGACTTCAAGAAGTTAGGTCGTCCGCGCCTGTTCTTCGGCGTGTCGCCCGGAGCCATGGACTCCATGGTCAACAAGTACACCGCTAATAAGCGACTGCGCTCAGAGGATGCTTATTCTCCTGACGGACGCCATGACTGCCGTCCGGAGTACCCCTCCATTGTATATACCAAGATACTGAAGCAACTGTTTCCCGATGTGCCGGTGATACTCGGAGGTATAGAGGCTTCGCTGCGCCGACTGACTCATTATGACTATTGGAGTGACTCTCTGCGTAAGTGCATACTGTGTGACTCTGGTGCCGACATGATAACCTATGGTATGGGTGAAAAGGTCACTATAGAGATAGCCAACGGTCTTGCCGAGGGCAAGCCGCTTACAGAGTTGCGTGACACTCCGCAGATAGTCTTTCTTGCAAAGAAAGAGGAAATACCCGGAGGTTTCAGGGATGACGATATCATCCTTCACTCTCATGAGGAGTGTCTGCGTAACAAACGTGCTGAGGCAGAGAACTTCCGCCATATTGAGGAGGAGTCAAACAAGATGCATGCGCAACGTCTGATACAGGGCGTTGACGGGATATACGCTGTCGTTAATCCTCCTTATCCTCCGATGACAACGGAGGAGATAGATGCGTCCTTTGATTTGCCATACCAGCGTGTGCCCCATCCTAAGTATAAGGGTAAGCGCATACCGGCGTATGATATGATAAAGTTCTCCGTCAACCTGCACAGAGGATGTTTCGGCGGTTGTGCCTTCTGTACTATCTCCGCTCATCAGGGTAAGTTCATAGCCTGCCGTTCCAAGGAGAGCATAATGAAAGAGGTGAAGGAGGTTGTTAAACTGCCCGACTTCAAAGGTTATCTGTCAGACCTTGGCGGTCCGTCAGCCAATATGTACGGCATGCACGGACGTAATCCCAAGGCCTGTGAGGTGTGTAAGAAACCCTCTTGCCTCCATCCACAGGTATGTCCAAACCTTGTGAATGACCATTCTGCATTGCTCGACATATACCATGCGGTGGATGCGCTGCCAGAAGTAAAGAAGAGCTTTATAGGCAGTGGCGTGCGTTATGACTTGTTGCTGCATAAGAGTAAAGACGAGAAATGTAACGAGGCGGCGCGGCAATATACCCGTGAACTGATAACCAAGCACGTCAGTGGTAGGTTGAAGGTAGCTCCAGAGCATACGTCCGACAGCGTGCTCTATCTTATGCGCAAACCGTCGTTCAAACTGTTCTATGAGTTCAAGCGTATATTCGACCAGATAAACAAGGAGGAGGGACTGCGTCAGCAGCTCATACCTTATTTCATATCATCACATCCCGGATGCACCGAGCGCGACATGGCACAGCTTGCCGACCTCACCAAGCGCATGGGATATAAGCTGGAGCAGGTGCAGGACTTTACGCCTACGCCTATGACCGTAGCCACAGAGACGTGGTACACTGGTTACGACCCTTATACCCTTGAGCCGGTGTTCTCTGCTAAGACACAGAAGGAGAAACTGGCTCAGCGTCAGTATTTCTTCTGGTATAAGGATGAGGGGGGACAGTCTGCTCCACCATCGCGTAAGTCCCGTGACAACAAGGGTAGAGGAGCTCGGAATGAGGCTCACGATACCAGGGGAAGGAAAGAAAACAGACATCAGGGGAACCAGCCCAAGAAGAAACAGAAGTCATATAACCCCAACTTCAATGAAGCGGGAAAGCGTAGGCGGTGATTATCAGCCTACACGTTTACATACTACAGACAAAATTTTCCAAAGCCAGCCTCGCCGTTAATAAACGGTGGGGCTGGCTTTTTTATTCCCATGCTCCTGTGGAGCAGAAATCATGGAAAATCATTAGGACAATCTTTGGAGCCTGGCGGCTCAGAAATATTTCTGGCTCATAGAGTCTGGGATTATAAAAAGAGTTTTTATCCACGCGCTCGGCGACGTAAGGAGACGCTTGCTACCGTAGGGACGCAAGAATTTATCATTAATTTTATTTTCAACAACTCTGGCATATTTGGAGGAATATCCTTAAATCCTATAATCCTTAGACTAATAATAAATCCATGGAAAAACTGTCTTTATACGGTGTTGAATTGGACTTGATTTATGTCACCCAATGATAAAAATGTCCTATTTGGGGCCTTACGTTAACGCCTTATGTTCGCGATATTTGAAAATTATTTCCCGGTGGTCGCGTACAGCGAAATCTACAGAGGATTGTAACTCATTGATAATCAGTGGTAGGTTATAAAAAGGCATGAAGAAATCGTGATTTTTGCGTCGTAAAAGCTATGCTTTCAGGGGGTAAAAGCTATCGTTCCTCATCGTGAAAGCTATCACTTTACACTGTAAAAGCTATGCTTTCATTGGAAAAGAAGATAAAAATTGATGTTTTTAGCCCTTTCAAGAGGTTGTTTTTCTCCTGGATTGCGTTTTTTTGTTGACAAAATTAAAAAGGGCAAATCACTAAAATGTCCTATTCTATGTACTTATGTCATCACTCCTTTTATTATAGTTTCAATGTCATGTTTGTTATGACTTCTTTTATTTGTAAAACGCTTATTGCGGTCGTGACATGAGGTGGAATATTGTTTCTTACAGGGTGTAAATTTGCGCAAAATGTTCATTTTTAAGTGTATAGATGATATTTTTGTTTTTGTAAAACAAAAACAATTCATAACTTTGTGCGTATCAAATCTTTATTTACTAAACTAACTTAATACAATGGTTATTAGCAAATCTTTATTGAAAAAACCACTAAGGGCAATGATGCTCTTGGCGTTGCTTGTGTGCACATGTGGCATGCAGGCACAGTTTTATTCTGCTCCGGCCTTTCCTGGTGCAGAGGGTTTCGGTCGCTACACCACCGGTGGACGCGGCGGAAAAGTGATTCACGTCACAAACCTCAATGACTCAGGTACTGGTTCGCTGCGTGCTGCCATCAAGACCGACGGCGCGCGCATCATTGTCTTTGACGTGGCAGGTACCATTGAGCTGCAGTCTGATCTTAAGATAGAGAAGGACAACTGCACCATTCTGGGACAGACAGCCCCGGGCACAGGCATCTGCCTGAGAAACTACACCCTGCACATCAATGCCAACAACGTTATTGTGCGTTTCATTCGCTGCCGCATGGGTGACACTGCCGGAAACGAGAATGACGCTATGTCGGCAAGTCACAAGACGGGCGGTTACAAGAAAAACATCATCATTGACCACTGTTCTGTGTCATGGTGCGTTGACGAGTGCGGTTCCTTCTATGGCAACGAGAACTTCACCATGCAGTGGTGCATACTGTCTGAGTCGCTTACCAACTCCGTGCACGACAAGGGCAGTCATGGCTATGGCGGCATCTGGGGTGGCGACAATGCTGCCTTCCACCACAACCTGTTGGCGCACCACAACTCTCGTAATCCGCGCTTTGACCATGGTTACCTGGCAGAGCATGCAGGCATAGTTGACTATATTAATAATGTAGTATATAACTGGGGCGGCAACTCTACCTATGGTGGTGAGAACAAGAAAGGACTTCAGCCTAAGAAGTTCAACATGATAAACAACTACTACAAGCCGGGACCACGCACCATCAACGTGGCAAAGACGCAGAACAGATTGCTCAATCCTACAACAAAGTGCAGCAACTGTAACAGCAGCGACCAGTATGGCGTAGTGCCGGGCAAGTTCTACATCAACGGCAACAAGGTAAACGGCACTACCGTAAGCCTTACCACTTCATCTACAAGCTGCAGCAACATCACCTTCGACTCAGGCTACAGCTTCACGTCGTTTGTAACAAACTGCTTGTCAAACAGCCGCTACAAGTCATCAGCCAATGACTTCGGTTCATATAACACCATCTCACTGCACTCTGCTGACAATGCTTTCACAAAGACTGTGCAGTATGCCGGCGCAAGCTATAAGAGAGATGCTATTGATACCCGCATTGCCAACGAGACAAAGAACGGTACATACACCTATACAGGCAGCAACGGTTCTACATACGGACTCATCGACACTCAGGGTGACGTAGGTGGTTGGCCTACACTTAGCGGAACAAAGCAGACAGACTCTGACAATGACGGAATACCTGACGCATGGGAGACAGCGCACGGCCTGTCAAACTCAAAGGACAACTCGGCTACATATACCCTCGATTCTCGCGGTTACTATACCGACCTGGAGGTGTATGCTAACTATTTGGTGCAGGACATAACAAAGGCGGAGCGTGCAGATGCCTCTGCTACATTCACAGAGTACTATCCTCTTGATGCAGCATCTTCTTCATCATCTACCAGCACCACCACCATCTTCTCTCTGAAGAACAAGGCAACCTCTAATGTAAGCGTGGCAGCAGGCGGCGACCTCAACCTGTCTTCATACGCTACCATCTCTGGCGGTTCGGCATTGGTACACAACGGCCATGCGTCAACAGCAGCCAATATGGTAACTGCCAACGGCGTAACCACCCGCAACTCTGGCGGCTCTTATATAAAGATTACTTTGAGTTCTGCCCTGCAGGAGGGTGACGTGCTGACAACCACTGGCGACAATGGTGGTTACGTGGCTACGGCTTACACTAACAGCAGCAGCGACAACATAAGCAGTAATAAGTTCACCTTCACCTCTGCTTATAACGGTGTCAAGACAATATACATCATGCGTGGTGCGTCAAAACCATACATTACTGGCATCACCATAACCCGCAAGGCTTCAAGCATAGAGTGGGACTTCAGCGAGTTTACGTCAACTGTTACGGCTTCGGGCAGCAACTACACCACGTCATACAACGGACTGACACTGGTGGGCAACAGTAATTCTTCTTACACAAGTGACTACATCTCTGCGACGGCTGGCTTCCACATGAACGGCACAAGTTCATCAACGAACCGCCATATCAAGTACACACCAAGTGAGAATGGTACGCTGACGGTGTATTATGTATCAAACAACAGCACTGCTACTGACCGCATCACGGCTATCGGTACGAAGGTCACAACTGGCACATCGCTCTCTGTAGGTAGCAACGGCGTACTGGCATACGGCTATACCAACGGCTATACGGAGAAGTCTATCAGCGCTTCGCTGACTGCCGGCACCACCTACTATGCTTACTTCGCTAACGGCGGACAGTCTATCAAGAAACTGGTGTTCACACCAGGCAGCTCAAGCAATGCGAAGGCGGTGTCTGTCATAGCGTTTGAGGAAGAAGAGGAAATGGAGGCTACTGCTGTAACTAATGTAGAGGTGGTACAGCCTGCCTTTGATGCTGACGCTATATATACTCTTGACGGAAGGAAGGTGTCTGCAAATGGCGGTAAACTGCCAGCAGGTATTTACATAAAGAACAAGAAGAAGTTCCTTGTCAGGTAATATAAATTGACTGAATATAATAGAGCGACCGTCTGACACTTGTGCCGGACGGTCGCTTCTCTTTTATAGGTATTATGTCGTTGTGAAAATATGAGGTGGTGTTTTGCTACTTACGATTTTTTCTATTATCTTTGTATATGGAATGTGTCTATATGTTTAATGTAAATGTTTTTAGAGTTGCGAAGCACAGAGATTATATCATATATGGAGTCGCTGCATGATGAACAGCAGCGCAAGATACTGATGCGTTTCTTTAAGACTGCACCGGGAGAATACGGCGAGGGCGATATGTTCATCGGACTGAAGGTGCCACAGACGCGTGAGGTGGTGAAGGCAGTGGCTAAGGACATTGAGCTGAGTGAGGTGCCCGTGTTGCTCAAGTGCAAATGGCATGAGGTAAGGCTGTGTGGTCTGTTGATACTCGTGGCAAAGTTTGAACGACTTGCCACAAGGCGGCTTGCTGATGATGCTGAGGCTATGAGGCGACGCGATGAGATTGTGCAGATGTACCTGCAATATGCTGACCAGGCTAACAACTGGGACCTCGTTGATATGTCGGCGCCGAAGATTCTCGGTCACTGGCTTATGTTGCCGTCAGGGCTTGGCGGTCATGACTATAAGCAACGGTTGCTTGACGAACTTGCCGACAGCACCAATCTGTGGCGGCAGCGCATCAGTATGGTGTGCACATGGAAGACCATGCAGATGGGCGACTATGAGTGGTGCCTGCGCTATGCGAGGAAACATCTGCATCATCCACATGACCTGATGCACAAGGCGGTTGGGTGGATGCTCCGAGAACTGGGCAAGCGCATAAGCATGGATATGCTGCGCGACTTCCTTGAGGAGCATGTGCGCGAGATGCACAGCGTCACGCTGAGCTATGCCACGGAAAAGATGGGCCCTACGGAGCGCCTTATGTGGAGAGAGTGCAGGAAACAGCCCTGACATGTTCGCCATATTGTTGGCATCAGAAAAGAAAAACGGCAAAACACTTGCAAGTATTGGAAGTAAAGTGTAATCTCTGCGGCAGATTTCAATGATATTAGCATATCAAGACAGTGTGATTAATGGGTAAAAAGCAGACGTTAGGCAAAACGTTAAATATTCATGAAACGACATAAACTTATTTTATTAATCAAACAAAAAAACTCTATGAGAAAAACGTTACTCTTACCCATGGCAATGCTCCTCTTGGGAGCCACGGCATCAGCCGCTCCGCTGACGGTGGAGCAGGACGGCGCTGCCAGCGCAAGCTATGAGTTGACCGACATCGGATGCATCGACCTGACGGACAACACTAACGTGAGGGTCCTCGGCACTGACGGCACGGTGCTGCAGCAGGGACTGACAGCCGCCTCGCTGAAACTGAACTTCACCGACGACGTACCGACAGCCGTAGAGGCGGTCGCCGCCACCGAGACCGCCGCACCGCAGGCCAAGGCCGTCAAGCAGGTAATTGACGGACAGCTGGTAATCAAGACCGCCGACGGCACAGTGATCAACACCGCAGGACAGCGGATTAAATGAACCCAACCTTCAACGACCACAGATTAAACAGATTACAAGGATTATTTCTTTTGGACAACGGATTAAAACGGATTACAATATAAATTCTTTAATTCTCAGATTCGTGAAAAAGAAGATTAAATCGGATTAAACAGATTAACTTCCCTTGTAAGCAATGATATTGTCGTTGCCACCTGTGGTAAGAAAAAAACTCAAAAAAACAAGACAATACTTTCAATGTTCGCCGCAGCCATGAGCATTACGGCGACAGCGCAGACCGATATATGGTACTGGCAGGACGGCACAGCCACAAAGGTAGAATCCGTCGACTCAATAACCTTCGCAGAGCCTCAGGCAGCGGCTCCGGTAACCACCCACGAGTACGTTGACCTCGGCCTCAGCGTCAAGTGGGCAACGTGCAACGTAGGCGCGGAGAAGCCCGAGGTCACGGCACCGCCTGATTTCTGTCCGGATGCTATCAATTGACAATCTGCGGACTATTCCTGCAGCACAGCCCTGACGGAAGATCCGTATGCGCGACTCCAGCCGAGCATGTTCAGGTCGCTGCTGGAGAAATAGAGAGCCACGCTATATTGGTTGTCATCCTCAGACAGGGAAGAAGTCCCGTAGATCAAATCGCTGTTTACGTTACGAGTCTGACCGTCATTTCTTCCTGCGGCAGGAAGGAAGAGGTGGGTGTCTTCAAGTGAGTATGAAGCGGCGAGCGTCACATCCTTGTCAAGGAAATGTCCTGTGGGATATTTTACCTTGCCCTTGTCAGCACTGTCCTTTGCCTTATACACTATGAAACCGGCGGTGCCGTGACCGTCATAGTCGGTAGTCCATTGCCAGTAACATCCGCTGAGCAGTTCGCGCATCTCTGCCTTCGTAGGCATTCGCCATGCACCGCCCATGCGCATACGTGCGGCATCGTCGCAGCCCTTCAGCCGCACAAGGTTGTCAATGGTGCCGTTGGCCTCCCGTGTGCAGTATTTTGTTATGGAACTTTCATTCGTTCCCCACTTGTATATGAACCAATCGTATTTTTCCTTGGTTTCGGTCTCTCCCCATGCGTAGTAGTCACCTGTTTCCCATGTGGCAGATGCCCCCACGTTGCAGGCAGCCCATTTCACGCTCAGTCCCATGTCAACGGCGGTATGTCCGTTGTCGCCAGGCTTTGTGAAGGTAATGCTGTCAACGCTCTCACCCTTGTAGAACTCTCCGTCGCGCCAGTACCATATATCCTGCTGGCCCATGGCGAAGGATGACAGCAGACACAATAAGACAGAGAGTATGATTTTTCTTTGCATAATTTGTATGTTGTTATTTAATCGTATTCTCATTTGCCTTTTGCGGCGTAGGAACGAAGCCCAAGGCTGCCACTATACAGCTCATCAGCGGACTGATGAGATTGAAGAAACAGAATGGCAGATATACTATGGTAGGCACGCCTAACACGGTGCTCTGCGTCATGCCGCAGGCTGTCCATGGAACCAATACGGAGGTTACCGTGGAGGAGTCTTCTGTGCTGCGGCTCAGCAGTTCGGGGCGATAGCCACGCCTCTCGTATTCCTCGCGGAAGATGGAGGCGTTCATGATGATCGAAAGGAACTGATCGCCCATCACCATATTGAGCAGCAGACCTGAGCATACGGTTGACGTCACAAGGCTCACCGTGCTGTGTATGGCGCGTAGCAATATGCGCGTTAGACTCTTCAGCATCTGACTGGTCACCATGCAACTGCCAAAACACATAGCACAAAGTATGAGCCATACGGTATTGAGCATACCTGCCATGCCGCGCGTGGATACAAGGTTGTTAATTTCTGCTACACCTGTATCTATGTTCGTAGATGTATAGCAGGTGGTCATGATGCCGCTGAGCAGACTGCTTGCCGTGACTTCGCTGCCGCCTCCAATGCCTGCAACCAGCGACGACTGCGTAAACAAGGCACACAGGCACGCAAAGCATGATGACAGTATGAGCGTCAGCATTGACGATACTTTCTTATATATCAACACTGCGGTGAACAATGGCACGAGCATGGTCCACAGTGTTATGTTAAATGTGCCCGATAATCCTTCTGTATATGTTGTTATCTCCATGTCTGTACCACTGAAGCCCAATCCTATAAAGAGATACAGCAGCAGTGATATCGTAATGCTCGGCGCCGTTGTGTACATCATGTAGCGTATGTGCGAGAAGAGGTCTGCAGATGCCATCGAAGACGCAAGTACGGTAGTGTCTGACATAGGAGACATCTTATCGCCGAAATATGCGCCGGATATTATCGCACCGGCACTGAGAGCTACTGGTATGCCTAGTGCGTTGCCTATGCCGAGCAGTGCTATACCGATGGTGGCAATGGTGGTCCACGACGTACCCGTCATAACTGATATGAGCGCCGATATGATACAGGCGCATGGCAGGAAGAACGTCGGCGACATAAACTGTACGCCATAATATATAAAGGTAGGCACCACACCGCTTACCATCCATGTGCTCGACATAACACCTATCATCAGCAGTATGAGTATGGATATGGCGGCATCGCCAACAGTCTTCTTTATTCCTTCCTCAAACGTCTCCCATGGTGTGTGGCACCATAGCATGGAGATAGCCACACATACCGACGATGCAACTATGAGTGCCAGTTGGCTGGCACCACTCAGTGCATCGTCTGGCATATATATCAATACGATTATTATGAGTGCCACAAGTGTTATGAGTGGCATTGCCGACAGCCACAGAGGTGGCAGTTTCTTCGTATCTTTTATGCGCATATCTACGTCTTATTATTCTTTTTCTATATACTCAAAGTGCTGGTAGTCTTTACATGAGGTCCAGCTGCCGCCCCACTCAAAGCCTGCCTCGGTGAACAGTTTATAGCAGAGGTCCTGCTCGTCGTCTATCTTGTATGGGAAGTTCCAGGTGCGGTCGCAGAACTTAGTTGCGGTGGCTGGCTGCACATAGCGTCCGCTCTCGCGGTCCTTGTAGTAAGGGTTGTATAATGTGTTCACGTCAATGGCAAGTCCGCGGGCATGCTTTGAGAGTGTACCGCTGCCAGATATCGTGCGGTAGCAGAAGCTGGATGTGTTGTTGTCGCGCATCTGCAGCTCGTCGTCTGCATTGTAAACGTCTGGCAGAACCATTCGCTGTATTGGATACTTGGCGTCATAAAGCTGGCGGAAGATATTGACCACTACGTCGGCTATCTGCTTGTTCACTACCATCTCACCGATGTGAATCTTGTGGTCGTAGTCCCAGTGCAGTGTGCGTATGTGGCGCAGGTCGTCGCGCTGTATGTAAGGATTTTCCTTGTATGTCTTGCCCTGCATGCGCTCCCATACGTCATCAGGTATCGGCTCGGCGGCAAAACACTTGTCAATGCCTCCGTATGCCTGTATTGCCTCATCGCTTACGGTCGTGCCGGCTGTCCACTTCTGGAGTGGAGTCGGGTCTGCGCTGGCGGTGGTTGAAAGCATACTGCGCCTCATCTTTAGTATGCGGCGTACGCTCTCGTTGATTCTCTCTTCGCTTATCTCGCCGGTGTTTACAGCCTCTACCACGGCGTCAAACGCCTCGCGGAAGTCCATAGGGTTGAGAATGATGTCGAGTCCGGCCTTGATGCCAAGCTTAACCGCCTCGGTGTTGTCCGGATATTGTTTGGTGATGGCTACCATCTCCATTGCGTCGGCAATGATTACGTTTTCATAGCCCATCTCCTCGCGCAGTTTGTCTTGCAATATGATGCTTGACAGCGTGGCAGGTATGTCGGAGTCTGTCACGTTTGGCGCGGCTATATGGGCGGTCATAATCAGCTGGCAACCCCAACTGATGCCAGCCTTGAAGGGTATCATCTCGCAGTTGATTATCTCCTCCCAAGTCTTCAGCGTCTGTGCATAGCCGTAGTGTGTGTCGGCCTTAGTGTCACCATGTCCGGGGTAATGCTTAATACAACCCATGATACCTGCATCCTTCAATCCCTGCAGATAGCTCACTACCATTGGTGCTGCCACGTATGGTTCATCGCTGAAGGCACGTTTGCCTATTACTATGTTGTCAGGGTTTGTATTGACGTCTGCCACAGGGGCAAAGTCCACGTCAAAGCCATATTTCTTCAGGTAAGTACCGATGGTGTTGGCGGCAGTGTAGGCTCTCTCCGGGTCACCGGACTCACCAATGTCTCCCATTGGACCGACATTGTCGATGTTGAAGTTCGTATTGTTGGCTATGCGTGCCACGCGACCGCCTTCCTCGTCAATGCAGAGCAAAGGCTGGCCTTTCAGTTGGTGTAGCTGACTGGTGAACTGCAGCAGCTGTGCCTCGTTGTCGATATTGTGGGCATAGAGTATGATGCCTCCCACGGGGTATTGTGCGTTTACGCTCCTCATGTTGTCGTTCACCTCCTGCATTTTCAGTTCAGCATATACCTTGCCTTCAGCGTCAGGGTCGAGTGACTCCGGGCGTACGTAGAACATCTGTCCCACCTTCTCGCGCAAGGTCATATTCCGCATTACAGCCTCTATTTCATCTGACGGCGATGTGGTAATGTCATCATCGTCAGAACAGGCGGTAAACAGACTCGTGCCGCAGATAAGGATGGCGGCATACATCCATAGTTTCATCTTAATCATTGTGCTTGTTTTGTTTTTCATGTGTGTCTTGGTATGCATAAACTGTGCAAAAGTACTCAAAAAAAAGCAAACAGACAAGAAAATTACCCTTTGCTTAATAATTATAAGGTGAAACAAAAGAAAAATTGGAACGCTGTGAGGTCGTTTTGTGTTATATAGGCAAAGAAAAAAAACTCCATAATCCCCAAACCTTTGGTCTTATCAGATTTTTTCTTTAACTTTGCATAAGAGTAATAATGTGAATATAATAATTATAAACCCTTTAATACCTTATATAAAAAGAAACAGATAGTTAGATAGAAATTTTGTGCAGATGCACGCCGAGGACTTAATCCTCTTGATTATCAATAAAGGTGGGGCTGTTATTTCCCACTGTAACAAGAATTATTAACCCTGGCGTTGCTGCTCACAGCTTAACATATAATACATGGACTAACAGTCCTTGTTCTCGTCTCAAGAAACCGCCAATTTCAAACTAATGAGAACAAGCGATTGCAGTTTCACGTACCTTCATAGGGCGTGAATTGCTGACGCTTTTCTATTAGTGCGGTGCTTGGCGGTACCTTTGAGACGGAAAAGCTATAAAGCAGTTCCGCCTTTTTTTTATACAATTATGAAGAAATATTTACTTACACTATTATTTGTTGTCGCAACATCAAACATTACTTTGGCTGGACCTTATGTAAAAACTCTTAATGTGGATATTATAACATCTGGTTTCTCACGTAAAATTAGTGAAGCTGTGATAGAGGTACGTTCTACTGATGACACATACACGTTTATGTCGCCGTTTATATCAGATTTGGATGTTGAAAATAAAATATTAACTGTCAATGGAATCAATGAGGACGGAATAGTAGAAATAGCAAAAATAAACACTACTACTGATGATGCTCGTATTCAAGATGTGTCAACAGATAAATACGGTGAGCATCATAAAGGCGTATATTTTAGAGATGAATTAAACTATCTGAACGAGTACGTTTTTGATGAGAAAATAGATGTGGATTTTGACTATATATTTCCTTTGATAGATGGATATAGCGATGGATATAAGCGTAATGTTAGACTTGTTAATGAGAGAGGCGAAACACTATTGATACTTCCTGTAGAGTCAAGTAGTTTCTTTTATAGCGGTGAACTATTTTATCTGAAATACTCTTACGAGGTGTCAACGGATGCCAATTATAATGGAATCAATACGGAGATAATAAACCTTAAAACTTTGTTGAAAGATTATTCCACCAGGGTTGCGAACGCAAAGGCTGATGCGGTCAAGTCCAAGTCAACAAAGACATATAACATCCAAGGTATGGAGGTGGATGATGATGCCAAAGGAATCATAATAGAAGACGGAGCGAAATATATCAAGGAGTAATACGTCGTTTGAAATTCAAACAATTACAAGGTTAAAAACAATGAGTCCCATGTGTCATAATGATACATGGGACTCATTTGTGTTATGGATTAAGGATTTTATTGTAATAAACTTTATACCCTTAATCTTTTCTACTTTCTTCCTAAATTACTTTCTGTAGTCAGCAAGATCCTCTGAGGTGGCTGACATCACGAAGTCATAGTGCTTCTCTACCTCTGCGGCAACGTAGCGGGTATATACACGCGCTGACTTGGCGAACAGTTCAGGAGCCTTTGAGGCATCGCCGATGAGCAGGAGAGCCATGATGCAGTCGCCTGCCATCTCGTAGAGGTGACGGATGGCGAAGTCCTTGAACTCGTCGTCCTTCTTCTCGTTGACGTAAGCCACAGCCTCGTTGTACCTCTCTGCCATCTTTGCCACACGCTCCTTCAATGGCTGGAACTCTGCAGCACACCAGTCGGCACTACCAGCCTCCTTAGGTGCCTGACCGCTCTCAAGCATATCAGCGATGACCTGACCGTAGAAGCCGTTTGTGATGTAACGACCAGCGGCAACAGTCTGCAGCTGTGTGGTACCCTCGTAGATGGTAAGGATACGAGCGTCACGATACAGACGCTGGCAGGCATACTCAAGCATGAAGCCTGAACCGCCGTGAATCTGTATGCCGTCGTATGCGTTAAGGTTTGCATACTCAGATGTCATACCCTTGGCGATAGGAGTGAATGCATCGGCAAGCTTAGAGTAAGTCTTGCACTCCGCGCGCTCCTCTGCAGTCAGCTTCTCGCCCTGCTCCTTGCGCTCGCGCTCGATGTCCTCAAGGGTCTTATATACGTCAACGTAGCGTGCAGTGGTGTAGTAGAGTGTACGACCAGCGTCAAGACGTGCCTTCATGATGGCGAGCATGTCATATACGGCAGGGAAGTTGATGATAGCCTTGCCGAACTGCTTACGGTCCTTGGCGTATGCCAGAGCCTCGTTGTATGCCATCTGTGAAGTACCTGTTGACTGTCCGGCGATGCCGAGACGTGCACCGTTCATCAGTCCCATGACGTACTTGATGAGTCCGAGTTTGCGAGAGCCGCACAGCTCAGCCTTTGCGTTCTTATATACCAGCTCACAGGTAGGAGAACCGTGAATACCGAGCTTGTTCTCAATACGGCGCACGTCAACGCCGCCGTCGCGCTTGTCGTAGATGAACATAGACAGTCCGCGACCGTCATGTGTACCCTCCTCAGAGCGTGCCAATACGAGGTGGATGTCAGAGTCACCGTTGGTGATGAAACGCTTGCAGCCGTTCAGGCGCCAGCAGTTGTTGGCCTCATCGAAGGTAGCCTTGAGCATAACCGATTGCAGGTCAGAACCTGCGTCAGGCTCTGTAAGGTCCATAGACATGGTCTCGCCGTTGCATACGCGTGGTACGAAGCGCTTGCGCTGGTCCTCATCGCCAAACTCATAGAGCGTCTCTATGCAGTCCTGCAAAGACCAGATGTTCTCAAAACCTGTATCGGCAGCGGCAATCATCTCGTTGATGGCAGAGTATATAGCCATAGGGAAGTTGAGACCGCCGTATCTGCGAGGCATGGTAACGCCGTTAAGTCCGGCCTTTACCGTAGCGTCGAGGTTCTCATAGGTCTTTGATGCGTAAATCATACGACCGTTTTCACAGCGAGGTCCCTCTGCGTCAACGCTCTCAGCGTTAGGTGCAATGATATTGGCGCACACATCGCCAGCGAGTTCCATCACGCGCTCATAGCTGTCGATGGCATCCTCAAAGTTAGCTGGTGCGTAGTCATACTTATCTGCGTCGGCATAGTTACGCTCACGCAGCTCCACTATTCTCTTGAGCAGTGGATGACTGAGAAAATATTTTATCTCAGGATTATCTGTATAGAAATTAGCCATTTGTTTTAGGAGTTAAGGAGTTAAGGAGTTAAGGAGTTAAGACATTTGTTTGCCAGCCGAAAAACTAACTACACCTTTGGTATAACCATTAAGAAGCTTACTTGTTTCTTCTAAAAGGTCATTCAGAATCTTATAGTTGTCTTCGTCTATATAACCTAAGTCTTTCGCAAGTAGAATGTAGTAACGACATTCTTCCAAACTTCCCTGTGAATAATTCAGGAAACGGAGTTTCTCGTTTTGTGACAGTCTTTTGTAACCTTCAGCAATATTGGCGGGTATAGATACCGCTGCACGTGTAAACTGAGAAACCAGTCCAAACTTCTCAAAGTCAGGAAAATCAGCACAACACTTATATACTGTCAGTACAAAAGCATGAGCTTTCTGCCATGCGATTATGTTTGTAAAGCTAAAGTTACTCACAATCGTATTGTCTTAACTACCTAACTACTTAACTACTGATTACTTATTTGTTATTACTCTTATAATACTTAATCATCTTAGGTATTACCTCTTCAACGGTGCCGTTGATGACATAGTCGGCAATGGTGTTGATAGGAGCATCAGGGTCGCTGTTCACCGATATGATGATGCCAGCATCCTGCATACCTGCTATGTGCTGAATCTGTCCGGAGATACCGCAAGCGATATACACCTTAGGACGCACCGTGACACCCGTCTGGCCTATCTGACGGTCGTGGTCTATCCATCCTGCATCAACGGCGGCACGGCTTGCGCCAACCTCCGCATGCAGTTCCTTGGCAAGTTCAAAGAGTTTGTCAAAACCTTCCTTGCTGCCTACGCCGTAGCCACCTGCAACAACAATAGGAGCACCCTTGAGGTTATGCTTAGCCTGCTCCACATGGCGGTCGAGCACCTTCACCACGTACTCAGTCTGTGGCACATACTTCGCCACGTCGTGACGAATAACCTCAGCCTTGTAGTTCTCGTCAAGCACCTCTTTCTTCATCACACCCTCACGCACTGTAGCCATCTGTGGGCGGTGCTCAGGGTTCACGATGGTAGCCACGATGTTGCCGCCGAAGGCAGGGCGGATCTGCATCAGCTGGTTGTCATAGTGCTTCGTTACAAGTTCGCCGGCCTCGTTCTTCACCTTCATGTCGAAGTCATCGATTTCCAGTTCGGTACAGTCGGCCGTCAGTCCACTGAAGAGAGCAGAAGACACTCGTGGACCGAGGTCGCGACCTATCACGGTAGCGCCCATGAGGCAAATCTGAGGTTTCTCCTCCTTGAAGAGGTTCACCACCAGAGCGGTATGTGGGTTTGAAGTGTAAGGGAACAATCCCTCTGCGTCAAATATGTGTACTTTGTCAACACCATATTTAATAACCTGCTTCTCTACACCGTCAAGGCCTGAGCCGGCAATGATACACTCCAGCTGTACGCCGAGGGTGTTAGCTAACTTGCGGCCTTTTGTAAGGAGCTCAAGGGCTACATCCTTTACCTGTGTGCCCTCTATTTCGCAATATACAAATACGTTATTCATTATTTTATTTCTTAGGGAGTTAAGGAGTTAGGGAGTTAAGGAGTTAAGACAAATGTGTTGCAACCTTATTAAGGAACGTAATGTCTTAACAACTGATTACTTAACTACTGGCTACTTAACTGCTATCCGATAATCTTCTCGTTAATAAGTTCTACCATGAGGTTGTTTATATCCTCGTCAGAGCCGGTCATTGTGCGTGACTCCTTAGCCTTGAACACGATGTTCTTCACAGCCTTCACGTTGGTAGGTGAACCAGCCTTGCCTATCTGCTTAGGGTCGCAGTCAATGTCGGCGGCACCCCACTGTGTGATGTTCAGGTAAGGCTTCTTGGCTATCAGTGCATTGTAGCACTCAGCCTGTTCAGGTGTGCGCTCTGCAACC
>OCTW011613215.1_pt1 | contig 39428 bp, 69 predicted proteins | sample 1539671 | NCBI WGS metagenome assembly OCTW01 (sample SAMN02144230, study PRJEB22623) | gut metagenome | biome: sheep rumen | host: Ovis aries | place: New Zealand
ATTGGGAGAAGGACGACACGCCGAAGGCTCTTGGGAACGATTTCGACATCAAACTGCAGGAACTTGCAAGGATATCGATCAGGGACGGAGTAGGTTTTGGGTTCTGGAATCTTGACCACGTCGAAGTGTTTTCCCTGCTTGAGTTTGTCCCTCTTTACGACGAGGAAAACGGGGCGTTGATGGCGGGCATCCGATTCTGGCAAATCGACGACAAGAAACCGCTTCGGGCCACCCTGTACCAACTGGATGGAGTGACGGAGTACATGCTCAAAGATAACAACATGCAGATTCTTTCCGAGAAAACGCCCTACATCATCAACGTGGGGGTCTCCGAAGCGGACGGCGTGGAGATCTACGGCGGAGAGAATTATCCGACGTTCCCAATCGTTCCAATGTGGGGAAATCCGCTCCACCAGTCGGAAATCATTGGACTGCGGGAAAAGATAGACGCTTACGACCTCATAAAAAGCGGTTTCGCAAACGACCTCGATGACGCTTCACAGATTTACTGGACGATCCAAAACGCCGGAGGAATGGATGACGTTGACCTCGTGAAATTCCTTGAGCACATGAAAACTGTCAAGGCGGCTGTTGTGGACGAGAACGGAGCAACGGCAGAGGCACACACCATTGACGTTCCGTACGAAAGCAGGGAAGCGATGCTTGAGCGGTCGGAAAAAGACATTTACCGTGACTTTATGGGCGTAAATACCGAGCAGATCGCCGCAGGTCAGGTCACAGCCACACAAATCGAAGCGGCCTATGACCCGTTGAACGCAAAAGCCGACCAGTTCGAGTATTGCGTTATTGACTTCCTTCAGGGAATCTTGAGCATTGCAGGAATCGAAGACAACCCGACTTTTACTCGCTCCCTGCTGACAAACAGCAAGGAAGAAATCGAGAAACTCATGCTCGGAGCCAGTTACCTCGATAGCGAATACGTGACTCGAAAACTCCTGCAGATTCTCGGGGATGCAGACAAGGCGGAAGAGGTACTTGACCGCATGAACAACGAGGGCGCTCTCCGGTTCGGTCTTGTAGAGGAAGTGTAACGAGTGGACAAACAACATCGAGAGACGGACAAGATCCTTGAATCTGTCGAAAAAGGAATCGCAAAGCGTTACAAGAAACTCGCAAAGAAACTCAAGAAGATGACCGAAGAATATTTCGACAAATACGCCGATGTGGAAGGAGATTTGCGGAAAAGGTTCGAAAACGGTCAGGCAACGCCGGAAGAATACGCCACATGGAGAAACATAATCTACATGACGGGGGACTGGAACCGTTTTCAGCAGGAAGTTTCCGAGGAATGCACAGAGGCAAACAAGGATGCCTTAAGGATTGCATTACGGGCAGGAAGTGCAGTGTATGTCCTTAACCGAGTCGGATTTTTCAACCGTGCAGGAGAAGAAATCCGTAGAGAAAACGCCGACATGTATAACAGCGACCCCGGATTCTTCCGCTTAACGACTGCATACGCCCGCACGGAGTATCAGGCCGCATCCGCAGGACTGATTCCAAGGATCGCAATTCCCGCTCCTTCCATCAACGAAACAAGAGACCGTAACTGGCACGAAAGACGCATATACGATGCGGTCAGAGGCGGAATCAATAGGGGCAGGAGTATACCGGACATTGCCGCAGAGATCCAGAGAGTGGCATGGATGGACGACCACGTTGCAGTCAGGACAGCAAGAACGCTCGTCACTGGAATACAGAACACCGCACGAATAGAAGGACTGCGGGACTTGGAAGCGGCAGGCGTGGACGTGAAGAAAATATGGCTCGCCACTCTCGACGAGCGGACAAGGGAGAGCCACCGCATTCTTGATGGCGAGCAAAGACGAGTGGAAGAAACCTTTTCCAACGGCTTGATGATGCCGGGCGACCAATCGACAGGAGATCCGGCGGAATTCATGAATTGTCGTTGCACACTGGACTACAACGTGATGGGAACGAAGAACAGCATCCATCCAGATGCAGTTGACCGTAGAAGTCGAGTAACAAGCACATACGAGCAGTGGAAGGAGGGGAGGAGATGAGCAGATTTGACATCCGAATAGAAAACGATCATTCGTCGGAATTGCTTCGCCGTCTTCGGGACAGATACCAGACCGCACTCATGGCAGGAGGAAGGGCGTTGGAAGGTTACGCCAAAGAACTCGCACCAGTAGACACGGGGAACCTGCGGAACAGCATCGACACCCAGATGAGTGCGGAGAACGAAGTACAAGTCGGGAGTAATGTTGAATACGCAAAATATCAGGAACTCGGCACAAGCAGAAACCGCCCACAGCCTTATTTAAGACCGGCGGCAGAAGCAAATGAGCAAACAATCGTTGAAATTGTTGCAAGTGTGTTACGAAACGTATAACATTTGACAAAATGGAGATTATAGTTTATAATAAAACCGTCAAAATTCAAAGAAACGAATCCGAAGAAAAGGAGACATGTATGGCACTTAAACCCATTAAAGGGTACGAAGGAATGTATCTTGTAAGCGACGATGGGGATGTCTATTCACTTCCAAGAAAAGTAGTTTGCGGAGAGAAGGTCTACGTTAGGAGTGGGAGAAAGCTCAAACCGGGGCGTAGAGGAAGAGACAGTATACAATATTTGTTTGTCATATTGTCAGATGGCAAAACAAGCAAGCAACATGCTGTCCACAGACTTGTCGCAGAAGCGTTCGTGGAGAATAAGGGCAACCACGATGTTGTTAATCATATTGACAAAAATACCTTGAACAACAAGGCTGAAAATCTTGAATGGTGTGACCAACAATATAACAACGAGTATGGGCATAACAAGCGAGTAGGTCAGTATGAAAACGGATTGAAAGTTGCTGAATTCAAGAGTGCAACATATGCGAGCAAACTAACAAAAATAAGTCGAACAGCGATTTGCAACGCCTTAAATGGTTGGAGTGAATCCGCAGGAGGCTATGAATGGCGATATGAAGAAGGGAGTGATGACTTATCGCACTTACACGAAAGATGCTGAAAGCGATGGGCATCGAAGAAGAGAAGGTTGACCAGATCATCGAAGCCCACACCGAAACCGTTGACGCCCTGAAGACGCAGGCAAAGGAAGCCGAAGAAAAGGCAAAGGATGTCGACAAGTTGCAGGGAAGAATCGACGAACTGGAAGAAGAAGCAAAAGACGCAAAAAAAGACAGTTGGAAGGTCAAGTACGACGCACTGAAGGAAGAGTTTGAGGAATATAAGACCGCAGTTGAGACGGAGAAAACCACGAAGGCCAAGGAACAGGCATATCGTGACTTGCTCAAGGAAGTCGGTGTTTCCGAGAAACGAATCCCCGCAGTCATGAAAGTGACAGACCTCAAAGACCTCGAGTTTAAAGACGGGGGGTTTGCTGTCAAAGACGAGATCGTGAAGAACATCAAAGAAGAATGGGCGGACTTTATCGTTCAGGGGCAGACGGTTGGAACAAAAACGTTTAACCCGCCGCAGAACACCGGCAAGACGACCATGACGAAAGCGGAGATCATGGCTATCAAAGACGGCAAGGAACGCCGCCAGAAAATCGCTGAAAATCCGCAACTTTTCGGTCTCGAATAAGAGAGGAGTATACAAATGGCAGAAGTTACCACAAGTGCAGAAACAAATCTGATCAAAGCAACAAACATGGCAAAAGTCCGGGAAGTGGACTTTGTAGAACAGTTCGGCGGAAACATCCTGCCGAAACTGATGGAAGCCCTCGGCGTGACCCGTAAGATCCCGATGATGGAAGGGACAACGATGTACGTCTACAAGACTACCGGCACACTGCAGGACGGCAATGTTCCCGAAGGCGAGATCATTCCGCTTTCCCAGTATCAGCGGACAAAAGAAGCCGTTGGCGAGATCACACTGAAGAAGTGGCGGAAGGCGGCTTCTGCTGAAGCCATCAAGAAATCCGGTTACGAGGAGGCAGTCAGCGAGACAGACGCCAAACTGCTGAACGACGTTCAGAAAGGCATCAGAACAGACTTCTTCACATTCCTGACCGGTCTGGACAGCACCATTGTTGCGGCCTCCACCCTGCAGGCGGTACTTGCAGGAACGTGGGGACAGTTGCAGGTTCTGTTTGAGGACGATGCAGTTTCCACCGTTCACTTCATCAACCCGCTGACGATTGCTGACTATCTCGCAACCGCACAGGTCACCGTACAGACTGCGTTCGGCATGAACTACATTGAGGACTTCCTTGGCCTCGGCACCGTGGTCATGAACTCCAACATCCCGCAGGGGCAGGTCTTCTCCACAGCGAAAGAAAACCTCATCCTGTACTACCTGACAATGAATGGCGACGTTGCAAGAGCGTTTGACCTGACCGCAGACGAGACCGGTTACATCGGCATCAAGTCCGGTTATCAGAACGAGGAACGTGCACAGATCGAATCCCTCATCATGAGCGGAATCCAGTTCCTCGTAGAATATGCTGACGGCGTTGTTGTCGGCCAGATTGACAGCACCCCGTCTCTCGGAAGCGTAACGGTTGCATCCACAGCAGGAACCGCAGTTGGCGACAGCAACATCGCTATGAGCGGGTATACGCTTGGAACGGGTGAAAAATGGGTATACAAGACCGCAAAAGACACCGCTCCGGCAGTAACCTACGGACAGAAACTGGGAAGCACATGGAAGGATATTGACAGCGGCGACGACATCACACCTGCTGAGACCCACAACAAGATCACCGTTGCGGCAGTAGACGCTAACGGAAGAGCACAGGCGGCAGGAAATGATGATCTGGCCGTCAAAACAGCATAGTCGGGAGTAAGAGAGATGTTAACGGAAATCTGTAAGGAGATCAGAAACTGGTTCGAAAAGGAGAAATTCTTCGATGAATTTACCATCGAAGGTGGAAGCCTTGAATTCGACGCACTGCAGGAAGGCCAGTACTTCCGTATCGTTGGGAGCGTCTTTAATGACGGCGTACACCAGTACCCGGCTGACGACCTTAAAGACGAAACCTTCACCGGTTCTGTCTGGACGATGGCCGTCCCCAAGGAAATCGAGGATCTTGCGAGCGATATCACGGCATACAATGCCGAGGCCGGTATGCTGTCTCCTTACACTTCCGAGACTTGGGGCGGATATAGTTACACAAAGGCGGTTGGTTCGGACGGCTCTGTTATCAAGTGGCAAACGGCGTTTTCCGACCGGCTGAACCGATGGAGGAAGATATGAGCCTTGTTGAACAAAGCATGGAGAAGTTCGTGATGATGGATTACTCCTCTGCTCCAGACGGAGAAGGAGGGTTCATCCGAACATGGCAGGACGGAGCAGAATTTCGGGCGGCGGCGACCTTCGACAGTTCCATGCAAGCCAGAATAGCCGAATCTGCAGGAGTATCTTCTCTGTACACCATCACAACGGCAAAAAACGCCCCGCTCCAGTTTCACGATATAATCAAGAGAAAATCCGACGGGAAGATCTTTAGGATCACATCAAACGGGCATGACAAGAAAACGCCAGAGTCTGCGACGTTTGCATACTCGCAGGTGACAGCGGAAGTTTGGGAGTTGGCACAATGACGATAGAAGCCGCACTGCACAAATTCTATAACGATTTTTCGCTGACCGCATACGAGGAAAACACCGTCCCAGATAATGCGCCATTTCCGTATATCACCTACAGCATGGCGACCGGTTCCCTTTTGCGTTCCGTATCCTTGACTGCGAACCTTTGGTATCGGAGTTCTTCATGGACTGCTTGCAACATGAAGGCGAGGGAGATACAGGCCGCTGTTTCCACAGGAATCATGATACCGTGCGATAACGGTGGAATCTGGCTTCGGGCGGACAACCCGTTTGCACAAAACATGTCTGACCCGTCGGATGACCAAATCAAACGAAAGTATCTGCGATTGATTGCAGATTTCATAACAAATTAAGGAGGAATACGAATGGCAGGAACATTCACCAGAATTCCGACAGACACGTTTAATAACCTGCAGTTGAACGCAGGCATCTTACTCGATAACTTTGACCCCACTCAGGGCGGCATCCCAAGCGGTGCCAAGATTTTGGGAGCAACTACCGGAGGAATCAATTTCACTGCGGCTCCCACCTTCACAGATTTCGGGGAGGACATTGACAACTGCCCGAAGAACACGAAGGAACTCATGATGTTGGATTCATGGGAAGTCACCATGTCCGGCACATTTGTTTCGGCTGATGCAGACACGATCCTTTTGCTCAACACAATGGGTGTCAAGACGCAGTCTGGCGGAGTGAGCAAAATCGTCGCCGCACAGGAACTTCAACAGACGGACTTCAAAACCGTTTGGTGGGTCGGGGATTACTCCGCCGTCAACACTGGGGAAAATGCGGGATTCCTCGCAATCAAACTGATGAACGCACTCTCCACGGGCGGGTTCCAGATCCAGAGCGGTGACAATGCGAAGGGGCAGATGGCCTTCACGTTTACCGGACATTTCAGCAACGACGCACAAGATGTTGTTCCGTATGAGATCTATGTCCACGAAGGCAACGCCGTTGCAGTTCCGTCTGTAGAACTTGACAAACATGCCATTACCTTGGAAGAAGATGGCGAGTATACGTTCACGGTGGTCACAGAGCCTTCTGACGCAACCGTGACATGGAGTTCAAGCGACAGCACCAAGGTTTCGGTTTCAGCAGGAACGGTCACAGCAGAAGCGGAAGGAAGTGCCATTATCACGGCAAGCATCACCGAAGACGGAGTCACCTATACGGATACTTGCACAGTTATCGTTGTTTCGGCATAGCCGTAGAACAAAGCAAAGAAATCGGGGTCTTGCAAAAGACCCTTTTTCCAAAGGAAAAGGAGAAATTAAATGAGAAATCTTTCGAGTTTTAAAGGCGAAGAAGCCGTTGAAGTAATCGCAAATCTCGTCGAGCCGTCGGCGGTCATTATCGGAGACAGCAAAGTAAGGGAATTAGTCGCACAAGAAGATGGACGAGTAAAGGCCGTCAAGCACGCCTTGAAGCACCACAAGAAAGAAGTGTTGCAGATCATGGCGATCCTCGAAGGCGTTGACGTCGACAACGAAACGGATTTTCGGAGATACGTTGAAAGTGTAAACTTCTTCACTCTCCCGAAAAACCTTCTTGCGATCTTTAACGACCCTGACGTACAAGAACTTTTTTTATCGCAGGAGACGAAGCCGGACGTGATGCCGTCTACTCCTGCATCGGAAGAATCTCGCCAAAACGGCTAACGGCATCACACATAATTCGGCACATCCTCTCCGAATACCGAAAACGGCGTGAAGACAGGATGTTCCAACTCTATGTTGCGGAATGTGTACGGATCTGCACCGAGAACACAGCGAAGGTGGTGCAAGGTGGCGTATATGTCGAGAAGAAACTCGTGGACATCATGAAGCCACAGGTTCAGGAAGAAGAGAAGAACGCCGCTGAAATCATCTTTGAGGTTATGTCTCGGTCAGGAGTAACATTCTTGGAGTAATACAATGAATCTATTCGATATTTTTGTCAGAATTTTAATAGACGACAACGAACTGTCCAAAGGTCTGAAAAATGCGGAGAACGTGGCGGAAAAAACCGGCTCTACGTTTAAAAGCAAACTTGCCACCGGTGCGAAAGTTGCGGCGGCGGGTTTTGCCATTCTTGCTACCGGCACCGTTGCGACCGTCGGATACTTGAAGCAGGCCACCACGCAGGCGGCGGAAGCCGGTGACAGAATCGACAAGATGAGCCAGAAGATGGGCATGTCTGCGGAAGCGTTTCAGGAATGGGACTTCATCATGCAACACTGCGGGACGACCATCGAATCCATGCAGGCAGGGATGAAGACTCTTGCCGCGGCGGCCGAAAACGGAAACGAAGCATTTGAGCGTATCGGCTTGTCCCAAGAACAGATCGCCAACATGTCGCAAGAGGAACTGTTCGAGGCTACCATCAAAGGATTGCAAAATGTGACCGACACGACCGAACGAACCTATCTTGCATCTCAACTTCTTGGTCGAGGGGCGACGGAACTCGGTGCCCTGCTCAACATGTCGGCCGAAGAAACAGAGGCCATGAAGCAACAACTCCACGATATGGGTGGAGTCATGAGCGACGAGGCGGTCAAGTCTGCGGCGGCCTATCAAGATGCCTTGCAGAACATGAACACCGCTCTGAATGCGTTGAAGATCAACTTCGCTTCGAAGTTCTTGCCCGGCCTTACGGAAGTCATGGACGGAATAACTGCCCTTGTCAGCGGTCAAGACGGAGGCGTGGAGAAGTTCACCGAAGGAATTGAGAAGATCGGCGAAGTCATCACGAACGCACTTCCCAAAGCGGCCGAAGGAGTGGCAAAGATGGCAACCAGTATGCTTTCAATGATCGCAGAGAACATACCGGCTATAACGCAGACGCTTATCGACGTTGCTCAAACGATAATGGCAACGCTTGCCGAAACTCTTCCGGATCTTGTCCCGCAGTTGATAGACGGAATTGTTGACGCCATACTTATACTGACAGACCCTGAAAACATGGAAGGCCTCATCGAAGGTGCTGTGAATATCATCACTGCACTTGCCATCGGCATTTCAAGGGCGGCACCCGCAATCGCCGAAGCAATTCCTGTAATAATCCTCAACCTTGTTCAGGCCATTGTTAAGGCGGCACCACAGATCGCGGAAGCGGGCATCGTGCTTCTCTCTTCTCTTGTGAAAGGCGTGGGACAAATCGTCGCAAATATTGTTTCCGTCATACCGAACATTATCGCAAAGATAGCCAGAGCATTCGCTCAAGGCGTCAAGGATATGGTGGAGGTCGGTATAAACCTCATAAGCGGTATAGGCAGAGGCATCATGCGAGGGTTGCGTAATGTCCTCGAAGACGCAAGATCCGCAGGCGCAAGCATCCTCGGAGTCTTTAAAGGTCTTTTCAGTATCTCGTCCCCGTCGAAGGTCATGGAGCAGTACGGGAAATTCATCGACGAAGGCCTCGCACAGGGTATCACGAAGAACGCCGGCCTTGCACAAAAGGCGATGGGCGATTTGAGCGGCATGGTCTCCGGATCCATCACTGCAACGGTCGGTGCATCTGCTTCCGGCGGTACAGAATACACCGTTCCGGGCTGGTACTCTGACATGGGGACCGGCAGGGATATGACCATTATCCTTGAACTGGACAAACAGCAGTTTGCAAAGGCCGTGTATAAGATGAACAACGAAGAAAGGCAGAGAGTCGGATTGCAACTCTCGGGTGCATACTAATGGCTTGGAGCATAGACGGAACATCATGGGACATCCCATGCACAGTTGAGAGAACTTCCGAAATGACATCGAGTGAAATCAGCGGACTGCTTTTGGATAAGTCCTACTTCAACGATGTAATCGGGACGTATCTGAAATATAGCCTGCGGCTGGCGGTACCTTTTGGGTACGAAGAAGAGTATGCGGCCATCTACGACCTCATTACGGAACCTGTTGACGGCCACCAGTTTGTACTTCCTTACTCCGGCGGAACTCTGCAGGTGACAGGCCGGGTGCAGAACATCCAAGACATTTGGGTGCGAATGCCCGGCGGCAAATCTCATTGGAGAGGCATCACGTTTGAAATCGTGAGCAACCACCCTGCCAAAACGATGACTTTGGGGCAGGTGCTGACGAGAGGCGTGGCACCGCTTCCCGATGAGTCAGAAGTCCGTGTTGGGTCGGCTTACATCTATTCTTCGAATGGATGGGAAGAACTTGGGTCTTGTGAGGACACCTATTATTAGAAGTTATGTATATCAAGATTGGAACAAAAAAATACGAGGCGATTAAAAATCTGAAGTATACTCCACAGACAGACATCACCGGGGATGTTGTACCAATCAACGAATTTTCCGTTGAAGTGAAGACCGGTAGGGACATCACCATCGGAAAATACGCTGAACTCTATGACGACCTCGACCAACTGTGGGCGAAATTTTGGATAACGTTTGCTGACCGTATCAACGAGGACTTTGTCAAGATAGAGGCACAATCCCTTGTCACTCTGTTAGAGCGGATAACATGCCCTGCGGTGATATATACATCTGCAACGGCAGTTACCACGGCCCTGTCCGCCATCTTCAGCCAGTTATCAGGGTATTCCACATACCTGATAGACACGGCGGCGTTATCGAAAACGGTGCAGGGTTACTGCCCGGAGCAGAACGGCAGGGAACGGCTCCAGTGGATTTGTTTCGCCTGCGGCCTGTATCTGGAACAGGGCTATACTGATGGAATCTATATCAGGATCCTGGACGAGGAGACAGTGACGGACATTCCGCCAGATAAAACGTACTGGCGACCATCAGTGTCATATAAGGACTACGTCACGGCGATCACACTCACATATTACGCTTTTGAGGCAGGAAGTCCGCAGAGTGGCGATGAATATATCACCGTCAACGGTGTAGATTATATCGTAACGAAGACCGAAGTGACACTGAACAATCCCGACACATCCGCACAGGCGGCTCCGCCGAATATTGTGCGTGTAGACAAGGTGATGCTTATAAATTCAGACAACGCCTCTGACATAGCATCACGGCTGTCGCTCTTGTACTTTGAGAGGACAGAGGTGGATGCGGATGTCATCAATAACAGGGATTACAGGCCTGCTCAAAAAGTGTCTGTCCAACTGGATGACACAAGGGGGGCGGTCGGGTATATCGAAAGCACAGACTTTACCTTTGGTCTTCAAGCCAAGAGCAGGGTGAAGATTATTGGCTGTGCGATTCGTGACCTGTCGAATCTGTTGATACGGTATATCTACAACGGCATTGCAATCGCTACAAAGCGTTATTCACTGCCGGGCGGGTATCAATATCAAATCACAAATCCGTACCTTGACCAATCTTCTGACTCTCATAGGTATATTTACAGGCCTATAAACCAATACGCAACTGGAACGATCACGAGCGGTGAGAATGTTGATGACGAGGATGTAGACTTGGCTCTGCACTACTACGGAGATCATAAACTTCTATACATTATATCCGTGACGGAAGTGGAGCAGGACGAAGAGGGAGTTGTTGTGATTGGCTAAAAACATACAGATATACCAGGGCGGACTTCTCAAAGCATTTAACGCACCGAAACTGAAAACGAAGAACACCGACGGCGGCAACACGCTGTGGATTCCATTGGACGAAACAGCAACGGCCACAAGGTCAATCAACGAGAATGGAACCTACCATGCAGAGGCTCAAGGCTACTACGGATATAGTAAGGTTATCGTGGACGTACACGCACAGGCGGTCGGTACTTATGACGATGGGAACACCTATGCGGTCACCGTTGACGATGACGGATATTTGGTCAAGAGGATGCTTCCTGCGAGTATAAGGATAACGACACCGCCCACAAAGACCAGTTACTCAAATGGTGAGGCGATCGACATTACAGGGATGGTAGTTACAGCCTACGATGCTAATGGCAACGTATGGGATGATGAATCCTACCCAAACGGGATAATCCCAAATAGTGAAATATCAATCGTCCCGACAAAGGCATCGAGCGGAGGTCAGGGCGGTGGTACGGTTATAAACTTCGACCCGACAGGCCTGAACCTTGAATATCCGGGATGGAACAACCCTTTAATGACAGTACAGACAACGTTCGATTGTCACTCCAAGAGAGTGGCGGCAGGTGTTGAATTTGACTACAGTTATGTGGTCATCAATGAAACGTCAGACGTTTATGCTCTCTTGGTTTTTGGAAAAGAAGTAAAAGGAAGCAGAGACACACAAAAAGAAAATGGTATGATCCATTGGTTAAGCGACGGGTATTTTGAGGTGTACAACACCCATTCAGAACAGGTTTCAACTCCATTGACAAGAACATACGACGGTCATACTATTTATTGTGCGCGACAAGGCAGCAAGTTGATTAGTTTGGAGTTACAAGAGGCAGGACGATATGACCAAGTATTTGCAAGTCCTGCTCTAATGAACGGTACGCCGACAGGTTCAAAAACAAACAGTACTTCGTGGGCGGTTGATGACCTCTCTAAGATTTTCTACTACGGGAATGTAAGCACATCAACATGTACTATCGTTGCAAACTGGAACAGACCAAATGACTCTTTGGTGCTTTCCGACAGTTTTGAGGTTTATGTAAATTAGGAGTCTACCATGAAAAACGCATCGATCAAAGAGGGTCAGACCTCCAAACAGTTTGGAACGCTGAATTACCTCCGAGTTAATCTGTACAACAGCGAAGAGACCTGCGATTGGGTTCCAGAGGACGAAAGACAGCGTACAACAAAGCACATCCGTGAGAACGGTGAGTACCTTGCAAGCAATGAAACGGACTACCAAGGAAATCCGTACTACGCCTTTGAAGAAGTGACTGTGGACATCGAAGGCGATGTTGTTGGCATAGATCCAGACGATGGAAACGAGTATTATATCTACCAGGATGAGGAAACAGGCCAACTGATTGAAGATGTTTTGCCGTCCTCAATCGTGATAACGATACAGCCAACGAAGAAAGACTACTACTCCGGGGAAGTCATCGACACGACAGGTATGGTCGTCAAGGCATACAAAGAAGACGGGAGTCTGTGGGAAGGAGACGGCTATCCCGGTGGCGTGATTCCGACAAGTGAATTGACTATTGAACCGACCGTTGCATCTGGTGAAGGCAGTGGAGAAGAAAGCGATATATATGTCATTGACACTCCAACTGGCAAAATCCGGGCGATAAAGATCTACACTGGAGACATAACGCAACGTCTTGGTGCATGGGGTACATTTGTATATAGTAATTTCAGTTTAGGTACTTACGACCTTCAAGGCCAGTATTCCGGTGCATCCATTCACCCTGGCTCTACTCCAAATGTTACACCTATTTACATGTATCTTACTATGTATAATGCGTCATTATACGAATACTTTTGCGAACCATTTGAAATCATGTATCACATATACCCGGAATATACCATTTATGGGTATGTTGGTAGAAATTACACAAAAGGGTGGCACAAGTTTGATTTTGTTAATTTTGAGAACTATAACAGCGTGATTCCACATTCTACTGTGGATCCATTGTCTGTAGCAGATGACCATTTCGTCAAAGAAGGTTCAATGACCGTAACAGTAAAATGGCATAGGCCAAAGCACTCCAAGGAATTGACGGATACTTTTGATGTCGATGTATCGGCCGGCCAATCTTCAAGCGGTTCTGATGCCGGAGAACATGAAGGCGGCGGCGGAGGTCATAGTTTTTAGGAGGTGATTAAATGGCGGTCAAAACAATAAACGAAAGCATTTTGACGGCGATCGCTGACGCTATCAGGGCAAAACTCGGAGTTCAGACCACATACAAGCCCAGTGAGATGGCGGCGGCGATTGCAGAGATTGGAACGGCTCAACTCGAATCTAAAACCATTATTGCCAACGGCATTTACGAACTGAGCAAAGGCTACGATGGGTTTTCTGACGTGACGGTCAATGTTCCTCCAGAACTGACACCTGCGGATGAAGGCAAGGTTGTGCAAAACGGTCTTTTGGTTCAGCAGACATCCGTCACCAAAACGGCAAACGGGACGTACGACACTACCACCAACAATCAGGTCGTTGTAAACGTGTCTGGTGGCGGTGGAGGAGGCCTTTTGACTCCTATAGCCACGGACTACAATAACGGATACATTACGGAAGGTTACTACGTTTATGACCCGGGCGGGTTCGACAACCAACAGGTGGATGTGTACGAAGTGCAAGAGGGACATTACTACATGTTTGGCCTTGGAGCGACCGTAGGATCAAACCCGGTTGCGGCATTCTGCGGATATAATCCAACAGAAGCGACTTCCGACATTTCCGCAACCATAATTGCTCATTTTCTGGTTTCAGACCCGTATCCGCAATTTGTTTCGGACTTTGCATATCACGCCGTAAACGATGGATATTTAGCGATAGCCAAGGACGACGGGGGAACTACCGGGTTAAAGAGTTACGTTTTAGATGTCACTGAAGCGACAACATAGAGAGGAGAACGTCATGAAAATCTTAACGAAAGAAAAAAAAGTAATTGATGTGGTACAGGTCGAAGACGCCATGTCTTACATTAAAGGTGGAGAGATCACCACAGACTCGCAGATGCCGTCCATCATGGTGGAATCTGGGTCAGATCTTGACCTGCTCGCAAACTACCCACCCGGAACTATCGCTTTTACTGCGGGATATGCGAATATTTGGCAGAAAACAAGTGCTAACGAGTGGGTTACGGTTTAGGAGGTGCAAATAATGAACATTGGGATCATTAAGGCCATTGCAAAACGTGTTATGAACGATGGCTACATCGAAGGGAAGAATCTTGTTTTTTCCGATCCGAACAATGACGGAAACGTTGTAATTGCAATAGCAAATGAGGAAGGCGATGAATTAACAGCAGAAAAGAACCTAGATTCAATTACCTTTCCCGGAATTAATAATTTATATAAAGTACCCGAAACAGACGAAACGCTGACACAGACCGGCATTCCGGCAGACGCAAAAGCGACCGGGGAAGCATTGGACAAAAAATTCAACGACGACGGCTACTCCGAACTCGCAACGGTGGGCAATGCAGAACAACTCATCGCTACCGAAGCAATCACCGACACCGAGCCGTACATCTACAGAAAGACAGGCGGCTCGAATGATGTCGGTGACCGGGTGTATGATACGATAGTCGGCGGGTCTGTTGTGTGGAATCAGTTGGTAGCCAGTGGGGCGACCGAAGTAACCGTTCCGAATGGTCATAAATATTATGCGAACATCAACGGGACGAAGAGCATCGGGGCAAGCACTGGCGCGGCTATTTCCATCAATGACTCTACCGAAGACAACATCATCGACCTCACCGCCGCCCTCGGCTCAACCATCGCCGACTACATTTACACCCTTGAACAGGCTACGGAAGGTGCAGGCGTTGCGTGGTTCAAGAAATGCTTCCCCGGTATTTACTATGGCTACTGCGAACCGCACTTTGAACACGTTCAGACATCGGCGAAGGAGACGGTCGGGTTTAATCAGTTTGACAAAAACGCAAGCGGTGTGCAGACAGGCAAGTACCTTGATGCGAACGGTGCGGTCAAGTCTCTTGCCGGAGTAAGTTTGACAGATTATATCCCTGTAATCGGTGGTACGTCTTATTACTGGACACAAACGGCTTCGGCTTCTGTTGCAAGATATTGGTGGTGGTTCGATGAAAACAAGGCTCCAATCAGTGGCGACAATACAAGGCTTGCGGCGGTAAGAGTCGCACCGTCAAACGCCTGCTACTTAAGAGTGTCGGTATCTTCGGACTACTGGGACGAGTTCAACGTGAACATCCACGGCGACCGTGACGGTGAGTATGAACCATATCGCAAGAGAACCTATCCTCTTGATAGCAGTTTAACGCTTCGGGGGATTCCGAAACTGGATGCCAGTAACAAACTGTACTTTGATGGGGACACCTACGAAGCGGACGGGACGGTTACGAGGCGTAGAGCGGTCAAAGTGTTTACTGGAGAGGAAACTGGTTGGTCTATCGTTTCAAGCGATTCTGGCGCTTTAATGGAAATCAGTTATGCAAATGCAGGCATGGTCGGAGTTGCAAAAAAAACATCAACGCCGAGAAACGTTCGAATTTGTAATTATTTTACGCACTTTGAAACTTCTGGCGGTTATAGAAAAATTCCAGTTGGGAGTCTTGGCTATAATTCCAATGGTGGTGATGACAACTGGCTTGAGTTTGGAGTCCCGCAAGGGGCGTATACTACGGAAACATGGGTACAATACCTTGCTGAACTCTACAACGCAGGAAAGCCTTTGGTTGTAGAATACGAATTAGCCACACCCACCACCGAACAGGCAGAACCCTTCCAGCACCCGATGGTAGTAGACCCGATCGGAACGGAAGAATTCATCGACTACGGTGTGGAACAGGGCGACAGGGACGTGGCGATTCCTGTGGGACATCAGAGCAAATATCCCGCAGACTTACGGGGCAAACTCCAACGGCTCCCGAGCCCGACAGGAACGAATGGCGATTACGTCATCACGGAAGTCGATGGCAAACTGTATCTTAAACCGTATGTACCTGCTGTCGGGCTGACGGCTCCGACAGAAACAGAGGGAGAAGGTGAATAAAAATGGCTATAGTGAGACTTTATAACGTTATCGATACCCGCACTGGGCAGTTCCATTCCGTGGCTGTGGTATCGCAGAAACACGCCAAATGGTTTGTCCCGGCAGAACCGGAAGAATAGCCCCACAAGGCTTAAAATGCCTTTTTAAGAAGAGAAAACACCTTCGGCAATAAGTTCACGGGCAAAAGAAAAAACCGCCTTAAAATGGCGGTTTTCTTTTTTTAGTCCTCCCAGATGATCACACCGTCGTCTCAGATTTCGATGAACCCTGTTTCAATGCCGTATAGCACATCCGTATAGTCGAAGTCAAAATCCGTTTCACAGCGGATCGCCCGGAGTATCCCTGAAGGCGTTTTAGCCTTTGTCTTTATTTCGATTAACTCTTTCCATGTAGTGGACGTTACCTCTTTCATCTTCACCGCAATCCCTCCTACTTGCACGTTACTGTATATCCATCTTCGTCCGTCCCGTACACTCTGTACTTGGCAACATCGCCTCCCGTACTGGTCACGAACTCTGCAAAATCATTTCCTTCGTGGGTTTCAAGCACATAATCGAAACCCACGCATTCTTCCAGTTTTCTGTATCTTTTTTCCGTCAGCGTCATTTTGTCTTCCTCCTTATGAAAAAATCTTTAAGTACTCGCAGATCACAAAGTATACGTCTTCGCAATCGTACTTACCTGTTGTGCGGAAAAGTTCCTCGGCCAGACCCACGACATTGTCGCAGTCTTCTCTTGTGATGGAGATCCTTTCAAACTCCGCCAACTGTGTGGTGTTGTACCGGATCTCCGCTTTCTGCCTCTTTGATAACATCTTTCTACCTCCTATGTGTGATGACCGTTTCGCTCTTGCTCATCAGAGCCGGACTTTTACCGGCTGACGGTCGGGGCGGTTGCCCCGATTTTTAATTGTTCAGAACGTATTCGAAACATTTTTCTAATCTGCCAGATGTAAAAACCGTGCCGATTCCTTCGATGTAAAGTGTTCCGCAATATTCGCTTCTGCTTGTGTATCCGTTGTTTCTTTCGAGGTTCCATCTTTTTCCGTTTGCGGTGATCCCTTTGATCAGCCAACCATCTACCGTGTAGTTTAATGCTAATGCTTTTTCACCGTGTTCGAAGAAAACCATCGACAGTTTTTCAAAACTTTTGTCCCAAGCACTTGCCTTTCTGATTCTTTCGTTTAAGTTTTTCCCGGACTGTCTTGCCTGTTCTTTTGTTCCGATGATGGCTTCGATTCTTCTCCGCATTTCTTTTCTTTCTTCGACCGTTGCCTTTGTAATGTAATCTCCGTATGTCATTATGAGCACCTCCTGCAATTAAAATTATTAATTTATCTGTACTTATAATAACATTTTATTATATAAAAGTCAAGCGGATTTTTATAAAAAAATAAAAAATTTGCAAAGTTTTTTTTCTGTGATATAATACAAGAAAAAGGAGATTTGACATGAAAAGCACGACATACGATAAATTGAAATGGATCGCACAGATTTTCTTGCCGGCCTTAGGAGCGTTGTACTTCGCACTTGCGAAGATTTGGGGGCTTCCATACGGCGTGGAGGTTGTTGGGACAATTTCTGCGATTGACGTTTTCCTTGGTGCCTTGCTCGGGATATCTTCAGCGGCTTACTACAAGGATATGGAAATTGAAATCGTGGATGCAGAAAATGAGGTGAAAACCGATGGCTAAAGTATCAACATACAGCAAGAAGAAAGATGGTAACATCCTTATCAGACCAAACTTCAGAGTCAAGGAGTTTGCTTGCAAGGATGGAAGCGACACCGTTCTTTTGTGCGAGGAAACGGTCGAGATCCTGCAGGCTATCCGGAACTATTTCGGGGAGCCGGTCGTTATCAACTCCGCATACCGGACACCGGCATATAACAAGAAAGTCGGCGGTGCAACGAAGAGCCAACATGTTGTCGGGACTGCTTGCGACATCCATATCGCAAACGTACCACCTGCGGCTATTGCGTCATATATAGAAAAGTATTACCCGGCTCACGGGGTCGGATTATACTCAACGTTTGTACATGTTGACAGTCGAGGGTACAAAGTCTACTGGAAAGACAAAGGGAATAACGTCGTCAATACTTTTGGGAATGGAACTTTGCACGAGAAATACAAGAAAGCAACTGCACCTGTCACGACTGTTCAGCCTTCAAGCGGTCTTGAGAATACCGAAGAATTTAAGGCGGCAATTGCGCTTGGGATCACTGATGGAACAAGGCCGGGAGATACGGCGACAAGAGCAGAAACGGCAATCATGGTCTTGAGGGCATACCGTAAGGCCATCAACGTTCTTGGGAGGTGAGCAAAGTGACAGAGATCATCTGTACGCTTATCACAGCACTTGCCGGCATCGTTGTTGCTGTTTTGACTGTCAAGATAAACAAGCAGGAAGCAAACGCCAAAGAACGTGAGTCTATAAGGCAGGAAGAAAGCCTTCTTTCTCTTCGTATGATGGATGCGACACTCCAACTCTCTGTGGTCACATCCAACGCATTGACAGGTGGGACTAATAACGGGAACGTGGAAATTGCGAGGAAGGCGGCGAAGGATGTTGCCCACGATTATCAAGAATTTATGCAAAGGATCACGGCTCACGAAGTCGGGAGATGAACAATGGCAGAAAACGAACCCAACAGCGTACCGTATATTGTGTACGAAGCAGAAATGACAAGGAACGAGCGGAAGAATAGACGGCTCGTGATGGTTATTTTACTTTCAATCATTTTTTTGTTTTTAACAAATCTAATTTGGCTCTATGCATGGACGGAATACGACTACCAAAGTTTTGAGGCAACATCAGACAAAGGTAATGCAAACGTAATTGGAAACGACGGAGATATATACAATGGCTACGGCGAAGTTACGGAAGAGAACGAAGAAGAATAGGAGCAGGGTCAAGGGCGTTCGGACAAGAAGGAAAAGAAGATGAACGCCTACGAATTTAATCTTTCACGGACTGACTGGGAAAACCTTATTGAGCAATGGGTCTTCTCCGAACGTGACCGAAACATCCTCAAGCGTCGGCTTTTGGATGGCGTGACCTACGAAAACCTGTCGGAAGAATTCGACCTTTCTGTTCGGCAGACGAAAAACATAGTTTACAAATTAGAAAAAATCCTTTTTAGGCATATATGAGTACCTCCATTTATTTTTACAACGGATTGTGCAGATGCTTCGGCGTCTGCACATTCCTTTTCGATCATAAATGCACGAATATGACTGCTTTGGAAAAGGGGTGTAATAATTGTGTATTTGTGGTATAATGTTTATAGTAAAAATGAAAGGAGTTTTAATATTATGTATTACGTTTATGTTCACTCTGTGCCCAATGGCAAAATTTATATTGGACAAAGCAAAGACCCTTTAAAGCGGTGGAATAACGGAGAAGGATATTTGAGCAATAGACCTTTCTACAAAGACATTCAAGTGTATGGGTGGAACAACATAAAACATGAAATTGTTGCCACTTTTCCAACCGCCGAACAAGCATTACAGACGGAGTCGGTTCTTATTGCGATGTTAAAGTCAGAAAATGAAAATTATGGCTACAATCAAACGACAATTTATGAAGATGCAATAAAAAAATACACTTCGAGAGTTGAAATGAAAGACGCTTCGTTTGAAGATTCGGAAATCGACGAATCGTTTTTTGAATCGTCTAACTTGCCGGTATCCGCCTGCGTTGAAATGATAAACCAATGGATATTTAATGATGCCCAGCGAAACATACTTAAAAGCAGGCTTATTGATGGACTTGGTTATAAAGAATTATCAGAAAAATACGGCAAATCAGTACGTCAATTAAAGAACATCGTATATAACGGATGCAAAAAATTAAAAAAGCATTTTTGATTTCACTAATAGTGCACTAAAATTTAGACGCAAAATTGCCCTCTGGCTTCATTGTCCAGAGGGCTTTTTCTGTCTAAAATAAAATAAAAAACGGAGAAAAATCATGTGGATTGAATACAACCCCAACCCGACCGGAAGAAACGTCGAGGACTGTGCCGTCCGTGCCGTAGCGATGGCTCTGGACACCGATTGGGAGACTGCTTTTTCGAAAATCGCAATGGCGGCCTTCAGCATGGGTGACATGCCACACTCCAACTCTGTTTGGGGTGCAGTGCTACGCCAAAACGGTTTCTATCGGACATCCCTGCCGGACACCTGCCCCGACTGCTACACCGCAGAGGACTTTGCCAAAGATCACCCGGAAGGAACGTATGTCTTGGGCTTTGGCGGTCATGTTGCGACAATGGTCGACGGTGACCTGTACGATTCCTTCAATTCCTTACAGGAGATCCCGCAGTTTGTTTGGTACAAGAAAAAGGAGGGCGAATGATGGCTTACTATCCTTACCAATTCCAAAACCCGTATCAACTTCAGCAGATCCAGAGTCAGCAGAACATGATGCAACCGCAGATACAAAATGGCGGAATCGTTATCGTCCGAAGCGAAGCTGAGGCTCGTAATTATCCCGTCGCTCTCGGAAACAGCGTTACTTTTAAGGACGAAACATCTTCCCATATCTACACAAAAACGATGGGCTTCTCGCAGTTGGAGACGCCGAAGTTTGAAAAGTACAAACTTATCAAGGAGGACACCCCCGAAGAACAGATATCTCCAGAAGGTTTGTGTGACATGAAACCGATGTGGCAGGAGTTAGACGGCGTAAAGGGCGAGATCGCCGCACTTTGGCAAGTGGTGGGGGATTTGAGAAATGACCGTAACAAGTCAAATGCTGTTGCAAAGAAACCTGCAAGAAGCGAGAAAGGTGGCGGTGATAGACATGACGAGTAACATCAACGATATCGTAAATCTGTATCAGCAGATGAGGAGTAACCCGATGCAAGTGCTCTCCCAGAAATTCAGCATTCCGCAGGGCGTCAATCAAGGCGACCCAAATGCGATCCTTCAGCATCTTTTGAACACGGGGCAGGTCACACAATCTCAAGTAAATCAAGCAATGGCGATGAAGAATAATCCATTATTACAGCAACTCATGAATCGATATTAAGGCGAGTGTACATAGTCTTGATATATGCGGACTGTCTTATAGAAGGACAGCCCCTAACCTTATCAGTTAAGAGGAGGAAAGAAATATGGCTTTAACAGATGGCGAAAACGGCATGGTCATGCCGGTGGCTCCTATGTATGGAGGCGGTAACAACGGTTTCGGCAGTGGCTTCGGTGGAGACTGGGGCTGGATCGTTCTCCTGCTCCTGCTCGCAGGCAACGGCGGTTGGGGCATGGGCGGTTTCGGCGGAGGCTTTGGAAACATGGCTCTCGGTTATGACTTCCCGTGGATCCTGAACGGTCAGAACGGAATCAACAACAACGTCAGCGACGGATTCAGATCTGCGCAGTTGAGCGATTCCATCACATCCGTCAGAGATGGCATCTCTGCCCTGTCCACGCAGTTATGCGGATGCTGTGGAGATATGCAGATGTCTCTCGCAAACGGCTTCGCCGGCACAAATGCGGCGATCACAGCGGCGCAGAACGGGCTTGCACAGCAGTTGTATAACAACGAACTGGCCTCTCTGAATCGGAGTTTTGCAGAGCAGACAGCCAACATGCAGGGCTTTAATGGTGTAAATGCAGGGATTGCAGACACACGTTATACCATCGCAACGGAGGCTTGTGCCACAAGAAACACCGACACACAGAACACACAGGCGATCATTACCGCAGTAACTGCAGGTGTCCAGTCCATTAAGGATCAGTTATGTCAGGACAAAATCGACGCAAAGAACGACGAGATCGCCCAGTTGAGACAGGAAAACCTGTACGCAAGAGGTCAGGCATCTCAGGTTGCGCAGAATGCTGATATCATCAACGGCATCTACAACCGGCTGAACCAGTGTCCTGTCGGGACTGTCCCGGTATACGGCGAACAGCCGATTTTCACCTGCAACAACAATGGTTGCGGATGCGGATGCGGTAACAACTTTTAGTGGCTGAAACGGAAGAATATTTAGCAAATCCTTGTTCTTTTCCTTAAGAAAAGAAATAAGGTAGAAAGGACAAAAAATGGCAGAGTTTTTGAAAAATGACATTCAAAATGTCGCTTTGAATTCTCCTGTACTGTTCACGGCTTCTATCCCTTGTAATCGTGGTTATGTTTACCACGAGGACGAAACTGGGATTTTTATTCTCCGTGGATGCACCAACAACTGTTTTGCACGGTATCAAGTCACCTTCAACGGGAACATTGCGATTCCTGAAGGTGGAGCGGCGGTAACACCGATTTCGGTTGCTATTACGGTCAACGGCGAACCTCGTCTGACAAGCAGAGCGATTTATACGCCTACGGCAGTGGACGAGTACGGCAACGTGACGAGCACGGCAATCGTGACGGTTCCAAAAGGCTGTTGCTTCAGCGTTTCGGTCAGATACGTTGATGCAACTACAGATGACCCTGCAACAGAACCGACACCGCTTATTGAGGTGCAGAACGCAAACTTTGTTGTTACAAGAATCGCATAAGGAGGTGGAAATGTGCATAAACTGGTAGACTATATCTGCGATGAACTGGAAGACCTCGAAATGAAGGTTGATCGTGGTGGCAGGCTGTCCATGCAGGAAGTTGAGTACATGGACACGCTTGCCCATGCAAAGAAAAACCTGCTCAAGTCGGAGGAGATGTACGAAGATGACTACAGCATGGACGGCATGCCTATGCGTGGCGGTTCTTATGCTCGCCGTGGTGGCTATCGTGGTGGTAATCAGTACGGAAGTTACCGAGAAGGCGGTCGCAGAAGTTACGCACGCAGAAGGGATTCGATGGGCAGATACTCCAGAGAAGGATCCGAAACACTTGTCGACGAACTACGAGAACTGATGGAGCAGGCTCCCAACGAAGAGACAAAAAAAGAGTTCCGTAAATTCATCGGGAAAATGGAAGGCATGTAATCATGATAGATCTGGATTTGATTCAAGAAGAAATCGATGTCCTTGAAAGCGGACAAACAACATACGCAAACCTGCAGAAACTCTCTTGGCTATACATTGTCAAGGCGTTCTCCAAAGGCGTCACGACCTCAAACATAGTGCCCATGAGCGACTTCTTGGAAGCCTGCCGTGGAAAAGATCCGGAGGAACTATTCGACGTTTTGGACGAGCACATGGAAGCGATACAGTTGCTCTGCCCGAAGGAGTACGAAGCGGTCTTGAGAAAGATCCAGAGTCTGTAAGGAAAGAACCCCTCGCCGAAGAAGCACAACGGCGGGGGATTCTTTCTGTATTCTCTAAAAAGGAGAGATCACAATCATTATACGCTGATGTTTCCAAAATTGCAATGGAATTCTTTTGCAAACAGAAAGAACCGCACTTGGCGGCTCCTTCTGCGGTAAATAGGTAGGTTGGTAGAAAGGACATAGTGTGAGGTAATCCTTGGTCGTACACCTACAGCATAGCATCACTTCTTTGGCCTGTCAATGGCTTTTGCAAATGTGTGGGCAACCGCAAACGCCTGCCAGATATCGTCGTGAAATCCATAGAAGAAACCCCGTTCTTTCTTTGTTCCCTTCCCTCCATTTGGGACTCCACTTGCATAGATGTCAATCAAAGCACTCCTGATCGAGGAATCGTTGCACTTCATCGTGTTGCAAATCGTCCTCTTTTCCTGCGACCGGTAAATGTAGTCAACGAAGATGTATTTTGACTTCTCAACTGCCGCCTGCGTGAACCGCCCTATCCAAACACAGGTATCAAAAATCGATGCTCCCGCAACTGTTCCAAAAGACTGGATCTTTTCTATGACAACGCCATCAAAACCCTCTTCTTTTATAACATCGATAATTTTGTCGTTTTCGACAAGTCCTATGTCAATAACGTAGTCAACCCTTCCGTCTGAAACTCCACAGTATACATATGCACTTTGCGTTGTTCCCGGATCAATCGCCAGAATCTCCACCATATAACCTCCTTAACCATCTGTTCCACTTCTTGATCTCGACAGCATGATCTCTCACTTCATCAGATTCCGGTACGATACCAAAGTTGGAATAGAGCACCCCGTCGATCATCATTTGTACGTCCGTGATCTCCTTACGGATTTTCCTCGATGCTTCTACTGCCTCGATTGGCGTTGGCGATGTGACGAGTCCGATCGCCCGTTTATACTTGCTGATCGCATGGATCAACTCCGCACACTCCTCTTGGAGCATTTCCAAGAAGACGAGTGGCCCGCACTCGCTTTCGATTCTTGATATAAAATCCTTCTCGTCATACATCACGCTCGTATTCCTCCCTGCTCATCATCGCAATTCCTTCCACGACGTCACCACAGAACGGGCAGTATCTCACCGTTTTCTTCGTGTGTGCTATCTCTGCCAAAATGGGCTTGCCGCAGGTCATGCACTTTGCCACCTTTTGATTCACGAAACTCATCATCAACCACATTTTGTTCGCCTCCTCTTTGGAATCCGCTCATTCTTTGCCATTCCACTTATCGCAAACCGTAGTGTATGTAATGGTTTTAGAAGTGAACGGAGTTCCTTTTCTTATGCAGATAAAACGACCACCGTTCATATACAGATCATACTTATACACACATGTTTCGCAAGTCATTTTTTCTTTGCTTTGCTCCGAAGAGCCTTGTATCATATACGGTGTCCCTGTGTTTGGTTCTGTTACTGGTTGCATTCGGCATCACCCCCTTTGTACGGTTCTGGCAACGGCATCCAAGCGACGACTTTGTACCAAAAGCATTCAGCAGTCTCCCACTTACCGTCAAAAAAGAAATCGTGCAATACATCGTTGTATTCTGTGCTTGTCAAATAGTAGCCAGTTTCTTTTGGCAACCGCTCCGTCACCGGAATCCAACGAGTGTCTGCGTAGTTAAGGATCAATTCATCAATGCCGACTGTCTTCCACTGGTCAGATTCTTTTGCTTTATATCTGACTTCAAAGTCATCGTATTCGACTATCATTCCGTCACCTCCATCTTTGTCCCGCAATACAAACAATATCGTGCATAGTAGTGCTGTTCTTCTGGAATCCATGATTGACATACGCTACAAGAATACGTGGCGTTGTCATTCCTAATCCACCGACCTTTCTTCGGCTCTGCGGGTGGCAACTGTTTAATATACTCCATTGCTAATGCTGCACCGCACGTGATTCCTTGAGTGTATTCATTATGCATCGGGTCTGCGGGAAAGATTTTGTCTATGACATCAATCGCCGCACGTCTGCTGATTAAATCCGTACTGTTCGACTTCATAGGCCTCATACCTGCATCCCTTTCTACATCGGCAATACAATGTGTCTGCATCATTAATTCTTTTATATGCATGTTTACACGTATAACACTTTTCAAGAACATCTATCGCTGTCTTTCTGTCAATCAAATCACCAATTTACTCACCCTCTTTAAACGGTTCGGGTACCGGCATCCAAGCGACAACATTGGCAACCGCAAAATCATTTGTATACCACGTTTTATCGGATTCAAAATAACATCAAATATCAACTACAGTAACATCGACCAAGACCTTTTTTGTAATCAATACACTGCCTGTATTTCCCGGCAACCCTTCGGTCACTGGAATCCGTCTTGGCATCTCAACGTATAGCAGGATGATAACGTCCCTATCTCTATTTAATTCTACTTGACGTAAGATTTCTTTCACTGCGTCCATTGACACATACTTATCTTTGTCTGGAATCATTCGCTCGCCTCCATTTGATAGGGTTCAGGCAAGGGCATCCATGCCACAATATCTTCATCAAATCCGTTAATTAATCCATCATCTGTAAATCCATACCAATCTGTAGATACATCGCCGTTGTTATAACAAACTAAATATTCATCTGTTTTCATCGGCAGCCGCTCGGTCACAGGGATCCATGTCGGCTCTGCGGATGGCAGATTATTCAGTGCTTTTACATTCTTTTCCCACTGCATTCGTTCACCCACAGCGAATTCGTCTGTCCATGTATCCGACACATTGCGTGGTTCTTCGAGCGCACCAATCGCTTCTTGTCTATCAATCAAATCGCTCATTCCGTCACCTCCATCACAACAAATCTTTTGCCACATGATCTACAAACCGATGCGCCGTTGCCTTTCCATTCTCCGACCTCTTTCCCGCAATACGGGCAGTAGTTTGCTAAATCAAAATAACTAATCATTCGCTCACCTCCATTCCAGCAAGTGGCTTTATTCCGTCAATCTTCCGCTTCGGTGTCTGGCTCGATTCTATAATCTTGTTTATGGCCTTCAGCCTTGCCGTTGCATCGCAATGATCGGCGTACAACTTTTCTTCCTTTTGTTCCAACTCTTTTAATATGTCCCCGACCGCACTCCACGATTCTACGGGCGGTGCAGTCCTTACTTCATAGTCGATTCCCCTCATTATGTTTAGTTCTGCTTCGCTGTAAGACGGAACTTTCATCCACATCTCGATTATTTTCAGGATATAACTTCGGCTTATCAAGTCACTCATTATTCCACCGCCCATGTTTGCAAAACCCTTTTGGATTAACCTCTCCGAAAAACTTACAGTAACATACTGTTGTTTCTTCGTCGTAATACAACCTTTCAAGACAATCTTTGCAGTCATATTTTTTTGCAAATTCTTCCCACAAATCTTCCCCATATATTACTTCGCTCATCCTCTGTCCTCCATCCTGTAACTCATGTACCTCACCACGCTTAGTCGTAGACCCACTCTTTCAGGCGCCTGTCGTAGTGGCTGTTTGCCTTGCATCGGAAATCCCATTGTCTTGGATTTCCCTTTTGAAGCGGACACTCATGACAGTGTACATGACCGTCATCGTCATATGCGCTGTATTTTTTACAGATTTTCCGTTCCTCTTCGTTTGTTATCATGGCATAATCTCCAGATTGCCAATCGATACATTATCCTTTTGGAGCCAGTATCTCATATAACTGCTATTTTTATCGTGTACCATTTCGCTTTCGATTCGTATTCCCTTGCGTCTCATCTCTCCGATTCTTGTTGAGAGTTTTGTTATACCAAGATACCGGAATGCGTCCATTGGTGTGATGTATTCATTTTTCGATAAAAAAGAATAGATCTTCTCGTGTTGTGTCATTGACCTTCTCCTCTGTACATATATACCCTGCAGTAAGGACAGTGCGGATAACCGCACTTTTCTCCGTAGAAGTAAACGGCTTCTCCGCAGACGGAGCATATATATCTGATGCTCCGTCTTGTTGCGTCCTGTGGTTTCAGCCACCGTCCAATAACTGGCCTTTTACCACTCGTCATAGAAGTTTCCTCCATACCGGCTCTGCACTTCCTGATAGCAAGACAACTCCTCGTATGTTTCCCAGATGCCTTGGACGCATCTGTAGATTGCGGCCTCTCCGTCGTACTCGATCGCTCGCTGATTCAGAGATCTTGCGTACTCGCTCGCCTGCTCGTACGTATCAAACTTCTTTGTTCCCATCGTTCTGCTTGAGAACGCCCATGTTTTCTTTGCCATCGTTTTCTCCTTTCTACTCGTATGGGTTTTCCAACCCAAAATCCAGACTACCTTTTCCTTTGTTGCTCTTGCGGAAGTAGTTATGCTTCCCGTCTCCGTAGTAGTAATAGTATCCCTTCGGAAGCGTTCTTCCAACTTCCGTCTCGCCTTCTCTTTCTGCCTGCCACCGCAGGAGCACGTCTTGTGCAAGATCCAGAAGATCCACACCACCGTCGTTTAAAAGAGGTGCGTTTTTTCTATAAGCAAACTGTCTTGGCTTGCTTATAACTTCCGTGATGCTACTTCCAAATGTTCCTGCGTCAAGCCTGTTCAGGATTGTCCAACATATCATGGACAACTCACGCTTGTCGCTTATGCCCCTTGCTTCGCAGTACATGACCTTTGCCATCATCACGGCCTCGTCATGGTACGACTGCAGGAACTCTTCATCTGCCGCCTTCTTCGCTTCGACTCTGACAGCCTCTTCCCACCATATACGGCTCGCTTCTTTTATGATGGGGTTTTCTTCAGGCAACCCCATTTCTCTTGCGAGAGATGCGATTTTGTGGCTTGTGGACTGCCTATCCGTCCACCCGTCGGCCTGCACTATCGTCGCCGAAGAAGCAATCGACAGCGCAAGTCCGATGGCTACTACTTTTTTCAGCAAGTCGTCACCTCCTCTTCTGCAGGGTCATTTCCGGTGATCTCGAATCCGTCTGGCATTTCATCGACCGCCTTTTCAAAGGCAGTGTCTTCAGCCTCCGCACTATCCTCTGCAGATATGCGGTACACTTTCTCGAAGTGTACAACCACGGTAAAATTCTTCATTTCTCCACCTTCCTATTCTGGGAAATACAGCCATCCAGAAAAACTGTCCGGGCTGATTTCCGACGTGCTTCTTAAGGTTCCATCGAGGTCGTAAGAGGCGTTCAGGTGTAAGTTACCCTCCCAGTCTCTTGCGATTAACAACGAAGTCGTTTCCCCGTCGTAAACCCACTTGGCGATGATTTTTCCGCCCGTGCCGGGCTTAATGTTCGGCTCCTCTGTCATTGGCCTCCATTCTACTCTCATGTGCTTCATCTTTCTACCTCCTTCTTACTGTACCGGTTCAACCTGTGAGAGGCTGAACCATGCCGCTGTTTTCATGATCATAAGCGGCGTGTCCTTTTCGTCTTCCTTCTTCGCCTTCTTTACGACCTGCTTCCATATCGCGAACTTGGCAATGGCCTTGGATCCTCTTTTTACCTGATAGCCTCTTTCCTTCCATCCGTTATATGTGTGGATGGGTTCAGGTTCAGGGATGTCCTCCTTGCACTACCTTGATTTACCTTACACCCTTATTATATACCTGTGTTTAATAAAATGCAAGTGTTTTTTTATAAAACGGTAAAAAATATTTTTGCATTCCCTTTCGGGTATAATTTCTTGCTTACGTGCTTATTTTATACCCGAAAAGGTATTGTTAAAATGGCACATCTCCTTCGTCATCTTCGCTGTACTCACGGAATCCAAGAGACTTCGGCGTTTGCTGTTTCTTGTTCTCCAAGAACTCCACCCTGTCTGCGATCACGTCGGTCGTATACACCTTTGTTCCGTCCTGCTTGGTATAGGATCCTGTCTGCAGGTGTCCGTCGATAAGGATATTTGACCCTTTCCGCTGATACTTTGCAAGATTTTCTGCGGTTTTTCCAAAGGCGATGCACCGGGGAAAGTCTGCTCCCCTATCCTCTCCGTTCTTATCCTTGCCACGATCTACGGCAAGGCTGAAAGATGCAACTGCCGTTCCTGATTGCGAATATTTGACTTCTGCGTCTGCGGTTAATCGCCCTGTTAAAACTACGTTATTCATTTCTTTATATCCTTTCTGTATTCCATCTGATTCTACGTCTTCGTTCCCGGTAATAAAGGGAACTGAAATTTTGTTTACCCGTTAATGGCATCATTTTACCTTCGGTGGTTTTACTTTTTCAGAAACCGCCTTTTTAGTGATTTTACCTGTTTCGGGATCCTCCCATCCACTACCCCTTCTAAAAGGCCATAGGAATCATTTCTTGACCGTGCACTTATTAGCCTCATATACACTATCCCCGGAACATTGTACACAATGCTTTCGTATTGCTTGTCGTGCGGTCAATTTCTTTTCGGTGTTCATCTTCTCATATCCTTTCTTATGTCTTTGTGTAAACTTAAAACGTACTGTCCTGCACGCTCTCTGATTCGTCCGGCTGTTCCTTCGTCAAGTACCGTGATGTCGTCTAATGTCTTTTCGGAATTTATAATCGTAATCAGACTTTTACTGTATCGGGCATCAATTATGTATCTTGCCAGTAATTTGTCTGCTTCTGTAACGCTCCCGAAAAAGAGGTCGTCAATCAGCAGGACTTCTGCGTTCTTATACTGCTCGATTGCCTGTTGATAATCGGTGGAGTTTGCAAGGCTTTTCAGTCGCCGGCTGTCAGAGATCCAGTACATGACTTCAATCTGTCTTTTCTTTGATAACTCCGTCAGAATCGCCCGGCAAATATGAGTCTTACCTGCTCCTACCTGACCACCAACGAAGAACCAACCACGCCTTTTCTGCAAGTAATCCTCTGCCCGGCTCTTAACTGCCTTCTGCCATGGTTCGTCCGTCTTGTAACTCTCCATTGTCATTCCGGCCTTTGATCGCCTGATTCGCATACATGAGCAGGGTGAGATCCCGACTTCTCCGTTGTTTGCGAAGTAGTAGAATCCTTCGTTGTTGCATATAGGACAATCATATCCTTTCAAGTCGCCCTTTCTTTCGTTGAGATATTTGACCCATTCTTGCAGTTTTTCTTCCGTCATATACACCACGCTCCCGATTTTTCATCGTAGTAAAATTCTTCACGCATAGGCTCGTCAGGGACTGGTGGACTTTGTGCCGGGCTTCGGTTATCGTAATTCCCTTCGATGATTTTCACGAGATTCGCCCTTTTAAGAATCCAGTCAAAGGATGCTTTAAACCCTGCGGATGTCCTTCCGGTCAGGAAGTCACTTCTTTCCACTTTCTCAAATAGGTCATGTAAGTTTGGCACGATCTCCCGAGCCTTCCGAATTGCCGTTCTTCTGCCATCTGTCATTTTTTGAACCTTGGGAAGCGATTTACAGGTATTATTAAAATCCTCGATTGTTTCCTGTATATATTTATTATTATTTTTTTCTTTAATATCTATATTATTATTACAATCAAGTTTTTCAATATCCTGTGATGAAGTTTTTTTATCACCAGTGATGAAGTTTTTTGATTTCTTGTATTCAAGTATATTTACAACTGACTCCTCATTGATTAGGAAATACCTTCTTGCAGGGATCCCTATTTTCTTTGTTTTAAGAATACCTGCATCGGTCAGCACTTTAACAGCCTTTGATTGTTGATACTGGGAAAGCGTTGTGTTTTCTTGTATCCGCTCAACAGTCTCGAAAAACATTCCTTCGGGAGTAAGTTGATCCCGGCTCTCAAAGTAAGTATAAGCAGATGCCAACTCTGCAAGAAGAACCGCCGCATCAAGCCCAACAACCCGGGCGATATGCTTATTCACAGACAAGAATCCATCAGATGCAAGTAAATGTAAAATGCTCATTTTCTTCTCCTAAAATAAAAACGGTCATGCTTCGGGTGTGGCGGCACCCTCCGCAAAACCGTTTAGGTTGGTACAATATTTGATTCTGTTGATACAGTACCGCCAACTGTACCAACCTTATTGATATTATAGCATAGATATGCCGAAAAAACAATCATGAAATCACTCCTTCTTAACTCTTCGGTCATAGTACTCCTTAATCGCCGCATTGACCGTAAACGTGTAGGGGCTTCCGGTCTGCTTCTTGATCTTTGCAAGGATAGCCTTGCTTTCTTCGGTGATTGGCACCGCATACGATGCGTATTTTGCTGGCTTCATTTCGCCACCTCCTTTTTTTCTTATAATTATACACTAAAAAACGGTAAACGTCAATTATAACTTATAAATATGACCTACCAAAGTAAGAGATAAAATCTTCCCTTCCACCGTGATGTTCTTCAAAATGCCTTTGAGCCATCCTCTTCAGTTCCAGATCTATCACGGTCATGGCATACTCTGTTGCCTGCGTTCCGTTCGGGTGGTAGTCTGGTCGGAGAGGAACGACGTATCCAAAAGTCTCCGAATACTTCCGACTCGCTCCTCCAAAGATGTGGTGCCTTTCTACTACAGGGCTACCGGTGAAAATGCAGTGATCCATGTCGTCGGTAAAAACTGAAGTCAACCTCTTCGCCATCCTGCTTTCATCGCCTCCACTTCTCTCGGGGTCGCTGTCGGTATCCCCAGTTCCTTGCACTCGCTGATGATTCCATCAATGAAAACGCTCATTTCCTTGCTGTCAAAGGTGCTTGACCCAAAGAAAACCTGCAACTGATGCCCCTTGTGCCCGTTAACTTCGACTTCTCCGAGATCCACGCACTCTCGATACAACTCTTTCATCCGTGGAACGGCTGATTCTTTGACAATGATGTGCGTAAACGCTCTGGAGTACCTTGACAGGCAGGAAAGGTAAACGCTCCACTTATCGGAACCAACCTTCTCCGCAATCTTCTGCATGAGTACCCATGCATAGGCGTTTGCGTCAAGGCTACGCCTTGCTCGTTTTTTACCTGCGGTAAAGGTCAAGGTGCCTTGCGGTATGTCAACGCCTTCAAAATCCGTTTCTGTGGACACGGTGACCAAATAGCCACCGTTCCACAGGTCACGGCTCACTCCTGTGATTTTGCCGTCAAACCTTAACATCACGCCTCCTTGCTATCAGAGATCCCCTTGAGGATGAGGATGGCCTTCTTATACTGCTCGACAGTGAATGCCGTGCCTTCCTTGAATCCTACCTGCTTCAGGACGTCGTTGTAATCAACGCCCATCTGCTCCGCAACGCTTATGATCTGCTTCTTCTGCGCCGGCGTTGCAAGATCGGCTTTCTTCGTAAACGTGCCTTCCTCGCTCATGTACTGGTCAGGATCCTCGCCAGTAATGATTTTGTACGCCTTCAGAAGAGCGTATTTGTCGCCGTATGTCATGGCCTTGCCGGGTGCCTTGTCCTGCGGGTCAACTCCGTCCCCGAACGTGGTCACTTCTACGTATTCTTCGGGCTTCTCGGTGTTAACAAAGCGGTAAACCGTTTTGATGCGGACAAACTGCTTTTGCACCTCCTGCCCCTTGTAGTTCTGCGAAACCATGATCTGGCTGTCCACGATCTCCCTGCTTGCAGGATAACTGTAGACCCCGTGCTTTTTCTCCAACGGCTTGACCGCCGCCAGAACGTCAGCCTCTCCGACCGCCCTGTAAGAACTTCTCCCCTCGCCGACGGTCAGGTTCTTCGCTACTGCGGATAACTCTGCGGTAATCTCCGCTAATTTCTCGTAAATGTTCATTGACAAACCTCCTTTGTTGTGTTACATTGATTATGGACACCATGCCCGGTGCTCGACTTATGATGAGTGTTTTGGACTGAACGCATAGTTTATTCTATGCGTTCGGTTCGTATTTAGAGAAAAAACCTTCTCTACACTCTTTTGCTGTAAGTCTGCAACGTCTTCTGTACTTTTTCTCGTTGCAGGCCTCCTGCCGTTGCCGCTCAATCAGTACCCCAAGCCTGTAAGCGGTACAGGCGATCAGCAAAGTCAAAACGGTTCCCGATACAATCATGATATCACCTCCTTTCACAGTGCGCTTTCGTAAGAATCATAGCCAACAACAATATGGTCAAGAAGTTTGATTCCTAAAATGTCACCGGCCTGCCTTACGGCTCTGGTTAATTTATAATCATGTCCTGAAGGCGTAGGATCGCCAGAAGGGTGATTGTGGGCTAAAATTATTGACGTGGCGTTAGCCAACAATGCCATTTTGAATATCGAGGCGATTTCAACATGTGCCGAAGAAATCCCTCCGTGAGCCACTTCAAAGATCCCTGTAACCTCACCATTTGTACTAATGGTCAAAAGCCAAACTTTTTCTTCCGGTTCGGTTGTCGCCCCGAATGCTTTTAATATTGTATACGCAGAATTGGAGTCATTTGCTTTGCCAATGTACTCGAAGGACTCCTCTCTTGCCAAGCACAACTTATACTTGAACATACACCTCACCGCCTTTCCGTCCGAAGTAATTTGCAACGTAGCCGATCATTCAACTCCCGCAACTCTTTCTTCAACTCACGGACGTCTTTTGTTCGCCCTTCCTCTTCAAGCATTTCAATTCGTGCTTGCAGGAATTTCTTGTCCAGTTTTAGGATCTCCCTGTCCTTGAGTAAAAGCATAAATTCACCTCTTTCTACCTCCCATGTCATCTTTAATTTACTTACTTATTATATACCTAAGTTTAATAAAAGTCAAGCACATTTTTATAAAAGATAAATTGTTATTGTATTTTTTTCGTTTGCTTGTTATAATGGAGAAAAGGAGGGCAATATGAAACTGGACATTGAATATTTAAAAATCGGAGACATTAATGAATACGAAAAAAATGCGAGACGGCACGAGGAAGCAGATGTACACGCTATTGCCAAAAGCATCGAAGCATTCGGCTTTTCTGATCCCATTGGAGTATGGGGAAAGGATAATACCATCGTTGAAGGGCACGGCAGATACCTCGCCGCACTTGAACTTGGATTAAGTGAAGTTCCTGTAATTAGACTTGACCACCTTTCCGATGAGGAAAGAAGAGCATATGCTATCGCACATAACAAGACCGCTGAACTTTCTGCATGGGATTTCGGGAAACTGGAAGAAGAACTGAATGAACTTGAAGGGCTTATTGATATGTCAAAATATGGTTTTGAAGCTTATGAAGAAACAGAACCCGAAGAACCAAGAGAAGTGGAATACAAAGAAAAAATATCTGTTGTTGTTGAATGTGAAAACGAAACGGAAGCAGAAGAAATCTTTAACAAATTGACAAGCGAGGGATATGTATGCCGAATTTCGACATTGTAAAAACGAACAAGCCAAAACTGACTTTCAGAGTGTCAAAGATACAATCTGATTTTGATGTCAAGTTTGAACATTCAAACGAAAGGTTTACTGGAAACATAGAGTTACCCGAAAATTGGCAAATCGGAGTGATCGTTGGGGCAAGCGGAACAGGCAAAACAACCATTGCAAAAGAAATATTTTCAGATTGCTATGTTAAGCAATTTGAATACAAAAGCGATTCCGTTGTTGACGATATGCCCGATGTGGATATGAAAACAATAGAAAGAATGTTTTATGCAGTGGGTTTCGGATCGGTTCCATCGTGTTTAAAACCTTATGCTGTTTTAAGCAACGGCGAAAAAATGAGGGTGGATCTGGCAAGAGCGTTGTTACAATCAGAAAAAGTCTGTTTTGACGAGTTCACTTCTGTTGTGGACAGAAATGTTGCTCAAACGATGTGCATTGCAACAAGAAAAGCAATCAATCGAACAAACAAACAATTCGTGGCGGTAACGTGTCACTTTGATGTGATCGACTGGATAGAACCAGATTGGGTGTTTAACACGGACACAATGAAAATGGTTTTTCCAACCGCCCACGGCAACGAAAAGAATATGTTGTCAAAAGATGTGGGCGTGAAGAATGGGAAAAATTTAGGCGTTATCATTATCTAAATTCTGATCTGCCGTCTGCTTGCGTTTGTTATGGGTTATACGAAGAAAACAACATAATTGGATTTATAGGTGTACTGCATCAACCTCATTCAAGAAACAGAAAATTGAAGCGTGTTTCAAGACTTGTTATTTTGCCGGATTATCAAGGCATCGGTCTTGGCACAAAATTTCTGAATTTGATCGCCGAACATTACAAGCAGGAAGGTTTCGATTTCAGAATAGTAACCAGTGCAAAAAATATGATAAACGCTCTTAACGGTTCCGAAAAATGGAAAATGATCAGATGGAGTGTAAACCGATGCAACAATAACAAGAGCAGGATCGACAACAACAGGAAGTCTAAGAGAGACAACTGTATGACAGGAGGCTTTCGTTATATATAAATGAAAGGAAATGAATTATGACAGGAAGACCATCTAAAGCAACTGAATGGTTGACTGGAAACAATTTAACGAGAATAGAAAGTTGGGCAAGAGATGGATTGCGAAACGAAGATATTGCCGGCAAAATGGGCATTTCGGCTTCCACTTTTTACGAATATGTCAAGAAGTATTCGGAGATTTCAGACGCTATAAAAAGAGGAAAAGCGCCAGTAGACTTTGAAGTCGAAAATGCTATGCTGAAATCTGCACTCGGACACAAGGAGACGGTACGAAAACCCATTCGGCTCAGAACAACAAGACGAAAAGACGGAATGGAGATCACGGAGGAGCACGTTGAATACTTTGACGAAGAAGTATATATACCACCTCAAGTGTCTGCTCAGATATTTTGGCTGAAGAACAGAAAGCCTGACATTTGGCGAGACAAGAAAGAACTTACCACAAACGCCGCACTTGAAAAGTTAGATGATCTTTTAAAGGAGACAAGAGCCTATGCCGGACTTGAGCCAGAAGCAGAAGGAATACTTGATCAAGGCGAATAAGCGATGGAATCTGAAAGTTGGTGCCGTTCGGTCTGGAAAGACATTTGTGGATGTCTATCACATGATCCCGTACTACCTTCGCAAGTACAAAGACCTGCAGGGGCTAAACGTCTTCATCGGAGTTTCCCGTGACACCATTGAAAGAAACATCCTCCAACCAATGCGGGAGCAATTCACCGAGTCGCTTGTCGGATATATCAACAGCCGAAATATTGCGATGGTGTGCGGAGTGCCCGTGTACTGTTTAGGTGCGGAAAAGATCTCACAACTCGGGAAGATCCAAGGCATGAGCATAAAATACTGCTATGGCGACGAAATGGCAAAGTGGAACAGGGAAGTCTTCGCCATGCTCCAGTCTCGTCTCGACAAGCCGTACAGCCGTTTTGACGGAGCGTGCAACCCGGAGTATCCGGGGCATTGGCTCAAAACATTCATCGATAATCCGGACATAAACGCCTACGTCCAAAGGTATACGATCTTCGACAATCCCTTCCTTGGAGACGATTTCATCGAAAACCTTTGCAACGAATACAAAGGAACGGTATACTATAAGCGGTACATTTTGGGCGAGTGGACAATGGCGGAAGGCCTGATATATCCGATGTACGAAGACGCCATTGAAGTCATGCCGTTCGGGCAGGTCGAAGAAATCTGCCTTTCGATTGACTACGGAACACAAAACGCCTTTGCGGTGCTTTTTTGGGTCAGGATCGGGGCGGTGTGGTACGCCATTAACGAGTACTACTATTCAGGCAGAGCGGAAGGGATCCAGAAGACAGACGATGAGTATCTGACAGACCTCGTCCGTTTCGTAGAAAAGACGCTGAAAGCCATCAGCAAGCAGGCCGAAAGAGTGGCGGATGAGGAACTGAAATTGTACAGAAAAATAGAAACCATTATCGACCCTTCGGCGGCCTCTTTCATCGCCCTTTTGCGGAAAAGCGGAAACTTTCGGGTCGTCCCTGCAGACAATGCCGTTTTGGACGGTATAAGGGAGACCGCTTCCGCTATGCATCGTGGAATCATTAGATTTGTCCCAAAGTTGAAAAACTGGACGGAAGAAATATCCGGTTATGTATGGCAGGACGACGCTGTGGAAGACCGGCCAATCAAAGAGGATGACCATTGCCTTGTTGGTGAAACGTTAGTAAACACAAAGGACGGAGCAAAGCCGATTTCTGAATTGGTGGGAACGTCCGGAGAAGTGTGGAGTTATAACACGGAAACCGGTCTTGCGGAGTTAAAGCCGTATCATGATTGCAGATTGACGCAAGAGCAAGCGGAAATCTTTGAAATCGAAACAGAGGACAGGCGGTTCATTCGTTGCACGGGTGAGCATTCAATATTAACAGAACGTGGTTATGTGTCAGCAAAAGACTTGCTTGTGTCAGATAGAATAATTGACATTATGGATAGTTTGAGTTATGATATAGACTAAAGGAGGACTATATCATGGTTCAATATTACGAAGACGGAGACGTCGCCATTTTCGATAATCTCGTTTTTCGCAGAGACAAGAAAACAGGGTATTATCTGAACGCAAAAACACACAAAAGATTGCATGTTTGCGTATGGGAATATTTCAATGGGAAAGTTTCAAGGGGTTGTGAAATCCACCACAAAGATTTTGAGAAGTCAAACAATGAAATTGACAATCTTCAAATGATGACGAAAAAAGAACACGCAAGTTTGCACGGGCAATCGTGGGATAAAAAACGATATGAGAAGCAAATAAAAAACCTTGACGAAAACGCAAGACCGAAAGCATCGAAATGGCATGGTTCAGATTCCGGCAGGGAGTGGCACAAAGAGCATTATGAAAAAATGAAAGATGCTCTTTATCAAAAAAAGACTTTCAAGTGTGATAATTGCGGCAAAAAGTTTGAAGCAACAGATCACGGGGTAAACCGTTTTTGTTCTAATACGTGTAGATCGGCATACAGAAGAAAACAGGGTGTAGACAATGAAACAAGAATTTGTAAATGGTGCGGCGCTGAGTTCAGAACAAATAAATATTCAAAAGCAAAAACCTGTTGCCGGAGTTGCGGAAACTTCCTCCGTTGGAATAAAGGCAATTCAAAAAATAGTAACGGCTGATGTTTACAACATGGAGGTCGAGGACAATCACAATTTTGCAATTGAGGGCGGTTTGATTGTTCATAATTGCATGGACGCAATGCGTTACTTTGTAAAAACAAAGAAAATCGCAAAGATAAAAACCGATTATAACCCCATTATTTACAAATAGGAGAAAAAGAAAATGATTACGTATCAGGATTGAAAACTTATCAGAAAAATGATATAATTATTGTGGAGGTGACGACGATGAAAAAATATGTTGTTTACAAACACACAAACAAATTAAATGGGAAAGTGTATATTGGGATTACTTTACAAAATCCAGAGAACAGGTGGAAAAACGGAAACGGATACTCAAATCAACATTTTAGCAGGGCAATAAAAAAATATGGATGGGATAATTTTGACCATGACATTGTTGCCAAAGAATTATCAAAAGAAGATGCGTGCGAAATGGAAAGGATTTTGATAAAGTCCTATAGAAGCACCGACCCAGAATATGGATACAACGAAACGCTCGGTGGCGAAGGAGGCGGTATGTACAGAAAGAATCACAGTCAAGACGCAAAAGATAAAATATCAAAAGCCCGAAAAAGAATGGGATTTAGCGAAACGCACAGAAAAAACATAAGCAAATCTAAATCTGGGGTTAATCATCATCTTGCGAAAAAAGTATATCAGTATTCAAAACAAGGTGAATATATAACGGAATGGGATTATATGAGCCTTGCTTCAAAAGAACTTAATATTTGTAAGTCAAACATAGCACAAGTATGTAGTGGGAAAAGAAAAACGGCAGGTGGCTATGTATGGAAATATGAAAGGATGTGATTACAATTATTACCTATCAAGACCTTTTAGCAGTCGGAGACAACGAGGCCAACATTGGCGAGTTCGTCCTTTCAGCCATTCGAAGCCACAAAAACGGCGAACCGTACAACACCGCACAGATCGCAGACGAATACCTGCGTCAGAAAAACCGGACGATCGTGCAGTATCAGAAACTGCTATACACGATGTCGGGCAGGGCGGTGCCGGATAACTATTCCGCAAATTACAAACTTGCAAGCAACTATTTTTATCGGCTTGTCACACAGCAGGTGCAGTTTCTCCTCGGAAACGGCGTGCATTGGGAGAAGGACGACACGCCGAAGGCTCTTGGGAACGATTTCGACATCAAACTGCAGGAACTTGCAAGGATATCGATCAGGGACGGAGTAGGTTTTGGGTTCTGGAATCTTGACCACGT
>OCTW011611128.1_pt1 | contig 39403 bp, 30 predicted proteins | sample 1539671 | NCBI WGS metagenome assembly OCTW01 (sample SAMN02144230, study PRJEB22623) | gut metagenome | biome: sheep rumen | host: Ovis aries | place: New Zealand
TCTACCATTGCCGCAAATCTGAATACATAGTCATTCGGTTCAATATCAAGTCCGACATAGGGCGCGACAATTGCTATTGCTCTTACCTCACTTATAACCTTAAGATCTCTTTTCTCTAGTTCTTCCCAGAATCGACCAAATACATTGTTGAAATAATCCGGCTTACTGTATCCGCCATGATATAGCATGGAGAAAAAACTTCCGCCCTGAATCAACTCTACTTCTCCCATGGCATCAATTTCATCTGAACCACACACATCTCTGACTTCCTCAATCGGAACGCATATCTTGGCCGTATAGGGTTTGTCCTTATCGCCCTGTCTCTTATCTCTCGTATCATATCTGATACTGAATATAGGCTCATAAGGGAATCTGGTGTATCCCATATCTATAATCTCTTCCGCGAGTCTTATCGTGAATTCCTCAACCTCTTTGGGTGTAACAAAGCTTTCGGTACCGCAGTAACAAAAAACATCAGGCAATTCAACATAAGAAAACATATATTCTTCTCCCTTATTCAACCTGAGCTCAAGTTCTTCAATGGCTCTGTTAAGAAGATTTCTTCGAAGCTTCATCCTGTCAATAATACCGCTGATATTATCCCTGTCGTTAAAATATTCGGCAATTTCCTCAGAAGAAGCGTCCATCTCCCTTAACAACCGATATTGCAATATATCTGCGATATCGATTATCGTATATCTTCTGTAGCCTGTCTTGGGATCAATATAACTTGGCGTAGCTATCCCCTTCTTTTCAAGCTTAATCAGAAAAGACCTTGACAGACCGGTTGTCCTGCTTACATCCTGCACGGTATATGTTTTAAGATTCATTTCATCAATATTACTTAACAACACTCTTCTCCTTACGCAAACTGGCTGTTATACAGTACGGCGTACTTACCGCCAAGTTCCATCAATTGGTCGTGACTGCCGACCTCCTTAATATCACCATTCTCCATATAGAGAATCATATCCGCATCTCTTATGGTAGACAGACGATGGGCTATAACAAAGCTTGTCCTGCCCTTCATAAGTGTCGCCATCGCATCCTGTATTATCTGCTCCGTATGAGCATCGACATTACTGGTTGCCTCATCCAGAATCATAATCTCTGGATCGGCTATAATTGCACGTGCAATCGTAAGAAGCTGTCTCTGACCCTGTGAAATATTCTCTGCACCCTTACTGAGCACCATATCATATCCACCGGGCATTGTTCTTATAAATGAATCGGCACAAACACTCTCGGCAGCCTTCTTAATCTCTTCATCCGAGACTTCTCTCTCTGTGGAATACTTAAGATTATCCTTAATTGTTCCCTCAAAAAGCCATGTATCCTGTAAAACCATACCAAAATGCTTACGCAACTCATGTCTTGTCATCTTTGTGGTGTCAACTCCATCAACAGTAATCTTACCACCGTTAATCTCATAGAATCTCATCAAAAGATTAATAAGTGTTGTCTTACCTGCACCTGTCGGTCCTACAATTGCACATTTCTGACCGGACTTAACATTAATCGACACATCTTGCATAAGTAGCTTGTCGGGAAGATATCCAAACTGAACGTGTTCAAATGTTACAGCTCCGTCAGTAACAGTCGGTATCTCTCCCTTTTCGGGATCTGGTATCTCTTCTTCTGCATCAAGAAGTTCAAACACGCGCTTTCCGGCAGCACCCGCTGCGGAGAGCTGACCTGACATCTGAGCAAACGTTGTAAAAGGCTGAGAAAATGACTTCGTATATTGAATAATCGACTGCACATTTCCAATGGAAATAGTACCGCTTAATGCCATCATACAGCCAATCAAAGCACTTATAGCATAACCTATATTATTAACTGCCTGTGTGACAGGCATAACCGAACCGGCGTATCCTTCCGCCTTCTTCGCCTTACTCTGCAAATTATCATTAATCTCGTAAAAGCCCTTCTTTGCCTTCTCCTGATAATTAAATGATGACACAACATTCTGTCCGTCGAACATCTCCTCAACATATCCGTTAAGATCGCCTAAGAGATTCTGTTGCATATTATAATTCTTAGAGCTTAACTTAATTATACTACCTGACGCAAGCATGGTTACGGGTACCATTGCAATCGCAACAAGCGTAAGCCATCCGTTAATCGTAAGCATCATTACAAGTATCCCGATTGCCGTAAATATCTGCGTTACGGCGTTATACATATTCTTACCCAATGCCGTATTAATAGCGTCCACATCGTTGGTAATGACAGAAAGTATCTCACCGTTGGTACGTGTGTCATAATAATTAAGCTTCATTCGATGCATCTTAGCGTCAATATCACTTCTGATATCTCTGACTGTCTTGGCGGATATTCTCGCAAAAAGATTATTGGAAATCATTGAGAATATCCATGCCACAACGTACAATACGACAAGAATAATCATAATAAGTACAATAGTTCCCACCTTGCCCAACTCATAACCGCCTATGCTGATATATACATCATCCTGTGAAAGCCAATCGCCATCAACTATCCCCTCATATAGAATAGTTGTTATATTACCGAGTATACTTGGTGCCAATATTGTAAATATTGTACCCAAAAGGCCACAAATAATAGCACACGTTAATTGTCCCTTATATTTTCCAACGTAAGAAAGGATTCGTTTAAGCACTCCTGATTTCATCTTCAACGACCTCCTTTCCCAATTGAATCTCCGCAATCTCCCGATACAAATCACATGACTTAAGAAGCTCCTTATGAGTTCCGATACCCACTGGTTCTCCGTTATCCAATACAATAATTCGTGTGGCGTCAATAATAGTATTGACACGCTGCGCCACTAATATCATAGTCGCTTCTCCCATCGACTCCTTAAGATTCTGTCTTAATATCTTATCCGTCTTCATATCAAGAGCCGAAAAGCTGTCGTCAAATATATAAACCTCCGGCTTCTTCATAACTGCTCTAGCAATAGCAAGACGCTGACGTTGACCACCTGAGAAATTAGTTCCTCCCTGCGCCACCACGGAATGATATACGCCGTCCTTCTTATCTACGAATTCATCAGCACAGGCAATTCTGCATGCCTCCTTCCAGTCAGCCTCACTTCCGTTCTCATCGCCAAAATTAAGGTTAGAAGCAATATCTCCTGAAAATAATACATTCTTCTGCGGAACATATCCGATTAATTCCCGTAAATGTTCAAGCTTAAGATCCTTGACGTTGACTCCGTCGACGTAAACGTCTCCAAATAAAGTATCATACAATCTTGGTATCAGTTTAACAATACTTGACTTACCACAACCTGTGCGACCGATAATTGCCGTTGTCTCACCGGGCTTTGACACAAAACTGATTCCTTTAATAACGGGCTTTTCAGCTCCGGGATAAGCAAACGTAACATTGCGAAATTCAACCGTTCCCTTACAGGTTGTAGCAGGCTCTTCCTCCTCATCATCGACTATAGACGCTTCCGTCTCAAGAACCTCGCCTATGCGCTTCATACTCGCATATGCATCCGGAAACAGACTCACAACAAATGTCATAAGTATAATAGACAACAGTATTATATTGATATATTGCGTACTTGCAACTAATTCGCCTACCTCCATACTGCCTTTAATAACAAAGTATGAACCAACGCCCATAACACCGACTGTAGTTAATCCAAAAAGCATCTGTACCACGGGAAACAATGCTCCCGATATAGTAACCGACTTTCTTGAAATGCCCTTAGTCTCTTCATTGGTATCCGCAAATCTTTTAATCTCAGTGTCCTGCTTATTAAATGCACGAATAACACGAACACCTTCCAGTGTCTCTAAAAACAGCTGATTAATATCGTCAATCTTTTTTCGAAGCTTAACGGAATATCTGCTGGCTGCAACAATAAGAGAAGTTGCCACAATCAAAAGAATCGGAATTGCAATCGCAAGAATAGAACTTGTAGGCCCTGCCGTTGCAGACGCAAGAACAAGTCCCACAACAGCCATCATCGGAGCTAACAAACCGAGTCTTAATGCCATGGACAAAAATGTCTGAATTGTTGTTACATCGTTGGTATTACGTGTAATCAGGGATGCCGTACCAAATTTATCAATCTCTGCGGCAGAAAATCCCTGCACCTTATCAAAAACTTCCTTACGAAGATCTCTCGAAAACTCTGTCGTAATACGTGCAGAAATATTAGTACCCACAATATTGGTTGCACACGCGATGATTGTCAGAATAATCATCGCTATAGTCAACTCAATGAGAACTGACTCATCACCCTTCGATACACCGTCATCAATCATATGCGATATAAGCGTAGGAAGAAGCATCTGTGTTACTGAAGCAACAAGCATAAATATTACAAGCATAATAATATGCTTAAGGCTTAGCTTCACCCTCTTAAAAATAGCTACCATCAATCATTCCTCCCGTAAATATATTACTAATACTATGAATGCAATAATAACATAACACCATGGTGTCAGGTCAAAGAAATTTTCTTGCTTTACCTGAACACCTCCGGGTTTAAGAGTATTGCCTGTCCTAAATAAACTAATTCTTTAAGCAGCCAATCGGAATAACGTATACACCATCTTCACGCCTATAACCATACTCGGTCGCTGTAATGACAAGCTTGAGATCTGGTAATCTAAGCGGAACCTGTTTTTCTTTTTTGTTGTATTCGGTAATAAGTCTTTCTATCTCACACAAATGCTTAGCACCCATATCTATCTCTTTACTTCCAAGCTTGAATTCTATCAGAGCATATCGACCATCCTTGAGATGAAGTACCGCATCTGCTTCTAAGCCATAGCGATCATGATAATATGAAACTTCTCCATTCATTCCAGACGAATAAATCCTCAAGTCCCGGATACATAGCGATTCAAAAAGAAATCCCAATGTCTTAAAATCTGTATTGAAATAGTCAGGTGATAGTCCAAGTGCCGCTACTGCTATAGATGGATCCACAAGATTTCTTTTGTTTCCAGATCTGATAGCTTCCTTTGAACGTATTGCGGGACACCATGCAGGGAGTTCATCTATTATGTATAAATCTTCAAGATCATGAAAATACTCATAGAAAGTAGGCTTTGATATTTCCGTTATTGATGAAGTGTCTGAAAAAATGGTTTTTGTCTCTGCCAAAGTACATATATTTCTTGAATAAGATCTTAGCAGACGTTCTGCCCATAACGGATTTCTTTTTACATGACTGATATTAGAAATATCAGTATGACAAGTCTGATAAAAAAGGTCTGACGTGATAGAAAGTGCCGCTTCTCTATTCTCAATATCAATACTTTGTGGCCATCCACCACGACAGATAGCATAGATAAGGTCATCAATCGTTAATTTGGACTCCTCCCATTCGATATCTTTTCCATCAAAAAGATCCATAAGAGAAATAGTACCAGAAGACTCGCCACTCTCATACAAGCTCATCGGGAACATTCGAAGTGTTGATATCCTCAATGTTCCAGTATGTGCCGTTTCAACCTTTTGTGAAGATGAGCCGGTAAGGATATACTGACCTTTTAAGCCAGAATCATCTACACTTTTACGTATTGCCCCCCAGATCTTCGGGGCATCCTGCCATTCGTCAAACAACCTCGGTTTTTCCCCTATCAATAACTTCGATGGCATGTTTTCAGCAACAGATAATAATCTTTCTCTAGTGTCTTCATCTTGAAATTCTATATAACTATTTGCAAAATGCTTTGCAGTAGTTGTTTTTCCGCACCCTTTAGGACCAACAATCAAAGTTGCCCCAAAAGCCTCTAGTTTTAGTTGCATTGCAGAGTCAGTTACGCGGCTGCGATATATCTTTTCTATATTTTCCATAAGCAAATCTCCTCGAGTAATATTATAACTCGTTTAACACTTATGTGCAATACAATCTAACATTTATGTGGCTCTTTATTTAACACATCTGTGCAACATAACTCATCAAACTGCACTAAAATACGCTACTAAAAAGTTACAGAGAGGGAATTTGCCACTCTTCTGAAGAAAAATTACAATATCACATTTAAGATTAGTCGTGGTAAATATAGTTATCTTCTACCTAATCTTAAGAAAGCTATACGTGGAAGAGAATAAAAAAAGAACTCTGGGCCCTCCGTTATCCAACAGTGGGTCGAGTTCTTTCTATAATCATTATAGCATCTTTTGGGTTATAGTCAATAGCTATAAATCAGGACTAATTACGACGTATTACCGCGGATTAGTCCTGATTATTAATTCTTAATTTGACATTTTTATGCGATTTCTATTTAGAACTTCCCAGCCTTCGCTGCTTCTTCTACACTAACAGCTACAGACACCGTCATACCTACCATAGGGTTGTTGCCGGCGCCGATAAGTCCCATCATCTCTACGTGAGCAGGAACTGAAGATGAACCTGCGAACTGTGCATCTGAATGCATACGACCAAGTGTATCAGTCATACCGTATGATGCAGGACCTGCAGCCATGTTGTCTGGATGAAGTGTACGACCTGTACCACCACCAGAAGCAACTGAGAAGTACTTCTTGCCTTGCTCAATACATTCCTTCTTATATGTACCAGCTGTAGGATGTTGGAAACGTGTAGGGTTTGTTGAGTTACCAGTAATTGATACACCAACATTTTCATGATGCATAATTGCAACACCTTCCTGAACATCGTCAGCACCGTAGCACTTAACTGTTGCACGAAGACCATCTGAATAAGCCTTCTCATATACTATATTAAGCTTAGCTTCCTTATAATCATACTCTGTCTCAACATATGTAAATCCGTTGATACGGGAAATGATTTGAGCAGCATCCTTGCCAAGTCCGTTAAGGATAACGCGAAGTGGCTTCTGGCGAACCTTGTTAGCCTTCTCAGCGATACCGATAGCACCTTCAGCAGCTGCAAATGACTCATGTCCTGCTAGGAAGCAGAAGCACTCTGTCTCTTCTTCTAGAAGCATCTTACCTAAATTACCATGTCCAAGACCAACCTTTCTGTGGTCTGCAACTGAACCTGGAATACAGAAAGCCTGTAGGCCTTCACCGATTGCTGCAGCGGCATCTGAAGCCTTACGGCAATCCTTCTTAATTGCGATTGCTGCACCTACAATATAAGCCCAGCAAGCATTTTCAAAACAAATTGGTTGAATGCCCTTAATCATATCGTATACATTAAGTCCGGCATCCTTAGTAATCTTCTCAGCTTCTTCGATTGAGCTGATTCCATATTTATTTAACACAGCATTAATCTGGTCAATTCTTCTTTCATATGATTCAAATAAAGCCATTGTTTCTCTCCTTTCCTACTCTACTCTTGGGTCAATAATCTTAGCTGCATCAGCTACACGTCCGTAAGAACCTTTAGCCTTCTCCCATGCAGTATTAGGATCGTCGCCCTTCTTAATAAAGTCTGTCATCTTGCCAAGAGAAACGAACTCGTATCCGATTACTTCGTTATCAGAATCAAGAGCGATACCTGTTACATATCCCTCTGCCATCTCTAAGTAACGAACACCCTTCTCTTTAGTTGCATACATTGTACCAACCTGTGAACGAAGACCTTTTCCTAAATCTTCAAGACCTGCACCAACTGCAAGACCATCATCTGAAAATGCAGATTGTGTACGTCCATATACTATCTGTAAGAATAACTCTCTCATTGCTGTATTGATAGCGTCGCATACAAGGTCAGTATTGAGAGCCTCTAAGATTGTCTTTCCTTGAAGAATCTCAGCTGCCATAGCTGCTGAGTGAGTCATACCAGAACATCCGATAGTCTCAACTAATGCCTCCTCGATAACACCATTCTTAACATTAAGAGATAATTTACAAGCACCCTGCTGTGGAGCACACCAGCCCACACCATGTGTAAATCCTGAAATATCTGTAATTTGTTTAGCTTTTACCCACTTTCCTTCTTCTGGAATTGGAGCTGGGTCATGCTTTGCGCCCTTAGCTACTGGACACATATTCTCTACTTCTTTTGTGTAAATCATGTATGAAACTCCTTTCTTAACTTCCTTAGTGCTATGTCACACATTGTTAATATTTTCTCATATTTTCAGCATTTAGTCTAGTGAATATTCTTACATAAACTAAGAACTTATAAAAGTCTCTTTCGAACACATTGGACGAAGTCCAGTTGAGAAAGAGACTTGTTATAAGGTTGCCAAAAATATTCTAGTGCTTAGCCACAATATTATCCCCATCCTTATAGATAGAATCAGCCGGTACAACGCCTCTTACACATGATACGGGATAAATGTTAGAATTAGGACATACAACCGTTCCGGGATTGAGGACGCTGTTACACCCTACCTCCACATAATTACCAAGCATAGCTCCGAACTTCTTAAGTCCTGTTTTAATTTCTTCCTTGCCATCCTTAACGACAACAAGTGTCTTATCAGACTTCACATTAGATGTAATAGAGCCGGCACCCATGTGGGACTTGTATCCAAGTACAGAATCTCCTACATAATTATAATGTGGCACCTGTACATTGTTAAAAAGCACTACATTCTTGAGCTCTGTTGAGTTACCCACTACACAGTTCTTGCCCACAATAGCATTGCCTCGAATAAAGGCACCCGGCCTAACCTCAGTATCCTCGTCGATAATCAGAGGTCCTGTAATGGTAGCCGTATCATATATCTTAACTGACTTAGCAATCCAGATATCTTCTCCTCTTTTCTCGAAAATGTTACTATCTAATGTAGGACCCAGCTTCTTAATAAAGTCGCCTATCTTAGGTAGTGCCTCCCAAGGATACTCAATATCCTTAAATAATTCTGCAGCGATTGTCTGCTCTAAATCGTACATATTACTAATCTTACATGAATCCATATTATATCTCCCTACTCTATCCTTTCTTACTTTTAGCCTTTGTCTTAGTCTTATAGAATCCCGACAAATATCTATATCTCGCATCAAGAGCATCGTTTCTTGTGTATTTACTCTTAACCTTATCTGTCTTATCAACTATAAACGCCCTAAGCTTCTCCATATACTCATCTTCTGATATACTTCCATCAGCTACTCCTGTAAGGCCTTTTTCCCAGCTTGCTGTTAAATCAGGATTTAACAACGAAGGAATTGAGTTAATAACCACATCATTCACTAACTCGCCTCGAAGCGTAGGTGTTATTATCTGAGTTTTCTTATTAAGAGACAGATACTTGATATTAACAAGCTTCTTAAGTATCTCAGCACGAGTTGCAGATGTACCTATTCCGCTTCCTTTTATCTGCGCCCTTAGATCCTCATCTTCTATTAACTGACCTGCATTTTCCATAGCAAGAATTATGGAACCAGAATTATATCGTTTTGGTGGTGAAGTCTCTCCCTCTTTAATGTAGAATTTATTGAAATCGAGTTCATCGCCTTTCTTTAATCTTGATATAATTTCTGCCATTTCAAGAGGATTTAACGAATTATTATCTTCTTCCGAAGAATCTGCACTCTCTCCTGTATCAGAATCATCATTAGAATTACTTCCACCTTCATCAGACTTCTTATTCTTATCATTCTTGAAGGAATAATTCATTACCTTAAGATATCCTTCTTCCTTAAGGTACTTATTATTAGCATATAAGGGTTCAGTATCAACCTTGGCAATAATTGAACATTTCTCATAAATAGCTGGTTCGAAGAATATTGCTAAGAAACGTCTCACTATAACTTCATATACTCGTACAGCCCTAGGATTAAGAGATTTAAGCACCTGCATACCCTGACCTGTTGGAATAATAGCATAGTGATCAGTTATCTTCTTATCATCTACATATCTTGTCTTCTCTAAGCCAGTATAAAGCTTATTGTCAAGTATTTCCTCAGCAAATGATTTGACACCTGTAAGGGATTTAAGACCATTAATATTCTTGGTTATTTCCTTTGCAACTGCAGTTGATAACACCCTGGCATCTGTTCTAGGATAAGTTACAAGCTTCTTCTCATATAATTCCTGAACCACGTTAAGTGTCTCATCGGGACTAATTTTGAATAATTTGGAACAATCATTCTGTAGTTCTGCTAAGTTATACAGAAGTGGCGGATTCTTCTTCTCCTTCTTCTTAGAGATACTATGAATCTTAGCCTTTTCTTGCACATTTGTTAAATCTTCAATTAATTTATCTGCATCTTCTTTCTTCTTAAATCCATTTTCTTTATAAAGGAGTGGCGAATCAAGATACTTAGAAGTATCAAGAGCTTTCCATTCAAATGTCACCTTGACACCGCTCTTGTTAGTGCCATCCGTCGCATCAGCATTTTCTCCATCAGAGTTTGCTTCTTTATCAATAAGGACATCCCCAAGCACACGATAGAAAGGCGTTTTAACAAATTCCCTTATTTCACGTTCTCTTCTTACAACCATACCAAGAACGCATGTCATAACACGCCCTACTGATATTGCACAATACTTCTCATTCATGCAATTAGCCAGAGCGTAACCGTATTTTAATGATAATAATCTGGAGAAATTGATACCCATCAGATAATCTTCTTTTGCTCGAAGATATGCAGATTTGGACAGATTGTCATAGTAAGACAGATCCTTTGCTTCTTTAATTCCCCTGATAATCTCCTCTTCTGTCTGAGAATCAATCCATACACGCTTCCTAACCTTGCCCTCTACGTGGGCTTCCTGTTCCACAAGCCTGTATATATATTCTCCTTCACGACCTGAGTCAGTGCAGACATATATTGTGTCTACATCCTCTCTGTTAAGAAGCGATGATACTATTTTGAATTGTTTTGCGGCATTGCCAATAACCTCATATAAATACTTATCAGGAATAAAAGGTAGCGTCTCGAGGCGCCACCTTTTAAGATTCTCATCATATCTGTCTGGATAACTCATTGTAATCAGATGGCCTACACACCATGTTACTACTGCGTTATCTGACTCCATATATCCGTCATGGTTCTTAAGATTCTCCTTAAGAGCCTTGCCAAATTCTCTAGCTACAGAAGGTTTCTCCGCAATATACAAAGATTTACCCATAAATTATAATTCCTTCATATCAACTAAGACGATTGATTTGTCTTCCTTCGACAAATCAACTAACTTCTTATCAAATGCTGTCGCAGAGAAAAGATATGTTGTCTTAGCGTTGATTCTTGCTTTCTTCATTGATTCAACAAGCTTCTCATAATCATTAATTGTTAATTCTTTTGCCTTCCAGTTACACATTCCAACAACATTATTTCTCACATTATCCTGTGCAACAATATCAATTGTTCCTGATTTACCAAGCCAGGTTCCAATCTTTTTAACATTAATAGTACACTGACCAACCTTATTAAGAAGTTCTAGATACTCCTTACATACATTTACAAAATATCTCTGTAAGTACGAAGCAAGATTATCCTTTATATATAAATCATAGAACATCTCACTAGACATAAAATAAAGCTCTGACAAATGTGGATATATGAAATGGAAATAGAAATTAATATAATTATTACTAATTCTGTATATTCCCTTCTTAGCATTATCCCATCCGCCGGTTTCAAAACTAACTACTTTCTCAACAACGTCAAATGCAGCAAGATTCTTAATATATACGCTTATCTTAGCACGAGAATAGCCAGTATCATTATATAAGTCATTTAACTTCTCGTTACCCTCTGCAATAGACGATAGAATTGTATTATATACTGTAAGTTCTCTAAGTTCGCTTCCTAAGAATTCATTAGCTTCGTTAAACAAGAATCCATTAACATCAAGAATATTGTCACATACATTCTGCTTAAATGACTTAGACTGGTTCCATCTATTGAGGTAAGAAGGTACACCACCAAGTATTCCATATACTGTAACACTCTCTTCTACTGAATACTTTGGAAATGCTCTTACAACATCAAGAAATCCCACTTCATCAAGCTTTAATCTAACATCAATAACATCTTTTTCACCAGAAAACAAATCATCAAGATCATTATTAATCCATGAAAGAGAAGATGAACATAGTATAATAAACATTTGATTCTTGTACTTAGCAAGTGTCTTAATAAAAGAATCATCTTTCTTAACAATATATTCAAAATCATCTATTACTAATATTTTTTTACCAGTTATAATACCTGAAATAGTCTTAAAGCAATCATCATATGAATCAATACTTGATTTAGCCTTAAGATTATTCTTAATATCATGTGCAAAAGCCTGTAACTGCTTCTCAGGTGACACATTTCTACACTTATAGAAGAATGCATTCTTTCCTTTGCAAAAGTTATCTATAAAGTCTTCCTTAAGACATCCTCTGGCTCCATATACAAGTACTAACTGATTACTATTCTCAGAAAATATTTTCTCCAACTTTTTTTGTTCATTTGAACGAGTTACCATAACAATTCCTTTCTCCCTCTATAATACATATGCATTAATATTATATAAAAAATTAAATCAAAGTACAATAAGGAATATATGTTTTGTTAAATGTACATTAAACTATATATAGTGGTGTTAAAAGTAGTGTCTACCAATTATAGATTCTGCCTTGGAATATGCTATTTATGTAATAATAAAAGGGGACACAATAAGGGGACATAGCCCAAATGGCTATGTCCCCTACTATACTATTTATTATTCTAAGCGCCCTACTTCTTCGTAATATAGCCTTCAGCCTTAAGAAGTTCTGCACATAGAACTGCACCTCCTGCAGCGCCACGAACTGTATTATGAGCAAGACCTATAAACTTCCAGTCATATATTGTATCTTCACGAAGTCTACCAACAGATACACCCATACCATTCTCGTAGTCAACATCAAGAGCAACCTGTGGACGGTCATCCTCTTCAAGATATTGAATAAATTGCTTTGGTGCACTTGGTAGATTAAGTTCCTGTGGTCTTCCACTAAAGTTCTTAAGAGCTTCAACTAATTGCTCTTTCGTAGCTTTCTTCTTAAACTTAACAAATACAGAAGCTGTATGACCATTAAGAACCGGTACACGTACACATTGACATGTAATCTTAGGAGATGATGCTGGAACAATCTCACCCTTAGCTTCATCAATATGTCCCCAGATTCTAAGTGGCTCTTTCTCAGACTTCTCTTCCTCGCCACCGATATATGGGATAATATTGTGTTCCATCTCTGGCCAATCCTTGAATGTCTTACCCGTACCTGAGATTGCCTGATAAGTTGAAGCCACTACTTCATATGGCTCAAATTCCTTCCATGCTGTAAGTGCCGGTGCATATGCCTGAATAGAACAATTCGGCTTAACAGCAACAAATCCTCGTGTTGTGCCAAGACGCTTCTTCTGGTACTTGATTACTTCCATATGCTCTGGATTAACCTCTGGTACAACCATAGGTACATCAGGAGTCCATCTATGAGCAGAGTTATTAGATACAACAGGTGTCTCTGTCTTTGCATACTCTTCTTCAATAGCCTTGATTTCTTCCTTAGTCATATCAACCGCTGAGAATACGAAATCAACGTCTGAAGCAACATTTTCAACTTCATTGACATTCTTAACAACAATAGACTTAACAGCTTCTGGCATTGGAGTATCCATTTTCCATCTACCACCTACTGCTTCTTCATAAGTCTTTCCTGCCGATCTAGGTGAAGCTGCAATAGTTGTAACCTCAAACCATGGATGATTATCAAGTAACGATATGAATCTCTGTCCAACCATTCCTGTTCCACCAAGTATTCCTACCTTTAATTTCTCGCTCATTCTCTTACTCCTTGCTATTTGTTTAGTATTTTTTTCTTTTTTGTTTTTCTTACACGGACAAATGATCTTCATTTTTCCTTTTGTCCGTATGGCGCGCACATTTGTCGCTCCACGAAATATAATATACTAAAACCAGCTCTTTTGCAACATAAAATATGACAATATTCCTTTTTCTCCTGCTGCAAGAGGCTTTGAATCTGCTATAAATTTTACATTTTCCGGAAGAACATAGCCTTCTGGCACACTGGTCCCTACTAATGTATACTTTGAACCCGACTTAAGTATTCCAGATATTAATTCTTCATTATCATCAGATGTCCATTCTCTTATATCACAATTTGTCTTGTCACATACTAATTTAATTGCAGCACCCTTTATAGGATTGCCATTCTCATCTATAACTTTAACTGCAACTTTAAGGCGTGGCTCGTACCATGTAACATTTCCATCTTCTGATACTAATGCTGTTCCCTTAGCATCATCAATTGACTCTAATTCAAATGTTCCATCACCATTACGAATGAATCTATGTTTTTATATTTTTATTTATTATTTTATTCAGTCTAACTCATTCAAAAATTTATCGTATTTGGAAATTGCTTCTTCCATTGAAGTCTTAGAACAGGCACCATGTGTCAATCTCTTGTTAACACAAGTCTCCATTGAGATTGCGTCATAGATATCTTCTTCAAATGCCGGGCAAATGTTCTTAAGTTCTTCAAGAGACATATCATCAATAGCAATCCCCTTGTCAATGCAATAAAGAACAATTTGACCAATAATTCCATGAGCATCTCTAAATGCCACTCCATGATTAACAAGATAATCAGCAGCATCTGTGGCATTAGTAAATCCATTATTAGCGCTTCTATACATATTTTCTTTATTAAAACTCATTGTATCAAGCATTCCGGAAAAAAGCTGGATGCATCCATTGGTTGTACGCATTGCATCAAATGCCAATTCCTTATCTTCCTGCATATCCTTATTATAAGCAAGGGGAATACCCTTCATTGTTGTAAGAAGCGACATTAATGCGCCATATACCCTTCCTGTCTTGCCCCTGACAAGCTCAGCAATATCAGGATTCTTCTTCTGTGGCATAATAGAACTGCCTGTCGAATAGGAATCGTCTATCTCAACAAATCTATACTCATTAGAATTCCAGATAATTACTTCCTCTGAAAATCTAGATAAATGCATCATTATTGTAGATAGCGCTGATAAGTATTCAATTAAGTAATCTCTATCGCTAACACCATCCATAGAATTATCACATGGTCCATAGAACCCCAGCTCTTTTGCGGTAAAATCCCTGTCTAGTGGATATGTTGTACCAGCTAATGCTCCAGATCCAAGTGGACAATAATTCATACGCTCTCTTATATCATTGAGACGAAGAACATCACGCTTAAACATCTCGAAATATGCTCCCATATGATGAGCAAGAGTTATTGGTTGAGCCTTCTGTAGATGTGTAAAACCCGGCATAATAGTTGTTGTATTCTCCTTCATAATACGAAGAATAACATTTAACAGATTAACAAGCTGACTCTTAGTATAATCAACCTGACTTCTAGTATATAGTCTCATATCAAGAGCAACCTGGTCATTACGGCTTCGTCCTGTATGAAGCTTCTTACCTGGCTCACCAACTCTATCAATCAGATTAGCTTCAACAAAAGAATGTATATCCTCATATTCAGCGGTAATCTCAAGCTTACCTGCTTCTACATCCTTCTCAATAGAATCTAAGCCTTCTAGTATTGCTTTCTCATCATCCTTTGTTATAATTCCCTGCTTAGAAAGCATCTTGACATGCGCCCTTGAGCCTTCCAAATCCTCCTTAAAGAAGGTTTTGTCAAATGTAATAGACGCATTAAATTCATATACCAAATCATCAGTTTTCTTCTGGAATCTTCCACCCCATAATTGAGCCATAGTTTTACTCCTTATATATTAATTATTATTCTTAGTTAAATATACATTTATTGTTATAGTTTTTAGTTAAGATTATTACACATTTTTCATCTTCGTCACACATCTATAACGGTAGTTCTTCGCTAAGAATATATAAGTAATTGATATATACTCGTAATTAGACATGTGACGTGGACCGGTGCTCAATCTGGCTCAGCCAGTTCGCACCTAATCGTGCCATCCTTGGCACGATTTCCACTTGATTAATCAATTACCTATATCTTCTAAGCTCGAACTAATGTTATAGATGTATAACGAAAATAAAAAATGTAATAATCTTAGTCTAAATGGTTTAAATAAATGTATATTTAACTAAGTAGAATGCCTCTCCTTATAAGAGAAGACGCAGCCACAATAGTCTTGTCTGTACATATTGTATTCTTTACTAATCTCTGTGGAACGAAGGAATCCACCTTTCTTCTTGAAGTCAGAATATAGATAGTTAATGCCATATTCCTTAGCAATTTCTTCGCCTAATGAATTAAGTAGATTAGCATCCTTGTGAGGACTTATAGATAATGTAGTCGTAAAATAATCAAATCCGTTTTTAGACGCCATCTTAGCCGCTTCACCTAATCGAAGTTTAAAGCATTCAGTACACCTTAAGCCCCTCTCTGGTTCATTCTCAAGACCTTTTGTTACTTCATAGAATCTATCACTTTCGTATTCTCCTGCAACAAAATGAATAGGATTAACATCAGGATTGTTCGTCATAAACTCAGAAATGAATCTACTTTGTTCTTCCATACGGTATTCAAATTCTTCAGGAGGGTAAATATTAGGATTGTAATAATATACGGTAATCTCAAAATATTTAGACAAGTACTCTAAGACATAAGTACTGCAAGGTGCACAACAGCTGTGTAGCAACAAAGTTGGCACACAGCTGTCATTGATTTCTTCTATTATTCTATCAAGTTCAAGTTGGTAATTCTTATTCATGTATTACTTAAGAGTTCTTCTTCTAACCCACATTACAACTAAAGTAAAAGCATATACAATTGACATAAAGATCATAAATCCCAATCTATCAAATGCATATCCAAGAGCAATCTGAACTGCAATAATGATTAATTGAATCCAACCATATCTAAGGGCAGCAATTCTACAAAGAAGCGCACCCATAACTGCTTCAAGAACAACTATTGTACATAGTGGAACAATTGGCACATGAAGATATTGATAATTTACAATAATAATTGCAAACATAACAACAATATATAATATCTGTAATAGTCCATTTATGTAAGGGAAATAACTTCTCTGCTGAAGATGCTCTTCTACTTTTGCAACAGCAACTTCCTGCTTAGTTGTCTTTTTCTTGTCTATTTTACTTTTCTTACCATATTTGTTAGCCATATCTATCTCCTTATTATAGAAAGACAATATTCTCATACACCAAACTATTATATCAATAATGTCAATTATATACAAGTTATGTAACCCTAAATTCACCAATTGTTTAAAATTGTGTACAAGTAATCATATAACTCTTAGCATTTATCCCGACACCTTCTCAAAGTCTGATGCAGGATGTTTACATATTGGGCAGATATAATCTTCTGGCAATTCTTCACCAACGTATTCATATCCACATATCTTACAACGCCATACAGTTTTGCCATCTTCTGTCTTACCAACCTTCTCAGGTTTGGGTTTAATATTAGACATATAATAAGTATATGTTGCAGAGGGAGCATCATCTAACACTTCCATATCTACAATCTCACCAATAAACATTGTATGACTTCCAATATCTTCAGTCTTAGTTACTTTGACAGAGATATAGGCATTAGTTCCTTCTGTAATGTAGAATAAACCGTTAGAACTTCTATCACATTTATCAAAACCTTCGAACTTATCTACCTCACGTCCTGTCTGGAATCCGAAATGTTTGAACAAATCAAAAGATGCCTTCTCACTTATAATTGACACATTAAATTCCATAGACTCCTTAATCATATCATGTGTATAATTCTGCTTATTAACGCATATACTCATCTGATTAGGTTCTGATGCAGCCTGAATTGCTGTGTTAATAATACATCCGTTATCCTTGTCACCGACTTTTGTTGTAAGTACAAAAAGTCCATAACTTAGCTTATACATTGCTTTCTTATCCATAGAAGCCCCCTTTCAGAATCTACATTCCTAACACTCTAATTATACTATTGATATAACATAAATTCCATGATTTCTATTCCATTTTCGAAAAAATTTATCTATAATGATAATACACATTTATCATAGTAAGGGTAAGTGACATGGGTGAAAAGAAGAAAGTTGAGAGAATCAAAAAAACAAGTCATACATATCTGCCTCATTTAGGTCAGAGAATCATCAAGACAAGTATTGCTGTATTCCTGTGCCTTCTAATCCATTACATTATTGGATACAAAGGAATGATGCTACAGTCATGTATCTCTGCAATAATCTGCGTTCAACCTTATATCAAGGATACGAAGGAATCATCATTTAACAGATTTATCGGCACTTTAATCGGTGGTGTGTGGGGACTTGTTTTTCTCCTTCTTTTACAGCAATTTATGTATGTTGCCACTCATGAGGTTCTAATATATTTCTTTATGTCAATAGGCGTTCTTATAGTTATATATTCTACTGTTGCAATAAGGCTTCGTGATGCTGCCGGACTTGCCGCCATTACATTTCTATGTATAGCAATTGGATATGACTCAGAAGATACGCCCATAATTACAACCCTGTCTCGTCTATTCGATACAATAATCGGTATTGTTGTCGCTCTTTTTGTAAATGTTATTACTTTGCCAAAGGTTAAAGAAGAAGGTAAGATTTTCTTTGTTCGCTTAAATGATCTGGTTGTTGACAGATTATCCGAGATAAGTTCAGGTACTCTTATTGCGCTTAACCGTCTATATTCAGATGGCGCCAAGATTAGTCTGGTTAGCCCCTGGGCTCCTGCACATATCATGACTCAGATTGAGGATTTACACATAACAACTCCATCTATTATTATGGATGGGGCAGCACTTTATGATATTGATAAGCGAAAATATATTAAGATTGATATGATAGACTATGAAGATGCCAACTTCCTGTGTCATACCTTGAAGGATATGAACCTTGGATATTGCGTCTATGCTGTCAGGAATAATACTACCCTAATCTACCGACAAGGCAATCTTAATGAAGCAGAACAGAAAGAATATGACAAGCTAGGTCAGTCAGACCTTAGAAATTACATAGACGGTTTCTATACAAAGGACGATAAGATATGTTGCGTACGAACTATTGATATCGACTCAAGAATTGAAGAATTAGAGATGGAACTTAGATGGTCAATTCCTTCTGAAACTTACAGACTTGAAGTAAGAAAACAGCCATTCCTTCCAGGGTACAGTGGACTTTATATCTATTCTTCCGATTCATCTGTAGAGAAAATGAAAGATTACTTATGCAATTCCTACTATAAAGATATGGACGCTCCCCTAGAGCGAGTAGATTTGATTCCCATAAGGGAAGACTACAACCCTGCCAAGGACTCTGTACATCTTATACACAGATTAAGACATCTGTATGAGAGGGTTGGGATTAAGAAGAAAGAGTGAGTACTTATTATAAGGAGATGAGGCAGGTAGCTTACTACCTGCCTCATAACTTAATTAGAGCATCTTCAAATAGGTATCATACTCACTCTCTGGGATACCTACTGATTTCATTGCTTTCTCAGCGGACCACTTTTCATTCTTAATGAGCTCTCGGATTGTTTCAGCTTTTCCTTTGAGCTTTCCGCTAGTTTCACCCTCGCGTAACCCATCTTCTCTGCCCTCTTCATAATTGAGCTTCATTCTTCTCTCAAATGTATAATCTACCTTAGTCACTTCTAACACCTCCGATCTTCTGGATGTGAAAAACTCCCTTAAATAGTTATTTTCAATACAGTAATCAATTGCTTTACTTATGTCTTCTTCTAGCTCGGCTTCTGTCCTGCCATTATGATATTCTCTTACCTTATCAACGAATACCATATAATCTGCAAGCCACCTGCACCGGTTCAAAAGTTTCTTATTCTTACCTGCATTTATATTATACACCTTGCAAACAAGTTTTCATCACCGTTTTTATTTATAAAACAATCAGACAACTTCATCTCACTGCAAATATAATAATTGGTTTTTGCAAGAATTATTTGCTAAAAATAAAGACATCACTATTGTGACAATTGATAAATGGACTCAATAAATGAACCCATCCAAAGAATCTTGACTATTCTTGCATGAAGTAAATATAAAATAACGCTTATTGACTGTTATGTCAATAAGCGTTTCAATTTAATGCAAGGAATAAGCAATTCATCACAAGAATCATCAATTATAAACATTCAATAATACGCTTTATTGCTTTTTCAGCTGTATGCTGTTTAATTAATCCTTCTTTTGCATATGACACAAAATATAGTTTATCATGTTCTAATTGCACTACTACAAGTGCTCCGTTCATATTAGCTATTCCGGCAGAAATACTTATAACATATATTTGATTGTCAGAATCTTCTTCTAAAACCGTAGCAATACCAATAATTCTGTTTTTAATGCTTTCGAAAGATTTATTAGAATATTCATATTCCGCTTCAACTAGTTCATTATTATCATTAGGAATATATTCATATATCTTATTAATTAACAATTTCTGATTCATCGAGATACACCTATGCACTATCTGATTGCTCTTCACTATCTGAGATTTCTTCTAAAACCTCTCTCAAACTTGACGCTATTTGTTCGTATGAAAAAATTTTAACAGTCTCTCTTTTTTTTACTTCCTTTTCTATAATAGGAACCAATAAATCTCTTGCAAATTGTCTCCTATCTGAACTTTCAAACATATCTTTAAGCTTATATCCATCAATTTTCTTGCTAAGCTTATCAACAATGACTTCCCCTTCTTTTTGATTTAATAAGTATTCCTCAGCTAAAACTTCAAATTCTTTCTGAATAATACGTACCATTTCCTCCGCATCATCTTCAATAAATACTCCAAGAACCGCATTTGTTGCTTTTTGAGCAGCTCCTCCAGCCACAAAAGAGCCTACCAAACCACCAACTACAGTACCCAAACCAGGAATAATAGCAGAGCCTATGGCTGCTCCAGCCACCCAACCTGCAGTTCCTCCTGCAACAGATGTAACTGTACCAGCAACATTTTTAAACAATTGTTTTCCTGATATTCTACCTCTAAACATATTGACAATATCAAAGGACGAAAGAACAATAATCGACACACCAGCAGATATCATGGTCGAACGCACTATTTTGGTAGCGCTTTTTGCCGCACAAGCACCGCTCAAATACCCGACTCTTTCAACATCCCTGAACGCATTACCTATTAATTTAGCCGCCTTTGGACCCATTGCATTTACAATTGCTTGGGAACTCCCCTGCAATGCCTTAGAAAGTGCCGTTTTAGATAATTGACTTACAAGAATTGTTGAAATAAATACTGTCGTTCCAACCTTTAACCCTGAATATGTTGCAAGTTTCAATGATTTCTGAAGGCCATCTCCATTCCACATACATGTTGCAAATGTTAAAACTGCTGTTATTCCAAAAGCTGATGTGGCAATTATTGCGCCATTTACAGCATCATATGTTATTGATTCAACAGTTCCTGCTTTAGCAATATTCTTTGCCTGTAAATAAGTAAAATGACCTTTTCTAATAATATTCTTAGCTTCATTAGGATCAGTAACATTAGGGACTTTACCCGCTTTTATTTTTTCCTCCATCGCATGAACAGCTTCATCATATTTATCTAAAGGAACCTCTATCTGCATAGGCTTCCCGTCTACCATATATCTAAAGCTTCCATTTTTATCAAAGCATTCGTTAACACATTTACTTCCAGTACAGCAATATTTTGACTGAATCTGAATTCCATCCACAATCCTATCCGGACCATTTTTAACGTAGTCATCCCCGACAATTATTGCGTCATGCCCCGTCAATTTATCATACAGGTTATTTGCTCTCTCTGCGGCATATCCATGTCCCTGTCGGGCACTAAATACTTCTTCAGCTGATATCTTACTAATCATTCCATAATTCTTTGCATATGTTCCAACAGATATTCCCGCAGATTCTGAAAACTCATTTTTCTGTACCCCATGCTTTATATCAGTATTTTGTCTTTCTTTTTTAATATTATTACCACTACTTAGAACAATTTTCTTTCCACTTTGTGAACTATTATTTTCACCTCCGTTATTTCTTTCTTTTTTATTATCATCCTTTTCGTTATTTATAGGACTAATTTTTTGCATTTTCCTTTTTATTCTTTGTCCGCTTTTTCCACTTAAGAATTGCGCAGCATTTAAATAATTCTTTAACTCCTTATTATTAATTAACGATTCTTGAATTTCAATAGACTTTCCTGACTTCAATTCTATTATAAGTCTATCTCCAATGTCCATAAAACCATTAATTTGCTCATACTGTATCTGTTTTTTTGCTTTAGAATAGTAAAAACCTTTTTCTGTAAATAGAATACCAGATTCTCCATTACCAGTAGCACTTGTATCACATAGACCTATTACTAATTCTTTATTCGCACCTTTTGCATACTTATTTATAGCATTACTAACCTTATCTGATGGAAGATTATTCATACTATAAGCATTACACGATACTCCAATAGATGGCGCATATTTATCCATCATTTTGATTATTTCTTCATTGCCCTGAACATAGTCTGACAAACTAGTTTTTTCTTCCTTCTTGATTATATTATTATTCTTCTCATGATTCTTTATTATTCTATTTTTATTATTAGAATCATTCTTTTTTGTACTTGGAGCGGGCTTTGTTAGATTATTCTGAGAAACACTTTTTCCTACGTTATTATTCTTATTTTTTTTATTTGGTTTAGCTACAAAATCCTTGTTAACTAACAACGCCATTTCTTCTAAGAATTGACATAATGAATCAATATTTATTAAAGAATTGTCAATAAAAACAGCATTTCCATTCCTTAATGTAATATAAAGCATATTACTCTTTTTTGAATCTTTATCAGTTGACATAGCATCTATCGTTTTTATACTGTCGTATCGTATTGGTTTAGGCTTTTCAAATGTCTCCGTATAATAAAATTCATCGTATGTAAATAAAAACCCTTCTTTTCCACTATTAAAAAGAGTTGTATCACATAATCCTATTACAGATTCTTTATTTACATTATTTGCATACTTATTTATAGCATTACTAAGTATCTTTTCGGGAATATAACTCGAAGTATAGAACGAAAAACTCCCCTTTATACTATTGGCATATTTTTCTATTAAATCAATTTTTTCTTTGTCACTTTTTTCGCTATCTATAGTATCATCTTTTTTGTTATCTTTTATGTCATCCCTTTTGGGAGAAAAATCATTATCCACTTTTCCCTCAGAAACTTTTTCCACCTTATTAGTTATTTCCTCTTTTGTTTTACTGTCTTTCTCGTCACTAATACCACCCAACAATAATACTTCATTCAAAAAATCTTTCAAACCACTCATATTAACTGACGGATCAAAGATTCTAACTATTTCACCGTTTAATAAGGTAATAATCAACAAATCATCTGAACTCGATTTTTCATTGTGTTTAATAGTCAATACATCTTTTATATTCCCATATAATACTGGTTTGGTTTTTTCAAGAAAACCTGTATAATAGAATTCTTTATCTGTGAATAAATATCCACCTTTTCCATTCCCTAATAGGGTAGTATCATATATACCTATTATGGAATCCTTTCTGACAGAAGGTGCATATTTATTTATTGCATTATTAACTATCTTCTCTGGAATACTATCCAACATGTAAAAATGATAGTTTTTATTCATTTCAACTGAATACTTTTCTAATATCTTAACTATATCATCCATCATAATCTCCTCCATCACTCAAAAAATGCCGCACATCTTGAATAAGCAGATTTAAGATCATTAATAATTCCAAATACCTCATCAACTTTTTCATCCTCTATTTTTAAAATATCTGACAGTTTTTTTATAAGTTTTTTCTCTGCGTCATGATATATATTATCAGCCATTACTGTTGCAGCAAGTTCAAAGAAAAATATTTTTTGTTCATTTTCGTCTAACTTGTCTTCTATTTGTTTTAATAATTCTTCCTCGCCAAGCTCACTCTCATAATTATTGTTGTCAATGTGCATCTCCATGCAATGTGTATCAATAATCAATTTCTCATCCGAAGAAAAATCCCCATCCACCTTTGACATTATTATTTCTAAATCCCTAAATAAATACTTTTTTTCATTGTCTAGTTTTGCCAGATACATAATACTCTCCTTTTATAACCCATATTTACAAATTATATAAATAATTCTATCTCCTTCTCACCCATACCTCTCCCTCATCTTCTCAACTTCTGTACGCATATCATCCACAAAGTCCTTAGGGGCGAGGGGACGAACCCAAGCCCCTTGACTTAGTAAGAACATCTTGATGCCGGGGCCTATTACTTCTGCTTCGATTATGTATTCGCCGTCTTTTTTCTCCAGTAGCCTGGCTGTTGGAATCCGATCCAGTACTGCCTGTACGGAAGGCCCGTTGAATGCGAATCGTATATGCTTGACATTTCCCGGCTGCATATACTGAATCTTATTCATCAGATCCCCTTCGTTGACTTCGTCAGTTTTGTTAACGCGAAAATGCGTCCGGTGTACGATTATTTGTACTATTCTGTCAACTCGATAGTATCTGATTTCCCAACTATCATCATCCATTAGCTGAAAGCATATAAGATAGAAGTAATAATCTGTAAATGTAATAGCAAGAGGTCGTATCCTTCGTTCAACTCTCTCCCTACTCATCTTGTAATATTCAACCGTTATCTCTCTGTGGTTCTTAATACAATCAGTGAGCTTCCACAGATTGTCCGTAACACTCTTACAATCGTGATTAATCTCGTTGAAGCTGTATATCTCACTTGCTATTAATTCATCAAGCACGTCTCTATCCTGCTTGGAGACATAATTCTTAAGCTTGGATATTATCTCTACTGTCTCGGTCTTGGATAGAGACCTGCTTCCTATAATAATCTTAATTAAAGCGAACAGTTCGTCAGGCTTAAGGAAATGTTCTAACTCCAGAAAATGCTTCTTCACATCAGCGTGGTACTTCACCTCGGCGTTAGACAACATTTGTCTGTGTTCGAAAGTAAAGCTCTTAATTTCGCTCAAATCCCTCGATATGCTTTTAGTTGACACGTTATATTCATTAGCAACTTCCGCTATTGAGATTCCTTCTCCCATCATCAGTCTGAAGAATATCTCAAGTATTCTCTCCTTGTTTTGTCCCATATAGACCTCACTTACTAATCAATATCATCGTCATCTTCATCTTCACTCTCTAATCTTTCCTGCTCTCTTATCTCTTCCTCAGTCATGGTAAGTGGTTCATGTTCGTATTCTTTGAAGAATTCATCTAAATCTTCACCGTTAACTATGGCTTTTGTTAAGGCTTGTCCTCTCTCAATTCTAGCCCATACCTCGTCATGTGCTTTTTTATCACGCCTCTCTGCCTCAGCCCGTTCCTCATCTGTCATTAATAATTTCTCAAGCCTGTACTTCTTCTCAGCTTCCTCTAATCTTCGGCTGGCAATATTCGCTGATATCTCACCTAATTTTAATGTTAACATACTCATAATACATGTCCTCCCGTTAATTAATATTTACCCGGCAATTGTTCTATTTATATAGAACATCGCAAGCTACACTTATAGAATATCAAAACAAAGGGACACACATATGTCTATGTGAGATTTTTGCCAAACTAATCACTTATGTGGATTTATCAACATACAAAAAGTATATACTACCCTCCCCCTTTTCTGCAAGAAGAAACTATTTTTCGCGATATAGTTTCGGTATAGTTTCCTATATGCTCTTTACTTTCCGTTTTTTTACTACTTCACAACAATCAGTTTTCCATCCTGTGCGCACTGCTTCATCGCATTAAGAAGTGCGGTGTAATCCTGGTTAGCGTCATAAGACAGCCTGTATCCGTAGACCATATCATTTCTTACGATATAATAATTGAAGCTGCTCTGTCCATTGGCCCTTGAAGCAATAAATGATATGGAATCTCCGTTAATACTTACATCACTGGTAGTCATAATAGGACTATCCATATATTCCTTAAGGAAATCTTCCGGATTCTTCTTTTCGCTATTGATATCACACATAAAGTATATACTTGTTCCGTCTGTTCCCCTGAACTGAACACGAACTGCATCATCCTCTACAAAGTTATATGAACCAGGATATCTCGCCTCGAATCTATTGCCGTTATCCTTATATACTTCACTTAGTATCGTCTCATATTCCGGCTTAGGAGGTTCTTGTGGTTGTACTTGAGGCTGTGTCTGTGTATTAGCCACCGTTGCGTTAGCGTTATCTACAGTTGCATTTGCTGTCGTATTAGCCTCCGGCTCACTACTATTATTACTCTTATTAACAACAAGAAAATAATATAGTGCTCCGCCTATAACAATAATTGCCAGTACTACTGCCAGGATTATATTAACTGTCTTAGAATTATTCTTCATAATTATTACTCCTTTACTTAACTAATTTTGCCAGCTTCGCTTCTCTTTCTTCGGCTGAGATAATATCCAGCTCGTATTGAAGCTCTATTCTCTCTATTGTATCCTCTCTAACAAATCTTACCTTGGCGCTTTGCAGCTTCTTCTTATACTCTTCTTCTGTAATAATATCTGACTTAAGCGCTTCATCCAGTTTATCCTTCATATCAAGATATGTCTGTTTTGCAGGCGAAGAATCACTCACACTATTAGCTACTTTCTTAGGCTTAGGTGTAGCCTTGTCCTTCATCTCCTTAATGCTATCAATAGGTATTTTGTCCATAATAGCTCCTGTAGATGGAATATTAGGTATAGAATTCTTAAGCTCATTAACAGACTTTTCTGCAACGCCCTTGATACCGTCTTCTTTGAGAGATTCCTTGGATATCTTAAGCCTCAGAATCAGGGTAATTACAAATATTGCTACAAAATCAAGAAGAGTAAGCCATAGGCCTATACCCCATACATAATCAACAGACGCCGACACAACCTTAGAGGATGATTTGAATCCTCCGGGTCGATAGAATATTCCAAGCAGAATCGTAAGTACAACTCCTACAATAGGGGCATACAGATATATCGCGTTCCACTTCTCATTCCGGGATCCTAAGAAAATCGCCACCACAAGTACAACAGGAACAATGGCTGATGCAACCAGATTAAGTCCCATTACCGAGTCGCTTGCAGATGCAGAGACGCCTAATGCTTTTGCACTGCCCTTTACAACTATCCAGGGCAAAAACAGACACAGTACCGACAGTACCGATAGCACCTTTCTGATAATATCCAACACGTTTAATGACTTCATTTACATTGCCTCCTCACACATATTATTGATTTTGAAATGTATATTACATACTTTCTACAACAATAATACTCAACTACCCCGACAAAGTATGTCTTATTAAAAAATCTTTCGAAGTTTTTTTACTCTGACATATTATGTCCTATTTGTTTCTTAAAATAGTAGTTAGTCATAATAATAAGGGGACTATGTATGAATAACAGTGAATATAAGAATTCAAAATCAGATAGACTTCTATACCTTTTATATAAAGCTTTGAAGGGTGAACCATTGTCGGTTAAGTCGCTTGCCAATGAGAACCATGTATCCACAAGAACAATCACAAGAGACATCAATGACCTTAAAGCATTTCTCTCTAACTATCGTGACATCATCGGCAATGTGGAACTTAAATACTCTACAACCAACCATTGTTATACCCTTGAAGCTAATGATGACATAGAAAAAATGCAATCCCTGTACTAAGGAATTGCATTTTTCACGTAATTATATTCAATTATAAATATTATTTTCTGGCTGCCTTCTTAGCTGCCTTAATATCTTTCTTTCGTTCTTTCTTCTGTTCTTTGATTCTCTTATAATTCTTACCATAATATATTCTTTTAATAATATATACAATAAGCAATATGAGAAGAACAACTATTGCAATAACTACAATGAATATAGCTACAACAATCCATGTAAACCAGTTAGGACTAGATATAACTGCTCCTATACTTGAGTCATCATCATTAACCTTACGATCTTGTGCTTCTCTATACTTCTCTGGTACCTGACTTACACCCTGAGGGTTTTTGTCAAATGATTGCATGTATTGTGCAATTGCATCCCATGCCTTAACTTCTCTACCATTCTCGTCATAGATTATTGCTTTGTTGAAATCAGTAATCTCATTACCATTCTCATCCTTTGGAACAAGCTTAAGTAGTCCATATGAAGCATCTGTTACAGAGCCAAGCATCTGACCTGAATAAAGATCTGCTACTACGCAGTATAATTTATCATCTTGGAAATCAGATTTGTTACCATTTTGATCTACATATTTGACATCTGTAACCTTGTTAAGTAGAAGTCTGTTAGGGTTAAATGTGAATTCTTCTCCACTCATATATAACCTTGTGCCCGGGAATAAATCTGAGATAGATGCATCAATCTCAGCTGCAGTCTTCATCTCAGCACCATTTAAGTAAATCTTAATAAGCGGATAACCGGGAATCTTGTCTGGTCCAATACCAAGAGAAAATGAATTAAATACATCACTGGTCGTTATATTACCCTTGCTATATGTACCTCTAATAGTACCGCTTGGCACAACGCCCATGTCAAATCTCGTATTAGGCTCAGCCTTTCTTGCTGCATATAAATAAGCATCTGACATTAAATCACCAAGGTTTTGACCTGTATGTTCTTCCTCAAGTGAATTTTCACTACAAAAATCGAAATCAGAATAAGCTAGTACCTGATCTTTTGTCAGACCAAATTTTGATAGATATTCTGTATCAATCTTAGTTGCAAATTGATCAATCTTAGCTTGAATTACAGGGTCTGAAGGAACATTTTCCAGTGTTGGAACCAATTTATAATTTTCCATCTCCCAACGTCCGTCAGACTTCTGTTTCAAATCACATAATCCAACAGTCTGTGTATATTCACCAACAGCTCCAATATATGTATCACCTATCTTAAGAGGTTCTTGAAGCTCTGTATGTGAATGTCCAGCAAGGATAAAGTCAATCTCAGGTACAGCCTTGGCAAGCTGTTGATCCTCTGTCTTAGCCGCTTCAATATCACCATCGAGGCCACAGTGTGATGTAACAACTATCATGTCAGCCTTTTCATTCTTCTTAATCTCAGCCACAGTATCTTTTACTGCCTGAATTCTCTTTTCGCCTGTAAGATAATTAATAGTACATGTAGGCTCGCAATCAAGAGCATTATCGCCAAATACACCAATTACTGCGATATTGACTCCCCCTTTTTCAAACATTGCGTATTTCTTGATACCATATTTATCATATACATCTTTTGTTGCCTGCTCATCTCCCGGATTAGACCAGTCAATATTACATTCAACAATCTGTGGTAATTTATCTCCGGAATTCATGGCTGCATTAAGCATATTTCTTACACCCTCTGAGCCAAAATTATATTCATGATTACCCCATGTAGTAACATCACATCCCATGGCACCTAGTAAACGCAGCTCAACAGCATCTGTCTCATAAAGGGTATGGAATAATGTTCCCATAGAGAAGTCACCGCCATCAATATACAGAAGTTCCGGATATTTCTGCCTTTGCTCATTGATAATAGATGAAACTCTGGCAAATCCTCCTATATTGGTTCCTTTCTGTCCTTGATAAGGCGTAACATAACTATTAACATTAGAATGCATATCACTTGTCAAAGCCAAATGCACTTTTTTCTCATTGTCTGCAAGTACAACACCAACCATTGTACCAACACCAGTAATAACAAGTGCTGCAACAATAATAATTGCTATAATTCTTTTATGTGTCTTTTTCATACTCTTCCCTCCCTGATAATTAAGTCCAGCAATCAAAGACCTAGTCACATTATTATATAATTATATCACAACCAAAACTATTTATATAGGATTTTCGATAGTTCAGAGAGATTTCTAACTCCTACTATCTCTATCCCTTCTATCTCTTCTACTTCCTTAAGAGACACCTTAGGTATAATGCACTTTGTAAATCCAAGTTTCTTAGCTTCAAGTACTCTCTTGTCAACCATACTTACAGATCTTACTTCGCCACTTAGACCAACTTCACCAAAACAAATAAGCTTATCGTCTATAGCAACATTTCTAAAACTTGACTCAATTGCAATTACAAGACCGAGATCAATTGAAGGCTCATTAATCTTAATGCCTCCTGTTATATTAACATAAGCATCATACTCCCCTAGGGGTAGTCCTAATCTTTTCTCTAACACTGCCATTAGAAGATTAACCCTGTTATAGTCTACTCCTACAGCAGTACGCCTTGGCATACCAAAATTACTTCTTGTTACAAGGGCTTGAATCTCAAGAAGCATTGGTCTTGTGCCCTCTACTACACAGGATACTACGGAGCCGCTAGAATTCTTGGCTTTACCGGAAAGCATATATTCAGAAGGATTTAGCACCTCTGATAGTCCATTTTGATTCATCTCAAATACACCAATCTCATTAGTGGAACCGAAACGATTCTTAACGCCACGAAGAACACGATATGAAGCAAATCTATCTCCCTCAATATAGAGTACAGTGTCAACCATATGTTCAAGCACTCGTGGTCCTGCAACAGTACCTTCTTTCGTTACATGTCCCACTACAAAAATTGTAATGCCAAGCCCCTTGGCAATCTGCATAAGAACGTTAGTAGTTTCTCTAACCTGAGACACACTTCCCGGAGCAGAACTAACATCTTCATTATACATTGTCTGAATAGAATCAATAACTACAATATCCGGCTTCGCCTTCTCTAAGACTCCCTTAATAAGTGTAAGATTCGTCTCTGTAAGAAGAGATAATCTATCACCGAACTTTCCAATTCTATTGGCTCTAAGCTTAATCTGTTCAAGTGATTCTTCGCCAGATACATATAGAATTGAATTATCAGAAGTTGATAATTCATGGCACATTTGAAGAAGAAGTGTAGACTTACCTATCCCGGGATCTCCACCTACAAGTACAAGAGAGCCTTTCACAATACCCCCACCCAGCACTCTGTCAAATTCAGATATGCCTGTAGATATTCTTACTTCTTCTCCCTCTTCTATCTCTGATATTTTAAATGTTTTTACTTCTTTTATCTCTCTAATTGTCTTATTAGACTTCTTATCAATCTTCTCTTCTACAAAGGAATTCCACGCTTTACATGAAGGACATTGCCCCGCCCACTTAGAGGACTCATATCCACATTCCTGACAGAAGAACACATTTACCTTCCCTTTAGCCATTACCGCTCCTTTATATTATAAAACCCTACTTTCTAAAGTAGGGTTTCAAATTATTTCTTAACTATTTTGACATTAACCTCAACCTGTGGATCAAGCTCTACGCTAAGGCTAAGCTTTCCTCCAAGATTAGTCTTCATGGAACCTGAATCATTACCATTAACCAAGATATCATATTCTGTCTCTGGCTCAAGCTCTAGTGTTATCTGTGCATCGCTTGCACCTTCAACCTTGAATTCCACCTCATTCTCAGTAGCCACAAAATGTTCTACTGCTGTTCCAGGAATGGATTCATATACAAACATTCCATTTCTTTCAAGCTTTGTAACTTCTTTAAAAGTCTTAACCTTGTACAAATCTCCTTGAAAATTAAAATTATCAAGTTTGGATTTAGAATCTAGTGTGTAATCTCCAAAGCTTAATGTCTTATCTGATTCACTACGAATTAATTCGCTTACAACAGGCATTTTATTTTTCCTCCAAATCTTTTAGCAATGTCTTATTCGTGTACTTATAATAACATATATATTATTTCTTCTCAAACACTATCTTACCTCTTTTTGCAGATATAGATATTGTATCACCCTTTTTGTATTTGCTTGTTATGATCTCTTCAGCAAGTAAATCCTCTACATCAGTCTGAATCTTCCTTCTAAGAGGTCTTGCTCCGTATTTTGGATCATAGGCAGAATCTACAATATAGCTCTTAAGAGAATCCTTCACAACAAGTGTAATTCCCATCTGCTCTTTTGCACGAACAACAAGTTCATTCATCATGATTGTTACAATCTTCTTCATATCCTGCTTATTAAGAGCTCTAAATACAAGTGTCTCGTCAATTCTGTTAAGGAATTCCGGTTTGAATATACGTCTTACCTCTTCCATTACAGAGTCCTTCATACGATTGTAATCTGCCTTCTCATCATTACCGGAAGCAAATCCCAGCTTCTTAGGTTCAATAATTGACTGAGCACCGGCATTACTTGTCATAATTATAATTGTATTCTTAAAGTCAACTTTACGTCCCTGTGAATCTGTTATACGACCATCATCTAATACTTGAAGAAGTATATTGAATACATCAGGATGAGCTTTCTCTATCTCATCAAATAACAGAACACTATAAGGATGTCTTCTTACTTTCTCGCTAAGTTGACCGCCTTCATCATATCCTACATATCCCGGTGGCGAACCAATCAATTTAGATACACTATGTTTCTCCATGTATTCTGTCATATCAACACGAATCATAGCATCTTCCTTGCCAAATACTGCCTCCGCAAGAGCTTTCGATACTTCTGTCTTACCCACACCAGTTGGACCAAGGAAAAGGAAGGAGCCAATAGGTCTATTGTTTGATTTGAGACCAACTCGTCCACGTCTAACAGCTCTTGATACAGCACTAACAGCATCTTCCTGACCTATTACTCTCTTATGTAATGTCTTCTCAAGATTCCTAAGTCGTGTAGTCTCAGATTCATTAAGACGAGAAACTGGAATCTTAGTCCATTCAGATACAACAACAGCAATATCTTCCGCTGTAACTTCTAGCTTCTTTCTCTTACTATCTCTTGAATACTTCTTCTTGAATTTATTTAATTTCTCTTTAGCTGCATCACGTTTCTTCTTAATCTCTGATGCCATCTCAAGATCATTATTAGTAAGCGCTTCTTCAAGCTTCTCCTCATATTCCTTCATTTTAATCTCAAGATCATATACCTTCTCAGGAGATTTGACTATATTAAGTCTTATCTTAGAACCAGCCTCATCAAGCAAATCAATGGCTTTATCAGGCAGGAATCTGTCACTGACATATTTCTCAGACATCTCAACACATGCTTCTAATGCATCATCTGTGTATACTACATTATGATGTTCTTCATATAGATGTGAAATACCTCTAATAATATCAAGTGTCTCTTCAACAGATGGCTCTTCTACCATGATAGGTTGAAATCTTCGCTCTAAAGCAGCATCTTTCTCAATATGTTTGCGATACTCATCAATAGTTGTTGCACCAATTACCTGAATCTCTCCTCTTGCCATTGCAGGCTTAAGAATGTTGGATGCATCAAGAGCCCCTTCCGCTCCACCGGCACCTATAAGAGTGTGCATCTCATCTATAAAGAGTATAATATTACCGGCAAGGGATACTTCTTCTATCACTTTCTTAATTCGTTCTTCGAACTCACCTCTGTATTTCGAGCCTGCAACCATACTTGATAAATCAAGAGAACATACTCTCTTATCTCTAATAGAATCCGGAACAGTACCTGTTACTATTCTTTGAGCAAGTCCTTCAACTATAGCGGTCTTACCTACTCCCGGTTCTCCAATAAGGCAAGGATTATTCTTGGTTCGTCTACTTATTATCTGAACCAGTCTCTTAATCTCATTCTCTCTTCCAACAACAGGATCAAGTTTCCCCTGGGATGCAAGACCTGTAAGATCTCTTGCATATTTCTCTAATGTATTCTTTTGTTTCTTCTGAAATGGTTTCGATGCTTCTCTATATGCAGCAGCCTCAGGTCCCATAGCATTCATAACATCGCTTGCAACTTTCCTAATATCAACATTAAGAGAAGTAATCAGCCTTGCACCTGCACAATCGCTCTCCTTAATAATCGCCATAAGAAGATGTTCAGTACCGATGTGATTATTGTTGCACTTCTTGGCATCAGCTTCTGCAATATCAATAATTGCATCAAGCTTAGGTGTATTACCATTCTTACTTTGTAGCACAACTCCTGACTCAGGTGTTATTAACTCCTCAATCAGTTTGACGATATTCTCATCAATTATTCCATTGTTCTCTAACACAAGGGCTGCAAGACCATCCTTTGCTTTAGTAAGTCCATATAGTAAATGCTCTGTTCCAACATAATTATGCTGCATTTTCTTGGAAAAGCGTTTTGCCGCTTCCATTGCTTTCTTTCCCTGGGGTGTAAAATCCATGAGTAAACTCCCTATATATTAAAAATCATTAAAATCTATTATATCCGAACCACCTGACTTATTGTCAGTTTTCTTAAAGTCGTTTGCCTTATGCATCTTTGAATTAAGCTCTTCATTAAGATCAAGCTCATCGTCGCCAAAGACATTCTTCTTTTTCCTGCTTTCTTTCTTACGTTTCTTAAGTTCTTTCTTAATATCTTTCTCGTCTTCCCAGAAAGCAAATTCATCATCTTCTTTCGGCTCTTGCTTTATCTCTGGTTCTTCTTTAACCTTCGGCTCTTCTTTAACCTTCGGCTCTTCTTTAGCCTGTAGTTCTTCTACTACGTCAGAATTCTTTTTTCCCTTATCATCCAAATTGTTCTGAGTCTCAGATTCCTTTTGGCTTACAGGCTCATCCTCAGCTTTTAGATTGTCAATACTCTTATCAATATCAAAGTCGTCATATTCATCATATATGTCTTCGTCATCTTCATCATATAATTCTTCTTTTCTTCTTCGTTTCTCTTCTTTCTTTGCAGCTTTTCTCTCTTCTTTCTCTCTCTTCTTTTCTTCCTTAAGTCTGCGTTTTGCTTCCTTCTTAGATTCTTTATCCAAATCATCGAAGGAATCTTCAGGCTCTTCTTCGTCGCCATCAATAAGATCAGCCTTTTCATCTCTCTTCTTAAGAACAACGTTAATAATAACTGCAACGACAACAATTATAACAAATATTATTGCTGCAATAATATATCTAATATTAATAGCTTTTATTTTATCAAGAAGTCCAGATCCATTCTCAGGTTCAGAACTTGTAGTATTAGTTTTGAATAAAGCCTCATTTGCCCTCTGGACAGTCTTCTCAGTAGTATCGTACTGGAACCAACCCGTTACATTAGTAGAGCTTGTTCCATATACATATACAAAACCATCTACACCATCTAGTGAATATACTTCAACCTGTCTTCCATCAACATCTATTGTTCCACCTTTCAAACTATCACTTGGTTTATCAGAAGGTGTAGCAGGAATAACATAATAATCGGGCTTACCCAGATAGAAATTATCTTTGACAGTATTACTTGCCTGATCATATATATAGAACGCTCCCGAACCGGCAATATTATCTACAGGCTTAAGATATACCATTGTTGTCTGACCGTTACTGATTCCCTTAAGACTCTTTCCGTTAATCTGAAGCTGAACCTGATTGTATCCGCCAGGTATTTCTTCAGCTGTAAATCTCTCAGAGACAGTATATTTTTTGCCGTTAATGTCAAAATCTTCCGATGCTCCCGCAGAAGATGGATTACTTGCAGCAGAACCAACGTTTACCACCATTGACGAACTACTTGCATTACTTGAGCTGAGTGCAATAGCAGATTGACCGGCTGCGTTAGCTTTAAAAGTAATAGTTCCCTGCTTACCGGAAAAATCAACCTCTCCCGCAGAAGTTCTGTATCCGCTGACATTACAGTTTACAACAGACAGAACATTCTCATTGAACTTAACAGTCATATTGCCTGACTCAGTTGCTGTGGCAGTTACCGTAAATGTATCGCCAACCGCAGGATTCTCTGTAGAAATCGCAACAGATGAAGTTCCTGCCGCACCAACTGTCATTGCAGACATTGTTAATATCATACAAGCAATAAAAGCCAAAAGTGTTCTTCTGATTTTCATATCAATACCTCAATCCCCTCAAATAATAATATCAATAATTTGTGTTTTAATACAACATTTCATTAACCAAATCACTACATATAGATTATATGAGAAGTCATTGCAAAAATCAACAAATTATAAAAAAACCTCTTATCATGCCGCATCAGTATCTCTTTGCATATCGTCAGTAGTTATTCCAACCTTCTTTAGTACCTCTTCTACGTTAGATACAGGTATAACATTTATCTGGTCTAATACTTCCTTTGCAACATCACGAAGGTCGTCTTCGTTCTCTTTTGGAATGAATGCATTCTTTACACCGGCACGCTGAGCCGCCATAAGCTTCTCCGGAAGTCCGCCTATGGGCGTTACAACTCCACGAAGAGACACTTCACCTGTCATTGCAAAATGTGGATCAACTGCCTTATCTGTTACAAGTGAAGCAATTGCTGTTGTAAGTGTTATTCCCGCAGAAGGACCGTCTTTGGGCACAGCACCCTCCGGAACATGAATATGTATATCATTCTTTTCAAAAACATCTGCCTTATCGGGAAACATTGTCTTCACAAGGCTCACTGCAATCTGGGCTGATTCCTTCATAACATCTCCCAGCTGGCCTGTAATAATAATATTCCCTTTTCCTTTTGTAAAAACTGTCTCAATATACAGTATCTCTCCTCCTGCACTTGTCCATGCCAGTCCGGTAACAACTCCGCTCTTTTGTTTTTCGGGAACCTTTTCTCTGTGAACAGGCCTCATATCAAGCTCGTCCCTTAATCTGTCTTCCGTAACTTCAAATACATTCTCAGGCTCCTTGGCAATCTCGACAGCCGCTCCTCTGCACAGAGTATCCATCCTTTTCCTCAGCCCTCTGACACCTGCTTCTCTTGTATACTCGGAAATAATCTTATTAATCATATCGTCCGAGATACTAATCTTTCCTTCGGGAATACCCATTTTCTCCATCGCTTTAGGAAGCAGATGTTCTTTCGCAATAGATAATTTCTCCAAAGGAGTATATCCCTCAAAATGTATAACTTCCATTCTGTCAAGAAGCGGACCGGGTATAGTATCAGTCGTATTAGCAGTGCATATAAAGAATACATCAGATAGATCATACGGCACATTCATATAATGATCTGTAAATGTATGATTCTGTTCAGGGTCTAACACTTCCAAAAGCGCACTTGCGGGATCACCATGATAACTTGCCCCTATCTTATCTACTTCATCAAGCACCATAACCGGGTTGGATACACCGCTTTTCTGAATTCCATCCATAATTCTACCGGGCATGGCACCAATATATGTACGTCTGTGTCCTCTTATGTCTGCTTCATCCCTTGCACCACCAAGACTGACTCTCGAGTATTCTCTGCCTAATGCTCTTGCAATACTTTTACCGATACTTGTCTTGCCTGTTCCCGGCGCACCCACAAACAAAAGTATTGAACCGGATTGTTTTTTCTTAAGATTCATTACTGCAATCTGCTGAATAATACGTTTTTTGACTTTCTTAAGACCAAAGTGATCTTCATCAAGTATCTTCGAAGCAAAGTCAAGGTCTATATTCTTAGGGTCTTCACTCTTCCATGATAAGGATGTTACAAAATCAAGATAATCGTACAGCATACCTGTCTCGGATGAATGTGAACCCTCCTGCTTAAGCCTGTTTAGAACTTTTCTTGCTTCAGCTTCGGCAGTCTCATTCATACCGGCATTGTCTATCTTCATCTCGAACTTTCTGACATCAGTAACCTTCTCGGGATGTAGTTCATCAAGCTCTTTTTGTAAGTATTCCATCTGCTTTTTTATCGCAGACTCCTTGTACATATTCTGATACTCTTCCTGCTGTGCGAAGGATGCATCGGAAGATACCTTCGCAACCTCAATATATTCGTAGAGCATCCTCTCAATTTCTTCGGTTCTCTTCTTAAGAGAGTCAATTTCAAGAAGTGAATACTGTTCTTCATTGGAAATTGTCATCCATATCGACATAGCGCATACAGTCTCTTCAAGAGAATTGAATTGTGATATGAATGCCTTAGCACTCTGTCCCCATGAGTAATTGCTCACATATTCATTCATCTCTTTCCTTATCTGTTCAAGCTTCTTAGAACGAAGCTCCTCGGAGATATCAATCGTAACAGGATTCCTTCTGATAGAAAGCTCTATAGAATAATCCTGATTAATTGAGACATCATCTATATATACTCTCTCTCCTGCCATTACTTCAACATATCCTTCTGCACTTATAGAGCTAATATTGCCTGTAACAGCCAACGGATAGAAGCTGTCTTCCTTGTACTCCTCCTTGGGTATATCCTCCTTCTTGACAAGCATAACAACCTTCTCACCAATAGCAACTCTGCCGGAAAGGCTTTTGAACTCGTCAGTCCTAAAGTATATTCTTGAATATGGTAAAATCATCTTGTTATATACAGGTACTACTATCATGTCATATCTCCTTTCGTGATTATCTAATATATAAAATCAATTGTGCGCAAGTTTACTAGCACTCTTTATATATGAGTGCTAGTAATGAGATGATAACACGATTATATATAGATGTCAACATATATTATATCTTCCTTATTAGCAGTACCACCCATGAAGCAATCAGTACTATAAAAAACGCTGCAACAAGTCTTACCATATTACAATGTGCCAGCTCTACAGCGAAAAGGAACACATATCCGAACACAATCATAATTGCAATCAGAACCGCATATAATCCACTGTATAATATATCTACCTTATCAATACCGCCTTTGTTCTTCTCAAATATAAAATTCTCCATAAAAAAATCTCCCTTCATAATCAACTCAAATCAATGTTGAGTCTATTATAGAGGAAGATATGTACTATAATTGGGACACTACTTTTTCATTTAACTCACATCTTCTTCTCCTGCCAATTCCCTGCAAAATCAAGAAGAATCTCATCAGGAGAAAACTTCCTAAGAACATAAGTTATCTTAGCGGCAATTCCCGGAAGAATTATTTCTTTATTTCCATACATCTTATGAATGGCATACTTTGCAACTTTCCTTGGGCTCATTCCTTTTGCTTCTCTCGGAATTCCTGCTGCTTCATTAAATCCTGTCGGAACAGGTCCCGGGCAAAGAGCACCAACATAGACATTGGATTCCATAACACTCTTTTCTCTTGCAATTGCTCTTGTAAGGTTAAGTATATAAGCCTTAGACGCATAGTAAGTTGCCATATAAGGTGAGCCCGGCATATAGCCTGCCGAACTTGCGATGTTGAGAATATAACCTCTATTCTTCTTAAGCATATCCTTAAGGAACAGCTTTGTTAATACATGAGCGCCCAAGACATTAGTATTTATCATATTAATCTCTCTATCAAGACTAATAGAATCAAATTCTCCTAATGCGCCAAATCCCGCACCGTTTATTAACACCTGTACATCTTTTGATTTATATTTCTCATATAGAGCCTTACACTCATCCACGTTAGAAACATCACATACGAAGTACTCAACTTTATGATTATATCTATGCCTCTTCGACAACTTATTATATTCCTTTTCCAATTCCTTAAGCTTATCCTCGCTTCTAGCTACAAGTACAATGTCAAGTCGTGATAATAAGCACCTGGCCATCTCCTTACCTATTCCAGAAGAGGCTCCCGTTATTATTGCATACATACATTGCTCCTTTCTACTACAATATATTTATGGTTAATACCCCTTACAGCCAGTAAGGAATTATCCATCTTGTTGCTTTGCTGTATAATGATGGAGCAATCGG
>OCTW011592078.1_pt1 | contig 39367 bp, 39 predicted proteins | sample 1539671 | NCBI WGS metagenome assembly OCTW01 (sample SAMN02144230, study PRJEB22623) | gut metagenome | biome: sheep rumen | host: Ovis aries | place: New Zealand
CGAAGCAAGCTGAGAATGTAGGTGTAGGCTCTGTGATTCCACGCTCTGTACCTGCAAGCTTAGCTGTAAATCCTGAAAGGAAGTAGTACTTTGTCTGCTCCGGTGTAAGGATTGATACAGGAGGAAGTACGCCGAATGCATCAGCTGAAAGGAAGATAACATCCTTAGCGTCAGGACCTGCTGAAATTCCATTTACCTTCTTAGCGATCTTGTCGATGTGCTCGATAGGATATGATACACGAGTATTCTCTGTAACTGACTTGTCAGCGAAATCAATCTTTCCTGCCTCATCAACAGTAACGTTCTCAAGAAGAGCATTTCTCTTGATTGCATTGTAGATATCAGGCTCTGATTCCTTATCAAGGTTGATAACCTTAGCATAGCATCCGCCTTCGAAGTTGAAGACACCGTTGTCATCCCAGCCGTGCTCATCATCACCGATAAGAAGACGCTTAGGATCTGTTGAAAGTGTTGTCTTACCTGTTCCTGAAAGGCCGAAGAAGATTGCTGTGTTCTTACCTTCCATATCTGTGTTAGCTGAGCAGTGCATTGAAGCCATGCCCTGAAGTGGGAGGTAGTAGTTCATCATTGAGAACATACCCTTCTTCATCTCTCCGCCGTACCATGTATTGATGATAACCTGCTCACGGCTTGTGATGTTGAATACTACTGCTGTCTCAGAATTAAGACCGAGTTCCTTGTAGTTCTCAACCTTTGCCTTTGAAGCATTATATACTACGAAGTTTGGCTCGAATGTTTCAAGCTCTTCAGCTGTTGGCTGGATGAACATATTCTTGATGAAATGTGCCTGCCAAGCAACTTCCATAATGAAACGAACTGCCATTCTTGAATCCTTGTTAGCGCCGCAGAATGCATCAACTACGAAGAGTCTCTTGTTTGAAAGCTCTTTCTTAGCGATTTCCTTAACTGCTGCCCATGCTTCCTGAGAAGCTGCGTGGTTATCATTTGGATATTCCTCTGATGTCCACCATACTGTATCCTTTGAATTCTCATCCATAACGATGAACTTATCTTTAGGAGAACGACCTGTGTAGATACCTGTCATTACATTTACAGCATCAAGCTCTGTATTAACGCCCTTATCAAAACCTGTAAGTTCAGGCTTCATCTCTTCATCGAAAAGCATTTCATATGAAGGATTGTAGACGATCTCAGTAGTACCTGTGATGCCATACTTGGTTAAATCAACTGTTGCCATTACGTTTACCTCATTTCTATTATATTTTTCTGCCCTGGTGGGGGGCTCTAGTACAATTGATACTGTGTTAGTGATAACTAACGCCACATATATTATACATAAATAAAAAGTAAAATCAAGAAAGAGATACCACTAATAGTATCTCTTTCTTATTATTTCTTTTCATTATTTCCGACAATATCCTTATAGTACGCAAAAAGTCTCTTCTGCTGTTCCTCGTTTAACTCAAGGGATCCTTTAGATAATTCATATACCAGAGGATTATTCTCCCTTGAAATCACAACCGTATCCGCTTCTTTTGAATCAGTATTTCCGATAAGGAAATCCGCACTGGTATTCAGCACCTGTGCCATTTGAATGATCGTAGCATGCGTAGGTTTTCTGTCCCCGTTCTCATATCTGACATAAGAACTCTGCGGGATATTCATCCTCTTTGCCGCTTCCATTTTTGTAATTCCCATTGCCTCTCTGGCCTTTTTTAAATTCTCCGGAACTAAAACTGGTGTCATATTTTCCAAATAAACTCTTTCATAAAAATGTAATGCAACTTGATTATGCTGTTAGCATATGTTATATTAGTTGTATGCCATTAGCATAATAATGTGCTTACCCAGGCAGTTGGGGGACATGCTCCTCACCCGTTCCGGCATCACCGGAAAGGAGGTGAGGCTTATGAGCAAGTATGAAGTTATTACTGTTATTACATCAGCAATAAAGCTAATTGTTGATTTAGTAAAACTCTATCTTGAATATAAGAAAAGCCGTCCCGCACCTGACAAGTTGGACGACTAATCTTATTACTTAAAAACAACAACTTGCCGGATCGGGTGTAGTGCACGCACCTTCCGACTGCCTTGTTAAGCACATTATAACTTGATATATCGGAATTGTAAAGTGTTTTATGCTAAAAGCATTATTCTTGTTTTTTATAGTAAATATCAAAATCTACGCATGGTCCGATGCCGTCCAGCTGACCTACACTGGACAACTGCCACATGTAATAATCACCGGTGTAATCGGTCTGATTTATATAATGCGCCAGCCATATCTGATGGTCATCTTCCACCGTCCATACATTCTTCAGGAAGTTCTTGCTGCTGTACAGTGATGCCTCATATCCATACTTCTCAACCTCTGCCGCAAAGAGAGGAACAAGATTATTAAAGTCATACAGATTCATTCCGTAGTTTTCGAAATTTGTGAAGTCTTCCCAGTCATAAGCAATCGGGAAATCAAGCTTATCGCCACCCAGAACATCAGTAAGATACTTTACGGAAGCTTTTATCTCTTCAGCATTGCTTTCCTCTGCCGCCCAGTAGATTCCTATCTTAAGTCCTGCAGCTTTGGCATTTCTGTAATTCTGTTCAAACTTACTATCTACGTAAAGAGTTCCATTGTCGAGTCCGCCAAGTCTCATGATAACGAATTCGCATCCAGCTGCCTTGACCTTGGTAAAATCAACATCCTCCTGCCATCTGGAAACATCTATTCCGAGCATGTTGTCATCTGTTTTATACTTAGCCTGAAAATCACTCCACGCGAAGCGTTCAGGTCCCGCACCACCGCCGCTTGGCATTTCTGTAAGTACATTTACCTTCATATCCCAGGTAGTACTTTTGCCCGTATCGTCAGTTATCGTAACCTTAAGCGGATACGCTCCTGCTGTTTTTGTATCAACCTCGCCTGATACACTGAGCTCAACTTCCCTGTCTATATCATCAGCATAGCCAATGTATTTATGAATATCGAAATTGTCTCCAACCTTTATATTCACATCCTTTGAAAATGTAAGGAACACCGGAGCTTCTTTGTCATCCTCGAGCGAATACTCCTTCACCGTAGTCGCTTCAGTTGTCTCTTCCTCGGTAGTCTCTTCCTCTGTGACTTCAGTGGTCTCTGTTTCAGTCTCCTCGCTGGTTTCTTTTTCAGTAGCAGTTTCTTCATCGAGCATTGCATCCAGCCTCGACGCATTCTTGTCGCTGAAATCAAGCTGAGTCACATCTTCTCTTTTCCCTGATTTTACAGCAGAAACAATGATAGTAATTAAGAGTAATACTACCAATGCCGAACTCGCTATCAATATTCTTAGTAATCGTCTTTTCTTCATGTCTACCTCTTTCCTGCTATATGATATCAAGATTAATAAGCCTTTAATCCTTACATCATCACATAGGGTATTGTACATGATTATTGTTTAAATTCAATTAATTTGTTAATAAGAAGTGCCGGCATTAATATGCCGGCACCTTGTAAATGTAACTATTCTTTTCTATTAATCATAAAGATTATAGCTCTTGCAAAGCAGATTCATTGACTTCATAAGCTTATGGAAATAGATAAACGGACCTACTATGATACATGATCCGAGTACATTCCAAAGCCAGAATGTCGATGCACCAAACTTATAATCAATGTTTCTGAACTGAAGCTCTTCGCCAATACGCTGAGACATCTTATGACCCCAAACCAGAACAGATATTCCAAGAGTACATGATGCCAGGAATGATACAAGCATAACATTCATTGTCTTCTTTCCGTCATGCTTATATGCCAGAGTGTTCAGGTCATCAGTTAAAGTATACATTACCCAGAGATCATATATACCAAATGTAACGATTCCGAGAAGAATATACTTAAGAAGTGATCTGTTTGTACGAAGCTCCTGCTTTCCATAGTTTGTTATATCGTTATAAGGTGGAACTGCAACTCCGCCTTCATCGCCCTGATAAGATACTTCTGCAATATTACCTGTACCGTTCTTATAACCAGGCTGTGCAAGCGCTCCTGTCTGAACGAGTGGTCCTGAACCAGGTCCCATATTTGGTCCACCCGGAAGCGGTCCTGAGCCCATTCCCATCTGTGGGCCGCCTGGAAGTGGTCCTGAACCCATTCCCATCTGTGGGCCACCAGGAAGTGGTCCTGAGCCAGGTCCCATGTTTGGTACCGGTACAGGAACAGGTACTACTCCGATATTCTGCTGTGGTCCCGGTTGCTGTGGACCAGGCTGTACAGGTATCTGTTCTGATGTAACAGGCTGCTCAGGTGCATCTGCCTTATATATTTCTTTTACTTCTGCAAAGTCATCCCTTGGAGCATCAAATGAGAAATCCTTCTCTTCAGCATGACCCGGTATATATGCGTCACCTGTAAGTACGGTAGTTCCGTCTTCACCCGGCATAACAGGCTCAAGCTCTTCTGCATACGGATTATCCGGAATATCCTGGATAAAAGCTCCCTGCTGATTCTGTTCCATCGGCTGTACAGCTTCAGGTGCCATAGGCTGTGGTGCCGCAGGCTGTGGTGCTGGCTGTACCGGCTGCTGTGGCTGTGGTGCAGGTGCTGCCTGCTGCATAGCTGCCTTGACAGGTCTCATGTCAGCTCCGCAAAATCTGCAGAAATCCGCATTGTCATCAATCTGTGATCCGCATTGTCTACAAAACATTTTCTGTATCCCCCCTTTATGATAAGCTATCGATAAGTTCCTGAACCTTAGCCGCGAAATCCTGTGAAAGTTTCTCAGCATCTTCCAAGCTGCTGCCCTTTACCCCATAGTAGAACTTGATCTTAGGTTCTGTTCCTGAAGGTCTTGCACAGAGCCATGCATCATCTGTAAGCTCATAATAGAGAACATTTGACTTAGGAAGCCCTGTAGGCTTAACTGCTCCTGTCGCAAGATCCGTAATAGTATCCTTATCGTAATCTCTTACTGCAAGAACCTTATATCCTGCTATCTCAGTAAGAGTTGTATTCCTGAGCGTTGTCATAACCTGCTTGATCTTCTCGATACCGTCAAGGCCCTTCATGGTTATGGTTGTTATGGCATCGTAGATATAACCATACTTCTCATACATATCTATCATTGCATCCCAGAGTGTCTTGCCCTGTGACTTATAGAATGCTGCTGCTTCGCAGAGAGCCATGGTTGCTACGATAGCATCCTTATCTCTTGCATGAGTTCCTATCAGGCATCCGTAGCTTTCTTCAAATCCAAAGAGGTATGTTCCAACGCCTTCCTTTTCCATTCCATGTATAACTCGTCCGATCCATTTGAAACCTGTAAGACATTCAACAAGCTTTACACCATAATAATTTGCTATCTGATCTGCAAGGTTTGTGGAAACTATAGTCTTGATGAAAACTCCGTCATCAGGGAGTCCCTTGGTTGCCTTGGTCTCGCTTATCTCATATTCAGCAAGAAGGCTTCCTGACATATTACCGGTGAGGCATCTGTACTCACCAGCTGAGTCCTTAACATATACACCAAGTCGGTCAGCATCAGGATCTGTAGCAAGTACAAGGTCGGCATCCTTCTCTTTAGCAAGCTTAAGAGCAAGTGTGAAAGCCTCCTTTGCTTCAGGATTTGGATAATCAACTGTAGGGAAGTTTCCGTCCGGAAGCTCCTGCTCAGGAACAACATATACATTTGGGAATCCTATCTCAGCAAGTATTCTTCTTGCAGGTATGTTTCCAGTTCCGTGAAGTGGTGTATATACAACCGTTATATCCTTACCGAATTTATCGATCGCATCCTGGTGCTTGATCTGCTTCTTAAGTTCAGCTATATAAGCATCATCTACATCCTTACCTATGGTTATATAAAGTCCTGCTGCCTTAGCTGCTTCGATATCCATAGTCTTTGATTCGTCTATACGGAGTGCCTTAACTTCACTCATGATACCTGTATCATTTGGAGGAGTGATCTGGGCACCGTCTTCCCAGTAAACCTTGTAGCCATTATATTCAGGAGGATTATGGCTTGCTGTGATGTTGATACCTGCTGTACATCCGAGATATCTGACTGCAAATGAAAGCTCAGGTGTCGGTCTGAGTGACTCAAATCTGTATGCCTTTATTCCATTTGCTGCGAGTGTAAGCGCTGCAACATCTGCAAACTCAGGGGAGAAGTTACGGCAGTCATAAGCTATCGCAACGCCCTTATCCTGTGCACCCTGCTTGATTATATAATTTGCAAGTCCCTGTGTAGCACGTGCAACTACATACTTATTCATGCGGTTTGTACCTGCACCGATAATGCCACGAAGACCTGCTGTACCAAATTCCAGTTCAACCGAGAATCTTTCTCTGATCTCCTTCTCATCATCCTTTATAGCGATGAGTTCCTGCTTGGTTTCATCATCAAAGAAAGGATTCTGTATCCATTCTTCATAAACCTTCATGTATTCCATGATAAACCCTCCTTGTACTGCATTTTGAAAACACTGTTCTGATTATATCATAATCTGAAGATTATTGCGATAAATTGTTGTGAAATGTATCGATAGATAGTTCAGTTATTTATACCCCTTTAAAAGTTGTCTAACAATTCAGATAGTAGTATAATTATCATGTGTAACCGATTTTACATTCGTTACATTTTTTCTACTATATAATTACATGCGGGGTGACGCTTTATGAAGAGAAAACGATTTCAGCTTGTATCTGTTTATATGTTCATTCTTCTTCTGCTGGCAGGCTGCAGCTTCCCTAAGCTCGGAAAGAAGGGAAAAGGCGACGAGGATGGGAAGGCTTCGGTAAGTGATGCCAAAACCGGCGATGACGGGAAAGACGTTACCGGTGATAACAAGGCTGACAGTACCGAGTCAGAATATTACATACCTCCTCACCTTCGTAAGACTGCCGAATACGACCCGGATGAGGTCGACAGAGGTAAGGGTGGCGATCCCGACGAGATTGCCCGTCTTGAAGATGAGATTGCAGGAAAGCTCTGGATAAGAGAAGGTGACGAACCTGAATATATGTGTGGATGGCTTTTTACTGAAAAGCATACCGTAGTCAGAATGGGACGTCTCGGATTTAATGATGCCTATTATGATGGCATATGGTATGTCACCTACGGAGGCGATTACGGATATGACGATGACAGTGATGAAGTTGATGAATCGTCCGCTTACCGTCTTGCCTTTTATGACGGTTCACCCGGTTTTGACTGGTTTATCATCAATTTCACGGATGATGGAAAGCTTAATCTGAAGAGATTCTATGATGACAGCGATTCCGACGGTTTTACCTTCTACGTTGATCCGGAAAAAGAGCCCGCTCTTAATGTGCCGGAGAACGCAGGCAACCCTGATGAATTTGTTGAGATATGGCAGCTGACAGAAGTAGGTGCCGATATGGATACATTAAGCGGAAACAACACTCCCGGTAACTGGCTTACTATCAAGGCAGACGGTTCAGTTTACTCACAGTCTCCATTCGGAGATGATTATATGCATTGGGCATGTACCGATGATGTATTCTATCTCTGCTATGCAAAGGAAAGACAGAAGGAAGCTCCATATCCTTTCGACGACGTAAGATACAGCATACGTCCATTCAAATATGAGAAGATAGATGCCCAAAAATATCTGTTCACGGATATGTGGGACGGACATGAATATTGGCTTCAGTGCAGATAAAATAAGCCGCATAAGACGTACTTTATACAGCGACTGGAAAGGACATACATGAATAATAAAGGAAAACACGAAGTTCTTATAGGAATTATAATCGGCCTCGGATCAGCCTTTCTTTTTACCGTGGTAACCTGTTTCCTTATCCTTCTTTTCATGGTTAAGGCAGACGACAAAAAGAAAAAAGAAGCAAAAACTACCGAAGAGGTCACTACAGAATATTCAGATGACGATGGTGGCGATGATGAAGGCGGCGGCGAAACAGCTTCAGGAAACTTCCCTGCAGCAGGAACCTATCTCTTCAAAGGCTACGGCGATGAAGACAGTAATGGAGAATATGCTGAAAACCTTAATATTGCCGAGATAGAATTCACGAATGACCAAGGTTTTGAAACCTATGATCAGTTAAATGAATTTGACAATATGGTAGACAACGCCAAAGCAAGAGCAATAACCTTCAATGACGACGGAACCGGAACTTATTCCGACTGGGCAAAGACATCTGACGTATCCTTCAAGGATGATTATTTCAAGATAAATAATCTCAGCTGTCGATACGGCTTCGATGAAGATACCTTCTGGTATGAAGACGGAAGTGAAAGAAAGGTTATGATATATGAGAAGACCACTGACGAGGTGGTCCAGAGAATAAGAGACGGTCTTGGTATGTCAGTTCCTATAGAGGATGCCAAGGTCGGCGATATGATAACTCTTGGAACCTACGAACAGAATCATAATAATTCAGATGGCAAGGAAGCTATCGTATGGGACGTTCTGGCTATAGAGGATGGCAAAATGCTTGTAATAAGCGACAAGGTTCTCGACTCCTACTGTTTCAACAATACAGACGGGCAGCCTCAGCCAGCAGGATTGAGCTGGGAGAACTGTACTCTGAGAGAGTTCCTTAATGGTGACTTCATAGATACATGCTTCACTGATGATGAAAGAGCCATGATACAGACAACTCATCTTACCAATCCTTCAAGTAAAGACTATCTGGCCGATTACTGGGGAGGCCTTGATGCACCATATGACGTACTTGGTCCACAGAATCACGAGGACGGACCGGAAACTGACGACAGAGTTTTCGTTCTTTCAGTAGAGGAAGTTCTGAAGTATATGGGTGAGGAAGATGATTACAGACCGGATGATGAATATCCTTTCTCACGATTTGTAGGCGCAAGCGGTCGTACAGCAAGAATCACTTCATCCATAAGATATGCAGGAAATGTATATTATGAGCATACAACCTGTGAAGCATGCTGGATCACACGTACACTGAGCGATCCGGATGAGGGCGTAGTATATCTCACTTCCAACGGTTCATTCTTCAACTGGTACAGCAACTCAGTCGGACTTGGACTCAGACCTGCCATGTGGATAGAAATACCGTAAAAATGATACATGGGTCAAAAGTCATAAAAACTACGAGGTGACAGAATATGGATAATACTAATAATAACAACAATACAAATCCGGGATATGACGGACAGCAGCCGCAGTATGACGCTTCCCAGTATCAAAATTATGATTGGTCGCAGTATCAGAACTATGATCAAAACTCGCAGTATCAGAATTATGACTGGTCACAATATCAGAACTATGATCAAAACCAATCTCAGTACCAGAACTACGATCAATCGCAATATCAGAACCAAAACTATGATCAAAACTCACAGTATCAGAACTACGATCAATCTCAGTATCAAAACTACGACTGGTCACAGTACCAAAACTATAATCAGCAGAATACTGACAACGCGCAGAATACTGAGACATCAGCACCTACCGCAAACGTGCAGAATACTGAGACATCAGCACCTACCGCAAGCGTGCAGAATACTGAGACATCAGCACCTACCGCAAACGTGCAGCCTGCCGTGGATGCAACGCCTGACAAGAAAACAAAGCCTGCCAAGGATAAGAAACCTGCCGCCAAATCAAAGAGCGGCAAGCCGAAGAAGAACAGGAAGAAGATTCTCGTTACCGCTCTCATTACATTTTTCATTACTGTCTTTGTTAATGCAGCCGGTATAGGTATAACCATATTTGCATTAAAGGCGCACCACGAAAAGGAACGCGAGGAAGCGCGTAAGAAATACGAATCCACGACTGAAGATTATACTTTCAATGATGAGGAGCCGGGTAAATACGGCGAAGAAGGTGATACCGAATACGGTGAAGAGGACGAAGAAAAGAAATTCATGACATACGAGCAGGCAAATGATGTGAATTCCACTCTCTTCGATAATTCCAAGCTTGCTGCAGCGGGCACTACATTTACGGCCGTGTCAGATAACATAGGAAAGCATGATCCTGATTATGATCTCTATACTTATGATATAACGCTTGTCGGAGCTGAATATTTCCGTACACCTGACGGATACGAAGCCATAAGAATATTCTTTGACTTCAAGAGCAACGCCGAAAGGATAGTTTATCCAGAAGATGAGATAAATATCTACGCATTTCAGGGTGACGTTCAGTTAGAAAGATATATAGGAACACTCGGCGACTGGTGGGATTCAGGTACAGATGACCCGATGACTGAAGAACAGACCACGTCTGATAATCCTTATACCAGGAATTCAATGGCTCTCGTTAAACCGGGTGCTAAGATAAGATGTGCCGCAGAGTACTATTGTGAGTGGAAATATGATGACCCGATAACCGTTGAATTCAGACATACAGGTATGGACAATTCTCCTCTCTGGATGGAGCATGATATGGATTCACCGGAGATTCTGGCTCTTCCTGATACCTACAGTTTCTTTGCAGATATTGATCCGAAGAGCATGCCTTGCAAGCCTGCTTCAGATGATTATCTTATAAAAGATACAGCACCTTCATGGACCAATGGTCTTGCTTCGGAAGGTGAAGTAACGCCGGATTACAATATAAAAATCGGTGACGCAACCGTCACCGATGAAGAAGATGGAAAACATATTAAGATTTCCATTGAATATACAATACTTACAGGTAATACCGAAAACTTTATAGATGCTATGCAGCTCGAAGAAGACCGTGCTTTTGAATGGCCTCGCTTCATAGTCTCTCAGGATGGAGCCTCAATTCTTCAGGTTGACACCGAAGAATCTCTCGCAGCCATGCAGAAAGAACCATCCAGAAATGAAACGGTCGACATCGTTCTTGAATACGTTCTCAGAACAGACAGTCCTGTTGAGATAGCATTCATGGATGCCGAACCGAATAGAAAACAGACACCTATTATAGGTAAAGTTTTCGATGTTAATTAATAATCTGTTTTAGTTTCCGCTGTAAAGCTTTATCTGATCCAGTGCGGTCTTGGCGTCATTTTCGCTGAGGCCGCCTGCTGTGAAGGCAGCTACATATCTGCCCTTAACCATGTATGCCTGGATAACAACCATTGTTATACTCTGCTTTCCATAGGTATATGTAGCCTTAATCTTATATGCATCAAGATTTCTTCCTGCTACCATAGTCTTCGTCTGTTCCATCTGAACATTAGAGAATCCCATACCTTCAAGCTCACTCTTAACCTCATCTGCATACTGATCCATAACCTTGCTAAGATCAAGGTTGTCCATTCCTATAAGACCGTTCTTGACCATTATGTTGAAGGTTGAAACAGAGTTAGTGCTTGCCTGTTTTGTAGCCTGAATCTCAGTTACAATCTTTCCCGAATTCAGATCTTTCTTTTCGGCATCTGTACCGCCTTCATATCCTGCAACCTGCCAATCAGATGAAAGATCTGCTTTTACATCAAAATATTCATTTACATAGGAATTGCCGGTAACCACACCCGGAACATATCTTGTCTTGATAAACTTAACAACTACGCTGACAAGAGCTATAGCAATAACAGCAACAATAGCAAGCACGATATACTTTGCTGCAGAGCTGCTCTGCTTTGGTGCCGAATTAAATGCACTGTTCATCGGAGACTGACCATATCCGCCGCCGTATCCGCCGGCATTCATTCCACCGTTCATTCCGCCTGCCATTCCGCCGTTCATGGAAGCGTTTGCTTCATTATTTCTGCGGATAGCCTGCATATCTACAAAGCCTGTATTTGGCTGAGCTCCTTCATCCATAGTCGGAGCAGGATCTTCCTTCATCCTGAGCTTCGGTTTCTCTATCTCCGGAGTAACACTGTCAAATGTGTCAGCTCCCTTCATGAGATCGTCAAAATCATCATACTGTCCCACGTATAAATCCTCCTTAAATAAAACTTATTCATTCATCATCTTACCGGCAAGCTGCAGCAGCTTATCCCTGTCATTGAGTGACGGTTCTTCCAGAACCTTATCCAGCAGTCTTCCAAGTATTTCGCCCATCTTAGGACCTCTCGGAACTCCGAGATCAATAAGCTCCTTTCCGCCTATGGCAAGATCTTTTATATTAAGGGCATCGCCCTCTTTTATAATCTCAGCATGGAACCTGTCAAAGTCTTCCAGAACACTTTCTTTAAAATCAAGTCTGTAATCACTCTGCGCTTTTGTGTCGGCTCTCTTCAGTTCCATAAGGTCAGAATAGTTCTCCGCTCCCATCTTGGAAAGCGTTCTTCTGAGCCCCTTCTTCGAGATTCCGTTTATGCCTATGTCATGGAAGTATACCATTTTCTTGACCATATGTATAGTATCATTATCCATACGGAGTCTTCGGAGAATGCCCGGAACCATATCCGCTCCGACCTTATTGTGCCCCTTGAAATGATCTATCTCATGGAAAAACTTTCCGTCTACCTCTCTGTCAACTGTCTCAACAGTTTTAGAATCCGGCTTTCCAATATCATGAAGCAGTGCCGCATATCTCATGTATTTCTTAGGCGAAACCGCCTTCATGACCTCTATGGTATGGTGACCGACATCATACATATGATAAGGGGTCCTCTGTTCCGTCTCCATGATCCTGTCAAATTCCGGAAGGAATATTGATGTAATCCCGAGGTTATAAAGCTCTTCAATCTTCTCAGGATGAGGTGACGTTATCAGCTTGGTAAACTCTGTCTCAATACGCTCGGCACTCACCATCTTCAGCGAATCAACATGCCTTGTTATAGCCTCCTTCGTGGCTTCTTCTATCTCAAAACCGAGCTGTGCCGAGAACCTGACCGCTCTCATGATTCGGAGTGCATCTTCATCAAATCTCGCATCCGGATCCCCAACGGCACGGATACATTTCCGCTTGATATCCTCCAGTCCACCGAAGACATCCACCAGGCCTTCCTCATCATTATATGCCATGGCATTGATCGTAAAGTCACGCCTTAGTAAATCTTCTTCAAGATTACTTGTAAATGTAACGTTATCCGGCCTTCTGTGGTCAGTGTATTCACCGTCAACTCTGTAGGTTGTAACTTCGTAGCCATTATTTCCAAGAAGTACAGTAACCGTACCATGCTGAAGTCCCGTATCAACTGTTCGCCTGAATATATTCTTTACTTCTCCCGGAAGTGCTGAGGTAGTTATATCCCAATCATTCGGAACTCTTCCCAGAATACTGTCCCTGACACAACCGCCAACAGCATATGCTTCAAAGCCCTCTTTATGAAGTTTTGTAAGAATCTCCGAAACATCATTCGGAATAATAAACTTCATATCTTTCTTACCCCTTCAATTCATTTGAGGATACAATGTCAAAAACTCAAATCAAACATGTATAAAATCAGGTCCGGTTTTTGTGCCGGACCTGAATAATCATCAGTCTATGATCCGATATACTAATAAGCTCTTCCGAAGTATACCATCTTCTTGGCCGGCTTGCCACAGCAAACACATACGTCAGATAACTCTTCCTGCTCAAAAGGCATGCATCTTGTCGTTGCTCCGGTCTCTTCTTTAATCTTGTCCTCACAGTCTCTTTCACCGCACCACATAGCCTTGATAAAGCCGGGGCGATTCTCAACTGTATCCTTGAACTCATCCCAGGACTTAGCAACATATGTATGTGAATCTCTGTGAGCTCTTGCTGCCTCCAGCATATCCTTCTGGATAGTCTTAAGAAGCTCTTCTATATAGCTGTCAATCTCATCGAGAGAAACTGTTGCCTTTTCACCTGTATCACGTCTTGCAACTACTGCCTGATTTGCTTCAATATCACGAGGTCCTATCTCTACTCGTACAGGTATTCCTCTCATCTCCTGCTCAGCGAACTTGAATCCAGGAGATCTGTCAGCGTCATCAACCTTTACTCTTGAAACCTTTGAAAGCTTCTCTCTGATCTCTTCGGCCTTCTCCAGAACACCTTCCTTCTTCTGCTGAATAGGAATGATCATTACCTGAGTAGGTGCTATCATAGGAGGAAGCTTAAGTCCGTTATCGTCACCATGAACCATTATTATGGCACCGATAAGTCTTGTTGTTACTCCCCATGATGTCTGATGAACATACTGAAGTTTATTCTCTTTATCTGTAAACTGAATTCCGAAAGCTTCTGCGAATCCGCTTCCGAAGTTATGACTTGTTCCTGACTGAAGTGCCTTACCATCATGCATAAGAGCCTCTATGGTATAGGTTGCAACAGCACCTGCGAACTTCTCCTTCTCTGTCTTTCTACCCTTAACTACAGGAATAGCGAGAACCTCTTCACAGAAATCCGCATAGCAGTTAAGCATCTGGATGGTTCTTGCTTCAGCTTCTTCCTCAGTAGCATGAGCTGTATGTCCTTCCTGCCACAGGAATTCTCTGGAACGAAGGAAAGGTCTTGTCTCCTTTTCCCAGCGAACAACTGAGCACCACTGATTATATACCTTTGGAAGGTCTCTGTATGACTCAATATCCTTCTTATAGAAATCGCAGAAAAGTGTCTCAGATGTAGGTCTTACGCACATTCTCTCCTGTAATGGATTAAGTCCTCCGTGAGTTACCCATGCAACCTCAGGTGCAAAGCCTTCAACATGATCCTTTTCCTTCTCAAGAAGACTCTCAGGAATCATCATTGGAAGGTAAACATTCTCTACTCCCGTTTCCTTGAACCTTCTGTCAAGCTCAGCCTGGATGTTTTCCCAGATTGCATATCCTGCCGGCTTAAGTACCATGAAGCCCTTAACACTTGTATATCCTGTAAGATCAGCCTTTACGACTACATCTGTATACCACTGAGCGAAATCCTCCTCCATGGAAGTTATCGCTTCAACTTTCTTCTTACCGTCTGCCATTTCACAGTGTCTCCCTTGTCTATTATAATTAATCAAAACTCATCAAGTTCTATAGCTTCGAAAGCCTTCGTATCAGGCTCCTTTTTGAAAACAAGCTTTTCTCCTGTAACAGGATGTGTAAGCTCCATCCTTGATGAGTATAATGCTATCTCTCTGGGTGCTCCGGAACTGCCCTTACCGGGTCGTCCTTTTCCGTTACCCTTCTTAGGCACTCCGTACTTCGTATCCCCGTATATAGGCGTACCATGTGCCGCCATCTGACATCTTATCTGATGATGTCTGCCGGTCATAAGCTCTATCAGAACAAATGTAAGGTATCCTGTATCTGTCTCAAATTCATCAAGAAGTTCATAATGAAGCAGTGCTCTCTTCGCACCCTTTGTACCTTCAGGAACCACCTTCGATACATTTTCCTTTTTGTCAAAAAGAAGAAAATCTTCATATGTGCCTTCTTCATTTTCCAGATAACCGGAAAGGATTGCCTGATAATACTTTTTGATACCGGATTTCTCCTGTATCATATCGGAAAGCCTTGCTGCCATATCTTCTGTCTTTGCCAGAAGCATGATGCCGCCTACCGGTCTGTCCAGACGGTTTATAACAGCAACATATGGTTCAGCATCGGAATCCGACTTACTGAAGATATGATCCTTGACCAGGCTTACCATATCCTCATCATTCGATCTGTCGCCCTGGGAAGGAACTCCCGGTGGCTTAACGACCGCTATCATGTATTCATCTTCGAAAAGCACTTCAAGTCTCATATTATCTCCAAATGAAGCGTTTTATTTATGTTCCATTATATATCTGTCAACTATATCTGAAAGCATATCAAATGAAATAGGTCCGGCAGAAAGGATTACCTTATGATAATCAACAACATCGAACTTAGCACCTATCTCTCTTTCAGCCTTATCACGCAGATCCTGCATCATGTAATAACCGACTACATATGACTGGTAGGTTCCCGGATCTCCTGTAACAGAATTATAACACCAATCTGATCCATCTCTTCCGAAGCCGATTTCCTCACGGTAATCTGCTACATCATCTTCGGTCCAGCCATAATAATTGACCATAAGATCTGCATAAGCCATGGCGAGATATCCCATCTTTGTATAGAGATTTGCAAGCTTTGCGATTGTCGCATTATACTCACCCTGACCAAAATCATAGTAGCTTGATGCTATATACTCAGTATACATAGCCCAGCCTTCTTTGTAGGCAGTTTCTGCATAGATATCTCTTATAGGATGTGGGTCTGTACTCATAAAGTATGCAAACTGATACATATGCCCCGGAGTACCTTCATGCGCAATGGTTCCGAAAAGCTCATCCGTATCCTTTCCATTTATACGTATAATATGATTCTCTTCATCGTCATAAGCAGGATGGTTGTAATATGCAAGTATTCCATCCATTATGTTCCAGAGATCCTTGTCAAGATATTCAATTGAATAAGGAATCTCACCTATCTGAGGAAAGTCATCCTGGAAATGCTCATAACAGTAATCGAGCATCTCAGATGGTTCCATATCATTTTCCCAGAGCCCTCCGTCACTGTAATAGAGATCCTGGAAAGCCTGATATGCCTCAGGATTACCATAGGCAATGGTCATCAATTCATTCAGATGCTCTTCCATCTTGTTGGCAAGATAGTCCTTCATCTCAGCAGGACTCTTGGATGTACCGGCTCTGTTTCTGAACACAACTTCATAGTACTCCTTGCCGCCCTCAAAATTACAGAGACCACCCTCTGCAGGTACTGTTCCTTTAAGCTCAGTTAAAAGATCCTTCAGCTTCTGCAGGCAAGGAATGAATCCATTCTTAACAGCAGCCTTATTCCTTGTAGAATATGATGTTCTTTCAGCATCAGTAAGGAACTTCATATTCTTAAGTCTTTTATCAAATGTAGTTATAAGGAAATGCTTATCCCCGCCCTGCATATAGTCATCGCACTGCTGTATAACATCATCACAGTTTGCATCAGACATGAAGTATCCATGCTCTGCTCTCTTTCTCATATAATCCAGCTCTGCATCGAAAAGATCAGGCAGAGTATCCATGAGGTCTAAATAGAGATTAAGATCATCCCTGTCATCTATTCTGAAATCTGTGAATATAGTTCCAATATAAGACTGCAGTCCATTTGGGCTGAACGGATTGGACATATAGAATCCAAGATCCGCACTCTCGATAGCCGTTTCATACTGATCGTGAAGCATGTCATATGTGATCTGGTCATAATAAGGAAGCTGATAATCCTTGAATTTCTCCAGTTCAAGAAGACCTTTCTTATTCTCCTCTAAAGCTTCTTCCTGATGTGATTCATCTATAGTAAGGTCTCCCCAGGTTGCTATCTCAGGAGGTTGTACGTCACATTGATCCTTATATCTTACGCAGTCATGGAAGGTATATGAATCACCTTCGATGTATTCCTTATACATGGCATCGAGGTATGAATGGAATTCTTCCACAACCTCATCACTTGCTATAGAAGTACCGGCAGGCTTATTCGGAGTTGCTGTATCATCCGGGAAGTCAACAGCAGCCTCAGTAGTTGATGCATTGTCGAGACTTTCCTGAAGTGCTTCCTTGATACGGCTTGTCTCATAACCACCTCTACCATCAGAAACAGCCTCCTTACCGCATGCGGCAAGTGAGGCTATCATGCTCAATATAAGTATTCCAACTATTATCTTCTTTTTTCTCATAAATACCCCCTTACTTCTTATCCGACATTCTAATACGAAGTATCGCGCTCTTAAGGGACAGTTCTGCTTTGCTGTCTATATCTCCCTCTGCCTTCATGATTCTCTCTGCACGGATCTTTTCCTTCTCCGCTCTGTTTCTGTCAATCTCCCAAGGCCACTCAACTGCCTCAGCAAGAACAGTGATCCTGTCAGGAAGAATCTCTGCAAAACCGGAATGAAGAGCAGCTTCTTTCTTCTCTTCACCCTTATATATTCTGAGAACACCGGGATCAAGAATAACAGTCATCGGTACATGCATAGGATATATACCGACTTCTCCATCGGCGGTATTAAATTCCATAAAATCAGCTTCCCCCTCAAAGAAAACCTTCTCAGGAGTTATGATCTTAATCTGCATGTACTTAACAGCCATTACCAGCTCTCCTTCTTGTTCTTATATCTCTCAACAACTTCCTGTACTGTTCCTGCATTCATGAAATAGCTTTCAGGTATGTCGTCATAACGTCCTTCAAGTATCTCACTGAAGCCCTGTATAGTATCTGAAACAGGTACATACTTTCCTTCGAAGCCTGTAAACTGTGTTGCTACGAAGAAAGGCTGTGACAGGAATCTCTGAATCCTTCTTGCTCTTGCTACGGTAAGCTTATCTGCTTCAGAAAGCTCATCCATACCGAGGATAACAATGATATCCTGTAATTCTTTATATTTCTGAAGTGTTTCCTGAACACCTCTTGCTACTCTGTAGTGCTCCTCACCTACTATACGAGGATCAAGTATTCTTGATGTACTCTCAAGAGGATCAACTGCCGGATATATACCGAGCTCAACTATAGAACGGGAAAGAACCGTCTTGGCATCAAGATGTGCAAATGTAGTAGCCGGTGCCGGGTCTGTAAGGTCATCCGCAGGTACGTATACAGCCTGAACAGATGTGATGGAACCATCCTTAGTAGATGTAATTCTCTCCTGAAGAGCACCCATCTCTGTCTGAAGTGTAGGCTGATAACCAACGGCTGAAGGCACACGTCCGAGAAGTGCTGAAACCTCCGAACCTGCCTGTGTAAATCTGAATATATTGTCAATGAACAGAAGTACGTCCTTGTGAGATACATCTCTGAAGTACTCTGCCATGGTAAGTCCTGTAAGACCTACTCTCATTCTTGCTCCAGGTGGTTCGTTCATCTGACCGAATACCATGGTTGTCTTATTGATAACCCCTGATTCCTTCATCTCATAGTAGAGATCATTTCCTTCACGGGTTCTCTCTCCAACGCCGGTGAATACTGAATATCCACCATGCTCTGTAGCTATATTTCTGATAAGCTCCTGAATAAGGACTGTCTTTCCAACTCCGGCGCCACCGAAGAGTCCGACCTTACCACCCTTCTGGTATGGGCAAAGGAGATCAACTACCTTGATACCTGTTTCAAGTATCTCAGTCTCTGTTGACTGTCTTGAGAAATCAGGTGCTGCTCTGTGGATAGGATGCTTCTCTTCTGTCTCAGGAGCCGGCAGGTTATCTATAGGCTCACCAAGAACGTTGAATATACGTCCGAGTGTTGCTTCACCTACAGGTACTGATATCGGTGCTCCTGTAGCCTGTGCTTCCATACCTCTTACAAGACCGTCTGTAGGTCCGAGAGCTATACATCTCACTACGTCATCACCCAGATGCTGAGCAACTTCGACGGTGAGTGAAGTGCCATCCTTTCTCGTAATCTTTATCGCGTCATTGATATCCGGAAGGCATCCCTCCGGGAACTTGATATCAAGAACTGCGCCGATGATTTCGGTAATCTTTCCGGTTGAAATCTGTCCCATTTTGTTCTCCTAATTGATTTATTATCCACGTTAGGCCAAGCGCCAACCCTAGGCCAGTGCCTCGGCGCCCGCTACTATTTCCGTTAATTCCTGAGTTATTGATCCCTGTCTTGCTCTGTTGTACTGGAGCGAGAGTCTGCTGATCATATCCTCAGCATTCTCTGTTGCGGAATCCATAGCCTGCATTCTGGCAGCATTTTCACTTGCGATAGACTCAAGGAATGCTCCATAAATGATATTCGTCATATACTTCGGTATGAGGAGATTCAGTATATCCTCCTCCGGACTGTCGAAGTTGGCTCTTGTACCAAGGTAAGCCAGCTCAGTACTCCAGTTAAGTCCTGTTGAACCATAGTTCATGGTAAGTGACTTATCTACATCCGTCTCATCCAGCATATCCTCCGGGAAATCCTCCTTTGAAAGAGGAATTATCTTACGAAGAGTAGGCACATGAGTAACCGTATTCTGGAAATCCGTATATGCTACGTATATATTCTTTATCTCACCATCCAGGAATCGTCCTATAAGCTCTTTAGTTATAGCTATGCAGTCATCGTAGATCGGATCATTTATGACATCTGAATCATCCTTGCCTATAGTGAATCCACGTCTCTTGAGACCGTCTATACCCTTACGGCCGAGTCCGTATATTTCGGTATTCTCCTTGTCAAAGCCTGCTGAATCTACCAGCTTGACTATGTTGGAATTGAAGCCTCCTGCAAGACCTCTGTTTGAGGACATGACTATAACTACAGTCTTCCCCTCATCGCTTTCCGAAAGAAATGCATTCTGTGATACAAGTGTCTTACTGAGTATCGAACACATAACCTTGTAAAGCATCTCAAAGTAAGGAGTGTTAGCTTCAACACGGGCCCTGGCCTTCTGAAGCTTAACCGTCGCAACGAGCTTCATGGCTTTGGTGATCTGCTGCGTGCTCTGCACGCTTTCTTTACGTCTTTTTATGCTTCTCATGGAAGCCATAATGCGTTACCTCCGCCTAAAACTTGCTCTTAGTATCTTCGATCTGCTTAATGAGCAGCTTTTCAATGTCGTCATTTATAACCTTTTCGGTTCTGATAGATTCGAAGATTTCCGGAGCCTGTGCTCCGATTCTCTCAAAGAGAGCATCCTCAAACTCAGCTATTCTGCTTGTTTCTACATCAAGAAGGTAATGCTTTACTGCTGCGTAGATAATAACTATCTGCTTTTCAACAGCAAGCGGTCTGTACTGTGGCTGAACAAGTATCTGACGTATCTTCTCACCCTGTACGAGCTTCTCCTTGGTATCATCATCAAGTTCTGAACCGAACTGTGCGAAAGCAGCAAGCTCTCTGTACTGTGCAAGCTCCACACGGATAGGACCGGCTATCTTCTTCATAGCCTTTACCTGCGCAGCACCACCAACTCTGGATACGGAAAGACCCGGGTTAACAGCAGGTCTGAATCCTGAGTTGAACATTTCTGTTTCAAGATATATCTGTCCATCTGTGATGGAAATAACGTTCGTTGGTATATAAGCAGAAACATCTCCTGCCTGTGTCTCTATGATAGGAAGTGCTGTAAGGCTTCCTCCACCGAGCTCATCTGAAAGCTTTGCAGCTCTCTCAAGAAGTCTTGAATGGAGATAGAATACATCTCCGGGATAAGCCTCACGTCCTGGTGGTCTTCTCAGAAGAAGTGACAGTGTACGATATGCCTGAGCATGCTTGCTGAGGTCATCATAAATGATGAGTACATCCTTGCCTGCTTCCATCCATTCCTCACCTATAGCACATCCTGCATAAGGTGCTATATACTGAAGCGGTGCTGTTTCACTGGCAGTTGAAGCAACAACTGTAGTGTAAGCCATCGCATCATATTCATTTAATGTCTTTACTATATTTGCAACCGTAGATGCTTTCTGACCTATGGCGACATATATACAGTAAACTCCGAGACCCTTCTGATTGATGATGGTATCAAGAGCTATAGCTGTCTTACCTGTCTGACGGTCACCTATTATAAGCTCACGCTGACCTCTTCCTATAGGAACCATGGCGTCGATCGCCTTGATACCTGTCTGAAGCGGAGTATCAACTGACTTACGGGTTATAACACCCGGAGCTACTCTCTCGATAGGTCTTGACTTATCTGTCTCGATAGGTCCTTTGTCATCTATAGGCTGGCCAAGTGCATTTACTACTCTTCCGAGCATAGCATCACCGACCGGAACAGTTGCAACCTGACCGGTAGTCTTAACCAGATCACCTTCCTTGATCTTGGATGTATCACCAAGAAGAACAGCACCTACGTTGTCCTCTTCAAGGTTCATGACCATACCATATACATCATTAGGGAAGAGAATCAGTTCTCCCTGCATAGCATTGTCGAGACCGTGTATTCTGGATATACCGTCCGCAACCTGGATAACCGTTCCCGTTTCAGCTGTTTCCAGCTTAACCTTATAGTTTTCTATCTGTTTTTTGATAACAGAGCTTAACTCTTCCGGTTTAAGTTCCATATCTATATATTCCTTTCCAGACTCTTCTTAAGCGTATTGAGCTTCGTGGATATGCTGCTGTCGACCATCATATCTCCAAGCTTTATTACAAGTCCGCCTATAAGCTTCCTGTCTACTTTATAATTCATTCGCATCCTGTCATACTTCGTAGTCTGAAGAAGCTTGTCTTCTATAGCCTTCTTCTGCTCATCCGAGAGCTCAAAACTGGATGTGACCTCTGCCACTCCTATCTTTTCTTCCTCGAGTGAAAGATCTATGAAGGTTTTGAATGTCTTCTCTATCTTATCTGCATGATCCTTATCTATAAGGGTCACAAGAGTTCCGACTATGACCGGATCAGCCTTATCGGAAAAACACTCATCAATAAGTGAAAGCTTTTCTTCTTTCTCAATATTCGGATGTGTCAGGATTCGCATATAATCGGGATTCTCAGCAAGCACCCCGAGAATTTCTTCTGCCTGGGTCCGTACTGTCTCCAGCTTTCCCTGCTCTTTAGCAGCAGAAAACATAGCCTTTCCATATACGGATTCAACTACTTTTGCCATGTATCCTCACCTATCTCAGCAAGAGTTTCTGAGAGAAGCTCTTCCTGCTTTGTCATATCCATCTCTTCTTCAACGAATTTGCCTGCAACAAGTGTAGCAACATTGATGATTTCAAGACGCACTTCATCCTTAACTTTAGCTTTCTCGAGCTCAGCTTCTCTATGTGCATTTGCAATGATACGACCGGCTTCCTCTTTTGCTTCTGCAACTATGGCATTCTCATTCTTGACAGCCTTACGTCTGGCTTCACTAAGTATCTCCTTAGCTTCCTCATCAACGTTACTGAGCTTGTCATCATAATCTGCCTTAAGCTTCGCAGCTTCTTCCTTGTCCCTTGCAGCATCGGCAAGATCAGACTTAACCTTATCCTGTCTTGCCTGAAGAGCTTTTCTGACAGGATTGATAAGAAGATATCCGACAAAGAAGAATAGTACAAATATAGCTATAGCCTGAAACAGGATATCGAACAGGAGCTGGCTGTCCAGCCCGAATATTCTTCCTGAAGCAAAAGTAACCGGACTTATGTTATATATAAACATATCGGTCCCTCTCTAAATCATCAAACTTTATCGAATGGTCTAACGAACATAAGAAGAAGTGCAACAACGAGACCGTAAAGACCTGTTGTCTCTGCAACTGCCTGACCAAGAATCATGGTAGACATTATTGTACTTCTGGCACCCGGATTCTTACCTACTGCCTGAGCACCCATACCGGCTGCATTACCCTGACCGATACCGGTACCAATACCTGAACATACGGCAATTCCTGCACCAAGTGCTGAGAATGCGTGAACAAGATCAAGACCACTAATGTTATTCATATTTATTTCCCTCCGAAATATGATTTTTATATCTGATAAACGGTCCATTTTCACGAACTGTTTATAATGAGTTCTTTTTTATTCGGCGCCCCTCTTATCAGTTATGAATGTGATAGTGAGCATACAGAAAACGTAGGTCTGTATTGCGCCTGAGAAAATATCAAAGTATACATGCAGGAATGCCGGAACACCGAGCTTCGCAAACCATGGAAGCATTCCGTAGTAGAGTGCCATAAGTACCGTTCCACCAAGTACATTTCCGAAAAGACGGAGCGACATGGAAAGCGGAGTTGAGAAAACGCTTATGACATTCATAGGGAAGAAGAAAGGAAATGGCTCGAAAAGTGCCTTAACCGATCCCCATTTGTTATATCTGATATCTGCATATTCAATCATGACAAATGTAATGAGCGCCAATGAAAGTGTCGTACCGTAGTCGGCTGTCGGCGGTCTGAGTCCGAATATACCTGCCGTGTTCGAGAAGAATATGAACAGGAACAGAACGCCTATGTAGGTAATGTACTTCTTTGCCGTCTTCTTACCCATCGTTTCTGTAACGAAGTTAGTCAGGAGATCTACGCCCATCTCAGTTATAGTTGAGAGTGTCGTCATGCGGCCGGTTGCTTCAGCCTTAAGGAAGCTCCTTCTTGCGCATAACGCGAATATCATGATCACGATCATCACCATGACTGTGCATATATGTGTAGTTGTAATGTAAACAGTATGTCCGAAGAAATTTATCGGATACAATTGATGGATATAAAAATCCACGCTTCATTTCCTCCTAACTGATGATCCTGTCGATCAGTTTATCTATTAACGGATTGGTGAGGGCCGAAAGCTTGATGGTATAAACAGCGAGTGCCGCTCCCACAAACATCCATATATTAAGCTTGATCGTTACTACCAGAATGATAATAACTATTACGTACCGCACGGTCTTCTTCACAAATGTAAAGCTCTTCGCCCTCTTCTCATTCATCATGAGAGATGCTTCCGTGCTGTCATACATATTAATAAGTGACAGTGTTGCTGCTACTTCGCCGAGCACAACGCCCGCTGCATAGAACAGCCTGTCAGGAACAAAGATGATTCCGATTGCCAGGATGACAAGTCCGTAGATTATGCATCCCAACAAGAGACCGGCCAGAGTCCGTCCGGCAACATCATCGCGTCTGATCCTCATCATCCACGTCAAAAGCTTTCTTAACCCAGTCTTCGGGCTCATCCTCATCTCTTCCTTTGATATGCTTCTTTATAAGAAGATACACAGCTCTGTAACCGCTCAGAATTCCAAGCACTATAAACAGAAATATCCAGTGGGTACCGAACTTTCTGTCTATGAGATAACCTATTCCAAAACATATTCCAAAGGTAACCATCATAGTGATGCCTACCTGCAGAATAAGAAATATAGTTTCGATTACTTCGTGATTCTTCTTCATAATCCGTAATATTATAGTGTAAAAAGCTTACGATAGCAAGGGAAATTCCTTATACAAACACGCCTTCCTGTCTATAATCTGCAAGAAACTCCTTAATCCTCTTTGTTGCTTCACTGAGAACCTCTATATCCGGAAGATAAACTATACGGAAATGATCCGGTTCTTCCCAATGGAATCCGCCGCCGTGTGTGAAGAGAATCTTCTTCTCTTTCAGAAGGTCGAGTGCGAATTTCTCATCGTTCGTTACATTGAACATCTTTGTGTCGATCTTCGGGAATATATAGAAAGCTGCCTTCGGCTTAACTGCCGAAAGTCCCGGAATATCATTGATGGCATTATAAATGAATTCCCTCTGCTCATATACTCTTCCGCCCGGCTGTATCATCTGATCGGTCTCTGCCGTAATCTGCAGAGCCGGTGCTATAAGTGACTGTGCAGGTACATTTGAACAGAGACGCATTGATGAAAGAAGATTGATACCCTCTATATAGCCCTTAGCGAACTTCTTGTTTCCGGAGATTGACATCCACCCGACTCTGAAGCCTGCAACAAGATGTGACTTGGAAAGTCCGTTAAATGTAATGCACATATTATTGGTAAGGCTGGCTATGGAAACATGCTTCTCGCCATCCATTACAAGTCTGTCATATATCTCATCAGCAAATATAATAAGGTCATTTGCTTCAGCCAGATTAACTATATCAATAAGAACATCCTTAGGATAAAGTGCGCCTGTAGGATTATTAGGGTTGATAACAACTATTCCCTTGGTTCTCGGTGTTATCTTTGATCTGATATCATCTATATCAGGAAGCCAGTCAGATGACTCATCGCAAATGTAATGAACTGCAGTTCCTCCTGCAAGAGTAACTGATGCGGTCCAGAGCGGATAATCAGGAGCAGGAACCAGTATCTCATCACCGTAATCAAGAAGTCCCTGCATTGAGAGAGTGATAAGCTCGCTGACTCCATTTCCGGTATAAACATCATCTATGGTAACGCCGTCGATGTTCTTCTTCTTATCATATTCAACGATGGCCTCCCTTGCTGAAAAGAGTCCCTTGGAATCTGAATATCCTTCTGTATCCACAAGGTTGTCCGACATATTTCTGATAAGTTCGTCAGGTGCCCTGAAGCCAAATGGTGCAGGGTTTCCGATGTTGAGCTTCAGCACTTCTTCGCCGGCCCTTATCATACGGTTTGCTTCGTCCATAACAGGACCTCTGATATCGTAACAAACATTGTTCAGTTTGACAGATTTCTCAAATTTTCTCATGAGCACCTCCATAAAAAACATCACTTAAATGTAAGTGAATGAATATTGAACTCGTATACTCCGAGAGTATACCACATATCGACTTTTTTTTCGACATAGAATAGTAATTGTTGATTATGTTTTGTTATGGAAGTAAAATGTCAGTTATGGAAGAATTGATAACAAAAGAAGAAAAAGTAGTAAACCTTCTCATAGAAAAGGACTACCATATAGTTTTTGCGGAATCCTGTACGGCAGGCCTCGCTGCAGCAAGGCTTGTAAATGTACCGAACGCATCAAGTGTCCTGGATGTGAGCTTCATTACGTATGCAAATGAAGCGAAGATCTCACTGCTCGGTGTTAAGCCTGAGACCATCGAAAGCTTCGGTGTAGTAAGCCGGGAGGTTGCCGGAGAGATGGCCGTAGGTGCAGCTAAAAAAACGCCTACCCGTAAAAAACAGATAGGCGTCGGTATAAGCGGTATAGCAGGTCCCACCGGAGGAACCCCTGATAAACCTGTCGGCACAGTCTCATTTGGAATCAGTATTGACGGTGCAGAGGCAGATACATGGATAACTCATTTCGGCAATATAGGCCGAAACGAAGTCCGTGAACAAAGCGTTGAATTCATATATGATAAACTCATCGAAGAACTAAAGGCACTATGATGTAGCTGCCTTTAGTTTTTCTTTTTCTTTGTAAAGTTCCTCGTCCGCATGTTCTATAAGATCCTTAAGCGGCATCTCCTTGGTACCCTTGGCAACTCCCATGCTGAGAGTCAGTTCATATGGAGCCTTTGCTTCAGCATTAAGCCTTGCAAGCTGAGCATTAATGGAATCCTTCAGCATATCTATGACTCCTCCATCGTTTGTCCATACAAGTACAACAAACTCATCACCGCCGAAACGAACTATGTTGGTTCGTTTTTTGTATGCAGTGCATCCTATTCGAAGAGCCTCCGCTATACGTATAAGGGCAGCATCCCCTTCCAGGTGGCCGTAAGTATCATTTATGGATTTGAACTTATTTGCATCAAGTATCATAAGATACAGATCCGTAGGATCATTTTCATTCTGAAGCCACTGCTCATGGAAGAAGGAAAGAGTCTTCCTGTTCGTGAGCTTGGTCAGAGGATCCATAGATATCATTGCATCAATCCAGTTAAGGTAGAGCATAAGCGTTGCCAGTGAAAGGGCAACGCATGCAAGCGGAATACTCGGGTATATGAACTGAAGTATTCCGGCCACTGCCGGTGCGACAGGGAAAAGCGTCAGCATCATAAGCGTCTTTCTTCTCACAGGATTCTTCGTTTTGAAAAGGCCTATAAATGCTCGCAGGCATGTATATAATACATAACTGTATGAAATATAATACTGATAGATGAAGAGCGGACCTCTTACGTAGACACCTTTTCCATCAACATAGAAAAGAATTCCCGTAAATGCATTTACAATAAGCAGGATACCCATGAGCCATACCAGGGCAGAAGAAATATAAACATTCTTCCTCTTCTGAACAAAAGGCGACTCCTGAAGGTGCTCAAAGTAAACGAACCAGAAGTAACACATGATAGTTGTCGAGAAGAAATATGCCGACTTCTCCAACATAATGATCAATCTGCTATAAGGGAAAAAGCCTCTCATGGAAAGCACGAAAGCTGTGTCCGACAAAAAGAAGACTATCTCAGCAATGATAGCCATAACGAAGTTTCTCTGCGCGACCATCTTTGACACTCCGTTGGATTTATGATAGACGATTCCAACCAGAAAGACCGCAGCTAAATTCAGTTCCAGATACATGATCGCATATGTCGTCGACATGCTCATGGCACTGTCCCCCTTTTGCAACAAACTGTGAGCCCCCTACAGGATTTACAAATGAAAAACACCCTGTTCTCACATGAAAATACAGCTATGAAAAGTATATAATAATACGCCCGCTATGTCAAAATATGTTAAAATAATCAATATAGACAGTCAGCATACTTCTGCTCTGATTTTACGCCGGAGGTAACAGCATGAATAAACATCATGAACTTCATATACATCTGGATGGTTCTCTTCCTTATGAGACCGTTCTGACGCTGATAAAAATGAATGACGGGGCAGATGTCTCACAGAAACTCCCGGAAGACATCCACAGTCTTCTCACAGTTTCACCTGACTGCAGGAGCCTTAATGAATATCTGGAGAAGTTCGACTTTCCTCTGTCTCTTCTTCAGACTGCTGATGCTGTCCGGCTTGCGGTCCATGATCTTGGAATATGGCTTTCCGAAAAAGATACTGAATACGCCGAAATCAGATTTGCGCCTCAGCTTCATACCGGAAAAGGCCTGAACCAGGAAGCGGTTGCGACTGCCGCAGTGAATGGTACAAAACAGCTTAAGTCCGAAGGTGCCCCCATAGATCTTCGTCTCATATTCTGTCTCATGCGCGGCGACATGACAGATTCCGCGAAGTATGAAGCAAATATGGAAACTGTACATATTGCAGAAAAATGCATTGATATATTCGGAAATGAAATGATAGCCGGCCTCGATCTGGCAGGCGCCGAAGCTCTCTTCCCGACTGAAGACTTCCGTGAATTCTTCGAGGAAGCAAAAAGGCTGAACATTCCATTTACAATTCATGCGGGAGAAGCTGCAGGACCTGAGAGCATATGGAGCGCCATAGATATGGGCGCCATGAGGATAGGCCACGGGATAGCTGCTGCGAAGGACGAAAAGCTTATGAAATATATGGCTGAGCGTGGCATTGCTGTTGAGATGTGTCCGACCAGCAACCTTCAGACCAAGGCTGTTACGGATATGAAAGAATATCCGATTCGTAAATTCATGGAATATGGGATTCCTGTCACGATTAATACAGATAACACTACTGTGTCAGGAACAGATATACAAAAAGAATTCCTCCTGCTCAGAGAGACTATCGGTCTCACCGAAGAGGAGGAAATGAAGATTCGAGCTAACTCGAGAAAATGTCATCTATAGTTTTGGGCGAATCCTGCCAGACAACTGAACTCCAGTCCTGTTAATTAATCATGGTGGAACAACTCCGTACTGAAGTATCTCTCGCCGGTATCAGGAAGAACAGTTACTACTCTCTTACCCTTACCGAGCTTCTTTGCCATGCGGAGGGCAACACATACATTGGTTCCGCTGGAGATTCCGCAGAGTATACCTTCCTTAAGAGCCAGCGCCCTTGTGGTCTCGATGGCTTCTTCATCAGTAACTATCTCTATTCCGTCAATGATATCCTGATCAAGGATAGGCGGGATGAGCCCGTCACCTATACCCATCTGGAGGTGCGAACCTATGGAGCCGCCTGAAAGTATGGCTGCATGCTCAGGTTCCGCTGCCCATATAAGTGTATCCTCGTTGAATTCACGAAGAACCTTTCCTATACCGGTTATGGTTCCGCCGGTTCCAATACCTGAACAAAATCCATCTACATATCCACCGGCATCACGGATTATTTCCTTGCCTGTATTCAGAAGGTGCGCGTGGATATTCTCTTCATTTGAGAACTGATCCGGCATGAAGACTCTCGGGTCGGTCGCCTTCATTTCCTTCGCCTTCTCGATACATTTATCTATACATTCTCCTATATTGTTATCGTCATGGATGAGCATAAGCTCAGCGCCGTACTGTCTTATGAGAAGTCTTCTTTCTTCGCTGACTGAATCCGGCATGATTATGATAACCTTATATCCCTTAACCGCGCCAACAAGAGAAAGCCCTATACCCTGATTGCCACTGGTAGGCTCAACTATAATAGAGTCCGGCTTCAGAAGTCCCTCCTTCTCAGCTGCCTCTATCATCTGAAGTGCAGTTCTGGTCTTGATGGAACCGCCGATATTCATGCCCTCGTATTTCACGAGAACTTCTGCATCATCCGGTCCTGTCATATTTGAAAGTTTGATGAGCGGGGTATTTCCCACTGCTTCTAAGATGTTATTAAAAATCATTCTGTTCTGCCTTTCCTGTGCCGCCGATACGGCTTAGAAACTTAATTGTAAATGTACCGATAAGCGTTATCATGATTACCAGTATCTGATAGTTTGAGATAGTCTGTCCCATATGTGATTCGCGTAGGAATTCAATTCCTGCTTTGGAAAAACCCGACAGCATGAGAATTATCTCCGCCATTTTCAGCTTATCATCACTCTTTATATAAAGCACGAATCCGGTCAATGCTATAATAAGGAAAACCACCGTCTCCAGAAGCTGCACCGGGAAGAAGCTCGCGCCCCTTGCCTCATATGTAACTGCCATGAATCCATCGTAAGGAATACCGTTACAACACCCTGCTATATGGCAGGCAATCTTCGAGAGTCCATACATAAGCGGTGCCGATATGATCCACGCGGCAACCGACTCCGGGACATGGTCTCTATGGATAAGCGCCGATATTGTTGCTCCGAGAATAAGTCCGAGCGCACCACCCGCGCCAACGAATCCAATCTTTCTGATATCCCCGTCATGCAGGACTATCGACATAGCAAATGAAGTCATTATTATAGTTACAAATGTAAGGATAGCCGTAAATCCTACGGTTTCCTTTCGCGTCCCCGCCTTCGCCATAAGGCAGCTCGCCACTATGATTCCTATAAGAATTGATCCTAAAACTATCGGGCCATAAAAGGTGTATTTAAATTCCGGAATATACATCATCCTCTAATATCCTTGACAATCCTTCATACATGAAACGCAGGCTATTACCATTATAATAAGTCCGATAATACCAAGTCCCAGTATCGCGAGATAGATGATAAGAAGTACCTTGCTAAATTTGTTCTCCTTACATTTTACTCTTGCTATGATTATAAGTACCCATGCTGCAATATATGAACCTGATGAAAGGAGCGCCGCGATCGATGAAACCGTTGAATCAGCATTTGAGCTATCTCCATTTCCGGCTGCAGATGATATTCCCATACATAGTCCCGGCATAATAAACATACATACAAGAGATATAATACTCAATATATTTGCTGTATGATTTGCTGCAGGATCAAATGGTTTCGGGCCCCTCACCTGACCATAAGGAGGCATTCCCGGCTGCTGCGGCATATTATACTGCGGCTGCATCCCTGCCTGCGGTGGAACATTGTACTGTGGCGGCACATTATACTGAGGTGGTACACTGTTTTGCTGTGGAATATAGTTTTGATTCGGCACATTTCCACCCGGTTGCTGCGGGATATAATTAGGATCCGGAGTGTACGGATTCTGATTCTGATCCTGGTTATAATTGTAATTGTATTCGTCCATCTTAGTTTGTCCTCTACTTTATTATAAGTCTTCCCTTACTATATCAAAAAATTGCTCTCTTTAAAAGCTTGACATGACATTTAACTGAGTCCTATAATACGCACTTATGAAAGAAAGAATCTTAAAGCTGATAAAAAACGACACTATACTTTTTGTTTCCGGGATACTTGCGATAGTATCCTGCTTTTTCGTATTCCCGGACAAAGAATATATAGGCTATATCAACTTCCGTGTGATGGCCATACTCTTCTCGCTTATGCTCGTCGTAGGTGCACTCATCAGGATCGGTACATTTGACTATCTCACAGAAAAGCTTCTGGGAAGAATACGTTCAGAGAAATACGTATCTCTGCTTCTGGTCGTTCTTTCCTTCTTCATGAGCATGCTTCTCACGAATGATGTAACCCTCGTGACGCTCGTTCCATTTGCCGTAAATGTATTGAAGGCCTACAGGGACAGGCGCCGTACCATGTTCACTCTGATACTCATGACAGTTGCCGCCAATCTCGGCAGCATGCTGACCCCTATAGGAAACCCGCAGAATCTGTATCTTTATACTAAATACCATATCAAACTCAGCAGCTTCATAATGCTGATGCTTCCGTACAGCGCAGTTTCTCTTCTGCTCCTTATAATAAGCGTCTTCATTCTGAATAAAACCGACAAGACTCTTGATACAGCATTTACAAAGAAAGTGCCGGCGCCGAAGCCCGTAAAACTCGGAATCTATTCCGTGCTTTTCATAATCTGTCTCCTCACAGTATCGGGCGTTCTGAATTTCCTTATAATGCTCGGGATCATTGTAGTTGTCGTACTGATCGTCGACAGAGGTGCATTTAAGAATGTCGATTACGGACTTCTCCTCACTTTCCTTTTCTTCTTCATACTGATAGGAAATCTCGGGAGAATATCCATAGTCCACGACACGCTTTCAATAATCATAGAGAAAAATGTACAGCTCACCGCGATACTTGCTTCGCAGATAATAAGCAATGTTCCGGCAGCTATGCTGCTCTCAGCATTTACGGATAAGGGCGAAGCTCTTGTGGTCGGAACAAACCTCGGCGGTCTCGGAACTCTGATTGCCAGCATGGCCAGCCTCATAACCTACAAATTCTATAATAAGATAAAAAAAGAAGGAGAACATTACCTGCTCTCCTTCACGATTATAAATATAATATTCCTGATAATTCTTTTCGGACTGAGTCTGGCGATCCATTAACCTGTCGCCGGCTCTTTCTTTTTCTTAGTACACTTCAACCTGACAGCTTCTCATAGTCTCAAGAGCAGCCTCATGCTTGGCAGGAGTAACGCCTGCGCAGCAGCTTGAATCAACACTTACCTTGATCTCAGGGAAAAGTGCCTTGATGATAAGTGCATTTGAGATTACACAGATATCTGTACAGAGTCCTATAAGCTCTACCTCTTCAAGCTGATAATCGCCCCATCCGGTATAACCAAAGCTTGGCTTATTGATGATGTCAGCACCCTCGCTGTATATTCCCTCATAGAGTTCCCAGCCCGGAGTATCTTCTACGCAATGAACTACAGGAAGATGTTTACCCTCATTTGTCTCAAGATAATTCTCGCCATGAGTATCTCTGGTAAAGATTATCTCGTCACCGTTTTCTCTGTATTCCTTAATCTTATTCTTTACATTTTCAAGTATCGCAACCGCCTCAGCAGTTCCCAGACTTCCATCAACAAAATCCTTCTGCATATCTACTACTATAAGTGTCTTTTTCATCGTGTCCTCCCTTTTAACAGCCCCGTCAATCGAGGCATCCTATAACTATAAAACTATATTTCCGGCAAGTATCTCCTTGTAATCCTCCAGGTTCTTTCTGAGAAGATTCGGAATATCAAGTCCGTACGGGCATCTCGTTTTGCAGACTCCGCAGTCAACGCATTCCTCAATCTTGCCCATAAGTCCCTGCCACTCTTCTGACAGAAATCCTTCCGAAGGTGCCCTTCGTATAAGCTGGATCATCCTTGCGCAGTTATTGATCTGGATTCCGACAGTACATGGTCCGCAGTACCCGCATCCACGACAGAACTCACCAGACAGTTCTTCCTGTTCCTTTTTTATAAATGAACGGATCTCGTCCGTCATAACTGCATCTTTCTCAAAGAAGCCGAGCCACTCAGTAAGCTCTGAATCTCTCTGGATTCCCCATATCGGAAGTGCATTGTACTGACTCATGAAAGCCATGCATGCTTCACTGTTTGTGAGAAGCCCGCCGCAAAGTCCCTTCATGGCTATGAAGCCCATATCATTAGCTTCGCAGTTTTTAACGAGCTGTATCTCCCTTTCATCCGAAAGATAAGAAAATGGAAACTGCAGCGTTTCATAAAGTCCGCTCCCTACTATCTCTTCTGCCACTCCGATAAGGTGAGCAGTAATTCCGATATGACGTATCTTGCCCTCTTCCTTAGCACGGAGCATAGCCTCGTACATGCCGGTTCCGTCACCCGGCTTATAGCACTGCTTCACGCAATGGAACTGGTATATATCCAGATAATCTGTCTTCAGATTCTTCAGCGTAGTATCCAGATCCTCCCGGAATTTCTCAGGAGTTGTCGCCATGGTCTTTGAAGAAATGTAGATCTTCTCACGCATACCTTCTATGGTTCCAAAGGCTTCGCCAATCTTGATCTCGCTGTCTGAATACGCCCTTGCCGTATCAAAGAAACGCATGCCACCTTCGTATGCATTCCTGAGCAGCCTTACGGCTGTATCAACATCAACTCTCTGTATCGGCAGAGCTCCGAAAGCATTCTGCGGAACAGTGATACCGGTTCTTCCAAGTGTAACAGACTTCATAATTCACCTCGCACTAATTCTTTCTTCCCATTTCCCTGATCATATTGATGGTTTCGATATCTTCCGCTGTCATTCTTATATTTGCTACATATTCCTGACCATCAGTAGCTGTAAACTTAACATCCATAACTGTGCCTTCAGTCAGCCCCTTTGCTGCAACAGCCTTAAGGAACGCACCAAACTTAGGATGCTGCTGATTGAATGTACCTAATCTTCCTGCTATCTGCATCATGTCCATAGGATTCATAATAATACCCTCACCTTTCTTCGATATGATCTTTTACATACTTAGCATCTTCTTCTGTAAGAAAATATCCTCTGCACGGAACAAATGGAACTGCCCCGCTGCCCAGGACCATTTTGTCATCAAACTCCATTATTGAAATGTGACCGTTAAACACACCATCGGCTGAATCAGCCTGTATCTCGAAATCAATCGGCGGTGTATCCAGTTTATATAGCTCCAGCCCATGATTTCCATCATCATATCCCCGAAGCTTCTGATACATTTCCATAGAAAAATCGATATTGTATTCTATAGTACCACTCTTCTCAAAATCATAAAATTTAAATGTAATGTCGGCCTTGTTCATATAATAATCGACCAGGTCGTCTACATTCTGACTCTCGGCATATACGCAGTAATTTATAAGATATACATCGCATCCATAGTCTGACTTAAGTCTCGTAACGTTATAGGATTTGTCACCAACCTGAACGCTTCCGAGCTTTTCACCATCAGGTGTCCCGGGATTCTGTATCTCCGGAACCATCTTAAGAATCATCCCTTTAAACTCTATCTCAGGTATCGTTTCATTTTTCTTTTCATATATATCGTCCATGGTTTCCGGATATATAGAAAAATCAACTCCTCCGTCAACCAGTTTATCAACAAACCCATCGACTCCTTCAGCCTTATAATCTTCCGTGACCAGCTCTGATGAATCAGGAATATCACCCTCATACATAGTTATCTTCACAGCTGTGATCTCATTTCTCACATCTGTATCACAGGTATAATATAAGACACATTTACCAACATCCGGTATGTCGGAAGCAATGAAAAAATTAACCTTCGCGCCATCATCAACCGGCTCACACCACTTCTTTTTTATATTCTTATTATTTATTGCAAGCATTGACTTTGCAAGGTTAGAAACTTCTTCGTCAGACATATTTTCAAGAAGTTTATCCGACACATAACGCTGCGGAAGGTCTAAAGCACTTTCTGAATCAATACCGATGGAACCGATTATTTCCGCAATATACGAGCCACTGAAGCGTTCCGGATAGTCAATTCCGGGGAATGTTCCACCTTCGTTTCCATAACCCTCTTCCCATTCTCTTATACACAGATTATATACGCCTATACTATCCTCATCGGCCTCATTCTCAAGTATATCTTCCCAATCCAGACGATAAACTTTATCATCAGCTTCAATGTAGCATATACAGCTTATTTGATGTATAGAATTATTCATCTCGTATGTCTGAAATTTCGAATAAGTATAGTCTCGTATTTCTGTATGCTTTCCGTCATAAAGGTTAAAGATATACTCACATCCCAAATCCCAGTCTGTTGTCAATTCCAAAGCTCTTTTAGAAAAGACACTCTTTAATTTCTCTTCATCATCATTTTCTACCGCCTCTACGACAGCTTCCGCAACTTTTGGCATTATTTCTTTTTTTATCTGATCCGCAGAGTATGCCATAGGATCCGTCTTACATGAAACCAGCGACATCAAAATAAGCCCTGCCAAAAGTACAGGAATTATATTGTTAAATGTACTTCTTTTGATAATCATCAAATGTTTCATATTTATTATTACGATCCCAACAGGCTACGAACTTCGTCCAGTATTGTTACATCTGCAGGAAGCCAGTCGGCTGAATCAAGAGTATCTTTGGTCAGCCACCTGGCAGCCTCATGCTCTTTCAGAACCAGATCACCATCTACTATAGTACACAGGAAACAATCCATAGATAAATGGAATTCCGGATAATCATACTCAATAGTATAAATATATCTCTCAACTTTGATTACTGTATCCAGTTCTTCTTTTATCTCCCTGACTATCGCTTCCTCAGGAGTCTCTCCTTCTTCTATCTTACCGCCCGGAAACTCCCAGCCATCCTTCATGGCTCCGTATCCACGCTGGGTGGCGAAGACTATCTTCTCACCTGCTTCACTTTCGGCAACAATTATTGCTGCAACTACTCTGACTCTTTTCATAGTTCATTCCTATCCATTAACAAGAAACTTGTGCACACCTGTTTTTTCATCAATTAGCTAGTTCAAAAATTTCTACATTTTCAATATATCATAACCCCCTTAATATGAATAGAAGAAAAACGCCTACAAGTACATATCATATACTCATAGACGCCTTATCGCTATATATATTATTAAGTTCAATTCCTAGTTCATATGCTTCTTTCATGTATGCACTTTTTCTTGTCATGGAGGGAGTTCCACAACCATATCCCAAAACCATTCCCTGATCTTCAAAGTTGATGTAACGGACAAGCGTCTTATAGTGCGCTACCAAAGCTTCAAACGTCCAGTCATCTGCATTCCATGCCACCGTTAGAAGCGCTGACTTCAAGTGTCTGCTATTTAAGCTGCTATTGTAGGCACAGAATCTATCTACTACAGTTTTCAGCTGAGCGCTCATACCATAATAGTAAAGAGGCGTCGCAAAAACCACCATGTTTGATGACAGAAGTTTAGCCCTGATTATTTCCACATCATCCTTCTGCACACAGGGTCCTTCATAACCACAGGCAACGCATCCATTACAAGGATGAATATCTGCATGGCATACATCTATTACTTCACAGGTGTGACCTGCATCTTCCGCTCCTCTTACAAACTCATTTGTAAGGAGACTCGTTGAGCCCTTTTTGTTAGGACTTCCCATAAGTATCACAATCTTCATTTATCCACCCCACTCCTGCCTATTCCAATTTGCTATACTCCCCATCAGATACGGCTTCCAGCCATTCATTGCTCGTCTCTTCACCGGCAACCTCGATTGCAAGGTGCGAGAACCATGAGTCCGGTGCAGCTCCGTGCCAATGCTTTACATCCGCAGGAATGTTAATCACCTTACCCAGAGTCATCTCCACAGCTTCTTTGCCCCATTCCTGATAGTAACCTCTTCCACCGATGCAAATCAGCATCTGACCGCCACCATTCTTTGCATGATGGATATGCCAGTTATTGCGACATCCCGGCTCAAAAGTCACATTAAATACAGGTACCTGTTCCGTTGAAACAGGAGCAAGATAACTTTGTCCAACAAAGAACTCTCCGTATGGATTTGGATCTCCTATAGGGAAACATATCGAATTCTGATATCTGTCCCTTTCCGTCAGTTCAGGTATTTCTTCATTCCATACTTCCTTCGCAAGACGGAATACTGCCCAACCTTTAGGCCATCCTACATACATGGTGGCATGGGTGATGATCGATGCAATCTCTTGCTTTGTAACTCCGTGAGCCTTCGCATTCTGAAGGTGATATGTTAAGGATGAATCCGTGATGCCCGATGCCATCAGTGAAACAACCGTGATAATGCATTTCGTCTTTACATCAATGGCTCCTTCGTTCCACACCTCTCCAAAGAGCACATCGTCATTCAAGTGGGCAAACATCGGTGCGAATTCGCCAAGCTGATCTCTTCCTGCTGTCTGTACTATTTTCTCTGCCATCTTACTTATCGCCTCCTAATATTTTTTGCGCACCCGTAGTCCATACATATTTCTTTGATGCTTCGCTTCTCTTGTTCTGAGCCATGACACCTGCAAGAGGATGAGGCACATAGGGTTCTTCAAGGAATCTTATCTCATCATCCGTAAGCTCGAGATCCACAGCTTTTGCTGCTCCCTCTATATGATGAAGTTTAGTAGCTCCCACCACGGGTGATGTCACTTTTGTCAGCAGCCATGCCAAAGATATCTCCGTCATGGTCACACTGTGTTTTTCGGCAAGCTGTGCCACCCGGCCTATGATCACATTATCCTGCTCAGCTGTGGCATCATATTTGTACTTCGCATAGGAATCCTCCGCAGCTCTCTTGGTATCTCCCTCTCCCGGTTTTCTTGAAAGTCTGCCGCTGGCCAGAGCACTGTATGGAGTGAGCGCGATATTCTCTTCTTCAGAGTACGGTACCATCTCACGCTCTTCTTCCCTGAAGATCAGGTTATAATGCCCCTGGACAGAGACAAATTTTGCAAAACCTTCTTTTTCTGCAATGGCGTTTGCCTTTGCGATCTGCCATGCAAAACAATTTGAAATGCCAATATACCTTGCTTTGCCTGCCTTCACGATTCGGTTTAATCCGTCCATTATGTCATAAAGGTCTGTATTCCAGTCCCACATGTGATAGATATAAAGATCCACATAATCCATTCCAAGATTTTGGAGGCTTGTGTTAATCATATTTTCGATATGCTGCTGACCGGTAATCCCCTTTCCAATCTCTTCCGGTGTTCTTGGAAGGAATTTCGTCGCCACAACCACATCCTCACGTTTTGAAAAATCTCTAAGTGCTCTTCCAACATACTGCTCACTGGTTCCGCTCTGATAAGCTATCGCCGTATCGTAGAAATTAACCCCGAGGTCAATTCCTCTCTTTATGATTTCCCTGGAATGTTCCTCATCTAATGTCCAACCATGCTGTCCTTTAGTTGCATCTCCGAACCCCATACAGCCCATACAGATACGTGATACATCCAGATCTGAATTTCCAAGTTTTATATATTTCATAGTCGCACCCCTTTCCGTTTAAAGTACTCCGTCAAGCCACTTTTTGATCATAGTTTCATCAGGGCGGTTTATCTGTGTGCCCTTTTCCCACTTCGCATCTCCCTTTACATTCTTATGGAGTTCCTCGTCACTTCTTCCTACACCGCTTCCTCCTGAAGTGCAGAACCTTCCGGCATAGGATGTTTTGTATCAATCAGCTGAACTTTATAAAAGCTTCAACAGACAGTTGTTTGTTATTTCAAAAATGGACTGGTATACATAGTCCACATTTGCCTGCTTCATTGCATCCCGCTGTTTATCCGTTACGGTAGTGTAGGGGTATATTCCAAACATAAACGGGAAGAAAACATATATGAAATCCTGAATATCCTGGACCGTTTTCTCCGGGCAGAACTTAGTAAGAATCCTGCATACGTTCTTCATGGACTCTCCATAAGCCACCTTGAAAGAGGTAAGAAGCTCGGTTCTGCTGTTTGCTTCCATATCATAGTTATTCATGGAAAGAAGCTTTAAAAGCTGCTGTCTGTTTGCTATCGAGGATGCAATTTTTTCAGCTATCTGCTCCTTCGTAAGAGTATCATTATTCTCTAGTATGTCTGTCAGTTCTATATTCCAGCGATCATA
>OCTW013410447.1_pt1 | contig 39332 bp, 23 predicted proteins | sample 1539671 | NCBI WGS metagenome assembly OCTW01 (sample SAMN02144230, study PRJEB22623) | gut metagenome | biome: sheep rumen | host: Ovis aries | place: New Zealand
CATGATTCTCGCTCTGGGAGGAATGACCGTCAACGCACAGAACATTCTTGACCCTGAAGATGAAAACAATTTAAGCAACTTTTACGAGCGTAAAATCACCACCACCAGAAAGGCCCTTCCCTACCCCAGCCTCCGCGAAAGCGATGTTATTTGGGAAACCTGCATCTGGCGTACCATCGATTTCCGTGAGAAATTCAACCAGTTCTTCTACTTCCCCAAAGGCGAAGACTCCCTTAACAACAACCAGGGGCGAATCAACCTGGCATATCTCATCTACAGATCTGCCGCCAATGGAGAGTTCGAGATTTTCGAGGACGACGAACTGAAGACCCCCGTTGATTGGGACAACATGTACAAGAAACTGAACAAAGCCGACTCCACCACCACCGACCCCATCTACGATGAATACGGTGAAATTGTTGAAGAAGGCCATGACACAGTCAAGTACAAATCCTTCACATCCGACGACTACTACCAAATCCACCTCAAAGAGTGGTGGTACATCGACAGCAAAGACACCCGCATGAAAGTGCGCATCGTTGCCCTTGCCCTTGTCGACGAAAACTGCCGCGAAGTTGATGGCGACATGGAGTGCACGCCCACCATCCGTTTCTGGATTCCGATGAACGACATGAGAGTGCGCAACATCTTTGCCCGCACCAATGCCTACGACCTCTACAACAACAATGCCGAGCGCAGCTACGACGAGATTTTCATCTCCCGTTACTTCGACAGCTTCGTCACCCGCGAGACCAATACCCACAACCGTGCCATCCACGACTACCTGACCGGTGAGGACTCCCAGCTCGAAGCCCAATCCATCGAAGAGCGCATCTTCGACATTGAATCCGACATGTGGGAATACTAATCCGACATAAGATTAGACCAGCCACCGATTCGCACAAATCTCAATAACAAAAGAGTTAAGAGTAAGTAGTGCTTATTCTTAACTCTTTTCTATTTCGATACCCTCGACTCCATTTCAACACCCCACGACACTCACCGACACCCAAACACAACACACCGCGACACCCTCTTCCCAAAAGTCCAACCCCTTGAACATCCAGCGACAGATAACCATCCTGCTCCTGCTCCTTATCGGCACCTCTGCCGGAGCCGCAGCCCAATGGGTAGAACCCCAGCCCAACGACTACTATGAGCGGTCGCTGATCTGGAAAAAACAACCCCAGGAGCTGGGCTACGTCCGCGATGCCGATGTATATTGGAGCCGTGTGCTTTGGCGCATCATCGACATTCGGGAGAAAGAAAACCAATACTTCTATTTCCCCACCCAACCCGAGGGCATACGCGGACGCAAAAACCTGGCCTACGTCATCTGGGACGCCATCCTTGCGGGCGAAATTGAACTATACGAAGACGACGAGCTGAAAATACCACTCGACTGCGCCAAAGTAATCGAGCGGGCCACCCGGAGCGACACCGTCCAGATGGCCGTCTACGACGACTACGGCGAAGCCGACTACACCACCGTCTACGTCCCGCACGAATTCAAATCCGACGACATCTACCAATATGCCATCAAAGAGGCCGTCTTCCTCGACCGCTCCCGCAGCGGTATGCAAGTGCGCAAATTAGGACTTGCACCCATGGAAGACCGCTACAAAGTCATCGACGGCGAAACAGAATACATAGGCACCGTAGCCCTTTTCTGGGTACCGATGCTCTCCCAGCAAGTGCGCATCCTCTTTGCACAAAAGGAAGCCTACTGCCGCGAGAACCTCGTCCACCTCCCCACCTGGGAATACGCCTTCAACACATTCATGTACTCCTCTTTCATCACGCGCGAAGACAACGTCTGGAACCGGTCCATACACGACTATCTGACAGGCGAAGATGCCCTCCTCGAAGCCGAGCGCATCGAAGAGGACATCATGAACATCTCAATCGACATGTGGGAGTACTAATCCGCCAAACACCTGTCAAGCATCCGGCAAATGCCCTCCTTGTCCATATTCTGGCCGATAAACACCAGCTTCACCATCCTGTCGCCATACTCATCGTCCCAGTCGTGAACCAGACCCGGGTCGCGCCGCATCATATCGATCAACTCCTCTTCGGGCATCGTGGCATACCACTGGCCGGCCTCTGACAATTTCACCTGCACCCCGGCCTGCTCAAACAGGTAAGACATATCCTGGTCATCGGCAAAATAACACACACCCTTGGCCCTGATCACACTCTTCGGCCAGTCGAAATTGACAAAATGATCAAACTTGTCAATGTCGAAAGGCTGACGGCGATAATAGACAAACGTCCCGATGCCATACTCCTCCACCTCGCCGCCTTCGGCGTGGTGATGATGGTGGTGATGATGCCCATGCCCCTCATGCGCCTCGACCTCATCCTCGTCGTGGTCATGCTCATGCCCGTGATGATGGTGGTCATTCTCATCCTGCCCTTCGTCCTCGTCCTCATCGTGGCCATGCCCGTGGTGGTGCCCATGCTCCTCGTCATCCTCCTCGTCGTGGTGGGGAGAATCCATGCCGTCGTGGTGGCGCTTGGCTTCCGCATCCTCCGCCTCGGTTGTCAGCCGTTCCAACTCCTTCACCCAGCCGGCCTGGCCCTCAGTCTCGCCATATTCAAAACAATGCGTATCAATCAGCTCGTCCAAATCCACATCAGCATAATCCGCCTCCAGAATCCGGGCGCCGTGATTCAGATTCCTCACAATCTGCCGCAGCCGCTCCAGCTCGGCCGGCGCGACCTCCGACTTCTTATTTATCAACACAATATTGCAGAACTCAATCTGCTGGATAATCAGATTCTCAATATCCTCCTCGGCAATGGCCGAGCCAAGCAGCCGCCCGCCACAATCAAACTCGCTCTGCATCCGCAGCGCGTCCACCACCGTCAACACACAGTCCAGCCGCGGCACACCGTATCGGGTATACTCCTCGCCCATGCGGGGCATAGAACAAATAGTCCGGGCTATAGGCTCCGGCTCGCAGATGCCGCTGGCCTCAATCACGATATAGTCAAACTTGGCCAGCCCCATAATATCGCTCAACTGCTTGACCAAATCCATCTTCAGCGTGCAGCAGATGCAGCCATTCTGCAACGCCACCAAACTGTCGTCGGTCTGGCCCACGATGCCCCCTTTTTGAATCAACGATGCGTCAATATTCACCTCGCCGATATCGTTCACAAGCACAGCGAACCGGATATTGCGTTTGTTATTAAGAATATGGTTCAACAGCGTAGTCTTTCCGCTGCCCAGATAACCCGTCAGCAGCAACACTGGCGTAGAATGATAATGTGTATTAGTCATAATATATCAAAAGTTAATTAATCAATATTGACGGTCCGGCCAGACGATGCAACCTCAGTCTGTCGCCACTCATGACCCAATATCAATAACGGGCAAAACGGCATATTATTTTCATCACACCGCCTGTTTTTTTCATCCCTATCCCCCCGCTCTGCCAGCCCGCACCGCCCGTGGCCACAAGCCGCCACGCCCCAACTTCGCCCGACCGCCAGCACCTCCACACCTGTCAGCCTTCATTTCATGCGCCGCCGACAGAACAAATGGATTGCACGGGCTGCATGAATGCCAGCCATCGGGCGACGGAAGAAGCCGCTGAATGGGTGTCAACTATAGGGCTGCGACCGTCAGTCGGCATTCGGCTTTCGGGACAGCCAGCGGTATCCATAAACCATATCGCGGACCATCACAAACACCTTGGGCGTGAGCCAGGCACTGAACAGCCCCATAAGCAACAAAGCCAAGGCACGCCACACATTGAAGAGGCAACTGTTGACGATGAAAAGCACAAGCATATAAACCAACGAGAGGCCAAAACGGATTGCAAAATTGATGGAACTGCGGAACTGCGGGTCCTCAACCTTGGCGCGGGCAATCAGGTGGGTGGGCAGATAGACAACGGGGTTGCTGAGCACCCACAGCGGCAGCAACTCCCAGCAGAGCAGCACCACCAACAGCAACAGGACAGCACTGCCCACCCACTGCACAACCCATCGCAAGGCTGACCGGCGGGGATACCGGGAGGCGAACCACAGGGGGACCCTCCGCCGCTCGCACTCGGCACTGAAGGCTGCGCCTTGCTTGTAAAGCTGGGCCAACTGGTCGTCGGCAAGCCCTGCCAACTGCAGACTGACGTGGCGGCGCGCCACAAAACGGTTCCAAACCGTGTTGCGCAGGCCCAACTCGCGGAGAACATCGGGGGTGCGCTGATGGCAGTAGGCATACTCGTCGGCGTAGTGGTCGGTGGCGTTCACTTGATGGATGGAGTCCTTCATGGCAACCGTGAGGTCGGCACGCATGTGGTTGAGGGCCTGGGGCTCGTTCTCGACGTATTCGGCCATGTATTGCTGCACGCCGATAGGTTTGCAGATGTTGACCACCACGTTGCTGTAGGGTTCCTCATAGTGGTCATAGTCCAGTCCCACGGGGACTATATAGAGGGGTTTGTGGCCCATTTCGCGCTGGGTTTCACCCGCTATGCGGAACATGCCTTTGACCAAGGGGAGCAACTGGTGGCGGTCGTTGTGGGTGCCTTCGGCCATGAGGCAGAGGGGTATGCCTTGCTCCAGCGACCGGCGGGCGACTCCGAACACCGCCTCGTTGCGCGACAGCTGGTCGCGGCCGTCGCGGATGCGGTAGACGGGGCTGATGCGCAGCCAGGTGAGGAAAAAGCGCGCCACAGGGTTCTTAAAAATGTCCGCCCGGGCCAGGAAGGCTATCGGGCGGTAGAGGGCCAGCAGCACCACGAGGGGGTCCATCATGGCGTTCTGGTGAGTGGGGGCAAGGATGTAGGCGTCGCCCTCGGGCAGGTTTTCCTTGCCGCGCACCACTATGCGGCGGTAATGGCACAACGTGCCGAACTGCACAACGGGGAAGCAGATGGTATAAAAAAGGTTAAAAGAAGCCAAACTTTTTTTCATGCTGCAAAAGTACAAAATATTTTTGACTTTTTTGAGTTACTGGGACAAAAATATGAAGGCTATTATGAAAAGATTCTTTCTCGCCCCTCTCCTCTTGCTGCTCACCGCAGTTGCACCCCCGGCCGAAAGCCAGGTGGTGGTGGACCGCAAAGTGCGTTTTGGAATCATAGTCGACGGCGACACGATACCCTACTACCGGCTTAAGGAGGTCAAGGTGCTGGAGTCGGCATCGCTGCTCAGCGAGGCCGAAATACGGAAGAACCAAAAGCTGATACGCAACGTGAAGAAGATGCTGCCCTATGCCAAGATAGGCAAACAGCGGCTTGATGTGCTGGAGAAAGAGATTGCCGACCTGCCCAAAAAGCAGCGCCGGGCCGCCATACGGGCCGCCGAGAAGAACCTGCTGGCCGACTTCAGCGACGAGCTGAAAGACTGCACCATATCGCAAGGCAAAGTGCTGCTGAAACTGATTGACCGCGAGACAGGCCGCACATCGTATGTGCTGGTCGACGAGCTGAGGGGGAAACTGCGGGCCGGCTTCTACCAGGCTTTTGCCCGTCTGTTTGGCTACAACCTGAAAGCCGCCTACGACCCCCAGAACAACAAAGACGACAACCTGATTGAACGCATAGTAATTTCCGTCGAGCATGGACGGCTGTAGCTCACCGCCACCCCCCTGCCGACACCCAAATTCCTCCACCATGACAAGAGCCTGCTGTTTTTTGACTGCCGTGGCCATGCGCCGCGAACCCTCGGACCGCGCCGAGATGGTGAACCAACTGCTGCTGGGCGACACTTTCACGATTGTAGAGCAACAAGCCAAGTGGTCGCTTGCACGCTGCGACTGGGACGGCTACGAGGGGTGGGTGGACAACAAGCAGTGGCGCCCGCACGACGGACCCGCCAACCTCGGCACAGGCCACGATGCGAGCCCGGCCACGGTGGCGGAGCGCGACTATCTGGGAGCCCCCTACCTGTGGGGCGGACGCTGCGTGATGGGGATTGACTGTTCGGGACTGACGCAGGTCTGTTTCCGCGCCTGTGGGCAGCGGTTGCTGCGCGATGCTTCGCAACAGGCCACTCAGGGCCGCCCGGTTGACGGGCTGGAGCAGGCTCGGCGCGACGACTTGTGTTTCTTCTGCAACGAGCGGGGCGGCATTATCCATGTAGGCATCTATATGGGCCAGGGCCGCATTATCCACGCTTCGGGCCAGGTGCGCATCGACACCCTCACGCCCCAGGGCATCATCAACAGCGACACGCAGCAACTCACCCACCGGCTGCACTCCCTGCGGCGGGTGATGTGAGCCACGGCGGCACGTGCCGCCCCTGCGCTGTGGCTGGGGCGCGGCACGGAACAATGGGCCGGGAGGCCCTTTACACAAACAGTTCGTCGATAGCCTTCTGATAGTAGGCCGTTATGTTGTTGCGCTTGATTTTAAGCGTCGGGGTGAGGAACTGGTTTTCGGTACTCCACACTTCTGACACAAGTTTGAAACGCTTCACCTGCTCATGGTTGCCAAGCGAGGCGTTGTATTTGTCTACCACTCGCTGGAAACGCGCCTGGACCGTCTTGTCGGCAATTATATCCTCGCGTGTCGTTGCATGTACGTCGTGGCGCAAACACCAGTCTTTCAGCATGTCGAAATCGGGAGCTATGACGGCAGCGGCAAACTTCTGCCCTTCGCCCACCACCATCATGTCGAGGATGAATGGGGACTCTTTGAAACGTTCTTCAATGACTTCGGGGTTGACGAACTTGCCCATAGAGGTTTTGAACATGTTTTTGGTGCGGCCGGTGAGGTACATGTAGCCCCCAGGAGCCAGGTAGCCGGTGTCGCCGGTGTGGAACCATCCCTCGTGGTCGATGGCCTGGGCCGTGAGTTCGGGCGACTTGTAATAGCCTTTCATGACATTGCCGCCACGACAAAGAATCTCGTTGGTGCCGGGGGCAAAGCGCACTTCGATGCCGGGCAGGACAAAACCTACAGACCCCACCTTGCGGCCTTCTTCGGCATAGGAGTTGGTGACGGCCACCAGCGGCGAGCATTCGGTAAGGCCGTAGCCTTCGTACAGGTCAAGCCCCACGGCACTGAAAAAGCGGGTGAGACGGGGCTGGATGGAGGCACCGCCCGAGACAAGCATGTGGAAATTGGAGCCCAAAGCCTTGCGGATTTCGGCATAGACGAGCTTGTCGGCCACTGCGTGGCGCAGATTGTACCATGCAGTACGGGTTTTGTCGTTAAGGTCGTATTGGAAACCCAGTTCGAGCGCCCAGTCGAAAATCTTTTTCTTGAGGCCAGTGAGTTTCTCGCCTTTGCGGAACACCTTGTCGTACATCTTCTCAATGAAACGGGGCACGGCCGCCATCATGTAGGGGTTGACCTCCTGCGCGTTATCGGCCACCTTGGCAATGCTCTCGGCATAGAAGGTCTCCATGCAGAGATATTGGTAGAGGTAGTTCATCATGCGCTCGTAGATGTGGCACAAGGGCATCCAGCTGAGGGCGCGGGTCCAGTCCTTGCCGGGCGAGTCTTTGATGCCAAGAACGTTGAGGAGTATGCCCCTGTGGGCCAGCATCACCCCTTTGGGAGTGCCTGTGGAGCCACTGGTGTAGATCATGGTGGCCACGTCGTCTGTGCTGATGGAGTCTTTGATGGCTTGGAGGCCTTCGGGGTCGCGGTGGCTGTCGCCGAGGGCGTAGAGGTCGTCGATGGACGGGGCCCCTTCAACAGGGGCGATTGTATAGACCTGACAGATGGCGGGCAGTTGGTGGCGGATAGAGCTGATTTTTTTATACAACCCCTCGCCTTCCACTATGATATAGCGCACCTCGGCGTGGTTGAGGATAAAGAGATACTCGCTCTCGCTGATGGTGGGGTAGATGGGAAGCAGCACGGCTCCCATCATCTGGACACCCATGTCGACATAGTTCCATTCGGGACGGCCGGTCGAAATCAAGGCCACGTTCTCACCCCGCTGCACACCAAGGTGCATGAAAGCATAACTGAGCAGATTGGATTTATCGAAATATTCATCTATTGTGTGCTCTTCCCAATGGCCGTTGCGCTTGTTGGCAAACACGGGACGCTCGGGGCACAGCAGCCGACGGCGGTCCATCAAATCGAAAAGTCTTTCGGGTTCTTTTATCATAGTTTTAAAGTTTGACAGGTGATGCAAAAATAGCAATCTCCGGGTGAATATGTGACAGAAAATTGTTCTGGCCCGAAAAAAAGTGACAGAAGCGGGCGTTTTTGGTGCCAAACGAGCGGATTTGAGTGACGAAAGCTCCATTGCCGCACTTTTGTCCCATGCCGAATGTGACGGAATCGGGCAGGCTGGGAAGGGTTGTCCAGGGCTTTTAACCATTTTTTTGAAAGCGGACAGTACTCTTTGAAAAAAAAATCGTATCTTTGCACTTTGATTTTTATAAATAGGAACATGCTCGTATCTGACAAACAGCTAATCGACGAATTGAAAGCCGGCAAATGCCACCCCGTCTACCTCCTCACCGGCGAAGAGAACTATTATATTGACCTTGTGTCGGACTACTTTGAGCATCATGTGATAGCAGAGGGAAACCGCGATTTCGACCAAACCGTTCTCTATGGCCGCGAGACCGACATGCGCACGGTCATATCCTATGCCAAACAGTTCCCGATGATGTCGCCCATCAAACTGGTGTTGGTCAAGGAGGCTCAGGACATCCCCACCAAAGAATGGGACCTGCTGGCGGACTATCTGCAAAATCCTCTCACTCAAACGTTGCTGGTGTTCTGCTACAGACACAAAAAAATGGACAAGCGGTCGAAAGCCTATAAAGCCATCAACGAAAAAGGTTGTGTGTGCGAGCGGGCCAAGCTGTACGACAGCCAAGTACCCGACTGGATTGGCACCCATGTGAACCAACACGGACACACCATTACGCAGAAAGGTTCCGTGCTGATAGCCGAATATTTAGGCAACGACTTGAGCAAGATTGCCAACGAACTCTCGAAAGTTTTCATTTCCCTGCAGCCCGGTGAGGTCATCAACGAGGACATCATCGAGCAGAACATCGGCATCAGCAAGGACTACAATGTGTTCGAGCTGCAAAGTGCCATCGGCCGTCGCAATGTGGTGCAGTGCAACCGCATTGTAAACCACTTTGCGGCCAACCCCAAGGATAATCCCATCCAGATGGTGCTGCCCTCACTCTACAATTATTTCATCAAAATCATGCTCTATCACCAACTCACAGACAAAAGTCAGGCTGCGTCGGTGTTGAAGGTGAACCCCTACTTTGTGAAAGACTACGCCACCGCCGCACAGAACTACTCGCTGGGCAAGTTAGCCAGCTGCATCGGCTACCTGTACGACGCCGACCTGCGCTCAAAAGGCATCCACAACTCCGGCACTGTCACCGACGGGGAAATCCTCAAAGAGATGGTTTTCAAAATAATCCATTAAACCCCGACATAGTTATCAGCTTATTCAATACCACCAATCATCCACCCGAATGAAACGATTTGCCACCTTCATTATCCTTATCCTGAGTCTTTCTCCCCTTGCAGCACAAACCGTGAAAGGCACCCTTACCGACAGCGAGACGGGCGAAGCCATTCCGTTTGCCAACGTGGTGCTGGACAGCACACGCTTTGGTGTAGCCACCGACCTGAACGGCTTCTACCTAATCAACAAGATGCCTGCAGGCAACTATGTGCTGCGCGTGCGTTTTGTAGGCTACAAGGAATACCGAGAGCGCATCACCCTGCAAAAAGGACAGACGCTGGTACGTAACATCGAACTGGAATCAGAAACAAAGACCTTGGCCGACGTCACCGTCACCGACAACCGCATCGAAGAAAGGAAAATACAAACCCAGGTGTCGGTAGAGAAAATCTCCTCAGCCCAAATCCAGCAAATGCCATCCATTGGTGGCACATCGGATCTTGCCCAGTACCTGCAGGTGCTGCCCGGCATCAACTCGACAGGCGACCAGGGGGGACAACTCTATATCCGTGGCGGGTCGATGATACAGAACCTGTGCCTCCTCGACGGCATGACCGTCTACAACCCCTTCCACTCCATAGGATTATACTCCATCTTCGAGACCGACATCATCCTCAACGCCGACATCTATAGCGGCGGATTCGGAGCCGAGTATGGCGGCCGCCTGTCGTCCGTGATGGACATCACCACCCGCGACGGAAACAAGAAACGCCATTCAGGCAAAATTGGCATCAACACCTTCGGAGCCAATCTGGTGCTCGAAGGCCCTCTGAAAAAAGAAAGACCGGGCAACCCGTTCACCATCACCTATCTGCTCTCGGCCAAGAACTCATTCCTCTCCAAATCGCACAAGATATTCTACCCCTACATCGAAGGCTCCCTGCCCTTCGACTTTACCGACCTCTATGGCAAATTGTCATTCAACTCCGGCTCTGGCAGCAAAATCAACTTCTTCGGATTCCGGTTCGACGACCGCGTGGACGGCTACCAGTCTTTGGCCAACTACCACTGGCGCAACTACGGCGTGGGCACGAACTTCATGCTCGTGACCGGCTCCAGCTCAATCATCGACGGCCATATTGCCTATTCCGACTACAGAATCAACTTCCAAGACCCCACTGCACACCAAAACCACAGCAGTATCAACAACTACAACATGGGACTGGACATCACCAACTTCATCGGCACCAACCGACTGCGCTACGGCTTAGCCCTCGAAGGCTACACTACTGACTACCTGTACTACAACCCCTACCAAATCAACGTTACACAAAACGAGAACACCTTCAGCTTCTCAGCCTATATCACATACAAGATTGCCACCGGCAACTGGCTCATTGACCCCGGCATCCGCTACATCTACTACAACGCATTCAACGCCGGCAGCATAGAGCCCCGCCTCTCGGCCAAATACAACCTCACCGACAAATTCCGCTTCAAGATGGCCGGCGGCCTCTACAGCCAAATCTTCCTCGACTCCCGCTCCGACAACGACATCGTCAACCTCTTCAACGGTATCCTGACCGGGTGCCCCAATTTGGAAAAGCCCTCCACATTTCTGGGCAATCCCGTACAAAACTCCCTCCAAAAAGCGCAACACCTCATTTTTGGCGTCGAATACGACTTCCTCAACCACCTGACCACCAACTGCGAAATCTACCTCAAAAACTTCAGCCAACTGATTAACTACAACCGCAACAAAATGTTCGACAGCGGCGACCGCGCCTACCTCCACGGCGGCATCTACGAAAAGCCCGAATACCTCCTCAGCAACTTCCTTGTCGAAAAAGGCATAGCTTATGGTGCCGACTTCAGCCTGTGTTACGACATTGACTGGCTCTACATTTGGGCCACCTACTCACTCGGATGGGTTCGCCGCACCGACGAAATCCAGACCTACTCACCCCACTACGACCGCCGCCACACCATCAACCTGCTCACCACCGTGCGCCTGGGCGACCAAAACCAATGGGAAATCAGCGGCCGCTGGAGCTATGGCAGTGGCTATCCCTTCACCCAGACCCAAGGAATGTATGAGAACATCACTTTCAACGATGGCCTCACAACCGACTACACGCGTGTCAACGGCGAACACGGCGTCATCTACGCCGACATCTATGCCGGACGACTGCCCAGCTACCACCGGCTCGACATCAGCGGCAAACGCAAATTCTCCATCGGCAAACGCTCAATTCTTGAAGTCAACGTGAGCGTCACCAACCTTTACAACCGCCAAAACATCTTCTATTTCAACCGCCTCACCTTCGAGCGCGTCAACCAACTCCCCATCATGTGGTCCACCGGTCTGAATTTCCGATTCTGATGTTTGCCCTGCCGACCACGGCAGTGTGCATGGGTGCCATCTGCGGCGATGTGCTTGGAAGCACCTTCGACTCCCACCACATCAAAACCAAAGAGTTCCCCTTGTTCCCGACTGGGTCCCATCCCTCCGGCGACTCTGTCATGACGGTGGCCAACATGCTTTGGCTTACCAATCCATCGCGCAACCCTTTGGCCGACAGCATGCGCACAATGGGGAGGCAGCATCCCGACTCCCGGTATGGCCACCGATTCCTTCAATGGCTCATCAGCCCCGGCGAAGCGGCCGCTGCCACTCTGTTCCTCAGCCAATGCGAGTCCAATCAATCGGGGTCTGACCCTGCTGTTGCAGTATAGCGTTACACTTCGAAAAATGCTTGCAACCGAAGAACCCCCTGTAGGCCGACAACGGCGAGGGATGGGGGGCCGTAAGCACAAAATGCCTGCTGCGGTCAATAAACTGAGCCTTGCTGATAGCAAAACTGCCCCACAGCATAAACACTATACCGTTGCGCCGCTGTGCCAAAGCCTGTATGGCTGCATCGGTGAAAAGCTCCCACCCTTTGTGCTGGTGCGAACCTGCCTGATGGGCTCGCACCGTCAGCGTGGCGTTCAGAAGCAGCACGCCCTGCTCCGCCCAGCCCGTCAGATTCCCACAGGTCAGCGGCACCTGCGTCCCCAAATCGCTGTTAATCTCCTTGATGATATTCACCAGCGAGGGCGGCACTGCCACCCCCTCCGGCACCGAAAAGCACAACCCATGAGCCTGGCCAGGCTCATGATAAGGATCCTGACCCAAAATCACCACCTTCACCTTGTCAAACGGCGTGTGGTCAAAAGCCGCGAAAATGTCGCCGCCCTTGGGATAACACACATACTGCTGCCTCTCAGCCACCAGAAACTCCTTCAGCTGCGCAAAATAAGGTGCCTCAAACTGCGGACGCAGCACCTCCAGCCACGAAGGGTCAATCCTTGGATTAATCATATCAAAAAACCATTATAGCGGCGTTCCACACCAATCGAACTGATGTCGCCATGACCCGGCAACACCTCATACTCATCGGGCAGCGTGAGCAGCCTGGTACGTATCTTCTCTATCAACGTGGCATAGTCACCGCCCGGCAAGTCTGTTCGCCCTATGCTGCCGCGGAACAGCGCATCGCCCGTAAGCACCACCTGCGCATCCGGCACCACGAAAGCCATACTTCCCGGACAGTGTCCCGGCACCGCTCGGCACTCAATCTTCTCCCCACCCAACTCCAGCACATCGTCATCCTGAATCTCAACCACCGGCAACGACTCCATACTCTCCACCTCAAAGCCCATCACAGCGCCATACACCTCCGCCTGGCCGAGCAACTTCTTCCCATCGGGATGCATCGTCACCGGCAGTCCATAGCGGGCACACATCTCACGCAATCCGGCAATATGATCCACATGGGCATGGGTAAGCAGAATCAACTTCGGCTCCAGCCCCTGCTCATCAATATACTGTGTCACCTGGGCCTCCTCATACGTCGTCTCGGCCCCAGGGTCCACAATGGCACATTGCTTCGTGTCCTCATTCCAGAGCACAAAGCAATTAGTGCCAAAATGGTTCAATTCAAACTGCTTTATTTTCATCAACACACCTCTTTCACATCAAGTCTCACGCTCCTATCCAGCCCTTTACCGCTTCCTTCTGCACGGGAGGGATGTCCAGTTTGTTCTTTTTGCGCAGACCGTTCAAGTCATTGTAGAGTTTATTCGGGTTGGCCTCCTTCAGCTGGCCGAGAGTGTTGATTCCTGCCTTGCGCAACATCGGCACCCATTCGGCCGCCACGCCGTGCTCCACAAACTCCTCGTCGGTGGTCACCACGGCCTTCTTCTCCGGCTTCATCTGCGGGAAAAGCAATACATCCTGAATGCTCTGCTCGCCGGTCATCATCATCACCAGGCGGTCAATACCGATGCCCATGCCCGACGTGGGGGGCATGCCGAACTCCAAGGCCCGCACAAAATCCATATCAATAAACATAGCCTCGTCGTCGCCTTTCTCACTCAGGCGCAACTGCTCCTGGAAACGGCCCAACTGGTCGATCGGGTCGTTCAACTCGCTATACGCATTGGCCAACTCCTTGCCATTGACAAACAGCTCAAAACGCTCCGTCAGGTTCGGATTGTCGCGGTGACGCTTGCACAGGGGCGACATCTCGATGGGGTAATCCGTCACAAAAGTCGGCTGAATCAGCGTGTGTTCGCATTTCTCGCCGAATATGGCATCAATCAGTTTGCCCTTGCCCATCGTCTCATCAGTCTCAATGCCCAAAGCCTTGCACGTATCGCGCAGCTGCTGCTCATCCATGTCGGCCACATCGTAGCCCGTCTGCTCCTTAATCAGCTCACACATCGGAGCGCGGCGGAACGGGGGCTTGAAATCAATCTCATTGCCCCACACCTGCACCTTTGTTGTGCCGTGCAGCGTCATGGCTATGCGCTCCAGCATCGTCTCCACAAACTTCATCATCCAGTTGTAGTCCTTATAGGCCACATAAATCTCCATGCAGGTAAACTCCGGGTTGTGCGTCCGGTCCATACCCTCGTTGCGGAAATTGCGGCTGAACTCATACACACCCGCATAACCGCCCACAATAAGGCGTTTCAGATACAACTCATTGGCGATGCGCAGATACAGGTCAATATCCAATGCGTTATGGTGCGTAATGAACGGTCTGGCCGCCGCGCCGCCTGGAATGCTCTGCAGCACTGGCGTGTCCACCTCCAAATAGCCCTGCTCATTGAAATAATCGCGCATCGTATTCACAATCTTGGCCCTCTTCACAAAAGTATCCCGCACATGCGGATTCACAATCAAATCCACATAGCGCATCCTGTAGCGCTGCTCCGGGTCGCTGAAAGCGTCATACACCACGCCGTCCTTCTCCTTCACGATAGGCAGCGGCCTCAAGCTCTTGCTCAACACCGTCAAACTCTTCACATGAATCGAAGTCTCGCCCATCTGCGTCACGAACACATAGCCCGTCACCCCGATAATGTCGCCAATATCCAGCAACCGTTTGAACACCGTGTTATACATCGTCTTATCCTCGCCGGGGCAAATCTCGTCGCGCTTCACATACAGCTGTATGCGCCCATACGAGTCCTGCAGCTCCACAAACGAAGCCGCGCCCATAATGCGGCGGCTCATAATGCGGCCCGCAATGCTGATGTCCTGAAACAGCGTATTATCCTGCGGATACTTCTCCAAAATCTCGCTCGATTTGGCATTCACCTCATACAAGGCGGCGGGATAGGGATTAATACCCAGTTTCTTCAATTCATTCAGCGAATTTCTACGTATTTGTTCTTGTTCGGTCAGTTCGGCCATAGTGCAATTAATTATTTTTAAGTCAATTATACCATTCTACATACTTCCATGCAGATTACAAATATACAAAAAAAAACTCAATTTCCGGCATTCCACCCGCTTTAACACTCCCCTCCCCCACCGGGACCAAACCGCTCACTTCCACACCCTCATTCCTTGCTGCCCCCTCCGGCGGCGTCTGCTCCGCAGCCATGCCTAAAAAGAAAAGTCCCGTACTCGGTTCTCCTGTACGGGGCTTTCTGTTGTCCAACCAGGACTCGAACCTGGACTGACAGAACCAAAATCTGGAGTGCTGCCATTACACCATTGGACATCCTTTGTTCCTCAAACCTTTGGTTTCAAGATTTTTACAATCTAATCACAACAACTTGTCCCCTTGATTTGAGGATGCAAAGATACGAATAAAATTCGATATGACAAAAATATTTTTACTCAAACACCAAATCGCCCTCATTCTGACCAAGATTGATTGTGCAGACCACATTGCGGTCCACCACCACAAACTTGTCTTCTTTCAGGTTTTTCACACAAACGCGGCCATCTTCCGCAGTCAGCGTCACGGTGAAAGTGTTGTAACATGCCGGAGCCACATACAGGTACAAATCTGCACCCTGGGCAAAATCCATGCCTTTCAGCTTGTCGCATTCAATACTCTGGAACACTTTGCTCTGCGGCTGCAACACCGGGTAAGGGTAATTATCCACCTTGAACACACCGGCCATATACTTGGCCGAATCGGCGGTGGACACCTTCACCGACACCAGCTTCTCGGCAGTGGTGAGATGCAGACGCACGACTCCGCACATCGACTTCATCAGCACATCGCCCTTGCCGTCCCGTGTCTCGCCATAGAGAGGCATCGTTTTGGGGAAACCCATACCCTCCTGAACCGAGGGCAGACACACGCAAGCCGTATCGACACACAGCGCGCCAGGATAGACAAAGCGGCGCACTCCGTAGGTCTTCGCACCCTTCGTCAACTGCGTTGTGGCATACGAACTGTCCGGGGCAACACCCGTCACGGGAACATAGACAAACCTCAACGAATCGTCCCAGGTGGCCAGCACCTCGTCCTTGGCCCAGGTGACGGCGGTTGTGCCCTGGTCGCCCGCAGCCTCTACTTCAAATTTGTACATGCGGCTGTGGCACGACACCATCAACATCGACACCGTGGCCAGAACCGCCAAACAGGTAATTATCTTCTTCATAATGTGATAAATATAAATTAATAACTTTAATCTTCTTGCAAGAACACAAATGCAAAGATAACACATTTTTTTAAAATAGCAACAATTCAGATGCCGAAACCACACCAGCCGCCGCTCCACCACCCGTAAACAGCACGTGTGTAACTCGTGTGCAGCTCGTATGCAACTCGTGTGCAGCTCGTGTGCAGCTCGTGTGTAACTCATACTCAGCTCGCATGCAACTCGTGTATAACTCATACTCAGCCCGTGTGCTGAAAATCACCCAGCCGCACGGCGCTTATGCCCCTGCCGGGCCATCCACTGCCGCCGGCAAGCGGCAGGTCCAATCAATAGTGGGCAAAACGACAATCGCCGGGCTGCTATTTTACTGACAGCAGAGGACGAAATGGGATTGATGTGCAAGAGAAGGAGCGCCGGACGAGCGGAGGCAAAGCGAAGGCAGAGCGAAGACAGTTCTTTACGTCTGGGAGGCCCGCCCCGCCTTCGGCGGGGCGGGCAGTGTGGCGTCAGCCGACGGTGACCAGCAGAAGGACGGCGCTGGCGGGGGTGACGCGGAATGGGTGGGCCGTGCGCCGGCCCACAATCCAGAGTATGCGGTCGTCGGCATCGACCAGAAGCAGTTGCCGCCGCTTGTCGAGGAGGCTGTACTTGTGGTCGGAAAAGAAGTCGCTGACAAGCTGCGACCCCTGGGCCAGCCCGAGGGGCTGGAAGCGGTCACCCGTTTTCCAATGGCGCAGCGCGAGGGGCTGACGGAGTGTGGCGGCATCGAAGAGGGCCTGGTTGGAGGGAAGATGGCGGAAGTCGATCTGCGCAGCCGAAGCCTGCAGGGTTTCCACACTGAGGGAGGGCTCGGTGTCGTGGGGCTCGGAACTGAGCGGCTGGACGAGGAGCTGGCCACGGTCGAGGAGGGCCTGATGGGTGGCGGACAGGAAGCGGCGCCCAGACGTGCGGCACTGGAGTATGTCGGCCACATCGGCTGCGTTGAACCCATAGGGGCGCAGCAGCTCGAAGAGGAGCTGGCTGCGCAGGGCACCGCGCGGGTCGGGCTGCAGGCCTGCAAGGGTGTCAAAACGAAGGCTGACACGGATGGTGCCGTCGGGCTGTGGGTCTACCAGCTGGCACCGGATGGGGGCGAGGAGGGCCGTGTAGAGTTGCTCGACGTGTTGCAGATTGGCGATGGTGGTGGCCAGGGCCGTGTCGGCGGTGGGCTGGAGCTGGCGCAGGAGGGGGATGAGGCGATGGCGCACCTGGTTGCGCCGGTAGAGGAGGGATGCGTTGGTGGAGTCTTCGACATGGGTGAGCCCCTGCCGCAGAGCATAGTCCTCAATCTCGGCCCGGCTGAAAGGAAGCAGAGGCCGCACAACTAAGCCCTGGACAGGCAGGATGCCGTGGAGGCCTGAGAGGCCGGTGCCGCGCAGCAGGTTGAGGAAAAAGGTCTCGGCCGAGTCGTCGCGGTGGTGGGCGGTGAGGATTGCGGGGTAGCCGTGGAGGGCGCAGAGTTGGGCGAACCAGTCGTAGCGCAGTTGCCGGGCGGCCTCTTCGGTGCCTTGGCGGTGGCTGGCAGCATGGGCCTGGGTGTCGAACTGCGCCACATGGATGGGAACCCCATAGCCATCGGCAAGTTGGCGGACGAAGGCTTCGTCACGGTCGCAGTCGACCGGACGGAGGTGGAAGTTGCAGTGGGCTACGGCAAAGGGGTAGCCGGCGGAATGCATGAGGTGAGCCAGAACCACGGAGTCGACCCCGCCGCTAACGGCCAGCAGCACCTGCTTGCCCGTGGGGAAGAGGTGCTGCTGGGTGACGTGCTGTATGAAACGGTGGAGCACGCTACTTGACAATCATCTTGTGCATGCGGCGCTGGCCGTTGTACTCGATACCATAGTAGTAGACTCCTGAGGCCAGCTTGTCCTTCTTGAAGGTGATGGTGTTGCGGCCCGGCTGGTAGACTTCGGTGGTTTCGTATACGGTGCGTCCCACCAGGTCGTTGACGAAGAAGCGTGCCTGACCGCCGTATGGCAGGGTGAACTCGATACGGGTTGAACCGTCGAAGGGGTTGGGATAGTTCTGCTCGAGGATGAATCCGCCATCGTCTTCGGCCAGTGGCACACTTTCGAAGTAGTTGACAACTTCGATGATGGTGGTTTCATCATTGGCCGGATTGAGGTCGACGTTGGGCTGCCTCAACGATCCCATGCCTATGTATTCGCGGGTGCGCGATTTCGGGATTTTAATGTAGTTGCCGCGGCTGTCGACAAAATCGATGTGTCTGGTGTAGCCGGGGTCGAGCTGCCATTCGTACCGCACTAACTGCTTGCCCCTGATTGATGTATCGTTGATAATGGCCGAAGGTGTGAGATAGTTGTTGTAGGGGAAGGCTGAGGTGTTGTAGACAACGGCACGGACTCGGCAGGAATCAGTGCGGTTTTCCTCGACCTGGATTTTGAGCAACGCGATATCTGTACCAAGGGGAGCGATGTTCGAAGCAGTGTCGTTGTTGGGGTTGACATCGTCAGGGACGGTGACCCAGGCGGTGAAGAACTCATAGGGGGCGGAACGCTCTCGCCGAGTAGAATCGAAGTAGAAGACAGCATGCGCGCCTGCGGGCAAACCGCCATCGCGGTAGAAGGTGCCGGTGAAGTGTACATTGGTGTCACGGTCCATGTAGCCATCGACACGGAAGTTGTTGACCACTCTGGCGCCGACATTGTCAATCACGACTCCGAAACGAGTCAAATCCGACTGACGGGTGTCGATGACGGCTGCACTGGCACGGACATCCACGGTGGAGGACATTCCGGTAATCTGCTGCGTGATGGTGTCATTGTAGGGATAGACATCAAGGTCGTAGGAGCACCAGGTGACGAGGTCCATGATACCCATGGTGGCTCGCTCGCGGTGGCGGAAGGTGTAGTTGAAGAATTCGCTGGAAGCGAGCCTGCGGCCCAGATAGTCGGGGAAGTGGATGTGTTCTTTGACGGTGTCGCCGTCGTTGTAGACATAGTAGACATCGCAGTCTTCAATCTCGTTCTGGCCGAAGTTGCGGAGTCGGAGGGTGATGTCGAGACTGTCGCCTGCCACAGCACGGGTGATGGGCGAGAGGAGGTCGTAGAGATAGAGGTCGTGAGCCAACGGGGCAAGGGCGAAGGTCTGGGTGGTGGTGTCGTTATCCTTGTAGACATCGAGCTGGACATCGGTGAAGGCAGTGAACTGGAAGGTGTCGGGGTAGTTGTTGGTGATGATGAAGGGGTCGGGGAATTCGAACTCAAGGTCTTGACCCGGCATGATGCCCTGGAAGCAGTGGGTTTCGTGGGCAAGGTAGGAGCCGTAGGGGATATAACTGATGATGAAGTCGTTGATAGAGTCGTAGCCGTAGTTGTGAACGATGACACGCGGGTAGATGGTCTGGCCGAACTGGGGCGAGACCGGATGGGTGATGGCGGTGACTCCGACATCGATGTCGCGCTGCTGGCGGCCCAGTTTGAAGTTGTCGATGGCTACGCCGTCGCCGAAACTGGCCGAGGCAGAGGTGGTAGTGGGCGTGGTGAAGACAAAGCGGAATTGGAGGTCTTGCAGGAAGTCGCCACTGAGGGGTTTGGTGGGTATGCTGACACGGACGTATTCGCCGGGCTGGGTGTTGCCGGTCCAGCCGTCAGGGGTGTCGTACCAGCTGGAGTTCTGCTCGCGAGGCACGCCCCAGCGGGCTCCGATGTCGTCGAGGGTGACCCATTTGTTCTCAAAATTCCTGAACTGGATGATGAGGAAGGAGCCTTCAGCCATGTTCTTGGACAGAAGGAATTCGATGGTGTCGGCTTTGATGAGTCGGAGGTCGATGATGGGCGAGTAGGCGACACTGCGGTTGCCACGCTTGCCGGTGACGATGGACTCGGTGCAGCTGGTGACCATGGCGTTGGGCAGCGAGTAGGCCGAAGCAATGTTGGACTTGGCCGGGATGCCGCGCTCGAAATAGTTGCGGGTGTAGGCATTGTAGCCGGCAGGGAAGTACCAGCGGTTGATTTCCTGGTCGAAGCTGTCGATGTAGCGGGGACGGACGACATAGTAGCGATGGTAGCGGTAGTGGAGGATGTTGTTGGAGGTGTGGAAGGTGTCGCCGTCGACGGTGACAGAGCAGAGGAGGTCGGTGGTGCCTTCGTAGAAGTCGATGGAATCGAGGGTGACGAGGGTGCTCATGCCGGGAGCGAGGCTGCCGCTCCATTGAACGACACCGGTCTGCTCGGGATGGAGATAGTCGTTGAAGTTGTAGCTTATGTTGGCATTAGTGATGGGTGTACGACCCTTATTGGCAAGCATGACGCTGACGTAATGGGTGTTCTGGGTGACGATGTTGTTGCGGGGCGAAACCACACGGGTGAGAGCCGCGTCGACAGAGTCAAGTTCGACATCCTCGGATACGAAGAGGAGGTATTGCTGCATCTGGCCATTGCCGTGAGCGGAGGCATTGTGGAGACCGTTGAGATAGACGGTGGAGTCGCCGTGGACCCAGACAAGCATACGCATGTAGCCATAGTGGGCGGCGTCGGGGATGGTGAAGGGAATCTTTTGCTCTTTGCGGCTGCGCACTTTGACACCCTTGTTGTTAATGGGAGCAGGACTTTTGGTGATGTTCTCGATGCCGTCGAAGTCGAAAATGCCGTCACGGTTGTAGTCGATGGCCACACAGAGGCTGGCTGCTGTGCTGGAGTCCATCTCGTTCTGATTGTTGGCGACCTCAATGGTGAGGGTGTCAACGGTGCCGCGGCGGACGAAGAGGGTGGGGACATCGGCTTGGTTGGGGTTGTAGTTGCCCAGCCAGAGGTTGTCGTAGCCAATCATGTCGGGCATGAGGTTGTCCAGCTCGTTGTAGGATACACGGCTGATGTCGAAGCCTTCGACTGCCGAGGGGGCGTACTTGTTGACAGAGTCGTAGACGGTTTCGGGGAGTGAGCGGAAGTTGTGGAGGTAGCGAAGGGTGTCGTTGCCGCGCTGCTGGTCGTCGGGGTGGTAGACCCAGGCATTGAGGGTGTAGTTGACGCCAGTGAGGGGTTGGTTGATTTGGAGGAGCGCGGTGTCGAAGGAGAAGTCGTAGTAATGGACGTTGTCGCCCACACGACCGGGAATGGTGGCCCTGACGGTGTCGTGGACTTCGAGATAGGTTACTCGGCCATTGGCATTCATGAATTTGAAGGCAATGGGGATATTGGAGATGGGTTGGCTGCCGTAGTTGGCCACGCGGAGTGTGACGGTGTCTTTTTCGAGGTAGACACGGCCCGAAGCTCTGGGTGAACGGACTTCGGAGATGGACACATCGTAGTTGAGCGGCGGGTTGATGCCAACACTGATTTGCGAGTAGTAGCTGGTGCAGTTGCGGGTGCTGAGACAGCTGAGATAGTAGATGGAGTCGTGGAAGTATTGCGGGGTGCTGCTCCAGTGGGTGGAACGGTCGTAGTTGTTGTTGCCGTTGTAGAAGAATGTGCCACTGACGGTGTCACGGTGCCACCGGATGGTGCGACGGGCGGGCTGGGTGACCCAGAAGTTGGCGTAGGTGCCGTAGTCGACCATGGTGTCGTGCGGGATAGGCATTTCGGGCGTGTGGTTGGAGGTGATGTTGATGTAGTTAGTTGTGTCGGTGGCGGGTTTCTGGTCGTTTTCGTGATGGACGAAACCACGGAGTTTGATGGTGATGTCTCCGATGTAGCCCGTGGGATATAGATTGGGCTGGATGAGCGGAGAGGCGGTGTTGACTATCTCGGTGGTGATGCCGACAGGCAGGGGCGCGCCAAAGGTGCGGACGTCGCTGCTGTTGCTGCCCGGGATGTTGGGGAAGTTGGGGAGAGTCTGCGAGCCGGTCTGCTGGGCATAGTAGTCGTAGCCGAGCGTGAACTGGAAGTTGGAGGGGAAGTCTTTCTTGCCAACGTTGCGGATGGTGTAGCGGAGGGGCACTTGGTACATGCGGCAGTGGAGCGGGTTGACGGTGCTGTCGAGGGCTATGGACACAAGCTGGAGGTCGTAGGCCGGATAGATGAAGACTTGGGCAGTGTCGATGTTGTCGGCGGGATTGTTGTCAACAACTCCAGGACCAGTCTGCAGCACAACGACAATCTTCTGGGTGTCGATAATGCCGAGGGGCGATGGGACTTTGACACTGTCTTCATAGAGCGTGCGGAGGGGCAGACGGACAATGTGGCGGGTCTCGGAACGAGGCTGCGGGTAGATGTCGGCCAAATAGGCATACCAAGAGCAGTTCAGCTCGGGTGCGTCACCATTGTTGTAGATTCTGACACGGACCATGATAGAGTCGGTCTCAATGTTGTATACCTGCGGATTGGCACCAGTGGTGATTTCGGGCATGACGGGTTCCATCACTTCAGCAATCGTGATGGAGTGGGTCAAACGGTGGAACTCGTAGGCTCCAATGGTGGGGGCAGGAATCTGCGGACGGATTTTGCCAAAGATGTCGGTGGTGACATCGGGGTTGTACTGGGCATCGCCAGCAAACTGGGCAAGGGTAAGGTAGAGGCAGTCGTCGCTGAAGAAGTAGGGGAATTCTTCTTTGGAGTTGGTCTCACGGTTGTTGACCAGACGGAGGCTGTCGATGTTGGCACAGTCTGTGCCGCCCCAGTAGGCGAAGAAACGGCGCCCGGTGTTGGGGTTGGGTTCGGCATTGGTGTTGTAGACGTTAAAGTTGGAATTGGTGACGCAGGTATCGATGGCCACGTAGTAGGCGTAACCTTTACTCCTGTTCTGGAAGATGTTGTTGAGTACGTGGACACTGGATGAGTTCTGACAGCTGAAGACACGGGTTGTGGGCTGGTTGTTGCCAGCAAAGAGACTGGCCGAATTGAAGTAGACATTGACGTGACGGCACAGAGAGTCAACCCAGATACCGCTGGAGGCCTGGCCATTGATGCCAGTGCCGCCAAGGGAAATCATGTTGTTGTAGATGGCGACGCGATCGATGTTGGAGCCCTTACAGTTGTTGACCACAATACCCCGTTTGCCACCATTACGGGTGTCGATGAGGTAGATGCCGTTGCGCTGGATGCTGATGCGCTGGCCGTCGGATACGGTGATGCCCGTGAGGGCTTTGTTGGTGGTAGGGCTGGCAGCACGGATACTGTCGTGATAGATGGTGAGGGTGTCAGTGTTACGGATGTTGATACCTTGGAACCAGAAGTCCGTGATCACGTTTTCGCGGATGTTGATGTTGTCGCTATGCGTATTGTCAATTGAGCGGATGGCGAAGTAGCCACTGTCAAGGACGCAACTGTCGATGGACACGAAATGGTTGTTGTCGCCCAACAGGACTAAGTTGGCATTGGTGGAAGAGGCAGAGGTCTTCTTGGAACGCATGGTGCAATTGACAAACCGGACGGACTCTGAATTATTGATTTTTAAAACATTGGCAAAGACATTGTTGCCTGAGCCAGTGTTGTAGTTGGCGTAGAAATAGATATCTTTGAAAGTGATGTGGTTGGCATTGTCGAGAAGGATGACATGGTTGCTGGCATTGGTGGGAGTGTGGAAGACCATGGCTTGAGCCGGAGAACCAGGAATGGTGCGGAAGACGACGGAGTTTTCAGCACTGATGCCGGATATGGGGGCATTGATGTTGACTTGCTCCTGGAAGGTCTGGTTGCAGAGTTCGAAAACGACTGGCCCATCAACACCGGCGTTGACGAGAGTGTCGACAGCGGCTGAAATTGTGGGATAGATACTTCCCGAACAGTTGCCCACGATATAGTTGCCGGCGCAGAAACGCACGTTGATGGTGCGGCGGATGGTGTCGTTGGAGGTGATGGTGTCACCATCTATATGGATGACGGCTGTGATAGTGTGGCGACCAGGATTGAGGTGTGTGGACATGAGGTAAACTTCACGCTGATAGCCCAAGGGGAGGTTGTTGGCACTGCCAGTGGTCTGCCCCCAAGGACCATTGTCGACACTATAGCGGAGGGTGTAGTTGTTGATGGCACTATTGCCGTGGTTGTCAATCTTGACATTGAGGCTGATGGAGTCGCACGAGGAGAGAGCCATCGTGTCGAGCGAAGAGGGCCAGACGATGGTGGCATCGGTGTCGGGGACATTGGTGACGTCGATGTGGATGAGCGACATGGGGCCTAAACAACCCTCGGGTTCGAGGAAACCGAAGGTGATGTCAGGAAGGTTGGCACCTTTGGAGCCCGAGGTCTGGGTAGACTGGTCGGTGTTGTTGTTCTGCTTGGTGATGACAGTGTTGGGTTGAGCAGTGAAACGGGTGCTGGCACCGCCCGAAATGCCGGGCTGGTCGAGGGCACGGGTGATCTCGATGACGATATTGGAGGTTCCATCCCAATGGAAGACGGAGTCTAACCGGTGATGTACCCAACCGATCTTGCTTTCATCGAAAGAGAGGTTAGTGGCGCTATAGACTTGGGTGAGACCGCCAACAAAATTCTGGTTGGGGAAGATTGAAAGGTTGGTCGTACCCATGCGAATGGTGAAGTTTGTGTAATTGAAGGAGGATACGTTGTTGCCCAGGGATTCGAGATAGAAGGAGAGGGAGCTGATGTCGCCAGCGCCATGACCGGCGGCCTGAATGCGGTCGGCAGTGTAGAGGTACTGCTCCTTGACATATCGGGTCTTGGGGTTATAGGGCGAGGGGAAATTATTGTTGGATGAAGAGGCCAGCGTGCCAACATGCGCTGAGGGAACGTCGACAAGGCCAATGGGCTGTACGAAGAAAGTGTCGAGATGATAGATGATGGGGGTTAGATAGGAGCCATTGTTGGTGTCGACCACATTGCCGTCGGCATCGTACCAGATGGCACCAGTACGGCTGCCAAGGCCATAGGCAGTGAGGATGAGGCGTGTGTTGTAGTCGGTAGTGACCGGCGAGGTGACAATGGCCGAGTCGGGAGTGAAGCGGGAGAGGACATCACGCCGCACGGTGTCGTTGATGGAGTAGCTGTCGGACTGGTCGGAATCAATCCATACCAACACATGGAAGACCGAATCGGTAGGCATGTGCATGTTGAGTGTGGAGGAGAAAGTGTGGGTGATATTGGCACCAGCGGCCAGACTGTTGAGGGTGTCGCTACAAGCACGGGTGACACCGCCGTCGAGACTGTAGCTCACAACAAAGGGCGAGGAGGATTGGAGACCGTAGTTGTGGAGGTCGACGGCGATTGGTTCATTAGTAGAGAGACCGCAGCCCTCGGCAATCTGTATGTTGTCCACCATGAGGTCGACCGAGGGACGATTGATGATGTGCAGGCTGACTTCGGCACGGAGGCCATCACAACCGTTATCGACATAGCGGATAAGATTAGACTCGGTTTCGCCGAGGTGCATGGGGTTGGCGTCGGTGGCCACTTGCCAAAGGGTGGCGGAGGCTGTGGGCGAGCCAGAGGGAGAATTGGTTGGCCATGCTATACGGCGGGCACCGGCAGTGGGGGTATTGACGGGCGGAGTGGCCTGGGAGGCACCTTGCGCCAGGTTAATGGCCGAACCCTGCCAGACAGCCGCTGGCACCTGTTGGTTACCCCAGGTGATGGCCTGCTGGGAGGGGGCAGTGATGACGGAGTTGAAAGGCACTGCATCGGCCACGCCGTTGCCATCGCGATAGATGACTGCAAAGTTAGCGTTGTAGGGAGGAGTGGCGATGGCGGTTGACGGCGCATGAATGGTGCGGGAGGTGTCGTAGGCCGTGTTGAGGGCCTTATACTGCAGGATGAGGTTTGCGCCAGGCTGGATGGTCACATCGGGGAGCACCCAAATTTTGGCCGCTGCATTAGACTGAACAATGATGATGGAGTCGCCTTCGAGGTTGGCAGGATAGTCGCCGACATTGGTGAGCTCCAGGGCGAAATTGGTCTGATTATGGACGTAGGACGGCAGGGGGTTGGTGACACCGACAGCCGTCGGAGCCCGGCTCACCTGCACTTCGGTAATCTTGACCAAGGGGAGGTTGCGTTTCTGCGAGATATAGAAAGTAGTGTCGTCGTAGAGGCGGTCAGTGGTATAGGAGGGACCATAGTAGAACGAAGTGGAGTCGTCAAGGCTGCGATACCACGAGATACCGCTGCGAGCCTGACGACCATTGCCGGAGGTGTAGTAGCTGACGGGCCATGTGTTGATGCCGCCAGTGGGGGTGATTGTGGCCGTGGAGAAATAGGGTACATTCATATTGATCGCCGTGGGGGCTGGGGCAGCGTAGCGCGACAGGACAGTATAGTAGGCTGTATCGTTCATGTCGTCGGGGTCAAGGCTGCACTTCACCCACCATCTGATGGTGTAGGTCTGGTCAGAATTGTTGGGACCGGAGGGCAGATTCATGGTGCGGGTGGAGCGGAAGTGGATAGTGTCCAGCGGGCCACAGTTGCGATTGACAGTAAAGCTCTGCACTGGGCCGTTGTCTATACTATAATAAATAGTGATGGGGGTGCTGCTGCTGTAGGTGTAGGTGCCGTTACCCGTGTTGCGGATGGCCACCTCAACCGGGATTGAAGCCGGAGCGCCGCAATAGTCGGGCAGCGGGGTGACAAACTCAACAGGTGAGAAGTCGATGGCCAGCACAGATACCTCGTAGGCACCCATACTGGGGGCAGTGGCGTTACGGGCGCTGCCGAACATGTCGACGGTGACTTCAGGAACCGGGGTGCCCACATTGCGGAGCAGCTCGCTGAAGGAACGGAGATCAACGATGGAACCGTTGGTGAAGACGGGATCGCCCGAGACGGAGCCATGGTCGATGGGGACAGCATTGCGCCAACCATTCAGGTTGAAGTAACTGTTGCCCGTGAGTTTGTTCAGCACACCGCTCTTTGAATAATAGCAGTTGTGGTCAATATGCATAGTGGAGCCATTGTCGCCCGGCATGTAGTTGAAGGCATAGTTGGTGGTGTCGAAACTGGTGATAACATTGTTCTGGAAATAGATGTTGCTGATGGTGTCGCCGCCGAGGGTGGCCGCCGCAACGTTGACAAAGTCGGGAGCACTCAGCCGGACGGAATTGAAGACCACCTTGAGGTAGGAGCCTCTAATAATATTGAGGGGAGTGGTCAGCATGTTGGTCGTGTTGTCGAAAACAGATACCGCCATGTTGTTGGCCACGATGGAGTAGTTGTTGGGGGTTCCGTGCATGTCGGACACACCGATACAGCTGGAGCCTTTGGTGGAGTAGACCTTGTTGCGAGTGATGCGGCTGCCGTCATAGATGTGCTGACCAAGGACAGTGTAGCTGGCATTGGTACGCACATCGTATACCATGTTGCTGTCGATAATAACACCATCTTGGTTGACTACGCTGATGGCAGTGTTGGACTGGTTTTTGAACTCACAGAAATGGAGGATGTTGCCCGAAGCACGGTTGTCGGGTGCAATACCTCTTATGTTGGCACCCACAGTGCCACCATAGAAGACACAGTTGGCCACCGTCACTGAGTCAGACTCCTCAGCCATCAAGAGCGACGCGGCGGAATTATTCACCGTGTTGGTGTCGAGGAACATACACTCATCGAAGGAGCAGTGCGTGCTACCGCTGCCTAACAGAGCCAACACATCGCACCGGTTGTCACCGAAGCGTCCGTTAGCAAAGTTGATTTTGTGGAAATGTAAGCCACTTGATTCTGTCAAGTCGACCAGATAAGGCGCATTGGCACCCTCTACCCCCTGACGGGGACGGCGGAATGTGACAACGCCGGTGGGCGTGGAGGGCTCGAAAGTGATTCTGTTGGTTGCCGAAGTGCCTGGGATGTAGGGGAACTTGGTGACCCCATAATTGCCTGCGGGCAATTTAATAGTCAATGGGCCATCGATGCCGCAACGGCTCAATACATAAAGACAGTTGTCCAGCGATGAGAAGTGGTCGTTGATTCCGTTACCAATGGTGCGAACCCCATGATAGGGTCCATCACATGCGGCAAAGGGCGCAAAAGAGGTATCGTTATAAGGCTCGTGGTCACGGATACGCACACTATTCACCGTGATAGAATCATCAACCCAAGCCTTCATGGTGTGATAACCCACGGTGAAAATCTGGTTGTCGTTCAGGTGGACACGGACGCTGTCGCCACTGTTGAGTGTGCCAGTCCAGTCATAGTAAACCGGGGGCTGGTTGTCGATGCGGTACCAGATACGCACGCCGTTCATGACATTGACACCATAGTTTTTCAACCACACAACTACCGAGTCTGTACCTTGGTTACAGGGCTGGTCGAAACTGGGGTATGCCAGTGCGGAAATACCGCAGTCGTTAATGAGCGGGAGGTGTTTGGTTTCGTAGAACTGAAGCCAAGGACGCGTAGGCACGGGAAGACCATAGACGAAGTCTGAGCTGGTGAACGGGTCCTGATTCAACGAGGCATCATAGCCGTCAACGTATAACGTCATCTTTGTTGATGGCGTTGAGACATGTTTGACCGACGTGGGCGTCAGGTTGGAACCGTTTTCAGTGATGAGCTGCACCACCAAGTCACTACCAGAGTAGAAGAAAGTATCCTGAAGGGTGATTGTCTTGTATGAATTGGGGGCGCACTGTTCAATCAGGAAAGCCGAATCATAAACAATCTGCATCGGCGTAGTCAAGAAGGACTGGCCTTCCAAGACTTGGGTCACAGTCCGGCTGTAGGGCATATTGGCCATTTTGATCTGTAGCCGTCTGCGTGTGGCATTAGTGGTATTGGTATTAATCCAGAACCTGAAACTTTTAATATAGCCCGGCCCATAGCCAAGTTGGGCCATAGTCAGACTGTCGTATATCATCTCCGACTTGTTGTCGCCGTAGGTTGGGAATGGAATGAGGTTATTGTTCGTCGTGTTGCCTTGCGGCTGAGCAGAAAATGTCTTACCTCTCACACAACGGTAAGAGTCCCACTGGCTGGCGTTTTTGGGATAATAGGCTGTGTTATTATTGGTTGTGGCATCTTTGACCACTAAGTGATACCTCATCACGGTGTCGAAGCCATAAAAGGGTATACGGCCCTCATATTCGTTGGCCACGGATGTCGGGTTAAGATAAGTGCGCAAGATGGAATCACTACTGCCCACCTTATATTCAATATAGATGGAATCGTTATTAATACCCTGTGCCACAGAGGTAAGTATTTTTGTCCTCACCTTGGCTCCTCGGCTACTGGGGTAGACTCGGAAATCGGGGAAGGCGACCATCTGGATAGTTGGAGTTATCATGGCTTGACTGGAAGCATACACCTTGATGTCGTCCAGGTACCAGCCTTCAGTAAGCGAAGTGGCCGAGTCTCTTTCGCACAATCTGAAACGAATTTGCAGTTTTTTATCCGTCTGGGCAGGACTCGTAAGAAACATTTCGAGGTCAAAACGCTCCTTTTTCCACAAAGAATTTGATATGGTATTGCTCGTCCGCCAGTCTGTATAAGTACGTTTGTGGAAACAGCCGTTAATGGGAAATTCAGGGCTGCCCTGCTCATTCATATTATACTGCGTGCTGCTGAGAGTAGTCCATGATGCCTGGTCTGGACGCTTCACCTGGACAGTAGCCACATCGCCTCGACGGCTCCAATGGACCATACCGGGCGTGATATACGCAATGTGCATAAATTCCAGTGCGTAATAATGCAAGGAGGCATTGCCAGAGAAGTCAATTGTGTCCAATTCAATCCATTCAGCTTGCCCCTGAATGTGATGCAGTTTCATGGCCTTCGAACCGCCGCTCACATACGTTGACTGGACAGAAGCGTTACCCGAAGTCACGTAGGACTGGGGGGTTCCTGTTTCGAAGTCTTGGTTGTACATTTGGATGATTTGCGCCTGCGAAACCACCGTCGACAACGCAAAAATCAGCCCCATGAGAAAGAATCTTTTCTTCATATTATAAACTGTATTATTATTTCATTTACATATAATTACACATCAGAAAAAGCCACAGACACAAGCCTGAATGTGGATTTTTCGAGTCTACAAATTTACGAATAAAATCTGATTCAACAACATTTTTTATTTACCACTATTTATTTTTTTAACTTATCGGCCTTCTGTGCTCCGTTCCGTTGTGTCGCGGCACCATATTCCTGTAATAGCACAAACCACTCGACGACCAATGCCTACGGATACTGGAGGGTTTTATCATAAAGAGTCATTGCCCTCATTTTTGATACCCCCACATGATGAAGTTTAATAATAATTAACAGGTGGGGCGTGTTTTATTTGCGCTGCATACAATCGCGGTACCAAGCAGCCGATTCCGGCAGTCGTTGTTGCATTTGACTTGACTGAGTGAAGCTTTAGTGGAATCCAGTTCTGTGTAGATTCAACCTCGAAGTGCGGCACCGCCCCGGCGGGCGGCAGGATTATACCACGCTCAGGGAAAGACACGTTCAAAAAGGATTTTCGGGCCCGTGGGGCTGCAGATTCGTTTGACACACGGCCGACGGGCGATTCATGCAAAGCAGATGGTCTATGCACCCAGATGGAAATGGAGTTCAAAAGTCATCGAAAAAATGTAGAACCTGCGAGGTTAGGGCGAACCCTGTGTTCACACCCAAAGCCCGACGCGCTGGCCTACGGCCGGAAGCAGCCCGTCACGCCCCCCTCCAGGCGGCGGACAACGAGGGCCAGCGCGATACCGGCCGCGCGGCACACCGCAACCGCTGCCCTTGGCCACGGCGCGGCGGTGGAAGCCCACGGCGGCGAACAGGCTACCGTAGAGCTCCGGGCGGCTGCCGAGGATGTGGTGGATGTAGGTTTGGTGCCGGAAGGCCGAAACTTTATTATCACTTTGGTTTTCAACTATAAATACATGAGATTTATTGTGATTACCATTCTTTTTTCTGATTAAGCCATCAACAAAGTTATCCCGAACTCACGCGGACACAAAAAAGGTGGCACCTCTCTATTGGGGGAGCCACCACGTTGATTGAAACCAGTAGGAATGACTACTAACGGCGTTGCCGCAAGGCTTCATACATGAAGACCGCAGCCGCCACCGACACATTGAGGGACTGCACTTGACCCAGAATAGGGATCTTGGCCCTTACGTCAGAGAGTTTGAGCAGGTCGGTGCTGATGCCCGTCTCTTCGGCCCCCATGATAAGCATTGTGGGGCGGGTGAAGTTTACCTCAAGGTAGTCGGATGCACCTTTCTCCGTGGCTGCCACAACCTGCATGCCACATTGACGGGCAAGATTCACAACCGTTTTGAGATTGCTTTCGCGACACACGGGCATCCGCAGCAGCGCGCCTGACGAGGTTTTGACAGCATCGTTCCCAATCTGCGCCGAACCATGGTCGGGAATAATTACCGCGCTGGCACCAGCACACTCGGCAGTGCGTACAATGGCTCCGAAGTTGCGGACATCTGTGACGTGGTCGAGCATCAGAACTAAGGGGCAACTGTCGCTTTCCATCAATGCCGGAATCAAGGTAATGGCCTGATGGAACGCGATTGGCGAAATCAGAGCCACTACACCCTGGTGGTTGCCTTTGGCCAGCCGGTTGAGCTTCTCGACCGGGACAAACTGAAACGGAACCCCTTTGTCGCGAAGGCTGCTTTTGAGTTCGCCCGCCAAGGATCCCGAGAGGCCATTTTGTATAAGAACCCGGTCGACATGGACGCTGCTGTCCAATGCTTCAAGAATAGGACGGAGGCCGTAAATGGCAGTGGGTGACTGTGCAGAATTGTCGGCTGATGATTGAGGCTGTTTTTTCTGTATCATATCGGTTGTGTTTGTGTGTTTACGGATTAGTAATTGCTGGGGAGCCGGCCGGCAACTCCACGGCGCCATCGCGGAGCTGAATCTGACGGTCAGACTTTTGGGCAAGCTCGGTATTGTGTGTCACGATGACAAAAGTCTGGCGGTACTGGTCGCGCAGTTGGAAAAACAGGTCGTGGAGTTCGGCGGCATGGCGCGTGTCGAGATTGCCCGAAGGCTCGTCGGCCAGCACCACTGCCGGATGGTTGATCAACGCTCGAGCCACCGCAAAACGCTGCTGCTCGCCCCCTGACAACTGCGCCGGTTTATGTCCGGCACGGGCAGAGACATTGAGGAAGTCCAACAGTTTCATTGCCTCGCCAGTCGCCTCCTCCATGCTGTGGCCGGCAATGAGAGCGGGCATGCACACATTCTCCAGCGCGGTGAATTCGGGCAACAGGTTATGGAACTGGAACACAAAGCCAACATTACGGTTACGGAAACGAGAAAGAGCCTTTTCGTCAAGCGCACTCACATCTACATTGTCATAGAATATGTGTCCGCTGTCGGGTTTCAGGAGGGTGCCGAGCAGTTGCAACAGGGTGGTCTTTCCCGCACCCGAAGCACCAACAATACTCACCACCTCGCCTTGACCAATCTCAAGGCTTATGTCGCGGAGCACTTGCAGCGAACCAAATGACTTGTTGAGGTGCTCAACTTTTATCATAATTCTTTACCGTTAAGGAACACACGGGCCACCTTATTCTCGCCATAGGCGTAAGGGAGATACTCGTATGTGGGTATCGGGGTTGTGATGTAGAAGTTGGCCCGTTTGCCGACCGCTATCGACCCAAGGGTGTCGCTCACCCCCATGGCATAGCCACTGTTAATGGTGGTTGCATTGATGGCCTCTTCGGGGAGCATACGGTAGTTGACACAAGCGAAGGATACAATAAGCTGCATATTGCCGGAAGGGGACGACCCGGGATTGTAGTCAGAAGCCATGGCCACAGGAAGGCCTGCCTCCATCATGCGGCGCACAGGCGCATGCTGCATGTTGAGGAAAAAAGCGGCTCCTGGCAGAACGGTAGGCATCGTGTCCGAGTTCAGGAGACATTGAATCTCCTCCTCACCCGTATATTCCAGATGGTCGCACGACAGGGCGTTGTATTTTACCGCACATTGTATACCGCCGCTGCATGCCATTTCGTTAGCATGGATTTTGGGGCGCAATCCATAACGGGCACCCGCTTCAAGCATCCGCTCGGTATCCTCAACGGTGAAGAAACCTGCATCGCAGAACACATCGATATATTCCGCCAGGCCCTCAGACGCAGCCTCCGGAATCATTCGCTCTATCACGAGGTCAACAAACTTCTCCTGACGACCCCTATACTCCAGCGGGATGCCATGGGCTCCGAGGAGGGTGCTCTTAATGGTGAGGGGGCTGTTCTCTTTCAGTTTACGAATCACCCGGAGCATCTTCAACTCCGCCTCCGGGGTCATGCCATAGCCGGACTTTATCTCCACAGCACCTGTACCGTAACGGATTATCTGTTCGAGTCTCTCCATAGCATCGTCATACAATTGCTGCTCGGAGGCTTCCTGCACCCTTTTGGCACTGTTGAGGATGCCGCCACCGCGCTTGGCAATGTCATCATAAGACAGGCCACGGATTTTATCGATGTATTCTATCTCGCGGCTGCCTGCATAGACCAGATGCGTGTGCGAGTCACAAAACGAGGGCAGAACCATGCGTCCTGTGGCATCTATCTCTATGTCAGCCGTCTGCTCGGCCAGTTCAGACATCGGGCCAAAGGCAGATATGAAACCGTTTTCTATTATCAGGAAGGCATTGTCAATATGAGGCAACAGAGCCATGTCGGCCCCACAGACCTTTGCCCTTGGAGTACGCTCCACCTGGAGAAGTGATTTGATATTATAAATGATTGTTTTCATAGTGTTGATTTGTATCTTTTTTTCAATAATTCAAAATAGTTCCTGCTGATTGCCAGCCGTTTTCATCTTGCCAAGGTGCTGATAGGCCAAGGGGGTTGCCTCACGACCCCTGGGGGTACGCTGCAGGTAGCCCTCCTGTATTAGGTAGGGTTCGTACACCTCCTCCACAGTACCGGCATCCTCGCCCACCGAGGTTGCGATATTATTGATTCCCACGGGGCCGCCCCTGAACTTGTCAATAATGGTGTTGAGTATCTTCAAGTCCATCTCGTCAAGTCCATTGCTGTCCACATTCAGGGCTCGCAGCGCGTAGCGGGCAATGTCAAGCGTGATGGTTCCATCGCCCTTCACCTGGGCAAAATCGCGTACCCTGCGCAACAGGAGGTTGGCTATGCGGGGTGTGCCACGGCTGCGACGGGCGATTTCGAAAGCAGACTCGGAGGTGATTTTCACCTGAAGGAGCGCCGCTGAGCGGTTGACAATATGAGCCAGTGTATCGGCATCATAATATTGCAATCGGCAGTTGATTCCAAACCTTGCACGGAGAGGGGCTGTCAGCATGCCCGAGCGAGTCGTTGCTCCAATAAGAGTGAACGGCTTAAGATTGAGCTGCACACTGCGTGCGGCAGGGCCAGACTCAATCAGGATGTCTATCTTATAATCCTCCATGGCAGAATAGAGATACTCCTCCACCACTGGCGACAATCGGTGTATTTCATCTATAAAGAGCACATCGTTAGCATCCAACGACGTTAGCATTCCCGCCAAATCACCCGGTTTGTCAAGCACGGGGCCCGAGGTCATTTTGATATTCACGCCCAGCTCATTGGCGATGATATAAGAAAGGGTAGTCTTGCCCAAACCCGGCGGTCCGTGGAAGAGGACATGGTCGAGCGGCTCACCTCGCTGCTTGGCGGCCCCCACAAAGATGCGGAGATTGTCAAGCACCTGCTTCTGGCCGGCAAAACTGTCGAATCCCTTTGGGCGCAAGGCTCGCTCCACCTCACGCTCCTGAAGTGTCTGGCTGTGGCCGGTAGGGTCTAAATTCGTATTCATTCACATTGAATTTGAATGTGCAAAAATACAAAAAAAATAGCACATAGTCATTTTTTCATCCCTCACTTATAATAATTCGTCCACAAACCCGTTAATGACTTAATATAAAAAACTGAAAAATGAGATCGATTATTGTAGGTACAGATTTTTCCAAGGGTTCGTATATCGCCTTGGAATTGGCTACTGACATTGCCAACAAGATACATTGCGACATCAAGATAGTTTGGGCTAAACGGGAGAAGCTCTTGATGGACGAGGAGCAGCAAACCGTAATGACCCTCCTGGCCGAAGAGAAACTCAAGCAACTCTGCGAAGAGTACCAGCCCAGAATGAATGAGGGCAAAATCCGATGGGACATCTGTTCGGGCCGGGTGGCGGCCGTCATTGCCCGCGAAGCGCGCCACGAGAACTCCCCGATGATTGTTATCGGCACAAACGGGGCTTCGGGATTTGAGAAGTATTGGATGGGGAGTACCGCTGTCCGCATTGTGCAGGAGGCTCCCGTCCCGGTGCTGACCATCCGCCAGGGGTTCAATTTCCACAAGAATCTGGAGCGCATTGTGGTCCCGATCCGCGTGAATGTGAATTCGCGCCAGAAGGTGCCGCCCGCAGCCACTATGGCCAAGCTTTTTGGCTCGGAGATTCATCTGCTGGGGCTGCAGGAGTCGACCGAGGAGGCCGCGCAGCTGCGGGCTTACATGGTCCAGACGGCGGAGTTTCTGGACCACGAGGGGGTGCCGCACACGGCCACTGTGCAGAAGTATTCCAATTATAGCGACGCGGTGTTGGGCTATGCCGAGAGCATCAATGCCGATTTGGTGGTCATCAATACGGAGCAGGACCGCATCATCTCGCAACTCTTCCTGGGCACCAATGCCCAGCAGATTGTACACAATTCACAGTTGCCGGTCCTGTGTGTCCATCCGGCCGATATTTTCACGCTTTCCAAGTCATGAGCCGGGTTGTGGTTGTGGGGGCCGGAGCGGCGGGCATGATGGCCGCCATAGCGGCAGCCGAGCAGGGGGCGGAGGTGTTTCTGCTGGAGAAGATGGACCAGGCGGGCCGCAAGCTGCGCATAACGGGCAAGGGGCGTTGCAACCTGACCAACACCGCCCAGATTAAGGATTTCATCACCCATATAGGCCCTGACGGCAGGTGGATGAGGAACTGTTTCTCGCAGATGTTCAACACGCAGCTGATGGATTTTTTCGAGCAGCGGGGTGTGCCTCTGGTTGAGGAGCGGGGACACCGGGTGTACCCCCGCAGCGGCAGGTCGCTCGACATTTTCTTGGCCCTCGTGGGCGACATCGAGGCCCGCCCCAACATACATTTCCGCAAGAATTGTGCGGTGAAGAGCCTTACGGAGGATTGCCACGGGGTGCGTCTGCAGGATGGCACGACGGTCAGGGGCAATGCGGTGGTTGTTGCCACTGGGGGATTGTCTTATCCCACAACGGGCTCGACGGGCATCGGCTACCGCCTGGCTCAGGACGCAGGCCATACGGTTGTGCCGCAGGTGCCGGCGCTGGTGTCCCTCACTTGCCAAGAGGCTGTTCCGCCCGAGTTGGTGGGCTTTGTGCTGAAGAATGTGGGTCTGACTATCTGCCGCACAGGCGAGGGCGGGAAGAGGATTTTTGACGGCTTCGGCGAGATGACTTTCACCGACAACGGAATTGACGGCCCGATTGTACTCTCTGCCAGCCGCCAGGCGAGCCGACTGCTGAACGGGGGAGAAACTCTCAGCGCCCATATCGACCTGAAGCCGGCTTTGACTCCCGAGACTCTTGACCGGCGCCTGATTGCCGACCTCGATGCCAATGGCACGCGGGTTTTTCATGATGCCCTCCGGCTCTGGCTTCCCGCCGAGTTGGTACAACTGGCTTTGGACCGCTTACACATAGAGTATTACAAAAGGCTGAACAAAATAAACAGTGCCGAGCGCAAGAAACTGCTACGCTTCCTCAAAGACATCGAATTCACGCTGGTTGGTACTGGCGACTATAATACTGCCGTTGTGACCCAGGGCGGTGTCGACACCCGCGAAATCAATCCCAAGACTATGGAGTCGCGAATCGTGTCCGGCCTGTTCTTTGCCGGCGAGGTGCTGAACCTCGATGCTGACACGGGTGGCTACAACTTGCAGATTGCTTTCAGCACGGGCTATGCCGCGGGACGTGCTGCGGCTTCGCTTGCCTAAGGCTCATTCATTCTGGAACTCGTCCACGGCAATCGTGGCCGACTCCCACTCGTCCATAGCAGCGTCAAGCCTGTCTTTCAGCGCCTGATAGTCGGTATAGAAGTCTTTGTCCTGCACTTGTCCTGAAGCCAAAAGAGCCTCTTTCTCGGCTATCTGTGCCTCCAGCGAAGCAATCTCCTGCTCGATTTTCTCTACTGCCCCGCGCAACTTCCTCAGCTCACGTTCCCGGTTTTTACCTTGTTCGTAAGCCAGTTTGCCAGCTGTGGTTTTCGTCGAGGCCGGAACACTTTTAGCCGCGGCCAGAGCATCCTGCGCCTCTTTCTCGGCCAGAAACTCGAAAATATCTCCCCGAAACTCGTGTATACTCCCGTCTCTAAACTCATAGAGTGTATCCGTAAGCCCTTGAAGAAAATCCCTGTCATGCGACACGACGATAAGCGTACCCGTATACTGAAGCAGCGCATTCTTCAAGATGTCTTTCGAATCCATGTCCAGATGGTTGGTCGGCTCGTCGAGTACCAGCAGATTGGATGGAGTGAGCAGCAGTTTGGCCAGAGCCAAACGGGCTTTCTCTCCGCCGGACAGCACCTTGACTTTCTTCTCGCAATCCTCACTGTCAAAAAGGAAACTGCCTAATATATTGCGGATTTTGGGTCTTATATCGCCTGTGGCGATGTCATCGATAGTCTGGAACACCGTCTTCTCGCCATTGAGCATGGCAGCCTGGTTCTGCGCATAATAGCCAACCTGCACCTGTGCCCCAAGGCGGATGCTGCCCGTATAGTCCCTAATATCTCCCACAATAATCTTTGCCATAGTTGATTTTCCCTCGCCATTGCGACCCACGAAGGCCACTTTTTTGCCTGCCGTGAGCAGAAAATCGACATGGTCAAACACTTGCAGATCGGCGTATGCCTTGCCCAGGTTTTGTGCCTCCACCACTATCTTGCCACTGTGGGGAGCCGGGGGAAAACGGAAATGAATCGTCTCGGAGCTCACCTCATCCACCTTCACCATCTCCATTTTGTCCAACATCTTGATGCGCGACTGCACCTGTTTTGACTTTGTGGCCTTGTATCGAAACCGCTCTATGAAAGCCTCAATCTGCGCCACCTGCCGCTGCTGGGCGGTGAGTTGCGCCATCTGCGATGCACGGCGTTCCTGCATTTGTATCACATACTCCGAGTAGGAGCATTTATAGTCATAGATGCGTCCTGCTGTGATTTCGATAGTCCGCTTGGTGATATTGTCCAAAAAAGTGCGGTCGTGCGACACGAGGACCACCGCACCGGGATAATTCGCAAGGAAGCCCTCCAGCCACTGAATCGAAACGATGTCCAGATGGTTGGTGGGTTCGTCCAGAAGCAGGAAATCCGGCCTCTGCAACAAGAGTTTCGCCAGTTCCACCCTCATCTGCCATCCGCCGCTGAACTCCGCCACCATACGGGTGAAATCATCATGCTTGAACCCCAACCCCAGCAGAACCTTCTCGGTCTGCTCCTGTCTGCTCCCGCCTCCTAACATGGCAATCTGCTCCGTCACCTCGTTGTGACGGTTCAACAGCCGGGTATATTCTGCCGATTCGTAATCGGTGCGAGAGGCAATCTCATCCGTTAGCCGCTGCTGCATATCCGTCAACTCATCAATATGGCTGAACGCAGTCAACGCCTCATTCAGAACTGTCCGGGTCGAATCCGGCACCATCTCCTGTGGCAAATAGCCCACCGTCTGTCCCGACGCAATCACCAGACTGCCCGTCTCAGGCTGTTGCCAGCCACACAATATCTTCAGCAGCGTCGACTTGCCAGCGCCGTTCTTTCCGACAAGACCCACCCGGTCGTGGTCTGCTATATTAAACGTAACATTTTCAAAAAGGTTAGTGCCAGTAAACTGCACCGAAAGATTGTTAATTGCAAGCATAGGGAGTGACTATAAAACGATTGCTCCTCGCACCGTTCCGCCCCACATAGCAGAGACTTTGCGGGTGCGATTATATTATTCAATAAATAAGGGTTGCCTACAGTGGAGGGCAACCCTTATAACTATTACTTTTGTGCCGGGCAGTACCGTCACGGCAGGATTTACTGAAGGTCGAAGTTCACAGGCAGGTTGAACTGCGTGCGGACAGCCTTACCACGCTGCTTGCCGGGTTTCCATTTGGGCATCAT
>OCTW011600429.1_pt1 | contig 39328 bp, 62 predicted proteins | sample 1539671 | NCBI WGS metagenome assembly OCTW01 (sample SAMN02144230, study PRJEB22623) | gut metagenome | biome: sheep rumen | host: Ovis aries | place: New Zealand
TGACACGGTATTAACTTATGCAAGGTCGGAAAACGACCCTAAAGTTGGAGTTATCAGCGTAATTAAAAACCGACTTACCGGGCGATTAGCTGAAGACTGCAAAGTTGGCTATGATCCTAAAACTAAAAGGATATACACAAACAAAGCAGAACATGACAGAATATTAGGATGTTTTGTTAAAGAAGCGGAGATTGATGAATTACCTCCGTTTTAAAAAAAGGATGGCGCAAGAACGTCATCACTTTATGCGAAGGAGAAATAAACATGGATAGAAAAGATATAGATCAAGCTGCATTTAATGGCAAAGAAATTGACAGCCCGATAATTGCTGACGAAATATACTGGCTGGGAATGTACTACATCTACAAGGTCTGTGCGGCTGATAACATACCAACAGAACAGGCAAAGCTCATCAAGCAGACGTTCATCAAGAAAGTTGATGATATTGCAAGATATGAGCAAATATTCCTTGATAGCCTTCGTGTGATGACGGAACTTGATAAGTTAATAGCACCTGAAGCCGAACTGAAAGATAAGACGGCAGGAGAACTTGCTGAAAAGCTCATACGTTTTCAAGCGATCCTTAACGGCACAATGCAGAAACACGATGATGAAATACCGTCATTGTACAACAAGTTGATGAAGGAATTAAAGGGGGATGAAAGCGGTGATAACCAAATACCATAGCCACAAGGCACAATGCGGATCAGGGCATATACATGACAGCAAGCGCGAGGCTATACGATGCAACGAACTGCATTTGATGCAGAGGGCAGGAGAGATACGCAGCTTGCAAACACAGGTCAAGTTTGAACTTCTTCCGGCAAGGCAGTATGAGAATATGCCGAATGAGCGCAAGATAGACTACATAGCGGACTTCGTGTATGTGCAGAACGGCGTAACAGTTATCGAGGACAGCAAAGGGCATAAGACCAAGGACTATATCATCAAGCGCAAGCTGTTGAAGAACAAGTACTGCAGAGATGGTAAGTTCGTGTTTAAGGAGACATGAGGTAGTATGACCGACAAAGAACGCAGAGAGTGGTATCTCGGTCACGGTATATGTCCACATTGCGGCAGAAATGACCTGCAAAAGGGATATAAACGATGTCTTGAATGCCGAATGAAGGACAATGAGGCTCATAGGAACAAGCCGATATCCGAAGAGCGCAAAGCATACCAGAGGGAATACCAAAGAGAATATAACAAGAAACTGAGGGAGAAACGCAAAGCAGCAGGCATATGCACAAGATGCGGCAAGCGCAAGACGGACGGTGAACACGCTCATTGTGCTGTGTGCAGAGCAGTTAAGCGCAGTGAACAGCGTGAGTACAATCGCCAGCAAGGTATGATGCCGATAGAGCTGAGAGGCGAGGGATACTGCACACGATGTTACAAACCGATTGAGAGCGGCAAGCTGTGCGCTGAGTGCTATGAGTATCTAGTCAAGCAAGCAGAGTACATGAGGAGCAAGCAAGATAACAGTGAACATCTATGGCGAAAAGCAAGTTCGGCAGATGTTGATATCATAAAACGCCGTCAGACAAACGGAGAGATACCTAGAATTGATTTCAATGCACAGGGTGGTAAAGTTACCCTAGAAGAAAATAAACGCCATACAGAGCAAATTTGAGGGATTAGAGGAAACAACATGAGCAAAAATAAAAACCGCCCAAAGCGGCAACAGAAGAAGCCGAAGCAGGAGTACAAGAAAGCCCAGAGAGGGCGAAAATTTAATCCGTGGGTGTACAAGTATTTTGATGTTACGGCTGATTTTAAGGAGGATAAAAATGGCTGATGAAGTTAAATTGATAGATGCTGAGTTGTTGACAACCAACATAGCACAGATAGCTAAGAACTGCGCAAGAAGTGATGCACAAAAGGCTTTGATTGGCAGGATATTATTCATGATAGAGAATATGCCGACCATCGAAGCCGAGCCTATAAATAATGGCTGGATATCGGTTGAAGATAAATTGCCCGATAAAAGCCAGAAAGTTTTAGCATTTTACAAAGCGCTTGGAGAGAAAAACAGAATTCACAATGATTTAATTGCTACAAACTGGAGAACTAATAAAGGGGACTTCATACCATGTGACGGCTATAAAGTCACTCACTGGCAACCGTTGCCCGAACCACCGGAGGAGGAAAAAGATGAGACCGATTGATGCAGATGCACTGATAGCTACAATGGAAAATATGCGCAGCATAAGCGACAATGTAAAGCAAAGACAAATTGAAGAATCGATACTTCATGGCATTGTACCGCAGATTATCGATGACGCGCCGACCATCGAAGCCGAGCCTGTGAAGCAAGACACTGAGCTATCAATTGAAGAATGGGTCAAAAGCGAGGGTGACGGCGAATGAAAGCAATAATTATCATAGCAATAGTAGGTATCACGCTAAATGTAATTGAATTTATTGCATTATGGAAAATCGATGAAAGAGTGCTAAAACTTGAAGCGTTGGTGAAATGCATGGAATCAGAACTAATAGCGCTTCGGAGGAAGATAGCACTAAGTAAGGACGGTGACAGCGATGAATGAATGCAAAAATTGCACATATTGGCTGACGAACAACTTCGGGCTTTGCCCGTTTTGCGGAGGGGAGTTGATGGCATGACGAACCGTGAGAAGTATTTTCTGAAGAGGGACGAATACGACACGATGATGACAATAGCAAAAAATATACAGGGGTTAGGCACATTCTGCCCAATAACAGCAGTAGGCGGCAAACGTCCACCTTGTAAGTGTAAGCATATCGCAGAGTGCTCCCTGATGATGAGGGATTGCGAAACGTGCTGTCAAGATTGGTTAAACGAGGAGGCAGAAGAATGAACGAAGCCGAATTTAATGCTATATTATCTGTGCTTGAAACTATGAACATCTATTTCAAGAGCGGTGATTATCGCTGTGTAGTCGAAGCATTAACTGATGAATATCAATACGATGACAATAAAAACAGGTGCTTTACTACATCGGAGAATTGCAAAGACTGCATTCAAAGATGGCTGAACGCGAGGGAAAAGCCATGAAATACTGGATAGATTGCGCTGAGTTACGGAGCAAAGTACAGCAGAAGATGCTGCAAGCAATGTACAAGGTGGAAAACCAAAAGGCGCAGGCTTATGCCGATGTTATGCACATGATAGACGAAGCTGAGGTTCATGTGTGCGAATGTGAGGGAACTGTAGGAACGCCGATAAACATGGAAAGAGAGTGATGATATGCCATACATAGGAGATAAATACATAATCGAGTTAACCAAACGTTACAATGATAGAAGTTTTTATGTGGAAGGGATTGACCGTGTGGTGACGATCGAAGAACTGGACAAACTTGAAAAATACAATAAGGCGTACATCGCAGATTGTGAGAACGCATACGATAAGGGCTTTAGGAACGGACTTGAAAAGGTTTGGGAAATAGCGAGGGAAATAGTAGTGGGGGAAGCTCATGGCGGCTATAATGGTGCGAAATGTGTGGAGATATTTGGAACGTATAGTGTCGATGCAGTTTTTATAAATAATACTGTATTCAGCGCCCTCGAAAAGGTCGAAGCTTATGAAAAGAAAAAAACCGATAGTCTCAAAATATTGGTCGGAGATGAGGTGCTACTTGATGATGGAACAAAAGGCGTAGTTGTGTATAGTGACTATGAAGGACACTTAAATGTTGTTAATTCGTATGGTGGGCTGCGAAGCTACAATTCATCACAAGTCACCACAACAGGCAGACATTTTCAACGAATGGTTGATATAATGGAAGAAATGAAATGATAATACGCCGCAGAACGAACGGAGATAGCCCATATTCAAACGCAAGGGCAAAGCTAGTATAAACGCCTAGCGAAAAAACAAATGCCATATAACGCAATTCTCGCGATGTGAAGGGAGGTGATAAATTGAAAATCGAAGAGTTAAGACAGCATAGAGCATTGACCGAGATGCTTGATTGTGTTGATAGACAGCTTGAAAGCAAGGAGATACATGATGCTGTGTTAGGTGACAGCGGAGAACCAGCACATGAACAGGTGACAGTATCGGTGGAAGGTTACATACACGGCATAGGCACGATCAATCTGCTTGCTCAGAGGAAGGAGCTTGAACGCAGGATAGCGGAGATTGATGATTATATAGCGGCAATACCTGTATACCGAGTACGCAAGGCACTGGAACTCAACTGCAAAGAGGGTTTAAGCTGGAGAAACACGGCTCATGCTATGGGCGAAGAAAGCGAAGTAGCTTTGCAGAGATATGTTGCTCGTTATATTAAACAAATTGAACAAACTAATCTTTAATTTTTCTACATTGAATGTCTTAGAATGTCTAGGGTAAGTGCTTGAATGTCTTATTTAGATGTAGTAAAATTAAAATGGGAAAACAGATAAAGAGAGTGCAGATAGTACACATTCACCTCCTTCAAGGAATTTTGCCGTTGAGGGATTCAGATACCAAAGACGGCAATGAGTTTGCGGATATTCTCACCCCAAAATCTATATATCATAGTTAAAAAATCCGACGTTTAACGCAGTTCGTCAAAAGCTGTACAGCCCTTCGGGGCTAGGAAATTTCTTTTTCTTGCATAGTAAACGCCCCCGGAACATAATCCTCATTATGTTGTAGTACAACAGCCGTACGACCATTTGTTTGACTCTCCTTTTGATTTTCGGCGGTGAGGTTTTGCATTTGCCGAAACCGCCGAAATCTTGTGGGATCATAAAATAATACTCCTTGAAGGCGCTTCACATTTGTGGGGCGCTTTTGCGTAGGACATAAAAGACAGGAGATGAGGTAATGTCAACAGAATTAAATCCAAGAGAGGAAAAGTTTTGCCTTGAATTCCTCGTCGATAGGAACGCCACACAAGCGGCACTTCGGGCGGGATATGCCGAAAGCACTGCAAAAGATGCTTGCAAATGGATTCAAGAAAAAAACCCTAAAAAACCCTATTTAAAAAAACGCATTGACGAAATGATAGGAAAGCTCTCACAACGAGCAGAGGTAACTGCTACTGATGTTCTCGGCGAACTCGCTAAGATAGCAAAGGCAGACGTTGAAGTCACAGAGAGAGGCAAGATGAAAGCTCTTGAACTTCTTGGCAAGTATCTCGGATTGTTCACGTCAGGTGCTGATAACTCCGATACTCTCGCTAAGCTGGATGAAGTGCTTGGGCGTATCGAGGGTGAGATATGATTGCGGATAGGGGGTGGTCTTATGTCTTTCAGTCCAAAGCAGAATGATTACTTCATGAAAGCAACTCATCGTTGGAATGTAAAGACTGGTTAGCGCTGCCCGATCTGGCAAGACCTACATGGATTACTATGTTATTCCGAAACGTATCCGCACGGTAAGCGGTAAGGACGGGCTGAATGTTATGCTGGGGCATACTCAGGGTACGCTCAAGCGCAATATCATAGCACCCCTGCAGAACATCTGGGGTACTAAGCTAGTAACGAGCATCAATAGCGATAACATTGCAATGATGTTCGGTGAGCCTGTTCACTGTCTGGGTGCAGATAAGATAACCGCGGTTGACCGTCTCCGAGGTATGAGCATAAAGTACTGCTATGGCGATGAGGTCGTGACCTGGCATCCCGAAGTATTCCGAATGTTGGAATCTCGTCTCGATAAGTCGTATAGCCGTTTTGACGGCACCTGTAACCCCGATAATCCGCATCACTGGTTTTTCGATTTTCTGTATAAAAAGCAGAACATTGACCGATATGTGCAGGAATACACGATATACGATAATCCATACCTCTCTCCCGAAGTTGTACAGGCGATGGAGAACGAGTACCGCGGTACGGTTGACTTCGACCGTCTGATACTTGGTCGATGGGCAGCGGCAGAGGGTCTGATATACAGACGGTTCGCAGATGATATGTCATCGAATAGAACGATGGTAGTAAGCACAGTGCCGCAGATATCACGTATAATCATAGGCGTGGACTTCGGTGGAAGCGGGTCCGCTCACACATTCGTGTGCACCGGCACAGACAGAGGTTTCAACAGGCTTTATGGTCTGTTATCCGAGCGCATAGAGTGCAAGGATAGCGAAGGCAGGCAGATTGAGATAGACCCCGAAGCCCTCGGTCAGATGTTCTGCGACTTTGTTCAGCGTGTTATCGTGATGTTCGGACCTCCTGACAGGGTATGTTGTGATAGTGCAGAACAGACTTTGATACTCGGCCTTAGGTCAACGGCGCGTAAACGCGGTCTTGGCTGGCTTAAAATCGAGAACGCACTGAAAACATCAATTAACGACAGAATACGAGCTGCTCAACGTCTTATGGCGCAGGGCAGATTTTTCGTTATGGAGCAAGGCTGCGAAAGCCTGATTAAAGCATTAGAGACTGCGGTGTGGGACCCGAAAAGCGTTGTCGTAGACAAGCGGCTTGACGATGGCACAAGCGATATCGATACGCTTGATGCGTTTGAATATACGTTTGAGAGGGATATATCGCAGTTTATACGATTGGAGTGAGAAAATGAACTACGCAGTAATGATGTCCGCTATCATCAAGGAACTTGGCGAGGATAACACATACAGTACGAAGATGGCTTCTGCTATCGAACTGTGGAGCCGTATGTATAGCGGCAATGCTCCTTGGCTGGGCACAGATACATTCAGCGCAGGCACTGCGGCGGCTGTTGCATCAGAAGCGGCTCGGCTCATGACAATCGAGCTCAAAGCAGGCAACGCAGGCCCGAAGCCGATAATGGATGAACTGCACAATGGAGTGATACCGAAGCTGAGAAAATACTCGGAGTACGGTTTGGCAAAAGGTAGCCTGATCATCAAGCCAATTGTTACGCCTTCGGGACTTGTGACACAGTTCATCCAGGCAGACAGTTTCTATCCGCTTGCATTCGATAGCAGTGGCGAAATGGCAAAGTGTGTGCTGATAGATCAGAAACGCATCGGCAAAACGATATACACACGCATGGAGATTCATAGCATTTCAAATGGCGTGCTGACCGTTGAAAACAAGGCATACCGCAGTATGTCAGACGGTTTTCTCGGCGCAAGGGTGCCGCTAAATGAGGTGCCTGAATGGTCAATGCTTGCGGACGAGCAGAAGTTCACGGGTATCAATAAGCTGCCTTTTGGCTTGTTCAGATGTCCTGTGGCGAACCAGATAGACAGCACTTCTCCGCTCGGCGTATCGATATACTCACGTGCAACAGAACATATCAAGGAAGCTGACAGACGATACAGTGATATTTGCTGGGAGTATGAAGCTAAGCAAGCGGCTGTTCATCTTTCCGAAAGCATGATGAAGTATGACCGTGATAACGATAAGTATGTTGCACCTGCAGGCAGAGACCGCTTGTACAGGGCGATGCCTTTTTACAGCGGAGCGACAGACAAGCCGCTCATCGAAGTTTACTCTCCCGATATCAGATCGTCGGAGTACTTCGAGGGCTTCAACGCTCAGCTGCGTATGATAGAGTTTGACTGTTCGCTGGCATATGGTACGATATCAGACCCACAAGCTGTGGACAAGACTGCAACCGAGGTCAAAGCATCTAAACAGAGATCGTACACGATGATAACCGACTGTCAGGCGGCTATGACAAAAGCTTTATCCGACTGGGCAGACGGCGCGCTCTTCTGGGCTCGGCTTTACGGCCTTGATAACAGCAGTTCTGTTACACTCGAGCTGGAATGGGGTGACAGCATACTGTCAGACCCACAGCTTGAACGCGACGAAGACCGCAAGGATGTTTCGATGGGCGTTATGCGGCCTGAAGAATATCGTGCTAAGTGGTATGGTGAAGATATCGAGACTGCACTCAACAATCTCCCCGAAACAGCACAAGTGATGGAGTGATGCTATGTTCAAGCCGAACGAGTTGGAAAACTTCTCGATGATTTTAGAGCCGCAGATGAAGGCTCTTGAAGAACGCATCATGGCAGATGTTGTTCGTCGTATCAAAATCAACGGCGAAATAACAAGGGCGGCAGATTGGCAGATACACAGAGCGTATGAACTTGGTCTTAGCAAGCGCAAAGTTACGAAGATCATACAGCAGGAACTTGGGCTGACATACAAGCAGGTCAAGACGATGTATCGGCAGATCATACAGGCAGGATACAGCCGAGATGCCAAGCTGTACAAGTACAAGGGCATAAAGCAGATACCATTCAAGGACAACGTGGGCTTGCAACAACTCATCGCGGCAGTAGCACAACAAACGTATGAAAACCTGCAGAACATCACACAGTCTTTGGGATTTGCGGTCAAAGGAGACGGCGGTTTGGTATTCAGCCCATTAGCGGATTACTATCAGCAGACACTTGATAGTGCGATGTTTGATATCGCCAGCGGAGCATTTGATTACAACACGGTTTTAAAGCGTACCGTCGCAGAGATGACCTTTAGCGGTTTACGGACGATAGACTATGCCACAGGCTGGAAAAACCGCGTCACAGTAGCCACACGGCGTGCAGTGATGACAGGTATGAGTCAGCTGACAGCCAAGGTCAATGAGGATAACGCGAAAGCGCTTGGCACAGATCACTTTGAAATCGAATGGCACGGCGGTGCTCGTCCAGAGCATTGGTGGGGCGGCATGGTCGTCAGCAAAGAAGAACTGTACAGCAAATGCGGCCTTGGTACAGTGACAGGTCTTTGTGGTGTAAACTGCTATCACGACTATTATCCGTTTATTCCGGGTATATCCGAAAGAAGTTACACCGACAAGGAACTGGAAGAACTCAACCGCAAAGAGAAGGTCAAAGTCGAGTACAAAGGCAAGAAGTACAACAAGTACGAAGCAACGCAACGCCAACGACAACTTGAAACCACGATGCGTGCTCAGCGTGAAAAGATCGCTCTCCTAAAAGAGGGCGGTGCAAACGAGCAGGATATCATCAACGCAAGAGCGCAATACCGAACTACCTCCGCAGAGTATGCACGCTTTTCAGCGGCTATGGATATACCACAGCAGCGTGAACGTGTGTACATAGACGGTCTTGGTAACATCGGCGCTGGCAAATACACGCCTGCACAGAAGATACCGCAGATAGTTCCTGCACCGATTGGTGCAAAAAAGAAAAACAAAGTCACTCCGGCAGAAAGAAAAAAGTTGCTTAGAGTGCCTTATGGCACAGAACCGATGAACAGAAATGTGAGGTAATCATATGGCTGAAATCCTTGCATACCTCGACACGCTTGAACACATTTCAAGCGGATTAATAGACGACTAAGCATTTGTGACCGACATATATGTCGGTGACAGGTGCTTTTGTTATATCGCCCTTTTGCATCGCAGGGCTTAAAGAACGATGTTCGCAGGTGGACAGTAAAACACCTTAAACAACTTAGCGATGAAAGGAGTTTTCGATATGAAAACAGAAGATTTACAGGCTCAGGGACTTACTGAGGAACAGATCAAATTTGTAATGGCTGAAAACGGCAAAGACGTTCAGCGCGAAAAGGACAGAGCAGCAGGGTTCAAAACTCAGCTTGACAGCGCAAAAGAAACGCTGAAAGGCTTCGAGGGCGTTGATGTAGCTGACCTGCAGAGCAAGATTGCAAAGCTGACAGCTGACCTCGCTGCAAAGGATACCGAGTATGAGCAGAAACTCGCTGAGAGAGATTTCAACGATCTTGTCGGCAAGTACGCTGCAGAGTACAAGGCGCACGATGTCAAGGCTGTTATGCCATTCCTCGACATTGATACTTTAAAGGCAAGCAAAAATCAGGAAACTGACCTGAAAGCCGCTTTTGAAGAGCTCAAAAAAGACCAGAGCTATCTTTTCAACGACCCGACAGTACCGCGCGTTATAAGCAGTACATCAGGCGTTGATAGTAATAATGACAGTATTAAAACACAGGCTAATGAAGCTATCAGGAGCCTGTTCAACAAATAACCTTAACGAAAGGTAGGTAAAAAATATGGCAGTTAATATTATTTCAAGAGAAAATGCGGAAGCTATTATCCGCGAACAGATCGTATCGACCATCTTCCAGGACGTGCCTAAGCAGTCCACATTCCTGTCATTGGCGCGTAAGCTGCCCAACATGACCAGCAATCAGACCAGAATGAGAGTACTGGACGTGCTCCCTATGGCATACTGGGTAAACGGCGACACAGGCATGAAGCAGACCACAGAGCAGGCATGGGATAACGTATTCATGACAGCTGCTGAACTGGCTGTTATCGTTCCTATTCCCGAGGCTGTACTCTCTGATGCAGAGTTCGATATCTTCGGCGAGGTAACTCCCAGAGTAAACGAAGCAATCGCACAGAGAATCGACAGTGCGACTATCTTCGGCGTTAACAGACCTGCAGAGTGGGATGCTGATATCATCACAAGAGCACGTCAGGCAGGCAACAACGTCGCTGTAAGCGGCTCTGCTGATATGTATGACCTTATCCTCGGTGAGGGCGGCGTCTTCTCCAAGGTTGAAGAAGATGGTTACACCGTTAACGGTGCTGTTGCTGCACTCGGCATGAAGGCTAAGCTGAGAGGTCTTAGAACCGCTGATGGTCTGCCCATCTTCAACAACAATATGCAGGGCGCAACAAGATACGCACTGGACGGCGAGCCTATGTACTTCCCTGAGAATGGCGCATTCGACAACTCCATCGCGCAGCTGGTAGTCGGTGACTTCTCGCAGGCAGTATATGCTATCCGTCAGGATATCACCGTAAAGATCCTTGACCAGGGCGTTATTCAGGATCCTACCACCAAGGAAATCGTTTATAACCTTGCACAGCAGGATATGGTCGCACTGAGAGTCGTATTCCGCATGGGCTGGGCTCTGCCTAATCCCGCAACAAGACTCAACGAAGATCGCACCGGTTGTCCTTTCGCTTATCTCGAGCCTGGTACTCCTATGACAACTAAGACTGTTACCTTTACTGTAAAGGATAGCGAAAACACTGCTATCGAGGGCGCAACTATCGAAATTCTCGGTGCAAGACTTAAGACCAACGCAAGCGGTCAGGCAGTATTTAACCTGAGAGCAGGTGACTACTCCGCAAAGATCACTGCTAAGGGATACAACAGCGCGACCGAGGCTGTAACTGTTGCAGCTTCTGCGGTAACTAAGACTGTCACTCTGACAGCTAAGTCTTAATCGGAGGTGGTGGCTGTGATGATCTACGCCGATGAAACCTATTACAACAGCGAATATCTTGCAGGTAAACAGGCGGTTATCACAGCCGCCTATACCTATTATTTCCGCGAGGCATCGAGAATTCTTGATGCAATAACGTTCGGAAATATCAAAGAAGATAACGTTACAGATAACGTCAGAATGTGTTGCTGCGAAATAGCAGAATCCCTCTATACCGCGGACAAGGCACAAGCCAAGAGCGCAAACAAGACCGCGGAGAGCGTGCAAGGCTGGTCTGTAAGCTATGCAAGCGGTGCAGACCAGCAGGCATCGCTCAACGGAAAGGTTGGAGACATTGTCACTAAGTGGCTTAGCGGCTCGGGCTTGCTTTTCTCGGGGGTGAGATAATGCTGACAAACGCAGATATAACGATATGGTCAAAAGACACATACACACGGCATAACATCAATGATGTATACTGGAACGACAGCAGAGGACAGACCATAACAAGGAACGGAGTACAGGTGCAGGACAGCATCCTTGTGTACATATATGATGATGCATATATCCCACAAGCAGGTGACATCATCGTGCATGGTACATCGGGATTCGACTTTAGCACAGCAACAGAGCAGGCTACAGCTGCGGACATGAAGACATTCCGCACGCAGTATCCTGACTTTGCGGTCATCAAAAACGTTAATCCGTGCTTGTACGGCGGTCTTCCGCACATCGAACTTACAGCGAGGTGATATGATATGCCACAGAACGCATCTATCGGAGACCAGCGAGCACAAATAAACCTTGAATGGTCACAGACCTTTAGTGCAGATAACAAAAAGCGTTTTCACGATGTGCAGTCATACGTTGATAGCGAGGTTATCAGGCTTATGGTTAAGTATACTCCATCGAGAAATAACATTCTGTCAAAGGCGGCTGTGCTCGGTACCAAGATAGGCTCAGGACATATCTATTACACTTCGCCTTATGCGAGATATCAGTATTATGGTGTGCTCATGGTATCGAGCATCACAGGATCTCCTTGGGCTCGGCACGGCGAGAAAAAGGTGCTGACTAATCGCAATCTAATCTATGATAAGACACGGCATCCGCAGGCTCAACGTCTGTGGTTTGAAACCATGAAAACAAATCATCTTAAAGCAATACAGAACGGTGCTCAGCGCATCGCATCAGGAGGCGGTAACCGATGAACGTAATAGAAACAGTCAGGGAGCTGCTTACCACATTCCCGAAGATATCCGAAGTACTGGGGACGATACACGTTGACTTTTCTGATGGAAAAGCTGACAGCTATGCATTATCGTCAACAGGTGATATGCTGCTTGTAGAAGATATCATTGGAAATCAGCGCCGACAGCACACGTTTTTACTGACAGCAAATTACAGCGCAATCAACGACTATGAGCGTATCAATTCGTCTGGTGTACTTCTCGAACTCGCTGTGTGGCTGTCGAAACAAATCAATATCCCTGTGGAAACGCCATTTGACGGCGTTAATTATCAGGGAGAAATAACACGTATCACTGCTGCGAATGGTATGCTGTACGCGGTGCCGCAGGAAAACTCCGCGGACACCTATATGTATCAGCTGACCATTACGGCAGAGTATACGGCAGAATTAGCGTAACAGAATGGAGGAATACAAATGCCTGATTACAGCTATACAAGTGGTAAGCTTAACAGATCTCATCTGCTTACCTACATTGACTCATCCTTCGGAGGCACAACAGCATGGTATCTGCTCGGTAAGGATGTCGAGGACGCAAGCGTCGAGCTGAATCCCGACACCGAAGTCAAGAAGAATATTCTTGATGAGACAACCGTACAGGACAACGGCTATGAGCCTACTATGGATCTCGATACTTACTATGCAAATCCTGATGATGCTATTTACAGCACTATCAAGGATATTGCTATGAACCGCAAAAAGGGCGATGCTTGCAAGACCAAGATACTCGAAGTGCTTGTTGATAAGACCACAGGCGCATACGATGCATGGACTGAGGATGTTATTGTTAAGCCTCAGAGTTACGGCGGTCCGCAGGGCGGCGTGAACATACCTTTCAACATTCAGTTTGACGGAAACAGAGTCGCAGGATCTGCGGTGTTCGACTCAACCACTCATGCTCCGACTTTTACAGCGGCGACCTGACAGACGATGATGATGCTGCCGAGTCAGAGTCGAATTCAAACACAAGAGGCAGTTACTACGAATACTTTTAAGAACATGGCGGGACAGTAAAAAGCTGTTCCGCCTTTTTTCGGAGGAATACTTATGCAAAGTATCAATTTCGATGACGGCTATAAAAGCTACATGATCAATAACGATGAAAATAAGATTATCCGCATCAACGTGACAGACCTCAATACGTCTAAGCGCTTTGAGGATGCGGTAAGTGCAATAGATAAGCTGATGGACGAAGTCAAGGCTGAGGATGATATCTCAGAAGAGAGATTTATCGAAGCTGACCGCGTTATCCGTGAACAGCTCGACCATGTATTTGGTGAGGGAGTATGCGAAATCGTTTTCGGAAAGACCAACGTATTGTCTGCTACAGAAAGCGGTAAACTGCTTATAGAGGGATTCCTTGATGCGCTTCTTCCTGTGGTCAAGGCTGACATGGAAGCGGCTGCTGCTAAGAGCAGAGCGAATATCGAAAAGAAAATGGCAGCGTATATCGAGCCTGTTATCAACGATGACAATGAACTGCCTGATATATCATCGCTGACAGATGAGCAGAAGCAGGCACTTCTTGCGGAGCTGTCAAAATGATAGGTTCGCTTCCCGGTAGCCTGATGATATCAGGGTATCGATATGCTATACGCACTGACTTCCGCGTTATTCTGCAGATAATAATAGCATTAAACGACCCCGATCTGACGGACAGAGACAAGTGCTATGTGGCTATGAAATGCTTGTATAAAGAGTATGATAAGATACCGCACGACAAGCTTGCAGAAGCCGCAGAGAAAGCTTACTGGTTTATCGGTGGCGGAGATGCTCCGAAATCCACAAGCAATGTCAAAACCTTTGATTGGGAACAGGATGAAAGCATTATCTTTCCTGCAATCAACAAGGCGGCTGGATATGAGACCAGGGCTGTGAAATATCTGCATTGGTGGTCTTTCCTCGGGCTGTTTGGAGAAATAGACGAAGGTCTGTTCTCTCAGGTGTTATATCTTCGTGGTAAAATGGCACGCGGTGAAAAGCTCGACAAGTATGAGAAACGGTTTGTGCGTGACCATAAGGAACTTATCACGCTGAAAACAAAGCTATCTGAGGAAGAACAAAGGAAGCAGAACGAGGATGAAGCGTTTATAAAATCGCTCACAGGGGGTGAGTAAATGGCAGCAGACGGACATCTTAATTTTGATACCAAAGTCAATCAAAAAGGCTTTAATGACGGCGTTAAAAACCTCGGCAAGGGGCTTGACAGCATCAAGGGCAAACTGCTCGGAATAGGCGCTGTTATCGGTACAGTCTTTTCGGGAAAAGAAATGATAGAAGCCGCGGCATCTGTCAAGGCAGCAGAAAGCCAGTTTGAACAGACCTTCGGAACAATGCAGTCAAGCGCTCAGGCGGCAATTCAGAAGGTAGCGAGCGAAAGCGGCATCTTAGAAAAGCGTTTACAGGGTACAGCGACAAGCATATACTCTTTTGCAAAGACATCGGGCATGGACAGCGTGCAGGCTATGGATATGATGAGCGATGCCTTACAGGTAGCTGCGGACAGTGCAGCATACTATGATAGATCGCTCGAAGATACATCCGAAACGCTGAAAAGCTATCTCAAAGGCAATTATGCCAATGATGCGGCACTCGGTATCAGTTCAACGGAATATACACGAAACGCTAAGGCTTTGGAGATGTACGGCAAAGAGTTCAAAGATTTATCCGAAGCACAGAAACAGCTTGCACTCCTGCAAATGGTCAAGGATGCGAATGCGCTTTCAGGAGCAGAAGGACAGGCGGCAAGAGAAGCGGACGGCTGGGAAAACGTCATAGGCAACCTTAAACAGGCTTGGACGGAGTTCCTTGCGGCTGTTGGTACTCCTATACTGGCAGGCGCTGTGGCGGTCGTGAAGCGCATCACAGCGGCACTGCAGGTCATGGCAACGGTAGCAAAGGAAGTATCTTCTGCGTTGTCTGATGTATTCGGTATGAGTCAAGGTACAGCTGCATCAACAGCAAGCGTTTCAAAGGACGCAGGCAAAGCGGCAGATAGCTACTCCGATATGGCAGAATCTGCCGAAGAAGCACAGAAAGCCAATGACAAGAGCCTTGCAAGCTTCGACCAAATAAACAAGCTTGGTGGTGGCGATGAAGACAAGCCAGTGGCAAGCAATTCGGCAGCAACAGTATCACTCTCAACAGACACAGGGCCTGCACAAAAGGCTATGAGTGCATTTGAAGAGAAAGTACATGACATGGTCGGCGGACTTAAAGAAGCTTTCGCTGATTTCAAGAAGTATTTTAACAAGAATTTCTCAGGCGTTTTCAATGATGCGTTTAAAAAAGTCAAGAACCAGCTTGGAACTTTCAAAGGAAACTTAAAAAAAGTATTCTCTGACCTTGGCACACTGGCAGAACCTTTGAAATCATACTTCACAGGCGACTTCGTGACATATATGCAGACGGTCGTTACAACGATAGGAAATATCGTTTCAGGCGTTTTTGATAGCTTTAACAAAGTATTCTCGGACATCTGGAATGTAGTACTATTCCCTTTCATCAGCTTGTTCACAACAGATATCCTGCCGATGCTCACGCAGTTTGCGACAGAGTGCTGGCTGACACTTGATACTCTCTTTGCAGATATCAAAGAGATATTTGATACTGTGTGGACGGAAGGCATAACGCCAGTATTATCAACAGTAATGGCGATAATAACCGATATCTTCACAGACTTAAAAACAATGTGGGAAGAAAACGGCAAGGCAATATTTGAATCGTTGAGAGAAGCCCTGAACAGTACCAAAGATACGATCATAAACTTCTGGGAGTCGTGGGTAAAACCTATTCTTGACACACTGCTTGATAACCTTACCGTGTTATGGAAAAAACATATCAAGCCATTGTTTGAAAATGTTATCGGTCTGATAGGTGACCTGGTAACAGCATATAAAAAATATCTGCTTCCGATTGCTAACTGGCTGATAGATAAGCTGGCACCTGTTGTCAAGGGTCTCGGAGAAACTATCATCAAGATAGTGACAAAAGTCATCGGTACAGTGACCGATGTACTCAAAGGCTTAGTCACATTCTTCCGCGGCGTATTCACAGGTGACATGAGCAAAGCGTGGGACGGTATCAAACAGATTTTCGGTGCTGTCGGTCAGTTCTTTGCAGATGCATTCGGGGCTGGACGTGATGCTGTCAAGAAGGCGTTCTCGTTCATTGGCGATTGGGCGAAGGAACGTTTTGACGATTTTAAGGCAGGCTGGTCAAGCATTGGCAGCTGGCTCGGGCAGAAGTTTTCAAGCGCTTATTCTTCTGCAACATCGGCATTTTCAAACATTAAAACATTCTTTGTCAATCGCAAAAATGACATTGTAAATGCATTCTCATCCATCGGAAACACCCTGAAAACCAAGTTCTCTGATGCATGGACAAAGATCAAGAATGCGTTCTCAATAGAAAATGTAAAAAAGCATTTTAACGCTATAAAGGATGCGATAAAAAGCATCTTTGAAATGGTTGCTGAGATTATTAAGTCTCCGATCAACACGGTTATTAAAGGCATTAACAATGCCTTCTCACTTCTTAACCGTATGTCTATTGAAGTGCCTAATTGGCACGGCGGTACAACCACATGGGGATTTAACATTCCACCTATTCCACCACTTGCAAATGGCATGGCAATCCCTGCGAACTACGGCGAATTTCTCGCAATTCTCGGTGATAACAAGCGTGAACCCGAAGTTGTATCTCCTGTAAGCGAAATAGAAAACGCGGTAGCAAGAGCAATGTCGCGGTTTAGTGGTGGCGGTGGTGACATCAACATGGTAATCGAGCTCGACGGAGAGGTCGTATATAGGAACGTTGTTGAAAGAAACAAGACACACGTTGATTCAACGGGCGTAAATGAATTCATTTATTAGGAGGTAGACAATGCCAGATAATACAGTAACGATTACAGTAAACGGCGTGCAGCTGCCTCCGATGAAGCAGAGCGGTTTGACTATCATACCGCATAAGCTGTGGGGAGCGAATTCGGGCAGAAATAATAGCACAGGCGTGTTCGTCGGTGACTTGGTGGCAATTAAGTATGAATTGCAGCTGTCATGGGAGAACATCACCGATAATGAATTCGCCATTATAGATGCGGCTGTGAATTCGATGCAGCCGTTTCTATCGGTGACGTTTTGCCCTAAAGCGAGCACAGGGTACATTACACGCTACTTCTACGCAAACGACCCACAATACCCTGTCAAGGCTTGGCGTGCCACAGAAACGCTCTACGGAGCTGTGACGGCTACACTTATCGAAAAGTGAGGTGATGTGCAGTGTACAACGTAACAACAACTATCAAAAACGCTATCCGTGCAGATGCACGAGCATGGCGGTCAAGGTTGGCGTTGACAAGCGGTGGATATATATACGGCGTGGAAGATATCAACTTTACGAACGGATCGCAGTCAGGGCAGAACATCACTGTTGGCTCGGTAATCGCGCCGACAATAAAAGTCACGCTGACCGATACGATACTGAGTACGACAAGTCAGCCGATAGAACTGACAGGGCGCGAATTCGTATGGCAGTTAGGCGTATTTCCTGATATCAACAACTTCACAGGGAACGAGCCTAATAACGCGTATACGTACATACCAATAGGCAAGTTTACTGTTGATAAGGTAAAACAGAACGGCACACGCTATGAAGCTGAGTGCTCTCATAAGCTGTCGAAGGCTGATGTCGTTCACAAGACAGCACTGTCTTTTCCTGCAAGTGCGCTGAATCTCATGCAGGAAGTTGTCAACAGCCTGAGCATGACTTTATCGCTGACCAATGCACAGACTAACGTGCTCAGAACCTATCCGATTGAAGGTATACCTGGCGGCGCGACTAAGCGCGATATCATGGGCTGGATAGCTATCTTACTTGGTGGCTTTGTGTGTGCCGATAGAAGCGGAAACGTCATCGTCAAATGGTACGAATCAAGCGGATATGTAGCACCTGTGAATGCGATATCAGAGCCTGAGATTGCAGAACAGCAGATTACATATACAGCAGTAGTGTGTACCGTCGATAACGAAACAACATACACCGAAGGCACAGGCACTGCGATGACGTTTACTTGTCCTTTCATGCTGGAAGTTCGCTTTTCGGAAATCGCACAGTCACTGAAAAACTTTTCGTATCGTCCTTGCAAGCTGACATATCTGCTTGGTGATCCGCTGATAGACCCTTGGGACATTGTTGGATTCGGTGCATCATACACTATGCCTGCTGCTACAATGACACTGGAACACAAGGGCGGTGTGACAGGGACTATCGAAGCCAAGACAGCCAAGAACGAATCACGTGCTGAGCACGTTGACCCGATATCAAAGGCTGTTGACAGGCTTGTGAACATGATTTCCGAAGGCAAAAGCGAAGTCGAGCAGGATATTGCAGATGCTATCGCAGAGGTCACAGACACCATACGTGGAGGATCATCCGGATACTTCTACATTATCCCCGATGCAAACGGTATAAACAAAGAGACTATCTGGTGTGACAACATCAATCCGCAGAATGCGACACATGGTATCCGCATCAACTCAGCAGGCATCGGCTTCTGGTCTGCAAGTGCAGGAGGTAACATCTTTGACGGACCGTATACAAATGCTTGGTCAATAGACGGAGTACTGGTTGCAGACTTCATTAAGGCAGGAACACTCACAGGTATAACGATCGTATGCACACAAGGCAACATTGGCGGCTGGGATATAACCGACCATGCAATAATATCACCTGATGAACAGGTCAAATTGGAGAGTACATACGATGCTCCGATAATGACTAACACAAAGCTTCGTGATTTGCTTTATAGACACAGAGACCTTCGCAATCTTACTCACAATCAGATCAGAGCCATACAGACACAGCCTGCAGGGACTGCGCAAATAATCGCAAGGTCGGATGCAGAAAGCGCAAGCCTACGCAACGGCAAGCTTGTTCTTGAAAGTGCGGACACAATGCAGCTGGAAATTGGCAGCAATCAGATAACCTCGGGTGCTAATGGCAGTTGGCTGAAACAGTCATTCAACGAAATCACAGGTGATTTGGGTAATGTAGAACATATAATAATCACTTGTGAAATGCCAACATATACAAATACTGTTGCGGAATGGAGAAAAAATGAACCAGGCGCAGGCTGGTATGTCAGAGACCTGTATGTGAGTGGCGACGTTCACTCACAGCGTATCGACACAGTCGCTGTATACGCAAGCGGCTTGGTTAGAGCAGAATACATTCAGGTTGCTGGCATGATTAATTCAACTGGAAGATTCGACGCATACACTGTAGATGACCCGATAAAAAATCACGGAGGAGTCAACTACTATGACGACACAGGCGATTACATGGCAGGAACAAGACCTGCTCAGATTGACAACGAATACGGCATAGCGATGTCATTCCCCGAATCGGGCTACACAGATTTCGTCGGTTTGTGGGGTGAGCAAAACAGCTCGACAGTCGAGAAATACAACAATCTGATAGCAGGATATTTCCGTACAGATGATGTAATCAAGATCCGCAAGCCTACATGGATAAGAAATGATCTTCTGATAACAAGCAGCAGCGATATTCCCGGCATAACACTTAATAACCGTTATATCGACTTTACTTTCCCGAGTTCTTCGGGTTCAGACGTTGGATGCATCGCACAGCTTTCGGATGCAATTGACACTCGATTAATAAACGGTTCGCGAATCCGTTGGGGCATCGGTACAAGATCATCTATGAGTAATACGATATTCGAGTACACGAAGAGCGATGACACATTGCACATACGTCGTGATACCAATATGCATAATTACAGCTTGCTGAATGCCGTAATATCAAGCAGTTCCGATGAGCGCTTAAAAGACAATATATCTCCGTGTGATAAAGACTGTTTATCTGTGATAAATGCGCTGAAGCTTATCGAGTTTGACTGGAAAAACGGCAGCGGACATGAGGACATAGGATTTTCGGCACAACAGGCAGGCAGCGTAAGCCCTGATCTTCGCGGAGAAGATGCTGACGGATACAGCACTGTTCATGAAGGCAGGCTGATAAGATATCTGGTAGGCGCTGTACAGCAGCTTACAAAAGAAGTGGAGGAGTTAAGACATGGCACTAAGTTTACAGAGAATGAATGCGAATGACGTTTACAACGCAGATACAATTAGTAATGCGAATTGTACAACGCTTGAAGAGAATCTGATACCTATTAAGGTCATGACAAGAACAGAGTACACTAACCTTGCAACAAAGGATGCAAGTACGCTGTATCTGGTCAAGGACAGTAACAAGATATATGCTTATGTCGGTACTATACCGTTCGCAACATGAGGTGATATCATGAAGTATATAGTGATGCTGCTGATCGTCATCGGACTGGCAGCAAGTGACTTTTTGACAGGCTTTTGTAAAGCGTATGTCTTGGATATGATATCATCGGCAAAAATGCGCAAAGGTGGCGTTAACAAGTTCTGCGAGATAGTTGTCATGGGTACAGCAATCGGCGTAACCATAGGCTTTGATTATCTCGGTCAGTACTATGACAGCGCACGTCTGACCGACGTTGCAGGAGCGGTGACAGCAGTGAGTGTATTCGGGTACATAGTAGTAATGGAGATCGTAAGTATCCTGGAGAATTACGCTGCAATTAATCCCGAAGCACAGTGGATAAGACCGATACTACGTCGGTTGAAACATATAGATAGTAATGACAAGGAGGAAAAATCATGAACATGAGTTATCTGGACAGGTACAAGGGCTATCCGAGCAGAATCGAAGGTATACTGCTAGAGGAATTCGGCGTGATGGAGGATGCACCAGAGATAACAGACGGTAGCATTATCAGAGGTAAAGTTATCGAAGAAGACGGCGACAAGATTCTGACCGCTGAACTGCATGTTGATACCGCAGACGACCTGCCTGCATATGACAGCGTTGAAGGATATATCCTGCGTGATTGCATCGCTCTTGTGGTACACACTGGCGATATATGGGCACAAGACAGCTCTGGCGAATGGTATAACCAGACAAGCCCTGCGGCTGTGACAGCAAGCACTCTCGATGCACCCAATGCATCAAATCTCAACAAGGATATCCTTAAGAGTGAGCAGACCGCTGATATCTTAGGCAAAGCCGAAGCCGAGACCGAAACAAAGCCCGACGAAACACCCGAAGACGAATCACTGAGGAGCGATGAAGATGACATCAATATATGATGTGCTGAAAGCAAGCAAAGGCTTACCAGTTAATGATATCTTCGCGGAGCTTTGGGGACGCAAGTTGTCGAGTGACTATACCATAGTTGTGTACACCGGTACACTCCCTGTGACCTTGATGAGGACTAAAGCTGGATATCTGCAAAGATATAAAGTGTTTGGTAATTCGTCAAGCGGTCAAGAGTGCGGCGAGAGAACGGATAATCTGTTTAATCTAGATCGTCAGCCGTCCAATACATGGACAATGGACACAGCCTATTACATTAATGGCGGTGTTGCCAACGATAAAACGGTAAATCCAAACCTAGTCACAGTACAGATAAATGACAATGAACTGACAGTAAGCAGTCCGTCTGTATCATCGCGAGGAGCAGGTTTCATCGTACCAGCGAGCCCGTCAACAAGCTACACGATTAGCTGCAATACGTCAGGGGCAAGTGTCGGGGATACTGAATCCGTAATAGTATACAGTTTTATGACGCAAAGTGGAAATATAACAAGGTATGATGCCGCGAGAGGTAGCAATCCGATTGTGACGCTAACAACGAATAATGATGAATATTACGTATATCTGGTATTCAGAAAAATGAGCGGCACATTGACATACTCTAACATCATGCTTGTCGAAGGTTCAACCGCACCAACGTCTTATATCCCCTATGGTTACAAACTGCCACTCACGTCAGGCAGTACGTCAGTTGATATTTACATTGGCGATGATACACTCTCCACCGAGGAGTACGTGGACAGCGGTACAGGCAAGATATATCGCATGGTAAGCGGTGTGCTCACGCCTGTTGACCCGCCTGTACCATTCCCACAGATACCAACATCAGCAAACTCCACCACAATCAGCTGGGCTGGCGAGGGACTTGCGCCGTCAGAGGTAGAGTTTGAATACGAAAGGAAGTGATATCATGAACGTTAAAGGGTGTGACGTTTCCCAGTGGCAGGGAAACATAGATTTTAACAAAGTAAAGGCAAGCGGCATAAACTTTGTGATTCTTAGAGCAGGATATGGACAGTATACCGTCCAGAAAGACCCGACTTTTGAGGACAACTACAAAAAGGCAAAGGCGGCAGGGCTGAATGTAGGCGCATACTGGTACAGCTATGCTGGCAGTGAAGCCGATGCACTTGCCGAAGCTAAGACCTGCATAGAAGTCATCAAGGGCAAAAAGTTTGAGTACCCTATCTACTTCGACCTTGAAGAGCAGTCGCAGTTCTCACGCGGGAAGGCATTCTGTTCAGCGTTGGTGACAGCCTTCTGTTCGGAGTTAGAAAAAGCAGGCTACTTCGCAGGGCTGTACATCAGCCGTTCTCCGCTTCAGCAGTACATCACAGCTGAGGTAGCAAACAGATATGCGCTGTGGATAGCTGAATACGGCAGTAAGTGCAACTACAATGGCACATACGGTATGTGGCAGTACAGTTCCGAGGGCAAGGTAAGCGGCATATCTGGCAATGTTGACTTGGATATCTGCTATGTCGATTACCCGAAGATCATCAAAGATAAGAAACTGAACGGCTACAAAAAGCCCTCACAACCTGCGGAAAAGCCGATACTGGATAAAGCAGGCTTTAAGTCGGGGGACAAAAACCTCGGTGTGCTTGCCTTGAAACAGCTACTTGCTCTTGCGAGAGATAAAAGCATAACCTCTGCGAACTTCGATGCTTCGCATGACGGCTTTTATGCTGGCACAGAAAAGGCTGTTAATGATATCTTGACTAAGTGGGGATATCAGCCGAATGGTATAGCAGGCGAGAGCTTTATCAAGAAGATTACTGATTATCTCAAATAGTAAAGTTAAAGCCTGTCGGTCTGATGATCGGCAGGCTTTTTTTGTTTTATTCTACAAATTTGCTTTCTATCAGCTATGCAAATTTTACATTGAACCGCAAATGATACCAAAATGACCGCTTTTTGACCTTGTAATGAACCCCATGATAGTGTATACTGATGTGGGTGATGAAAATGACCAGCAACAAGGAGATATGTGATATCATAGATAGCTATGTGAGAGGTCGTAATGGACAGCGCAATCGGGCGCTGTTAAAACGACGGCTTATCGACGGCATCACCATAGAAGCCCTCGCAGAAGAGTTTGATATATCCGTAAGCCAGGTCAAAAAAATCCTCAAAAAGAACCTTCCTCTGGTACACCGTCTGTCCATGTGACAGGCGGTCTTTTTTTGTGTCCGAAAATGAGCCGAAAATGAGCCATTAAGTGCCTTGTGACCTCTGTACATATCAACTATAATAGTTGTAAAGAAAGGGGCGATAGCTGTGAAATTCGAGTACTACCAGCCTAATCCCGTCAGCCCGAATGAAGATGACTGCGTTATACGTGCGATCTGCAAAGCAACAGGCAAGGACTGGGACACAGTGTACATGGAATTGTCTGCCGAAGGAATGAAGCATGGAACATGGGGCAATGTTAATCATGTCTGGGACAGTTACCTCCGCAACAACGGCTATACACGGCATACCGTGCCTGATACTTGCCCTGATTGTTACACGGTAGCACAGTTCGCGGCTGATCATCCGCAGGGAACCTATATCCTCGCCACAGGTACCCATGCCGTTACCGTGCAGGACGGCAACGTGTACGATGTTTTCGACAGCAGGCAGAAAGTGCCGATATACTACTATGAGAAGGAGCAGTGATTATGGGATTTCCTTATATACCGCCATACCAACAGTATCAGCAGATGATGCAGTATAGTCAGCCAACGCAGAACACAGGCAGTTTTGTCAGCGTATCAAATGAAGCAATGGCGCGTAACTATCCACTTGCTCCGGGAACATCGGGAACGTTTATCAATGAAAACGAACCGTACTGTTACACCAAGACTATGGGGCTTAGTCAGTTCGATAGGCCTGTGTTCAAACGGTACAGACTGGTCGAAGAAACAGATGAGCCACAGGATGCACAGAGCGCGCCCACAACAAGCACAGCTACACAAGGCAGTACAGTTATACCCGACAGCGTAAAGGCTGATATCGACGCTCTCCGTGCGTTGTACGATGACTTGAAACTAGATGTTGAGATACTAAAGGAGGATATCAATGGCAAATCCGCTGATACCACAGCAGTCTGAACGACAGCCGAGCAAAGAGGCGTTTGACCAGTTCAAACAGGACCCGACGGCGTATTTAGTTAAGTGTGGTTTGCAGATACCAGAGGGCTTTTCGGGAGATTATAAAGCAATTGTACAGCATCTTGCAAACACTGGGCAGATACCTCCTGCATTGCGAGGTAGAGTTAATGCGATGCTGGGCATGAAATAATCATGCGAACGTAAAGAAAATTTCTGCAAACGCAAGGAAAATACACACAAATACGCACAAATACGCACAAATATCAATAAATAGCACAAAACGTGTATTAAACTTGCATAAATAGCAAGAAACAATACAAAACTTGCGTATAACGAAAGGTGACAAGGCAACTCAGCCTTGACATAAATCAACCGACTATCCTTGACGGAGATAGTCGCTTACCCTCAACAGATAGAGGGAGAAAGGAGGGCTTTATGGCTCTTACAAACGACAATAGCATGGGCTTTTCCATGCCAGTGGCACCTGCATACGCAGGCTATGGTATGCCATACGGAGGCGGCTTCGGTGGCAGTCTGTTCGGTGGCGGAGATGACTGGCTCGGGCTGCTGTTCCTTATCGCACTCTGTAATGGTGGCTTTGGCGGCTTCGGTTTCGGTGGCGGCTATGGTGCGATGATGGGCATGGGTATGATGGGCATGGATTACCTCTACCCTTGGCTCAACAACTCACAGCACATCTCTGACGGCTTCCGCGACCAGCAGCTGAACACTAGCGTTAACGGCATTCAGAACGCGGTAACAAGCGGCTTCGGTGACGTTCAGACAGCACTTTGCGGTGGTTTCGCTGGTGTAAACCAGAACATCAGCCAGACAGGAAATGGCATAACTGCGGCGGTAAACAATGGTTTCTCACAGGCTGAAATTGCTGCAAACGGCAGGCAAATGGCAAATATGCAGCAGGCATTCGCCGCACAGCAGGCTATGGCACAGGGATTTACTGGGGTAGAGCTGCAGCTGTGTCAGGCATCTGGGGATAACAGACTTGCAACCGCAAATCTCGGTGCAGACATCGCAAGAGAGGCTTGTGCGACAAGAACAAGTGACACCCAGAACACACAGGTTATCCTGAACGCTATCAATGACGGTTTCAGGGCTATGAGTGACCAGAGATATCAGGATAAGATAGATGCTAAGAATGATGAGATCGCACAGCTGAGACAGGAAAACCTTTATGCTCGTGGTCAGGCATCACAGATAGCGCAGAATACTCAGATCGTGGACGGCATCTATAATCGCCTGAGTTCCTGCCCTGTCGGAACAACACCTGTTTTCGGCAATCAGCCGATCTTCACTTGTGCACAGAACGTAGCTGGAAACAACTGCAACTGCTGCGGATACGGCTTCGCCAACGGTTAAGGCGGTGAAAAACTATGGCAAGGTATATTACATCAACCGATGAGAATGTTGCTTTAAACGGCACTATCCCATTCGACATTGTATCTATCCCATGTAGCAGAGGGAATGTTATCCCGATTACTACAGGAGTTCTTACCTTACGCGGCAACACGACTAACAGATTTGCAAGATACGAGGTAACTGTTCAGGGTAACATCGCTATTCCTGAAGACGGAGAAGTAACACCGATAGCTGTTGCTATTACGATCAATGGCGTTGCTATCCCCGACAGTATAGCGATAGTTACTCCTGCGGCAGTAGGAGTATACTGGCACATCAACACATCTATCCCGATCACAGTACCTTGCGGATGCTGTGTATCCGTGTCAGCAGCATACGTTGATGCAACAGTAGATGATGCGGCGGTTACTCCTACGCCCTCTCTTGCGGTTAGACGTGGAGCATCAATTTCTGTAACAAGAATTGCCTGAAAGGAGGATATAATATGCACGAATTAGATACACTCTATGATACCTATGATACATTTGTTGGCGAACTGAAAGATGCCAACGAAAAAATACGTCAGGCAGGCGGCAAGCCTTCCGTCGGTGATCTTGAAGTCCTGGATACAATCTCTCACGGCATCAAGAGCACAAAGACTACTATTGCCATGATCGAAAATGAAATGGGCAATAAGTCTTCACGCGGCTACTATGACGATATGTCGAGAGACGGTCGCGGTATGGACGGCAGAAGCTATGGCTATGATCGCGGCATGAGTACCGCGAGAGGTGCGAACGCTCGCAGAGATAGCATGGGCAGATATAGCCGAGGCGATGAGACCGAGGAAGAACTGCTCGAAAAGCTTGCGATGATCAGAAACAGAAGATAAAATAAACTAATTGCAACTAATTGCAACTTGGATGCAATTTATATAGAAAGCATCTGTCATTTTGGCAGATGCTTTTTTATTGGCTGTATAATGGTTGTAAATCCGCTTAAAACCGCGTAAATGCGCAACACTCATTTAAAACACAGTTAAATAAAGGTTGAACAATATGCTGATTTTGGCGATATTACGCGCTTAAATTTTTGTAAAAACGTCTGAAAACGTGTCAATTGGTCGTATTGTTGGATGTATCATTGGGCTTTTTCAAGGCGGTCATCGCCGTTTTCAATTCTTCAACGTCCTTATGAATATAGATATCAGCCGTCACAGAATAGTTCGCGTGACCAATGATTTTCTGAAGTGCATCAGGTCGCATACCAGACTTTGCAGATAGGCTTCCGAAAGTGTGTCTGGTGGAGTGTGGCGTGAGATGCGGACCATTGAATTTGAATCTTGCATTTTTACTCATCGTTGCATCAATCATGCCCAGCTCATGCAGGCAAGTATAAAAAACTTCATCTCTAAATGTATTTGTGGTGTACTGCCAAATGTGCGAATCTTCGGGAACACCCTTGCACCAGCCCTTGAAGAAATCCTTGATATCTGGAATACCGGGTGGGAATGGTATCACACGCCCCTTGCCTGCTTCGGTCTTTTCACCCGTGATGAGATACCCTTCCTCGAAGTTGATATCCGCAGGAGTAATCATCAACAGTTCACCGATACGAAATCCCATATAGATCATAGCCAGTATGGCTTGCGCCCTCTTATCATCGGTGTGCTGCCAGAGTGTGCTGATCTGTTCTTCGGTAAATATGATCTTTTCGTTCTTCTCGAACTTCGGGATTTTCAAAAACATGGAGTAATCCTTGACGATGATATCATTCTCAATCGCACATTTGCATAGCATTCCGACCATGACCTTGATGATGCTTGCAGCCGATTTCGATGTTGTCTTATCGAGAACCATCTGAAAATGTGCCGTCTTGATATCAGACATTTTGACATTCTGGATAGCTTCAAACCGCTTCCACATACTTCTGTAAAGCTTCACGCCATTATCGCCGACGTGGTTGAAATGAGTGCCCGACCATATCCTGTATATATCCGCAAGCGTGGCATTGTACAAGTCTGGTCTGCCATTACGCATATACTCTTCAAGAGCCGCTTGTGCGGTCTTCATGTCGGGGTAAGCACCTAAGTATACCCTGCCTTGCCCTGTGGCTGTGGATGGTGCTCGCACGATGTAGGGGCGTGTCTTGTTGCGGCTGTCCTTTGTGATTGTACCTGTGCCTGTCGCTCGTTTATGTGTTCGGCTTTTCCGAACAGTTGATGTTTGCTTTTTTCCGCAGTAATTGCAGAAAAGGCTGCCGTCGGGGATAGCAGCCTTACATTTTTTACAGATCATATTACCACCTCGATGTTAGAAATCACGCCCCGGCTCGTTGGAGTGGGGCGTTTTTATATTATGGTGCTTTACGTTTGAACACAAACCTAAATAAACTATTGATTATAGCAAACCAACCATATCCGCAGAATACCCCTGTCACAAAGCGTTTTGCATTGGTGGAATGATAAGAACTGATAGCTTGCACACTTCCGTCAATGACAAGTGGTACACATAACAAAGTGCCGCAGGATAAAGTACATTTCTTTGATTTACGATACGCGATCAAATATATTAATTCGCCAATCATCAAACCTGTGCAACGAGCACAAACAGGGAACTGATAATCACCTATAAAAAAGCTTCTATCTGCAATTTGATGGCATCCCCATACATCATGTCCAAAGCGCATGAGGGATAACCACACCTTACATTTTGAATTTATTGCCACAGTTTGCACACACCCAGTAATGCTCGGTTTCTGTCTTACCAGCGCCACAAAGACCTAAAAGTCCGCAAAAACAAAGTTTCCAAAAGCTTGCGCCCTTTCCTTTCACGTCACTAATTGCTTGTAATTTGTTACTTCCGCATTTAGGACAGATTACTCCAAGATTTGGCTCACCGTTCATATTGTTTCTATTTTTCATATAAATCACTCCTTTATCAAATGTGCATCTAATAGCTTTTCAATAATAATATCCTGTTTTTCTATACGTTCACGGAGCAAAGACAGCGACTGTTCGTAGGTCGTGTTCTGAAGCTCTATCGTCTTTTCATAATTATGTTTCCGTTCGCTGTACAGAGTTTCACGCACGGCATAGTCTTCTTTGAGTGTTTCAATCTCTTCTGCAAGCCTATCTATCCATTTGTTACGCTCGGACAGAATTATCTTCAATGCGGCGGGATCGTTGGTAGCAAAGTCTTCACCGAATTCCATTGTCAATGCGTTGTATAAATCTGCTACACTGGAATATCGGAAACTTTCATCTTCCGAACCTTCGGCAAGAATACGTTTGAGCGTGCTATCCGAAACATTACCATTACTTCTGGCAACAAGATCGAGAATAAAATCATTCGGGAGATTATGCTCTTCCTTGATTTTCTTGATCACTGATATTTTCTTTGACATTACGCGTTTTTCCAATGGGCTCTACCTCCTTTTAACTATAAATGAACTGTAATTGGTCTATAAATGACCTATTAACGAACTTGCATTATTCCTATTGACATGATATAATTTTTGCAGAGTAATTTAATACCCTGTTAACTATTGAATTTTAGGAACAAATGTGCTATAATGTAAGCACATTAAATATTGAATGGAGTGTGAAGTGTATGAATATCGTTTTAACGGAAGATGAAAAAGAGAAAGCATTTGCTGAAATCGTGCGGGGGCTTATAGCTTTAGGATATACCGCGGACGATAAAGCAGAAATAGCATCACTCTTCACTATTATCCTCAGTTCCGACAAAACGCATAAAGCTAGTAATACGGCGGATTTGTGAATCGGTGTACTGATATTCCGTATCTAGTTCTTTAACAACTTTTAAAAGCTCGTTCTCATCTTCGGTGGAGGCGGGCTTTTCTTCTGTTTCCCAGCCCATAAGATATGCAGGGGTAGTATGAAGAGCTTTCGCAAGCGGTTCTAAAACTGTAGTCGGCAATTTCTCTATTTCATTGCTTTCATATCTATATATGGTAGCGCGGTTTTTGCCAAGCATTTCAGCAAGTTCATCTACGGATAATCCGATTTCCTCGCGCCTTAATTTAATTCGCTGACCAACTTTCATTGTTTAGCACCTCCTTATGCTTTGGAAATAGTATAACACAAAATTCGCAAAAACGCAAGTCTATCTAATAAGATTTCAAAAAAATTCTCAAAAAATGCAAAAAAAGTATTGACAAATGCAAAATGATATGCTATTATATGAATAACAAAAGTCGCATAAATGCGACAATGAGAGAGGGGTGATGTGTAGATGTTAGACGTACAGAAACTCAAAGGCAAAATGGTTGAAAAAGGAAAGTCAGTTGAGAATATATCCGCTGAAATGGGGATAAATCCTGCTACTTTTTATCGCAAACTGAAAAATAATTCGTTTGAGATAAACGAAGCTAGTAAGATTGTAGAATTACTCTCTTTGACTAACGAAGAAGCCATCGCTATTTTTTTTGCATCCAATGTCGCAAAAATGCGATAAAAGAAAGGAGTAATATGATTGGATAACATTCAGATTTTTGAGAACCCTGAGTTCGGCAACGTGAGGACTTTAAATGGTGCAAACGGAGAAGTGCTGTTTTGTGGTGCTGATGTAGCAAAGGCACTGGGCTATTCCAATACACGCAAAGCACTTTCGGACCACTGTAAAGCGGATGGGGTAACGAGACGTTACATCACCGACAGTTTAGGCAGAGAGCAGGAAGCCGCTTTTATTTCTGAGGGCAATGTATACAGGCTGATTATCAGAAGCAGGCTTCCCGAAGCAGAGAAGTTTGAGCGCTGGGTGTTCGAAGAAGTACTGCCGAGTATCCGTAAGCATGGCGCATACATGACCGATGATGCACTCCATAAGGCAATAACCGAGCCTGACTTCCTCATAAAGCTTGCGACAGAGTTGAAAGAAGAACAGGAAAAGCGCAAAAAGCTAGAAACAAAGGTTGAACAGGATAAACCACTTGTGCTGTTTGCAGACAGTGTGCAGGCATCGCACACATCAATCCTTATCGGAGACCTTGCAAAGATATTGAAACAGAACGGTGTTGACATCGGGCAGAAAAGGCTGTTTGGATGGATGCGTGAACAGGGCTTTCTGATGAAAGGCGGAGCAAGTAAGAATATGCCGTCACAGTACAGCATGGAACGTGGATTGATGGAAATTAAAGAAAGCACAGTAAATATGCCTGATGGCTCTATCAGAGTAACTAAGACCACAAAAGTAACAGGCAAAGGACAGATATACTTTGTGAACAAGTTTTTAGGAGAAAACTAATAAGGGGGTCTGAACCATGATGAAAGTAATCTCGATCAACGAAGCCTGCAAGATACTAAAAGAACATGGCTTTTCAGTATCACCTGCGCATTTGGGAGCAGGCTTGCAGCAGAAGGTCTATCCTTTCGGGGTGGCTATCAAAATGACTCAGTGGGTGTATGAGATATATGATACCCTGCTGATGAAATGGATCCGTGAACGAGAGGAGGAGGAAAGCGCATGACTGACGAAGGAAAGGCTGCTGTAGCTACTGCACTATGGTGCATCGCGTTCAACTCAGGCATCATCTTAGCGGCTGAACACAAGGCGCTTGGCTTTATGCTAGCAATATCGGCAACGCTGATCTTCTTGGTATATCTTGCCGAGGATGCAAAAGCCGAACACATCAGAGCAGCCAAAGACAATCGACTCGAAAAGTACAAAGAGGACTGTGCACGACGTGAGCAGGAGGCGAGAAAAAAATGAAACGCAGAGAATGGGGATATAATCAGCTTATTGAGACACTCGAAGAACATTCCGATGAACTGAGTGAAGGTCTCAAAGCAGCTATCAAATGCATAAGAATGATCGCTGAAAAGGGGGATGATGATAGTGCTAACAGCATTAATACCAATCATCGAGGTTGCTGCAGCGGCTATATTGGCAACGATGATAATTCTTCACGCACTACACGCTGATATCGAGGAGGAAGACGATGAGAGCGAGGAAATGCCTGCCGAAGAACGGTCCGATAATCTTTAACTCTTATGAGGACTTTCGGAAGGCTGTGGCAGAGGAAATCGCCAAGCAAGAAGCTGACATCTATAAACGGCACGCAGAACAGCTGATACCGCAGGTTTATGCAATGTTTTTTTGGACGATAGAACTTAACTATGGCTGGAAGAAAAAACGGCTTTTAAAACTTGTTGAAAATCTCAAAGAGACGGACTACCTTATGGATCACCCTTCGCGGTTACATCATCGGTTTGATCCGATTGACTGCGAAAGAGAAATGAAGGAAAAGTACGGCATCGACTTCCGGAAGGAGTTTCCGATAAGGGTTGAGATACAGAAATAGTGGGGTGTTTACATGAGCAATAGGATACCAAGCGAAACAAGGCAGGCAATCGCGCTTGACTATCTCGCAGGGATGAAAATGACAAAGATAGCAGATAAGTATGGAGTTTCCTACGGAACTGTCAGCAGAATCGTAGATGATACCAAGATGGGAGAATTGAAAGAAAAAAAGTCTGCCCCTGCCGAAGCAGAGACAGACACCGAAAAGGAAGCCATTTATAATGACGATTTTGATGCTATCAAGAATAACACAAAACAGCCAAAAAGTCAAGGTATCAGCGGTGTGAATATAATTGCATTAATGCAGACTATGCTCGATCAGGCATACGGCAGTGATGTGGAGATAACATCATTATCAGCAACAAGCTGTGATGCAAGTATCAAGTTCAAAAATGACGGCGTGGAGTATTCGATAAACTTTGGAATGATGTTTTGATATAGGAGGAAAAACTATGGGATTAATGGACGCATTCGGCGCTGAAACCCGCGTCGAAATAACCGTGAGAGAACTTATCCAGATCCTGGACGAAAGAGCCAAAGCAGAGGCGAATTTTGATGTGGCAATGGCTATGCTGCGCGAGGGCGTAAGCCCTAAGACAGTAAGAGCGGTTTTTGGACTTGAACCGAAATCAGAGTCAGAGGAGGAAAAATGATGATGAATGATGAGATCATGATATCTATACCGCTTGCAAGATATGAGGAACTGTTGAAAGTTGAGGCGAAACTCCAGTTTCTGAAAGCATATGTATCTCACGAAGTATATGCTACGAATGATATTAAGTACTATCTCGGCATTAAGGATGAGGAGAAGAGCGATGAAATATCCTGATATCGAAGGCGAGGCTATCAAGCGTGATGCTGAGATAGCACGCAAGGCAGAGATGTTCGACAGGTTTGTGCAGCATATCACCGAAAAGCCTATATTGATGAGCAGGGCTGAGTATGAGATGCTCGGACTTGAAGATCATGCAGATATGCTCATAGCAAGAGCACTCAGCCGAATGATGGAGAAAAACGGTCATGGTGGAAGATAAGATACTGTACACTTTTGCTTGCTTATATCCCGATGATGAAGAATGTAGCTTGATAACATACAACATTCCAGCTGATGAGCAAGACCCGAAAGGATACTTTGAGAGTAAAACAGGTGAGCGTGTGTACGCATTTTGGAAAGCGAGGATAAAAGATGAAGTTGTACGAGATAGATGAAGCTATTCTCACCTGCGTAGACCCTGAAACAGGCGAAGTCGATGAAGATAGGCTGAATGGGCTTATGATAGCACGAAATGAAAAGCTAGAAGGCATTGCAATGTGGATCAAAAATCTTAATTCGGATATAGCCGATCTTAAAGCCGAAGAACACGCCTTTGCAGAGCGCAGAAGAAAGAAAGAAGAAAAGGTCGAGAGCCTTAAAAACGTTCTTGGAAGATATCTTAATGGGCAGAAATTTGAAACGACAAAAGTTCTATGCTCATTCACAAAGCGCAAAAAAGTAGAGATAACCGACTTTGACAAACTACCAGATGATTATCTGAAATATAGCAAGCCGACAGCAGACAAAGAAGCTATAAAAGCTGCTATCAAGGATGGTCTGATAATAGAGGGCGCAGAACTGGTCGATAGCGTAACAATGAGTATTAAGTGAGGTGATAAATAATGGCTGAGCTGGTACTTATATACGGTAAGTCAGGAAGTGGCAAAAGTCGCAGTTTAAAAGGCTTTTCCGAAGACGAAATATTCCTGATTAATGTCGAGGGGAAGCGATTACCGTTTAAACGCAAGTTTACATATCAGATAGTTACGGATAGTTATGAAACTATTATTCAAAAACTCACTGGTATGGTAGCTAAAACCAAAATCAAAACTGTTATAATCGACGATGCGGGGTATCTTTTGACTAACAACTTTATGAGAGGTCACTCTGGTGGGCGTAAAGGCGCACAAGTATTTGATCTTTACAACGATCTTGCGGACAACTTTTGGGGATTGTTTAAGTTCATAAAGAATAAACTCCCAAATGACATTATTGTGTATCTGATAATGCATGAGGACACGAACGACAACGGCATGACCAAGCTTAAAACCATCGGTAAATTACTTGATGACAAAGCTTGCCTTGAAGGCATGGTCACAGTATGTCTGCGGTGTATGTCAGAAGATGGCAAGCATTTTTTCAGAACAAAAACAGATGGATTTGATATCACAAAATCTCCCGAAGATATGTTTGAGGGTGATGAAATCGAGAACGATTTAAAAGCTGTTGACAAAACAATTCGTGAATATTGGGAATTAACTCCCAATGATATATAAAAATATTTGAAAGCGAGGAATAATTATGTTAGGTATCACAGGTTACAAGGAGACACAGGCAACATCTTTTTCGGGGGAGCTTCCTAAGCTTGAACCGGGTGGATATGTGCTCAAAATCATGGCAGTTAAGGTTGAAGACACTCAGTATGGCGTTAAACTGGCATTCCAGTTTGACATTGCTGAGGGCGAACAGAAAGGCTTCTTCAAGAAGCTCTATGAAGCAACTCCTGACGATTGGGAAAGCAAAAAATGGAAAGGCTCATACCGCTTGAAAATTCCTAAGAATGAGGGAGATGATGCTAAGTACAGAAAGTCTGTCGGATTCTTCAAGAGCCAGCTTGAAGCATTTGAAAAGTCTAACAACGGATTCAAGATCAATGCTGAGAGTGAATGGGACGAACAGTCACTGAAAGGAAAGCTTGTCGGTGCTGTTTTCAACGAAAAAGAATGGTCGATGAATGGCAAGACAGGAATGTTTACACAGTGTAAACGCTTTATGTCAGCTGAGGATATCCGTGCTGGCAAGTACACTATACCGAAAGCAGATATGCTTGACGGTAAATCCAATGAAGCAAATGTGTCAAGTTCATCAACTGTAGACCTCTCTGACTTTGTCGAAGTCATTGACGATGGTGCTGTACCCTTCTGATGCATCCGATAGAAATTGAAGAAATGCTCAAAACGTTCTCGGTTATTGTCGATAGCCGAGAACAGAAATGGGCACATATTGAGACAACGCTGAAAGCCACAGACACGCCGTATATGACGCACAAACTGAACTATGGTGATTATACTTGTGAAGCTATAAAACCTAATGGAGAGCCATTCTCGCTGGCTGACAAGTATGTTATTGAGCGCAAGCACAATTTGGACGAACTTATCGGGAATTTCACCAAAGGCAGAGACCGATTTGATCGTGAGTTCAGAAGAGCTATAGCTGACAATGCAAAGGTTTTTTTGTTGATTGAAGATAATGATTTCTGGAAAAACATTCGATTGCATAATTATCGCAGCAAAATGTCTCCAAAATCAGTACTGGCTTCAATATGCAGCTGGCAAGCCCGATATAACATTACAGTGATAACGTGTAGCCAACAAGATAGCGGAACAATAATCAAGGCGATACTGTGGTATGCGCTGAGAGATTATTTGCAAAAGGGTGGGTGACAATGAGTAAATTTTCAGAGGAAGTGAACAAACTCACAGAAGATGTAGACCTCTGGGGGCTGTGCCCGGTCTGCCAAAATAACAGCAGCAGGAATCAGTATCAGTGGGACTTCTGTGAGAAAGCTAGTGAAATCATAATCGATAACGATTCCAACGGCATCTGTACCGATTGCACTAACTTTGTACTGCGGAGGTGATAAGATGCTCAAAGGCGGATTCGTAATTATTCATCGTAAAATCACTGACTGGGAATGGTATAAAGATACCAATACCAGAGATGTGTTTCTGCATCTGATATTAACGTGCAACCATGAGGAAAGAAAGTTCATGGGTGAAACCATCAGACCGGGCGAACGTGTTGCCAGTTATGCGACCATAGCTGAAGAATTAGGATTGTCAATTCGCAACGTTAGGACAGCAATAAAACACCTAAAAATGACAAACGAAGTGACAAGCCGAACAAACTTCCAATACACCGTATTTACGGTGGTAAACTATGGGTTATATCAAGCTAAGCGACAAACGAACCGGCCAACGAGTGACAAACGATTGACAAACGACCGACAAACGACTGACAACAATGGAACAAAGATAAACAAATATATAAACAAAGATAAACAAAATACTCCCGCGCTTGCGCTTGAAGCGCAGCGCGATGACAGCGATGAAATTTTTGATTTCTCAGATACAGGCAGAATTCATTTTGACAATGGAGGAACATGATGGGATACGAACTTAAAGAAGAAGATATATATGGGCTGGCTTCATCGCTGAGTGTTCAGACAAGAATTAAAGGCAGAGAATTGTTTTTCAAGCGTTGTCCTTACTGTGACGGCGGCGGACATGATAATGATACATTCTCGATTAATCTGGATAATGGCTTGTTTAAATGCTTTAGGGCAAGCTGTGGGCGGCAAGGGCATTTTGTCGAACTGGCTAGAGACTTCAAATATCCGTTGGAATTTAAGAGTGGGCAAGCGAAAACATATCGCACAATTCCTCAAATCAAGTTCCCGGTGAGAGAGCCTGCACTGAAATATCTGATGTCACGCGGAATATCCGCAGAGGTAGGCAAGCGATACAGCATTACAACTGCCAGCCACAATGCCAATCGCATGGTGTTCCCCTTCTATAACGAAAATAACATCCTGACTTTCATCAAATACAGGAATCTTAATTGGCAGAAGGGCGTTAGTTTCCCAAAAGAGTATCCCGAAAAAGACACACGGCAGATATTGTTCGGCATGGCACAATGTGAGGACAAGACACGGCTTGTGGTTACTGAGGGACAACTTGATAGCTTATCGTTGGCTGAAGCCGGCATAAAAAATGCGGTAAGTGTGCCGATGGGGTGCAATGGCTTTTCGTGGGTTAATGATTGCTATGATTGGGTATGCGAATTTGAAGAAATCATTATATTTGGTGATTGTGAGAAAGAAAAGATCACGCTTGTTGATGGTTTTTTGAAACGATTCGGGCACAAAAAGCTGAAAGTTGTAAGACGCGAAGATTATCTTGGGGAGAAAGATGCGAATGATATTCTCAGAAAGTATGGAAAGAGTGCTTTGATTACTTGCGTAGAGAATGCGCAGGAAATAATGTCAAATCATGTTAAGCAGCTTGCAGATGTCAAAGCGGTTAATCTGGAGGCGCAAGAACATATTCTTACGAAGATACATTCGATTGACAAGATAATCAATGGGCTGTATATGGGAACGGTAACAATACTTACAGGCAGACGCGGCGAAGGTAAATCGACATTAGCTTCTCAGATAGTCACTAATGCATTAGATCAGACAGACCCACAAGGCATCCCATATTCTGTTTTTATATACTCTGGAGAGTTGCCTGACTATCACTTCAAAAGATGGCTTGATTTGCAGATTGCAGGCGATACAAACATAGTTGAGACAGAAAACAGCTATGGAGACAAAGAGTATTCGCTGACAGATGAAACTGTGGACAGAATTAATGCATGGTATCGTGATCGTGCATATATCTATGACAATGCGTCAGCAATGGAAAGAGAACTAAACGACAACGAATCTTTGCTTGAAACGATAGAGAACGAAGTTAGACGGCATAATATCAAGCTGATATTGATTGATAATCTTATGACAGCGGTTGATGTTGATCCTAGCCAAGACTTATATCGAGCACAGAGCAAGTTCGTTCAAAACGTCAAGTTGCTGGCTATGAAATACAACATTGCTGTGCTGTTGATAGCTCATCCCCGAAAAATCGGGAACGATAGCAAAATAACCAATGACAGTATAAGCGGTTCGGGAGACATCACGAACCGAGTTGACACGGTATTAACTTATGCAAGGTCGGAAAACGACCCTAAAGTTGGAGTTATCAGCGTAATTAAAAACCGACTTACCGGGCGATTAGCTGAAGACTGCAAAGTTGGCTATGATCCTAAAACTAAAAGGATATACACAAACAAAGCAGAACATGACAGAATATTAGGATGTTTTGTTAAAGAAGCGGAGATTGATGAATTACCTCCGTTTTAAAAAAAGGATGGCGCAAGAACGTCATCACTTTATGCGAAGGAGAAATAAACATGGATAGAAAAGATATAGATCAAGCTGCATTTAATGGCAAAGAAATTGACAGCCCGATAATTGCTGACGAAATATACTGGCTGGGAATGTACTACATCTACAAGGTCTGTGCGGCTGATAACATACCAACAGAACAGGCAAAGCTCATCAAGCAGACGTTCATCAAGAAAGTTGATGATATTGCAAGATATGAGCAAATATTCCTTGATAGCCTTCGTGTGATGACGGAACTTGATAAGTTAATAGCACCTGAAGCCGAACTGAAAGATAAGACGGCAGGAGAACTTGCTGAAAAGCTCATACGTTTTCAAGCGATCCTTAACGGCACAATGCAGAAACACGATGATGAAATACCGTCATTGTACAACAAGTTGATGAAGGAATTAAAGGGGGATGAAAGCGGTGATAACCAAATACCATAGCCACAAGGCACAATGCGGATCAGGGCATATACATGACAGCAAGCGCGAGGCTATACGATGCAACGAACTGCATTTGATGCAGAGGGCAGGAGAGATACGCAGCTTGCAAACACAGGTCAAGTTTGAACTTCTTCCGGCAAGGCAGTATGAGAATATGCCGAATGAGCGCAAGATAGACTACATAGCGGACTTCGTGTATGTGCAGAACGGCGTAACAGTTATCGAGGACAGCAAAGGGCATAAGACCAAGGACTATATCATCAAGCGCAAGCTGTTGAAGAACAAGTACTGCAGAGATGGTAAGTTCGTGTTTAAGGAGACATGAGGTAGTATGACCGACAAAGAACGCAGAGAGTGGTATCTCGGTCACGGTATATGTCCACATTGCGGCAGAAATGACCTGCAAAAGGGATATAAACGATGTCTTGAATGCCGAATGAAGGACAATGAGGCTCATAGGAACAAGCCGATATCCGAAGAGCGCAAAGCATACCAGAGGGAATACCAAAGAGAATATAACAAGAAACTGAGGGAGAAACGCAAAGCAGCAGGC